>Ga0302319_10017344_pt1 | contig 13194 bp, 9 predicted proteins | sample Bog_T0_2_FD_203319 | JGI IMG/M metagenome (GOLD analysis project Ga0302319, IMG submission 203319) | Peat permafrost microbial communities from Stordalen Mire near Abisko, Sweden - Bog_T0_2 | ecosystem: Environmental > Terrestrial > Soil > Wetlands > Peat | place: Sweden: Abisko, Stordalen Mire...
CGGAACTTGCGACAAAGGCCACCTGCAAACCTGCAGCCAGGATGGTCTGCCCATCCGGCGTGGAGATGGTCCCTTGGTTATCCACTTCTGGCCCTATGAGCGCCACGCGCCCGCCTACGCTCGCGGCATTGGCCGGCGCGGTGATCCGAGCGCCCGGCTGGACGAGCACCTCCCCATCCGGGCCGGTGTGATCGGTGGGCGGGGTGAAGGCGGGCGAGCCGTTGGTGCCCGCGGGCTGGGAGATCGCGGAGAAGAGAAACTGGTCGTCGGGGTTATTGAGCAGGCCCTGGGTGATGTAGTAGGAATCAATCGGCAGCGACGAGGCGACGAGGGTGTGGACATTTACCTGGGAGGAGCCGCCGAAGATGATGCCGTTCTGGTTGATCACGTATACCTGGCCGGGAGCCTCGATGGAGCCGAGAATCTGCGACGGCGCCATCAAGGGGTCCTGGATGATATTGAAGGCGATGGAGGTGGCGGCGGTTGCGCCGGTCTTGTTCTGGTTGAACTGGAGGGTGGTCTGTTTGCCTACGTTAAAGGTGGTCCAGTAGAGGACGGCGTCGGGCTTGTCCTGGCCGATGTCGACAGTGGTCTGTGCTCCGGTCTGGGTCTGCGAGAGGGAGCCTACGCCGGTCCAGCCGGTGGGCACGTCGTAACCGGCGCCGGTGGTCATGGGCGTGGCGCCGCCGACGGGGTTAAGGCCGCCCAGGCCGAGGCCGTTCGGGACGTTTGGGAGCGTCTGGCTGGGATTGTTCGGGTTGGAGCCCAGGTTGTTTGCGCCGCTGGCGGTCGCCAGCTTGCGCGCTGCGCTTTGCATCGCGTTGACCGCGTTAATGGCCGCGGAGGTGCGGGCGAGGACATCCTTGGCATTCTGCTGCGCCTTTGCCAAAGAAGGTGGCGTAAAACTACCTGGTGTTGAGGCGCTTCCCCCGGAATCCGTATATCCGCCCCGCAGCAGGTCGCCGGCCACCGCGGTACACGTCATCCCCCCAAACATCGCCAGGATCGCGGCGCCAAAAAACACGACGCCATGCATGGCGCCGGACACGTATCGTGGGTTTCTGAATGAGGGCATGATGAGTGTGAAAAAAGAGGACGCCGCCGCTTTCGCGGCAGAGGCACCCTAGACTCGCAAACCATCGCCCGACATCAACGCGTCTACTGTAACAATCCGGTGACAAATCCGGTCGTTACTGCCGGTTCACGCATGCCTCGCCCGGCAATCATCCGCGTAATAGGCGCAGAAGGCCGTCATGGCCCAGAAGCAGACAGGAACGACCATCCCGAGCCCCAGCGTGGCCAGGCTCAGCAGCACTCCCGTCCAGAGCGCCATGGGCGCCCCCAGCAGCAGAATGGCCCCACCCGTTCCATAATGCCCCTTGTACGCGTGTCCCAGACCCGGAAGGACAAGACTCAGCGCCGCCGCCACCACATTGTGCTCCCGCTCCATTTCAGTCCGCACGGCTAATGTATAAACTTTGTTCATATGCTCTCTACTCAAGAGTGCATCGCGGGCCAGCCCGGGCGTGGCCGAGCGTTGCTTGGCAATGAACCCGCGTATTTTGCACTCCCGGAAAAAACAAGGAGGCCACCCGGCAAGACATCTGCCGAATGACGTCCTTTGTGGGGGACGGGCAAGAGGAGTCGATCAGAGCCGGGCGATGAGCAGCTCCCGCTGGAACATCAGCTCCGCCGGGAGATTCCCGTGCAGATTGATGAACAACTCATCCTGGAGAAGCGCCTCGCGTTTCCAGCCGTCGACATCGAGGGCCAGGGCCTGCTCCAGATCGGGCAGGCCATAGTTTTTCATGCCTTCGATATCGATATCCGCGGGTGATGGCATCCAGCCGAGGGGCGATTCATTCGCGTACACCCGCCCGTGGCAGCGGTCGATGATCCAGCGCAGGACGCGCATGTTATCGCCAAAGCCGGGCCAGAGAAACTTGCCCTGCCCATCTTTCCGGAACCAGTTCACATGAAAGATTTTGGGCGGGCGAACGATGTTGCGCCGCATCTTGAGCCAATGCTTGAAGTAATCTCCCATGTTGTAGCCGCAGAAGGGCAGCATCGCGAACGGATCGCGCCGCACCTGGCCCAGCGTGCCCGCAGCGGCGGCCGTCATCTCGCTGCCCATGGTGGCGCCAACATAGACGCCGTGGATCCAGTTGAACGCCTGGAACACCAGGGGCATGGTGGAGGCGCGCCGTCCTCCAAAGATGATCGCGGAGATCGGCACACCGGCTGGTTTGTCCACCGATGAGTCGAGCGCCGGGTTATTGGCCATGGGAGCGGTGAACCGCGCATTGGCGTGAGCGGCGGTGCGTCCGCAGCCAGGAGTCCATTCCTTGCCGGTCCAGTCGGTCAGGCGGGCCGGCGGCTCGTCCGTCATCCCCTCCCACCAGACATCTCCGTCCTCGGTGAGTCCGACGTTGGTAAATATGGTGTCCTTTGAGCAACAGGCCAGCGCGTTCGCATTGCTCTTTAAGGAGGTGCCCGGCGCCACGCCGAAGTATCCGGCCTCCGGGTTGATCGCATAAAGCTGGCCATCCGCGCCCGGCTTGAGCCACGCGATATCGTCGCCCACGGTGGTCACCTTCCAGTCTCCGAACCGGGCCGGCGGGATCAGCATCGCGAAGTTGGTCTTGCCGCATGCGCTCGGGAATGCCGCCGCTACGTAGGTTTTATCCCCCTTCGGCGACTCGACGCCGACGATGAGCATGTGCTCCGCCAGCCAGCCCTCGTCCCGCGCCATGCAGGAGGCGATGCGGAGCGCGAAGCATTTCTTGCCGAGCAGCGCATTGCCGCCGTACCCGCTGCCATAGGACCAGATGGAGCGCTCCTCCGGGAAGTGTACGATGTGTTTCTCCTGCCGGTTGCAAGGCCACGCGACATCCTCCTGGCCCGGCTGGAGCGGCGCGCCGACGGAGTGCAGGCAGGGGATGAAAGGTTTGTCCTTGCCGAGTTCCTTCCAGACCGCGGCTCCCATGCGTGTCATGATCCGCATGCTGACCGCAACGTAGGGGGAATCGCTCAACTCCACGCCGATGTGCGAAATGGGGGAGCCGATGGGCCCCATGCTGAAGGGGATGACATACAAGGTCCGGCCCTTCATGCAGCCGTCAAAAAGCGTGCGGAGCGTGGCCTTCATCGCTTCCGGCTCGGCCCAGTTGTTGGTCGGGCCGGCATCGTCCTTGCGTCGTGAGCAGATGAATGTGCGGTCTTCAACCCGCGCAACATCGGAGGAATCGGAGCAGGCGAGATAGCTATTCGGGCGCTTCTGGGGGTTCAGTTTCTGGAAGGTTCCCGCGTGGACCAGCTTCTCGCAGAGGTAATCGTATTCCTCCTGCGAGCCGTCGCACCAGAAGACGCTCTCCGGCTTGCAAAGCTGCGTCATCTCATCGACCCACTCCAGGATTCTGGTGTTGTTGCAAAGTTTTTTTTCCGAGACCGTTGTCATGACTGTGTATTCTTGGGTTTTACTGCTGTTTCTCTTGGTTGTGCGTCCAATCTGCCGCCGCCATCGCTTCACGACTACACCCGCTTTGGCGCAGGCTGGTCATTTATTGTCACGCCGCCGCCAGAATGCGGGCAGCGCGGGGAGAGCATTGCCAGGGCGGCGCAGCTAGCCCTTCGGCGCCCGTTTCGCGCGCCGTGTGGCCGGCTTGGGCGCGGCGGGCTGGTCGATGGCGCCGCCGGAGAGGTAGCCATTGATATTATCTACAGTCGAGCGGTTGATCCGCTCGAGCGCCTCGTGGCTGTTGAATGCGATATGCGGCGTGACGATCACATTCGGGTGCCCCAGCAGAGTGTTGTTGTGCATCAGCCGCCGGACCTCGGAGATCCGCAGCGGATCATTGGCCAGCGGTTCCAGTGGCACAAAGGAATCGTGCAGGCGCTCAAGGATCTGCTCGGTCAGAATATGCGCCGCCTTTTTTCTCATCACCCGCTCATCCTCCAGCACATCCAGGCCGGCTCCAGCCACGATGCCCGCGTCCAGAGCCTCAATGAGGGCCTCGCTGTCGATGATCGCCCCGCGCGCCGTATTGATCAGCACCAGCCCGCGCCTACACTTTGAAAAGGTCTCCCGGCTGAACATGTGATATGTGGAGGAGGTCAGCGGCACATTAATGGAGATAAAATCCGCGAGCCGCAGCATCCGCGCAAAGCCGACATAGCGGAACCCGAGGCTCTCCGCGGCCTCCGGATCAGGATTGCTGTCGCTGCCCAGTGTCTCCATGCCAAACGCCTTTGCCAGCCGGAGCACCTGGCGCCCGATGCGCCCCGTGCCCACCACGCCCAGCGTCTTGCCGTTCAGCTCCACGCCGCGCAGCTCCTCGTAGGAGAAGCGGCCTCCACCGGACACCTCCATCGCTTTCCTGAGCCGCCGGCAGATCGCGAGCATCAACGCAAAGACATGCTCCGGGACTGTATTGTCCCCATAGCTGTCCACCCCGCACACCGTCACGCCACGCCGCGAGCACGCATCGAGCTGGATATGGTCATACGTGGTGGAGCGCGTCGCGATGAGCCGCAGCGCCGGATGTTGCGCGAGGAATCGCGCGTCGATTTTTGAGTTAATGAAGATCGATACGATCTCCGTGTCCGGCGCGCAATCGACCGCGTTGTCACAAAACTCGATCCGGTGGCCGCGGAGCTCCTTTTCAAAAAACTCTTCCTCCACGGGCTCAGTTTCCGAGAAGGCGATTTTCATATTACTTGATGCGCCGTTTCAGCGCCGCGAAATATCCAGGAAGCAGCAGATTCGCAACGCAATCCCCATTCGGCAGCCGATGCAATTGCAAGCCGGCCTTCCGGCAGATCTTTTGCATCCCGCTGTTTCCCGACATGACGGCCCCGGAGCGGGGCGCGAACATCGCCTCCAGCACGAGGCGTTGATGCCGCAGTGGCGCCACATGCGGCAGGTTTGCGGTATTCGGTTTCGTGATGCTAATAGTGCTCATGGCGTGCAGATGGAACTGCGCTTCAGAATCTATCCAGCCGCACGCCCTCCCGCTTCGCGCGGATTGCCGTGGGCTTTGCAATTCCTGTCACGCGGCCCATGGCCATGCCGCCGGGAAAGGCGGCCGCCCATTCCCGGTTTGCCTATTCCCACGCCTTATTTGTTCTCCGTGGACTGCGCCCACCGCGCCGCGTACGCGATCAGTTCCGTGCCGGACTTGATCTGGAGCTTGTCCTTTATGTGGGCGCGATGCACCTCGACGGTTTTGATGCTGATGTGCAACTCCGCCGCCATCTGCGTGGTTCCCAGACCCCGCCCCAGCAATTCGAACACCTCAAACTCCCGGTCGGTAAGCTGGCGCACGGGCGATTCGGTATCGCCACCGGCGTGACCGGAGAAAATCCGGAGGATTTGCGCGGACATCTTCTCGCTCACCGCGATATCGCCCTCCCTCACCTTACGAATCGCCTCCAGGATGCGTTTGCCGCCCTCCTTTTTCATGATGTAACCCCGCGCGCCGGCCCGGAGCACGCGCTCCGCGTACACGGACTCATCATGCATGGAGACCGCGATGGTTTTCACGCCGGGATGCATGGCAACAATATCCTTGATCAGTTCGATCCCGCTTTTGCCGGGCAGTGTGATATCTGCGATCACAATATCCGGGCTGCAACCGGGGATCATGTCGAGCGCCTGCGCCGCATTCTCCGCCTCGCCGCAGACCTCCGTATCCGGCTGGCTCCCCAGCAGGCCGGCCAGGCCCTCGCGCATCATCGGGTGATCATCCACGATCAGGATGCGCGTCTTGGTCTTGGCTGACTGCTTGACGGACATGAGTTTAGTCGAACATGGGTTCGGACCGAATGGGCAAAGCGCGAGCGGCAGCCAACGCCGAAGCCCAACGCGGGTTCAAGCCTGCCGCAGCCTATCCCCTTCCCCCGGAGGGCACAATCAAAGATGCGTGAAATGTCACGCGCTCGCTGGTCCGGCATCTGCAGGCAAGCGCTCACCGTCCAACCTACTTGCGGGGCGGAGCTTAATGTCCGCGATTCGGCGAGAGCCCGCGCACGCCTTCCGAGCCGGCCAGGGCTGGCCAACGGAAGCCGTAGAATGCGACAAACGCGAAGCAGAAGACCGGGACGATGAAGCCTCGGGAGATGTCCGTCTTGTCCGCCACAAAGCCCATGAGCTTAGGCAAAATCGCTCCGCCCATGATCGCCATGACGATGTAGGCCGACGCTTTCTTCGAGCGCACACCCAGGCCATGGATGCCTAGCGCGAAGATTGTCGGGAACATGATGGACATGAAGAAGTAACTCAGAAAGACGCAGATGACCGATATCCAGCCCAGTTTCAGAAAGATCACCACGCAGACAATTGCGTTCAGGAGTCCGTAGAGCCCAAGCATGCTGTGCGCGGGCTTCTTCTTCAAAAAGTACGCGCCGGAAAACCGGCCGGAGAGGAAGCAGAACTGGCCCAGCGCTCCGAGGAAGGCCCCCGCGGCGTCACTGAGCGCGAAGCCGTCGGTCCCCTTCTTCGCAACGAGCACGGTGCCCAGCCACCCGTGATGCCACGAGATGGGGATCGTCGGCAATTGGGTGGTCATGTAATTGATGAAAAAGCTGAAAATGCCTGCCTGCGCCGCGACGTAGAAAAACTGGGCGGCGATGGCCATGACGAAATGCGGATGCGTCCAGATGGAGCGCGAGGAATCCGAGGGAGCGTTGCTGTCATCCAGATGGTAATCATCCTCCGTCTTGATGTCCGGCACACTGGCAAAGTAAAAGACCACGGACAGGATGATGACCACGATGGCGACCGCCAGGTACGGGATGTAGAGCGTCTGGCTGCCGGTATGGCCGCCATTGGAATCAGTAGGGTAAAAGAAGATACCGCCGGCGATCGGTCCCAGGAGTGAACCGATCCCGTTGAAGGACTGCGCCAGATTGATGCGCGTGGCGCCGTACCGCTGGTCTCCCAGCACGGTGGTGTAGGGATTTGCCACGGTCTCAAGGAAGGTTAGACCCGCCGCCACGATGCACACCCCCAGCAGAAACGCCCAAAACGCGTTGATATGCGTGGCCGGGATGAACCACAACCCGCCCACCGCAACGAGCAGCAGACCGGCAATGATGCCCCCCTTGTACCCCAGCTTGCTGGCGAGGAAACCGGCCGGCAGCGCCATCAGGAAGTAGCCGAGGTAATGCGCGAATTGCACCCAGGCCGACTGCGCGAGGTTGAGATGGAGCACCTCCTGGAAGTGCTTGTCCATCGTGTCGATCATCCCATTGCAAAAGCCCCACAAGAAGAATAGCGATGTTACAAGGATGAAGGTGAACAGGACATTCCTGCCATCGGGCGTGATGAAGATGCTCTTCTTGCCAGTTTGATTATCCATAGGGGGTATCTTTTGGTTGGGGGGTGGCGAATCGATTGAGGGCGTGCATCCTACGCAAATGCCGCGCGAATCGAACAGCCCATTTTTTCACCCTTTTCCCACGAAGCGACCCGCCGCGCAGGCCTCTTGCCCGGGAGGCGTTTCAATGTCACAAATGGCGGGCTCAGGAGCCCGATGAAACACGCCCTCACCCACGTAAGCCGGGACGAAGAACGCGACGTCGAGCTCAAGCCGCTCCAGTTTTTCCGGCTGATGCGCCGGATCTTCGGCTACGCAAAGCCGCATCGCCGCGTGGTGACGCTCCTCTGCATCATTACAACCGTCCGCGCCATCCAGCTCCCGCTCGTAGCGCACATGCTGGGCGTGGTGATCAATGGACCCATCGCTCATGGGGATATCCGCGGCGTACTCTGGGGCTCCGCAGAGTTTGCCGCGCTGGCCGCGTTTACGCAGATCACCTTCAGCTACCGGGTACTCTACGCGCTGGAGCTGGGGGAACTGGTCGTCCGCGACATGCGCAATGCGATCTTCTCCCACCTCCAGGAGCTGACAGCCTCTTTCTTTAACAAGATGAAGGTGGGCCGCATCATCAGCCGCATGTCCTCGGACCTGGAGGCGATCCGCTTCGGGGTGCAGGACGTGGTGTTTATGACGATTGTCGGCGCCGGACAGGCGGTTTTCGCGGCCATCCTCATGTTCCACGCGGACCCGGTGCTCTTCTGCCTCCTGCTGGTGCTGGGGCCGATCATCTGGGCGCTCAACCGTCACTTCAGTAAACACTTGCTGGCCGCGCAGCGGGAGGCCCAGGAGAGCTTCTCACGCGTCACGGCCACGCTGGCGGAGTCTGTCACCGGCATTCGCGTCACGCAGGGGTTTGTGCGGGAGGAGACCAATTCCACCCTCTTCCGCGACCTGCTCCAGGATCACGCCCGCTATAGCCTGAGCGCCGCCCGCACCGGGGCCCTCTTTCTCCCGCTCCTGGAGCTAAACAGCCAGATCTTCATCGGCCTGCTGATCCTGCTGGGCGGCTGGCGCGTGCTCCACCACGAGACCTCCATCGGCTCCATCGTGGAGTTCTTCTTCCAGTCGAACCTCTTCTTTGACCCCATCCGCACGCTCAGCGGCCAGTACACCCAGGCCTTCACCGCGCTGGTAGGCGCGGAACGGGTCTTCCGCCTGCTCGATACGCAACCCGACTGGTCAGACCCTCCCTCCGCCCAGCCGGTGCGAAACCTGCGCGGCCATGTGGAGTTTCGCAACGTGACATTCGGCTACACGCCGGAGCGGGAGATCCTGCACGGCATCAGCTTTGAAGCGCAGCCGGGCCAAACCATCGCGCTGGTGGGCCACACCGGCAGCGGCAAGACGACCATTACCAGCCTCATCACCAAGGCCTACCTGCCCACCTCGGGCTCGCTGCTGATCGATGCCACGGAAATCACTCAAATCACCACCCCGAGCCTTCGCAAGCAACTGGGGGTGGTCCAGCAGGCAAATTTTCTCTTCGAGGGCTCCGTGCTGGATAACATCCGCTTCTCCCGTCCGCAGGCCACGCTGGCTGAGGTCATAGACGCCGCGCGGAAACTCGACTGCCTCGACCTCTTTGAGACCCTGCCGGATGGCTGGAACACCCAGGTGGGCGAGGCCGGCAACGCTCTCTCCCTGGGCCAGCGGCAGCTCGTCTGCTTCGCCCGCGCCCTCCTGGCGGACCCGCGCATCTTTATTCTGGACGAGGCTACCAGCTCCATCGACGCCATCACGGAGTCCCGCCTCCAGGCTTCCCTCGCCCTCCTGCTACGGGGACGCACCAGCTTCGTCATCGCCCATCGCCTTAGCACCATCCGCCAGGCGGACCTGGTCCTCGTGCTGCACGACGGGCGCATCATCGAGCGCGGGACGCACGCCGAGCTTCTGGCGCTGAACGGCGCCTATCACGATCTCTATACGCAGTTCGTGAGGGTGGATTAGAACCAACTCCCCGGGTTATTGCGACAAACTGGTTTGCTCCAGCTTCATCAAGCGTTTGCCGCGCTTCGCTGGGCGTCCTTTCGCCTCCTTACGGCCCCCCGGAAACACCCTCCCGGCATATACACACTCGCCCACGGGTCCGGCGTACGGGGTCTGCTTATACCCCACACAGTGTATGAATCCTTCACTTCCCCCTCCTGTCCGGCGTTGAGCGCGCGCGCACCGCACTCCATTCGAGGCGTCGAGAAGGATTCTCTGCCGCGACCGCCCTTTCACGAAACGCAACAATGCAAGCCCTCCTAGAGCAATCACAGGGAACGCATGCCAAACCATGCGCCACCCTGGAATCCAATCGTCGAATTCTCGTCGTCGATGACAACCCGGCGATCCGCGACGATTTTCAAAAAATACTTTGCGCCAATACGGAAAACGCGGAATTCAATGCCGCGCTCGAGGGGCTGTTCAGTGATGGGCCGGCGACCACGCCCAAACGCGCCGAGTTTGAGCTGGGCTTCGCCTCGCAGGGCGAAGAGGCGCTGAAGATTATCCGCGAGGCGCTCAAAGAGGGCAAACGCTACGCAATGGCTTTCATGGATGTGCGAATGCCTCCAGGTTGGGACGGCGTGGAAACCACGCTCAAGCTGTGGGAGGCGGACCCGGATATCCAAATCGTCATCTGCACCGCGTATTCGGATTACTCGTGGGAGGAGATGCTGGAGATCATCCCAAAGCCGGAGCAGTTGCTCATCCTCAAGAAACCGTTCGACGCAATCGAGGTGCTGCAACTCGCCCAGGCCCTCACCTATAAATGGTCCCTGCTCCAGGCCTCCCGGCGCAATGGGGAACAATTGAGTAGCCTTGTCGAGGAGCGGACGCTCGAACTGAAGCGCACGATTGGGCTCCTTGAAACCGAAATGACTGCCCACAAGGCGGCCAACACCCGCTTTGAAACCATCTGCGAGGTCTCGCCGCTCGGCATCTTCATGATGGATGAGCAGCAGAGGTTGATTTACGCAAACAAGGCCTTCCTGAATGGCCGGACCGTCGAGGAATTGCCGGGACTGGAGTGGCAAGCGACGATTCATGCCGATGACCGAGAAGAGATGCTCGCAGCATGGAGCTTGATCAAGCAGACGGGGCAGCCATTCCGTGCCACGCGCCGCTATAGCAGCAAGGACGGAAAGGTCATCTGGGGCAACGTGACGGTAAAGCCCGTCTGGAAGGAGGGCCGAGTCAGCGGCTACATGGGCATCCTCGAGGACATCACGGAGCAGAAGCGCAGGGATGAGCAACTCATCCATTCGCAGCGCATGGAAAGCATTGGCACACTCGCAAGCGGCGTCGCCCACGACCTGAACAACATCCTGGCCCCGATCCTCATGGCCGCCACGATCCTCCATGACCTGGTTCCCCCAGAAGGGCGAAACCTCACGTCTGCCATCGAGAAATCCGCGCAGCGCGGAGCCGAAATCGTAAAGCAGGTGCTCACTTTCGCCAGTGGGATTGTCGGGGAACGCATGCAATTGCAGGCGCGCAGTTTGATAGGAGAAGTGGAAGACATCGTCCATGGGACGTTTCCTAAATCAATCACCTTCCAGAAATCCGTTTCCAAAGACCTATGGACGATAACCGGTGACTCGACGCAAATCCACCAGGTTCTGCTCAACTTGTGCATCAATGCCCGCGACGCAATGCCGGATGGCGGGAAATTAACGGTCCGCGCGGAAAACAAGGCGCTCAGCGTGCACGATGCCCGCATCCATCCCGACGCGAAGGCGGGAAATTATGTCGTCGTGGCCATCAGCGATACCGGTACGGGAATATCGCCGGAAATCATCGAAAAGATTTTTGATCCCTTCTTTACGACCAAGCGAGTGGGAAAAGGCACCGGGCTTGGACTCTCCACCGTGATGGGCATCACCAAGAGCCATGGCGGGTTCGTCACAGTCGATACCGAAACAGGCAAGGGCTCGACATTTCACGTCTATCTCCCCGCCAGCCCCGGCCAGAACATCGAAACCCGGACACCAGCCAAGCCCGCGCTCAAAAACGGAAATGGCGAATGGATTCTCCTGGTCGACGATGAGGCTTCCATCCGCACTGTCACGGCAGCCGCACTCAAGGCCAGTGGATACCACGTGCTTGCCGCGAAAGACGGAATCGACGCTCTCACCATTTACGCCGAGCATCTTAACAAAGTCGCAGTGGTATTGACCGACCTGATGATGCCACTCCTGGACGGCGTCAAGCTGACCCAGGCGTTGATGGCAATGAATAAGGGCGTCGCTGTCATTGCCGCCACCGGCCAGCCGGATGAAGCCCGCGAGGCCGAGCTAAACCAGCTCGGCGTAAAAGCAATTCTGCAAAAGCCCTACAGCACCGCCACGCTGCTGGATGCGCTCCACCACGCCATTCACGGATAATGTTTACCACAAACCATCTCAACATGAAAAAAACGAAGCGTCGAATTCAAGGGAGGCTCGGTTCGACCCTTCTGCTTGCCGCACTCGCCGTGCTCACTGCCGGGCAATCGCAGGCAGCCGATTGGCATCTCTTCGGCCCGGACGCGCCTGACATCGAATTTCACGGATTTGCAAGCCAGGGCTTTATCGATTCGACGGGATACAATTACCTGGGAGCGAGCAAGAATGGATCGCTCGAGTTCACGGAGCTGGCATTGAACGCCTCATTCAATCCCTTTCCCCGCACACGCATCACGGCGCAAGCCATCGCCTACGATGTGGGCGATGCGGGCCAGTACGACCCTATCCTGGATTACGCGCTGGCGGAATATACGTTCAACGATTACATAGGCATTCGCGCCGGTCGCATTCAGCGGCCTCAGGGCATTTACAACGACATTCAGGATCTCGATTTGGGGCGGACATTCGTGCTGCTGCCTCAGGCCGTCTATAACGCGCGCTGGCGGGACTTTTATGAAAGCTTTGATGGCAGTGAAATATTCGGCGCGCTTCCACTTGGAGTGGCGGGCAGCCTCACCTACGAAATTTATGGCGGACTGATCCGGCCAAGCATGGATGGCGGCGTTGCATCGGAGATCCGGGATGGCCTTCCCGCTTCGGGCCATCTGGATAAATTCAATTCCCCGTCAATCATTGGAGGTCAGTTGTGGTGGAATGCCCCGCTTGACGGCCTCCGTTTGGGAGCCGCAGTCTCTTACCTTCACGCTTTCTCCATATCCACCTCATTCCAGACCCCGCTCGGGCTGCTTCGCTCTGTTTCGACCAGTGACACCCTTGGTCAACAATACTCAGCGGAATATCTATGGAAGGCGTGGACGTTTCAAGCGGAAGGTTGCTTCATAGACAATACTGGGGAAACTTCCACAGCCTCGGATCAGTATAACGTTGGCTGGTACGTGGATGCCTCGTATCGTTTTAACAAGTGGCTGGAGGTCGGCGCTTATTACGACGAATATTACATTCAGGGCCCCGGCAAGGCTGCGCTCCTCTCGCCTTCGGATGCGTACCAGAAGGACGCGGCTCTCGCGGTGCGTTTTGACCTGACGGACCGCTGGATATTCAAGGTTGAGGGCCATTACATGCACGGAACAGCATTGTTGCAGGACAATGACCTCAATCGAGTACGTCGTGACAACGGCTGGGGAATGATCGATCTCAAAACGACGATCAGTTTCTAATTTAGAAGTAATCCAGGCAAATGAAACACTTTCCCAAAAGAATAGCCCTGCTGGTCCTGCTCTCTTTGTCCCGCCTCGTCCACGCCAGCCCGCCGGCAAATGTACGCGTCATTGTAAACCAAAGCGTCCGGGACGGCGGAATCAGCGCGGCCGCTTTGAAAAATATCTACACCGGCAGGACGAATTACTGGGATGGCGGCGATCGGG
>Ga0302319_10017345_pt1 | contig 13193 bp, 14 predicted proteins | sample Bog_T0_2_FD_203319 | JGI IMG/M metagenome (GOLD analysis project Ga0302319, IMG submission 203319) | Peat permafrost microbial communities from Stordalen Mire near Abisko, Sweden - Bog_T0_2 | ecosystem: Environmental > Terrestrial > Soil > Wetlands > Peat | place: Sweden: Abisko, Stordalen Mire...
CATCGAACGCATCAATCGACGACCGGTCGTTCACACGTGGAGATGGAGACTTGCCGAGCCTGAATGATATGAGTCGATTCACGAAATCGATGTACTAGTACGCTCCGCCGGAAGATCGAACCCTATTTTTATGACCAAGAGCGAGCTCGATGGTGGGCTGCGGCTGAGCGATGACACATTCTCAGCGGATTCGCGCCGGCCGGCTAAACCGCGGCCTCCTCGTTCTCAATCCCTGAGACATGGCGAGACGAAGAGAGCGCCGGTCCAGGCTCCGGCGACGGTTCGCGCGCCTACGATCAACCAAATCGCGCCCAGGGTCAGGACGAGGGCGCCGCCGAGATAGGTCAGCGTCGGGATCGGCAGCAGGGTCGAAAGCCGCAGGGTCGCGACCGTGTAGACGCCGAGCGGGAAGGTGTAGCCCCACCAGCCGAGGTTGAAAGGTACGCCTTCGCGCAAGTAGCGCAACGTGATCAGACAGGCGATAGCGATCCACCACAGGCCATAGCCCCACATCAGCACGCCGCCGACCAACCCAACGCCTTGGGCGGCCGGGCCATAGCTTCCCAGGCCCGCGCCTTCAAACACCGCCGGCGCCGCGCCGCCCAGCACCAGCAATCCGAGCGCGCCCGTGCCGATCGGGCCCAAGGCCAGCCAACTCGACGCCGCCATGCTGTTGTGGGGAAGTTTGTGGACCGCCATCCGCAAGATCAGGATGACCAGCACGCTCATCGCGATCGGCACGGAAAAGGCCCACAGCGCGTATCCGCTCATCAACGTGAAGAGTTGCTGCTGGGGGTCCGCGAGATGCGGCGCGAGCAGGCCGGCGCTGACGGCGGCGACTTCCGCGGGCACGACGGGCAACAGCCAGATCGCCGTCATGTGTTCGACCGCGTGGGTCTGCCGCGTGAACATGAAAAAGGGCACAAGGACGCCGCAGGCGAGCGAAAGCGCCGCGTCGATCCACCAGAGCGCTTGCGCGATGTCGACGGCGACATGTCCCCAGCGCGCCAGCCCGAAGCTCAGAAATCCATTGACGATCGTGGCCAGTCCCATCGGGATGCAGCCGAAGAACATCGACATGGCCGAATGGTCGAAGATTCGTCGCGCGCCGTCGAAGAAGAAGACCCAGCGCGCGGCGTAGAGACAACAAAACAGGCTGAACAGGCCGATGTTGAAAAACCACAATCCTTCCGCGATTCCGGTCAGCGCGCGCGAACGCATGGGAAACTGCGCCAGGCAGATCGCGAGAATGCCTGTCCCCATCGTCGCGGCGAACCAATTCGGCGTGAACTGCCGGACGGCTTCCAAGGGTCGACCGAGCCGCGACAGCGGCCAGATTCGGGGAGAGGCAGTCGCGGCGAAATCGGTCATATAGCTCAACTCCCGAGGCGACCGGCTACTTGATGCGAGGGGCGGTCATCTCGGAAGCCACGATGGCCCTTGCTTTCAATCACATCCAACGCAATTTATCGATACAATCGTTCGACTTAATCGAACGATGGCGGAACCTGTTCCTCGACGCCCCGACCGCAGATTTCGATGAAGGCGTCGCCCGCGCGGCTGCGATAGCGCTGCTTGTGCCGCAAGAGATGAAACGGCCGGGTCGGGACATCATAGGGAATCTCGACCAGCCGACCGCTCGCGAGCCCCGACGCAACAGCGCTTCGGGACAGAACGGCCGCGCCCGCGCCCGCTTCGACGGCGCCCCGCACGGCTTCGTTGCCCGGCAAAACCATCGCCACATCGAGGGCGCCCAATTTCAAACCCACCTTCGCGAGCATGGCTTCGAAGGAGGAGCGGGTTCCCGAACCGGCTTCTCGCACAACCCAGGCGGTTTGGGTGAGGTCGCGCCGCCTCGAGGCGCCCGCGCGCGCCCAAGGGTGATCCCGTCCGACGACCAGGCAGAGGCGGTCGTGGTCTATGACGACGCGACTCAGCGAGAGATCGTCGATTTCGCCCTCGACCAGCCCCAGTTCGGCCGCGCCGTCGGTGATCGCTTTGGCGACCTCGGCGGTGTTGCCGATGGCGACGCCGAGCGCGATGCCCGGATAGGCGCGGTGGAAGGCGACGAGGCGCGGCGGCAGCCAGTAACTCGCGATGGTTTGGCTCGCATGAATCGAAAGACGTCCGCGCGAAAGATCGCCGAGATCGGCGAGCGCCGCTTCGGCGGCCGACGCGCGCGCGAGCACCGCTCGCGCTTCGACCAGAAAGATCTCGCCCGCCAGGTTGAGCACGATCGTTCTGCCGACCCTGTCGAACAGCGCGACGCCGTGCCGCCCCTCCAGCGTCGTCAGCGCGCTGCTCACCGCCGATTGCGTGAGATGGAGCGCCTCGGCGGCGCGCGTAACGTGCTGGCGTTCGGCGACCGCGACGAAGATGCGGAGTTGATCGAGGGTCATAGCCGCGGCTTACGTCAAATTTCGTATTCGCGAGTCCGCGGACGCGGCGAAGACCGGTCACGGCGAATGCCGAGGAACGGAGCCGGGCTGAGCGCGACGAGCTTTTGGTGGAGGGGTCGATCGGCGGACATCTCAACTCCGTACATTTGATGTTTCCTAGCGCCGTCGGATCGGCGCTTCACGGCGACGCGAGTTCGCGTTGTTGCTGTCGCTCGGCGAGTTGATCGTCGGACAACCGCGCGTCGTAGATGGAACGGGCGTCTATAGTGCGCGCCACCAATGTCGCAACCACGACCGCGACCAGCATGGGCATTATGAACGAACGGTCCCGACCGGTCAGCTCGATCATGAGCACGACCGCCGAAATCGGCCCCTGCGTGGTCGCGGCCACCAAAGCGCCCGCGCCGATGACCGCGAACAAACCTGGCGGAACGCCCGGCCATAACCAAGACCACGCATGGCCGAGGGCGCCGCCGAGCAGCGCGCCGAACGTCAGCGAGGGCGTGAACATACCCCCGGGCGCGCCGGCGCCGAAACACATGAAAGTCGCTAGCGGCTTCAATATCAGCAAGCCGAGCAGCAGCTTGGGCGCGACGGCTCCATCGAAAGCGAGCTGCGCGAGTTCCTTGCCGTTGCCGAGAAGCTGCGGGAATTCGATGGACACCCCGCCGAGCAGACCGAAAGCCAGGATAGGGGCCGCCACGCGCAACCAGCCCTCCGGCTTGTTGCGGTCGGCCCAGGCGATCATCAGGACATAACCGACCGAGAAGACGCCGATGATCGGGCCGGCGCACAGCCCGAATGCGAGGGCGGACGCGAAGTCGCCTTCGATGGCGATGTGGTAGGTAGGTCCGTTGGGAAGCGCAACCCAACCGACCATCGTCGCGATGACAGACGCGGTCAGCGCGGGTAGCACCAGCCGCAAGGCGAGAACGCCTCTCAGCACTTCCAGAGCGAACAGCGCGCCGCCGAGCGGGACGTCGTAGACCGCCGCCATGCCCGCGCCCGCGCCGCAGGCGACGAGAAGCTTGCGTTGCTCGTCTGAGAAACCCCCGCGATCGGAAAGCGCGTTGGCGATGACCGCGCCCGCCTGCTTGGGCGCGCCCTCCCGACCGAGCGAAGCGCCCATTCCGACGATGACCACGGAAAGCAAGGCGCTGCCGAGAGTACGCAGCGGCGGAAGGCGCCCCGCCGAGAACCAGATCGCCGAGGTGATCTCGATGCCGTTGCCGCTCGTCAGGCGAACCAGCGCGAGTTGCCCGAGGCCGGTCAGGAGGCCCGCGCCGAGCAGCGCCAGGACGTGGCGCCATACGCCGGCCCGCGTGGCGGCGTCGAGGATGTTCGCGTTCGGCGAAGGCCAGACGAGCGATTGCACGTTCGACAAGACAAGACTGAGCAGCGCGGCCGCGATCCCCGCCCCCACGCCGGTCAGGATCACCGCGATCCAGAAACGCACGGCGCTCGGCATCGTCAACGTCGCGGGAATCGCGGCGGCTTTCGCCTGAAGCTGCGCCGCCTCGCTGCTCTGCTTCATGCGAAGTCACCGTTCCTAGGGATCTGGACGAATTGTCTCATGGGCGCTTAAGCCGAACGCACGGGTTGTGCGCCCTCGCTTCGTTTGTTCGCGGCCCCACGACCGCGCAATCCCAGCGCCGTGTTGACGATAGCCAGATGCGAAAAGGCTTGCGGGAAATTTCCGACCAAATGGCGCGCGCGCGGATCATACTCCTCGGACAACAGCCCCACATCGTTACGCAAAGCCAACAGAGACCTGAATAGGGCCTCCGCCTCGTCCAGGCGACCCATGATGGCATAGTTGTCGGCCAGCCAGAATGAGCAGGGTAAAAAAGGCGCCCTCGCCCGGAGGAAGGCCATCGGCGCCTTGCTCCGTGCGGTATCGCAGAACAAATCCGCCCACTCTAAGCTCCCGCTCGATAGCGGCGCGCGTTCCCTGGACGCGAATGTCCTCGGCCGACAGGAAACCCACGAGAGAGATCAACAATAGGCTCGCGTCCAACTCGTCGCGGTCATAACTCTGTGCAAAGCTGTGCTTATTCGTACTAAATCCGTTGGGGCAGACGTCGTCGTGAATGGCGTCGCGAACCTGGCGCCAACGTTCGACGGGTCCGGGAAGTTCGTATCGCTCGATATCCTGCACCGCCCGGTCGAAAGCGACCCACGCCATGACTTTCGAGTGCACGAATTGTCGTTTTCCCCCTCTGACTTCCCATATGCCTCGTCGGGTTGTCGCCAGATCGTCTCCAGATGTTCGATCATGTTGACTTGCAACGCCCATGCCGACGTTGGGACGTCCAATCCGCTGGATCGCGCCTGGTGCAGGGCGTCCATCACTTCGCCGTACACATCGAGTTGCAGTTGTTGGGAGGCCGCGTTGCCGATCCGAACCGGCTTCGCGCCCTGATAACCCGGTAACCCATCGGCCTCCCATTCGAGAAAGCGCCGCTCGCCGTGTACGCCGTACATGATCTGCAATTCGTCCGCATTTCCGGCGACGCTCCTGTGCAACCAGTCACGCCAAGCTTGCGCCTCGGCGTAATAGCCGCCGCCCATCAGCGCCATCAAGGTGAGGGTCGCGTCACGCAACCAACAGTAGCGATAGTCCCAGTTCCGTTGGCCGCCCAATTGCTCCGGCAGCGATGTTGTCCGCGCCGCGACAATGCCGCCCGTGGGCTCATAGGTCAGCGCCTTGAGCACAATGAGCGAGCCAACAACCGCGTCCTTCCATGGCGCCTCATATTTGCATTCCCGTGACCACGCGCGCCATTTTTCGTCGGTCGCGGCCAAAGCGGCGGCGGCGTCGAAACAGGCGTGCGAGGGAAGATGCGAAGGGCCATGGCTCATCACGAACGTCGTGCTCCGCCCGGCCTCGACGTCGAACGTCGCGACGGTCGTCAAGTCGCGCCCCAAGAAAAATCAACGGGGCCACGAACCGTGACCAAGTCGGGACCCGCAATAGCGAGAATGCCCGTTCCGTCGCCGTCACGCATCACCCAGGGCGTGGAGCCGCCGAAGTCGAACCGGAGCTTCAGGTGGAAGCGCATCGCCACGCGACCCCGACGGCCCTCAACTCTACGAATGATATGGGAGCCGAACAGACCCAACGGCATGGCGTCGATCAGCGCGACTTCACCTTCGGACGTCGTGAATGTGGTCTCGAGGATCAAGGTGGCGCCGCGGTAGGAGCGCCGGACTTGCGGCGCGTCGTGCTGGGGGGCAATCAACCAGCTTCCATTTCGACGCGCGCCCAGGAGGGCGGCGAAACAGGCGGGGGAGTCGAAGCGCGGTAAGCAAAGCCGGTCGATGGCCCCGTCACGTCCAACCAGCGCCGCCGTTCGGCAGTCGCCGATCAGCGCATAGTCCTCGATCGCCAAGGGTATGTCGCGGACTGGATAGTGCTGATCTAACATCCGCAAACTCCACTTCGTCCCGCCGCGGGCGCAAGAAATGGGCGACTCGATCGGACCCGTTGGACAGAACTCGGGAGAAGTGAAGCGAGTTCACTTTCGTAAATGAGCCAAGAGTTATGAACGAGTAGTCCCACCCCTCCCATCGCGATCCCCAGGAACGTGAAGTGAGGGCTTTCGCTGGCCTGAAAAGGCTCCATGCCCGCGCCAACCACGCCGGTCCCAAGGCCGGCGTCCGACGTCTACACGTCGCGGTCTTCGGTCCGTTCATTCCCAGCGCAGCGGCGCCAGTTCCCTGTACGCCACCACATTTCGGTCCTTGGCTTCAGCAGTAACCCGTAATGAGACCGATCGGGAACAGCGGACATCCGCCATAACCATAACCGCCATAACCATAACCGCCGTAACCATAACCACCATATCCACCACCGCCGTAACCGTATCCACCACCACCATAGCCCCCGGCGTACCGGCCACCGTAACCACCATGACCGCCCCGGAAGCCGCCGCCGTGAAATCCGCCCCCGTGAAATCCGCCCCCGCCACCGTGGAAGCCGCCGCCATGACCACCGCCACTGCGCATCCCAGCATCGGCGGGGGAAACGACAGGGCCCGCTAGCACGAGACCGACCGCCAACGCGGCCGCAGTGGCCTTCTTCGTCAATGAAATCAGCATTTTTTCTCTCCTCTGGCCGACAAAACTATTTGGAGAGAGAGTTGGTTGCATCGTACGAATGCATAAAAAGATAAAATTTAATTTATAAAAGATGGACTCATAGTCGCTGCTTTCGCTCACTTGCCACGATTCATCGTTTCTTCTTGACTGTCGGCGATCGAATGCTATATACAATTGATACTATATATTGTATAGTGTATCCAGTGGTGGGGACGCCTAGCGTCGCGAAATCGAGCCGATTTTCCAAAGCGACGGCGGCCGAACGCAGCGCGCCCCTCATGACGCAAGAGGGAGCAGAATGCGAATTGGGTTCGACAGACATGGCGCCGGCCTCGATCTGTGCACCAATACCAACTCATTCCCGACTGTAAAGATCTTCCCGAAACCCGGGAAAGCGAACCGCTTCTCGCGCCAGACTTCAAAGTTTTCGCGAATTTGATCGCCGCGAAGTCCACGTCCGGAACTCCGGGGGGCCGGCATTTTCGTCCACCTCGCGCCGAAGCTCGTGTGGTCGGCGTTCCGAGCGAGTGAGGCGGTGGAATGGGCGCCTGAAGCCAGCTTGAACCTCGCCAATTCCAATTCGGTCCGGCGGCAAGGACAGCGCGGCGTCTATCCTTTCGTCAAGACTCCCGTGCCCACGCCGTGGCGACCACGAACTCTCGCGGATGCGCTGGTAGCTCCCGTCTTCGTGAGTTTCACGACGTAATGCAAATTGTCGCCGAACTCGAGCGTCGTGGGCGTGGCCTTCGTGAAACGAACATCAAAAGGCGCGCCGCCCTCCGAAAAGGTGACTACTTGGCCTTTCGCGACCGAGATCGAGATTGGCCAAACCACTCTGGCGCCGAACGTGCCTTTCCAATTACCGTCCCAAGCGCTCAGGTCATCGGCTAGAGCTGCTTGTGTTGAAATGAACACACTCATCGCGAGCACGGCGAGAGAAAGCGTTCGACCGAATTTCATGCTCAGCCTCCAGAATTGGGGCAACTATTTCGATTAATCGCCCTCCGACATCGCCCGCGGCATTCGAAAGCAAGAAATGCAACTCCAATTCGGTAGGCCCAGATTGCAGGTTTGAGGTCCGCAATGGAAATTTGGACAATAGTAGCGAGGTCACTGTCGGGCAAGCTCGGAATATACTCATCCGCCGCGCGATGGCTAATGATGGAGGCTTCCGCCGCTTCCGCTGAAACCATGGCCGCCTCCAAATCCGCCCCCTCCAAAGCCATGGCCGCCAAAGCCGTGATGGCGCCAGCCAATGCCGTAGCCCCCCCCGAGCCATAACCATACCCACCGTAGTCGTAGCCGTCATCGAATCCGGCGCAAGACAGATCCATGACGGGATCGTATTAGAGATAATTGCCAACATAGTCCGGCGGAGGCGCGGGCCGATACTGTTAAGGGACGACGCCGTAAACGACTCGGTTTGGCGGATAGCTCGCCCCCGAGCCGATTGTCGACGCTGTAAGATAGCCGCCATATCAGTTCCATGTGACGCGGCACCAAGACTCCATGCGTTTACCCACTTTTACGCGGGCAGAGGCAGAAACGGAAGGGACGAACGGGTAGGTAGAGCTAGGCCCGGTGTGCAAGTAGGTCTGATGGTTGATCCTGGCGGAACCGGCAGAAGCGCCCACTCCAAATGTCAAGAATGCCCCAGCAGCAATACAGACAATAATTTGGTGTTCACTGAATTCTCCCGTCGTACTTGAACGCCGCAGGGTCCATGGGCATCGCCTCGAAGAATTTCACGCAAATCGTGGAGCATTTTTAAGCACTCAATTTAAACTTTATTTTATTAACATTGCTGATTACGGAACGTGGTCGTCGTCGATTTCGCAACGTGGGCGGATTCGCGCTGAGGGTTGCCGGTCGATGGCTTTGTTGGGTTTCGCATAACGTGATCATCCGCCTCGGCGCCGGTGGCTGCGACCTTGCGACGGTTCGTTGGCGCATGCCGACGCCCTGAAAGGTCGGACGACCGACTCCGGCCTCACCAACGTTGCGCAACCTGTCCTCGGCGCCTTGGCGCCGTCGGCTCGCGCGGCGACAGGGTTGCTCGACTTTTCTTCGGAAATTCGTTGCCCGTTCACGCAAACTAATATATTAGATAAGATGAATATCGAGACGGGAAAGGTCCAGGCGGAACATGCTTGACATAACTGACAGCGACATTGGCCGGCTCGAAGGAAAGGCGGCCAATGCGGCGAACATGCTCAAATCCATCAGCAACAAGTGGCGGCTTCTGATTCTTTGCCAACTGGTCAAGGGAGAAAAATCGGTCGGGGAATTGCTGGAAGTTGTCGAACTCAGCCAGTCGGCGCTTTCTCAGCATCTCGCGGTATTGCGCGAATCCGATTTGGTTTCGACCCGCCGCGAATCGCAGTCCATATTTTATTCGCTCAAGGGAACAGAGGCGCCGATCATTCTCGCCGCGCTCTACAAAGTTTACTGCACACCGGCGGCAACGCGTTCGAGGTCCGTCAAAGGCCGTCGCAAAACCTGATGCGCGGACTTCGCGAAGCGCGCCGAAGCGAGGCGGCAACTCGCATGGCGGGGCCTCGGCCCGGCGCCTCAACGTTCTGCGGCGGCATCTATTATATTAGATTAGACTAATAGATAGCGTGACGATCTGTCGCAGGCCCGGGGCGAAAATCGGTCAGATTTGCGACACGCGACTTTAAGTCGATCGGCGCGCAGCGACCGGATGCCCCTTTGCAATCGGGCTCTCGCCGAGATCTCGACCCCGGTTTCCGCCCGCGCACATCCTTCTCGAAGGCGGCTCCGGGGCGAAAACGTCGGTTGATCTGCGTCACATGAAGGCAGGCCCTTGATCCTAGCGTGATTTCGCAAATCATGAGGAGAATGGGTCATGTGGCGATTGGCTATCATCTTGTTCGTCATCATCGCACCGACTTTGATGGGCACACTGATCCTTGCGGCGATGGTTGTTCCCTCGATTCAGAACGATCTGGGTCGTTGGATCGTGATCGCGGCGGTCGCGGGATTCGTGGCGTCGATCCCCATCAGCCTGATCGCCGCGAAATCGAACCAAGGAAAAATGGTCTGAAATTGGCGTCGCGACGCCGCCGGTCGGGCGCCGCGCCCCTTTACATTAGACTATTTGCATATATATGTCCTCTGGCGATCGTTCGTAGACTTGGAACGCCCCGTGGGGCGTGGCGGTCGCATGTTCGATCGCGTGCGCTGGACTTCGGGGAAGCCGGGTTGGCGGCGGCCGCGGAAGGATGCGCCTCTAACCCTACCAGGCCTAAGCCATGACGCAAGTCCGCATTGAAACCGACCGCGAAATTGTCGACGACAGTCCCCTGTACGTCTCCGCCGCCAAGGTGGTCCCGCAGAAGGTTCACGGGACCTTCCGCCGGATCAAATGGGCGCTGCTGGTCTTCTGCCTGGCGGTCTACTATCTGCTGCCATTCGCGCGCTGGGACCGCGGCCCGAGCGAACCGCATCAGGCGGTGCTGGTCGATCTCGCGCATTCCCGCTTCTATTTCTTCTTCATCGAACTCTGGCCGCAGGAGGTCTACTACTTCACGGGCCTGCTGATTCTCGCGGCGCTGTCGCTGTTCCTCTCCAACGCGCTGTTCGGACGCGTCTGGTGCGGCTACTTCTGTTGGCAGACGGTGTGGACCGACATGTTCATCGCGGTCGAGCGTTGGATCGAGGGCGACCGTCGCGATCGCATGAAACTCGACGCCGCGCCGTGGAGCGCCCGCAAGCTCGGCAAGCGCGCGCTCAAGCATGCTCTTTGGGTGTTCATCGCGTTGGGCACCGGCGGCGCCTGGGTGCTGTATTTCGCCGACGCGCCGACGCTGCTGCATCAACTTGTGACGGGACGGGCGGCTCCGGTCTCCTACCTCTGGATCGGCATCTTCACGTTCGTCACCTATTATCTGGCCGGACACATGCGGGAGCAGGTCTGCCTCTACATGTGCCCATGGCCGCGCATTCAGGCCGCGCTGATCGATTCCGATGCGCTGAACGTGACATATCGCGCCGACCGCGGCGAGCCGAAGCTGTCCGTGAAGGAAGCCGCGAAGGCGAAGGCGGCGGGTCTTCCCGCCGGCGATTGCGTCGATTGCCATCAGTGCGTCGCCGCCTGCCCGACCGGCGTCGACATCCGCCACGGTTCGCAACTCGGCTGCATCCAGTGCGGTCTCTGCATCGACGCCTGCGACACCGTGATGACCAAAATCGGCCGTTCGACGCGGCTGATCGCCTACGACACCGACGAAAACATCCGCCGGCGCTCCAAGGGCGAACCCCCGGTCTATCGGCTGATCCGCCCCCGCACCATCCTATATGCCGCCGCGATCGCCCTCGTCGGCTCCGTGATGCTGTACACCCTCGCCTTCAGGACCCATACCAGCCTCAGCGTGCTGCATGTCCGCGCGCCCATGTACACGCTGATCCAGAACGGCGTCCGCAACGGCTACACGTTGCGCTTCGCCAACAAGATGAGCGAGACCCGCAAGTTCGCTCTGATTGTCTCCGGGATCGACGGAGCGGTCGCCAAGAGCGAGGAGGCCGACGTCGATGCTCAGGGGCGGCTCATCGTCAGCGTCGATCCGGACGCGACGCAGGAGGTGCAGCTTTATGTCACGGTTCCGAAATCGGCGCTGACCGGGTCTTCGCGGGCGATCGCCATTACATCGACAGACCTCGGGGACGGACAGACGACGACGGTGTCGGACCATTTCTTCAGTCCCTGACGGGAAGCGCCAAGACGGCGGCGAACGCCCGATGTAGAGCATTCGGACAGTCATCGCCGCACAGTCGGAAGGTGGTCGTCAGCGTTGTAAGCCAGCCCGGCGAAGCATCGACAAGCCAGGTCTCCAATTGCCGATCGACGCCGGACACGATCAGCGCGCCAGGAAGCACAAGTAGCAAGCCGAGCCTCACCCTTGTGGGTCTGGACGAATTCGAGGAATCCCTGCTCGATGAGATCCGGGTGAAGCGGGACGAGGCGCTGGCTGACCCTGGTCTGCCACGCGCGGGCCTGGCGCTTGAGATCGATGCACCAGATGCCGTGGACTTCGACGACGTCGATGGGCCGCAACATTGTGATATCGTTTATTCGGGCGCCGGTAGCCAAGGCGCCCAGCGGCGCGCCGCGTTGATCTTGTCGCTCATGTGCAACCTGAACTCGATCACCAAAGGTCAGCAGGCGATCCGCGGTCTCTTCGCCATCGCCCATGACCGGACCGGCAACCTGCCAACGATGCCAGGCATCTTTCCCGATTATCCGGCGCCGATCATTCGCCTCGGCATGGGAGGACGTGACCTTGCGATGGCGCGCTGGGGCATGCCGACGCCGAAGTTCGCGCTGAAGGGCCGGACGACCGACTCCGGCGTCACGAACAGACGCCGCCTTGCAGGATCACGCGCGTCACATCGGGCTTGATCTCGGGGATTTCGATCCGGTCGTAGGTCTCGCAAGGACTTTGCACGATGAGCATGGCATCGTAACGCCCGGTGCGTGGCCAATTGGGTTGCATCTCCAGCGCCGCAGAAGGCGGAAGAGCCGCCTTCCGACAACGTCGCCGTCGTGGCCTCGCCCGCGACTCCTGGCGCACCCTGACCGGTCGCGGCGATATAAGCGGGCGCGAGGGCTCATCGACGGGAGGACGTTCACATGTTCGGCTTCGCGGATGGTTGACCGCCCGCGGTCAGCTTTTCGTTGAGGACGTCGAAGTGCGCCTGCTGTTGCGGGCTTAGCGAAGCGTAAAAAGTCTGAAGTGGCGCGCGAACCGCGTCGATGCCCTTCAGCATGGCGTCCAGGCGGCCCTTCACCGCGTCGAGGCGCCCGGGCGGCGTCAGGGGAGGCTGGGCCGGGCATGTCGCCACGATGTCCTTGTCGGCGGTCTCGGCGGCGTTGCTCAAGGTGGTGAGATCCGCCTTCTGTTGCTCGTTAGGCTGAACCGCCGCGTCTATTTCTGAAACCGATATGACAGGAATGCCGCTTTGCGGGCCGCACAATCGCGCGGGTTGCATCATCTCGGGGGCGCCTTGTCGGGGCGCCTGTCCGAGCGCGTTGAACTGGGCCTTCTGTTCGTCGTTCAGCGAGGCGTAGAAGTCGTCAAGCGGGCCGCGCACCGTGTCGATCGCCTTCGCCATCGCCTGCAGCCTCGCCTGGACGTCGTCGAGCCGCGCTGGCGCGTTTCCCGGCGTCTGGGTCGGGCAGGCCGCGGCGAGCGCCTTGCGGGCGTCGGTCTGAGCGTTGCGCAGCGCGTCGAGTTTGCCGCGCTGGTCGTCGCTCAAATGGATCGCGCTGGCGATGCGATCGACTTGCGTCGCGCCGGTTGCGTCTCCCGCGCCGCAGATGGCCACCGGGCCGTCCTCCGCCTGGGGCGCTGTCGCCGCCGCCGTCGCGGCGCCTCCAGGCGCCGCGGCCACGGTCTGCGTCGTCGTGGCGAAGTACTCGGGCGTCAACACGCCCGCGAAGATGTCATCGTAGCCGTAAGCCCAGAACGCGTCGCCATAAGCGCCGTCGTAATAGGGCCACCAAGAATAGTCGAAGAGGTCGTCATAGGCGTAGGGCCAGAACACCGAGCCCCCCCAGCCGACGTAATCGCGGCGGAAGCCCCGGTCGCCGAAATGCCCATGTTCGAAGCCGCGCTCTTTGCCGACGCCGCTCGCTCCGCGCCCCGTGCCCGCGAGCGCGCCCAAGGCCGC
>Ga0302319_10017347_pt1 | contig 13192 bp, 11 predicted proteins | sample Bog_T0_2_FD_203319 | JGI IMG/M metagenome (GOLD analysis project Ga0302319, IMG submission 203319) | Peat permafrost microbial communities from Stordalen Mire near Abisko, Sweden - Bog_T0_2 | ecosystem: Environmental > Terrestrial > Soil > Wetlands > Peat | place: Sweden: Abisko, Stordalen Mire...
GCGGGGAGGCATTGCGGGGGGCGCGGACGCGATTGAAGGAGAGTCGCGAGCATGAAATGGAAGCGCTGATGGCGCCGGAGACGCGGGCGGCGTTGGAGCGGCATGGCATCGAGCTGGTGCGATATGCGGGGCTGGAGTAGCGGGCCAGCGGGAATTCAGGTAGACTGGTTTTTTGGCCGGCCATTTTAGGGCGCGTAGCTCAGTTGGTTAGAGCGCCTGCTTCACACGCAGGAGGTCACAGGTTCGAGTCCTGTCGCGCCCACCATTTAAATGCTTCTGAATCAAGAATTTGCCTTTCGACCTCAAATTCCTACCTGCCTCAAAACGTAACAAAACGTATCGGTACTGTATCAAAACCCCATTAGGCGATCTTGACCGTATCAGAACCCTGGGAGGCTGCTTCACCGGCATGGCGGTTGATCTTGGTCATCGCCTCACGCTTCATCTGGAGCTTCGCCTGCGAATACTTCTTGAACACCTTGGCGTCCGTCTGCCGGAGCATCTGCGTCACCCACTCGTCGGCCACGCCGCCCGCGCTCAGCCGTGTGGCGTATGTGGAGCGGAGGTCATATAGCCGGAAATAGGGGATACCCGCCTTCCGAAGCGTGCGCTCCCAGGTCTTCTTGAAGGTCGCCTGGTACTCGGTCGGCTTCTTGGAGCTTGGAAAGAGCCAAGGCCCTGGGCCGGCCAGTTCGATTTGACTGCGGAACGCTTCGACCGCGATGTCTGACAGCGGCACTTCGGCCACTCCGGTGGGAGTCTTCGAATCCGCAATGAACACCGTCTTGTTGACCAGGTCAACCTGCTCCTTCTTTAGCGGAGCGAGTTCCTTGTAAACCCGCAGGCCGGTTTCGGTGATAATCCGGATCACGTTCCGCAGGTACGCGGGGGCGTGCTCCTCAATCTTCGTTTGCTCCGACCAAGTCATGTAGTGCGGCCGGAACAGGCCCTTGAGGATTACCGGAAACTCCACGCCGGCACAGGGATTCGCCGGACAGAGCTTTTTCTTCACCGCCACGCTGAGGATTCGCCGCAGCACCCGGAACTCCTGATGCACCGTTGTCGGTTTCAGGGTTCCGAGTTCGACGACTCCCGCAATGCGTCGGACATGCTTCTTCTGCTTTAGCCGCTGTCGAAGATGGACCTCAATCTCCGTAGCGTCGATGTCGGCGAGTTTGATGGTTCCGAACACGGGTCTGAGCGTCTTTAGCGCGGACTGGTTGGCTTCGTGCGTTTTTGCAGCCCGCATGGGAGGCCTGGAATAGTTCTCCAGGAAAATATCCGCCCATTCGTCAAACGTGGTTTGTTTACCCTTGCGAACAATATCAAGGGTGTTGTTGTCTCGGGCCAAAAGGCGCTCGCGCAACTGGCGCTGCGCCTCATCCCAGTCGGTTGTGTTGGTTGATTCCAGGCGGCGGCGACCGGTCTTGTCCCGATAGCGCATCCACCAAAACGCGCTGTCGTCCCGTTTATAAACGACACCGTCATGCTTTCTAGGCCTTGCCATTCTCCACCTCGTATTTGAACTGCGCGCGGAATGGCTCCAAATCCGATTTCAGAAACCGAATGTTGCGACCCATCACGCGGAGGTGGGGAATCTGCTTTCGCTCTACCCAAAGATACACCGTTTGGGCGCTGACGCCAAGGAAGCGTGCGGCGTCCTTGACGGTCAATGGCAATTCCACGTTGATATCGTGATCACCGCCAATGCCACGAGGTGCTTTTGGAGAGCACAGGATTTGAGTCTGTTCGGACATACGGAAGGCACCTTCACCCAGCGCTGCGCATTCCTCGGTTTCGTGGCGAGAGCGAAGTCTTTTTCGCGCCCGGCCCCGTTATTGGTTCGACACGATTTGGGCTCCCTGCGCGGTTCCAAATCGGCGCGTCCTCATTCGACGATCCACACTTCTCTGCTGTGTCCTCCGTCGCTGATCCCGAAGCAACGGTGATGTCTGGCCGCGCTTCCAAGAGAAGCCTGTTCTCAAGGCCTTCCAGTTCGGCCTCGGCCTCCTCCGGGCTCTTATAGCACCCCGCAGTTTCGATACAGGCCTGACGAAATTCCTCGCATTGGCTCCCAGAAACCGGCAGGTCGCGCAGCGTGGCCACCTTGATGAGCTGCACCTTCTGGCCGGGCAGAAGAACGGCGGCGTGCTGGTTCGGTTGCCGCTTGAGCTGCGCTTTCTTCAAATAGAGTTGCTCCTCCAGTGAGCGGAACGTTCGGGAGGTCAACTCACGGTACTCGTGGAATTCGTAAAACGGAACAGCGGTTTCGGTTGACCCGCTGGAGTACGCGCTCTGATGGCTGGTGCTGCGGCTGGAACCGCTGCCGGATGATCGACTGGTGCTGGTCAGGGTAGGGGACGACCAAAGATCGGAGCCAGGAATCCAAACTTGCCCACTGGCGAGGGAAGAATGATCCACCTGGCCGGAAGATTCGCCGTCGCTCTGAGATGCCGAGTAGGCCCTGACCGTTCGGGTGCTTTCAACGGGTTCAAAGCCGCGGTGCCAAATTTCATCCTTGACCTCGTTCGGATCGAGTTCGCCGGTGAAAAGCTCTTTGGCGATCAGGTCAACATCTTCGTCATTCAGCCCGCCAAATACGATCTTGGTGCGGGCGTTGGTTAGCGTCGAATAATAAACCTCTGGATCTTTTTCTCTGAGCTGCCCTAGATGCTGATGCGCCAAAATCAAATGCAGGCCGAACTTGCGCCCCCCATCCAAAATCTCGCAAGCGTCCTTTGTGACGAAGTGGCTGAACTCGTCGATGAAAACAAAAAACGGCGTTCGCTCCTGCGGCCGGCGACCGAAGGCGGCGGTCACCAGCTCGTTCACGAGCAAGGTTCCCAACAGATGCTGATTGTCCTCGGAAATGGAATTCTGCCTGGCGAGATTTACGAGGAGAATTTTTCGGTCATGCAGGACTGCGGGGAAGTCGAGGGTTTTTGTGTGTTGACCCAAAATGGGGCGGATGATTTCGTGTTCGACAAACGGCTTGATGCGGTTGAGCGTGGATTCGATTCTTTCCTCCCGTTTATCAATCTTCATACTCTCCAACCAATCCCACTCCGCCCGAATACGTGGATTGGCAATGCGCCCGCAGATGGCGGCGCGCAGGGGACTGGGACCGGGGTTTACCAGGTGTTGGGCTTGAACAAGCGTGAGGTTGGAAGAAACCAGGGCATAAGCGACGTTGAAAAGCCAGCGTGCCAACCGAGGAGTTTCCTGAAATGATCCTTGGCCAAAGCATTTGCGAATGGCTTCCATGAGAGCAACAACCTGATAGGTCATGACGCGAGCATTTCGAGCGATGGGATTAAAACCGATCATTCGCCTGGTTTCCGATACGTCAAAGGGCACGACCCGGCGATGGAGCTGTAATTGTGGCTTGTGAATGGATAGCCAGGCGCAGAAGCTGAGAATGCGATCATAGAGGTCGCCATGAGGATCGAGCAGTGCCACCCCGTAGCCCTGCAAGATCAGACTCTTGATGGCAGCTTCCAAAAAGAAGCTCTTGCCCACGCCGGTAGAGCCGAGCACGTGCATGTGGGTTCTGAGGATCTCGGGCGTGAGGAATACGGGCAAGGCGGACGCCAGATCGGTCCCCAAAAGCAAACCAGCCGGCGGCATCATTCTGCTCCGCTCGACCCTCGTTTCCCAGTACTGCGCAGGATCGCCGGATTGTTTCCAGGCCGGCGCCGGAAGCTGTGAGTCCCAGTGAATCGACATTTCATTGCTCCTCAAAAATGCGCGTGTCCACTCTGAGCTCGGCATGCTTCTGCTGGTATAGGTCGTCTACGAACTGCAAGTCCTCGCTCTGCTCTTCCGGGCTCAGTGATCGATCTTTGAGGATGTGGTCGCGCTGCTGGCGCCGCCATCGCTGGAGCTCAATCAGGCTCTGCAATGGCCTCAGGGATTCATGCAAATCCCACCGAGCATCAAGTTGACGGCGCTCGCAGGCCTGCCGGAGCTTTTGTTCGTCCTCACTGGCCGCGCTTTGCGCTTCGGGTGGTGATTCACGGCCCACGATTTGACGTTCATGCTCCGCCTTGTGGCGGCGGAGATCATGCTCCTCAGCGTCCGCCCGCAGTTTGGCAAGCTGGGTCGCCTTTTCCGTGTCCTTGAGGTCGTGTTCACGCGCCAACTGCAGATATTCACTCTTCTGCCGCTCCATCGCGACCCTGGCCGCGATCAAACGCTCGCCAGACTTGTAGAGGTCTTCCCACTGTCCTAAGATGGCGCGCTCGCCGGCCTTCCGGAGTCGCACCCCTGCCCGATGCATATACTGCTCAAGAACACCGGACGCCTCCGAGAACTCAACCAGGTCTTCTCGCACGCGGTCATCATGAAAAGGATCGAAAGTGGCGGGCTCGGGCCGCCGAGACACCTGCGAGAGGATTTCGATTTTAGGCTTTGGTACCATATCGTTTCCCAAAAGATGTGACATTATCGATTCGGCGCGTAGCGCACAGCCGTGAACTTCTCCGCAACTGACGAGCGCGGAACTTCAGGGTTCTCCATTGCAAGGCGATAATTTCGGTCGGAAATTTCGTCGATCTGCGTAACGCGCTCGCGGATGTCGGCCTTCACCAAATGGTGATAATCAACGTGAGGCGTCAAGATCTTCATGATGGCCACTGTCATCTCTACAAAAATTAACGCCAATGTGATTAGCCACGAAAGGCGATACAGAGCGTCGGAACTGCGGATGACTTTGTCGAGCGCTTCGTAGCGCGTCACAAAGTCCGTGACTCTGCCGATCTCTTCGCGTTGGAATGCGCCGTCAAGACGGCGGCGTTCTTCCGGCAAAGTCCGTTCAATGTCATCTAGATCCCGGCGGACTTCTTGGATGTGCTGCCGCACCGACGCTTGCTGAAGCTGCGCGTTTTGAAACGCAGGGCCAGCACCCGGCAGACCGGTCCTGCCAAGCGCCGAGCGGCCGACGGCCTCGGAATCAAGAATCCTTCCCCAGTCCGCTTCCTCTTTCCGAAGTTCCGCCAATGTGGCTTCTAGATCGTCGTGGCGCTTATCAAGCTTGGACTGATTCGCACGTAGTTCGTCAAGCTGTTGCTTGTTGTCCTGTCGATACTGGCGCTGCAATTCCTGGTCAATCCGCTTCTCAAAGACCCACAGCTCAATCGGAATCGCCACCAGCGCGCCAATAAATAGGGCGAGAAAAGGACGAACGATAGCCGTCGTCTTGTCGAGACTCCCAGCGATCTCACGATCCAAAAACAAGATGAAGACCGACCAGCCCAGGGAGATCCACGGTACTAACGAGCCGGGCGCGTTCAGCGTGGTGAGCGTGTAAAAGGCAGCGCCATACGCAAGAATCGCCGTGAATGCCACGAAAACGCCGAACGCCGCTTGTGTGGCGATGGCCCATCGGCTACAGACCGAGACCAATCGTCTATCGGTCTTAGAAAGCCAGAACAGCATCACGGTCACCGGGTTGCGGACTGGCACAGGCGGCGCCAGTGGACGTCGTCCCGTTGTCTTCCTTTCGTCGTTCAGAACAGTGTTCATAAGTCGTTCCTTTAAAAAGGCGCGGTTAGGCCGCCCGGCCCCCAAGCCGAAGAAGACCCTCAATCTGGGCAGGGTTGATGCGTTCAAATAGTGCTGCGGAAACTGGCACGAACGCGGCTTGCCGCTTGGCGACGGCCCGCGCCCGGGGTGTTAGCATAGCCAGCGGGCAATGGATTCTCTTGCCGGGGAGGAGTATTAGGTTAAGCCCGGCGGTGGCGTCCACACTGATGTCATTGACGATTGCGCCTCCGCACAAGATCAGCGAGGACAATGCAGCGCTCTTGAGGGCAAAAACGGGTCTTCGCCGGCCCTCAGGGAGATCATGGGCGATGTCGTTGGCTTTACGGGCGAAACGGCTGAGAGCGAGAAGAAGAGCATCCTCTCGAACCGAAGTAGTAGCCGCACTCGTCGAATCCAAGACCAAATATGTATAGGTTCTTAGGGCAAAGAGCCTTCCCCGGTTTCTTCCGAGCAGATTCCGGGCGGCGCGCCCGGCGTCGTGGGCTAGGCCTGTAAGGGTGCTAATCAGCTCGATCTGAGAGGGCAAATTAATGACTGTCTCGGCAATATTCTGGTCCATGCACATGTCTCCCTTCCCCTTCTTGACAGAAGTCCATTGTTTTGCTAAACTTACACAGCCTAAGAGCCGCCGAAGTGGTTAGCTTTTGTTTGAGGCGAGATGATGAACAGGAATCTACCGGATCAGCCCTGGCTTCGCGCGGACGTGGGAGATCGCCCGAAGCGGGGGCCGGTCAATAGGGTGGACTGTCCTACACCATCCTCGCCGCTATTGTGCTACCAACACTTTGAGCGGCTAGGTCCCCAAAAACCAGCTCAGGAGGAGAGCCGCCGAAACGTCGGTGGCACCACAAACCCGAACCCGATTCCAACTGTAACCGGGTTCTTTTCATGTGCCTACGTCAGGCGAGGTAAGGTGCGGTGAAGTCCGATCAGTTGGGATGAATTCGGTGCAAAGGTTCAGCACGCGGAAGAAGGTATGGTGGTGGAAGAGATCGCGGAATATGAATTCGGCCCTTATCGACTGCGACTTCAGTTAAATAACCAAATCCTCCCGGCATTACTCTTTAAAGACGGAGTGGAAGTTGAGGAAATGACGAGAGCCCCTCAATCCTCCCGTCTTTTGCTTCTGCTCCTCGACAACCGGGACCACCGACTCCAGAACGTCAGCGTCATCAAGCATATTTGGGGCGGTCAAATCCTGGGCGACGAGAAGAGAAGTCTGACAGACCTTGTTGAGCGGCTACGGGGAATCCTTGGCGATAAAGGCAGACCTCGCCGATACATTGAGCGGGGAGAGGGCGAGATTCAGTTCATATACCGGCCCGTTCTGGTTCACAAAAGTCGTCCTGTCTCTCAACAGCCAAACCTTCCGGCTGTTCTACCTCCACCAGCCAGCCGCGGCGGTTCCACCAACGGCCCTGAAGAACCCCTCACTAAGGGCTCGCTTGCGGCTTTGCCAGCGGCCGCTAGCGTCTCTATCGCTATGCTTCCTACGGTTAGTTCTCTCCTGATCGGCCGCGAAGAGGAACTCCACAAGCTTGATGAGGCCTGGACGAGTCCAGAGGTCCGACTGGTCTCAGTTGTCGCCTTTGGCGGTACAGGTAAGACAGCCCTTTCCATCAACTGGTGGCATCGCAATGGAGCGCCTGGGGCACGACGGGTTCTTGGGTGGTCATTCTATTCTCAAGGTGCAGCCGAGGACCGGCAAGCTTCCGCAGACCCATTCCTCGACCACGCTCTACGCCACTGGTTCCAAGTTCCTGACCCTCCCAAAGATTCCTGGGCGCGTGGCGAGTTGCTCGCCGAATTCATCCGTCGCGAATGCACTCTCCTTATTCTTGACGGCCTTGAGCCAATCCAATTCGGTCCCGGACCGCAGTACGGCCGTTTTAAGGATCGAGGGATGGTCGCCCTCCTGAAAGAGTTGGCGGCACAAAGTCCTGGTCTTTGCGTCTGCACCTCGCGCGAATTCCTCGCCGATCTCGCTGACTACGGCAATGCCGGCGTCCTTGAGATCGACCTAGATAACCTCTCTCCTGAAAATGGCGCAGAGTATTTGGCTTACCTAGGAGTGAGGGGCGAAGATGAGGACCTGCGACAGGCCTCCAAAGAATTCGGCAATCACGCTCTCGCCTTGACCCTGCTCGGTAGTCTCCTCAAGCGCTACGGAGGCGACGTCCGGAAGCGCGATGCAATACCGTCGATTTTCGAAGCCAAGCAGGGGGCCCACGCTCGCCGTGTGCTGCGCGCCTACGAAAATCTCTTCAAAGGCCGTCCCGAGCTCGACATCCTTCGCATGCTGGGGCTCTTTGACCGTCCAGCGGACCCGGGAGCGCTAAGGCTGCTCCGCAAGCTACCATTTGATGCCTGGGCTCTAGCTCTCGAGAATCTTGGCGAGGCCCGACTCGTCCAGTATCAAGACCCTAACGCCTCGGTAGATTGTCACCCACTAGTCCGAGAACATTTTTCGGACGAATTCCGCGAAGTCAGCCCCGAAGCATTTCGCGAATCCCACTCGCTGCTTTATGAGTACTACTCTAGGCTCGCCCCGCACCGACCCGACACACTTGAAACGATGACACCACTATTTAATGCCGTTTACCACGGGTGCCAGTCAGATCGCCATCAGGAGGCATGCGAGGCGGTCTACAAGGACCGTATCCTGCGTGGGGACGAGTTCTTCCAGACTCAAAAGCTCGGCGCCTTCGGAACGAATCTTTCCCTCCTATCCAATTTCTTTGATCGCCCATGGACCACTCCGTCTGAGAATCTGAGTCCGAGCAATCGAATTTGGGTAACGGCGATTGCCAGCTTTGCGCTCCGGGCGGTCGGCCGTCTATCCGAGGCCCTGGACCCAATGCAGGACGCCGCCCGCAATCTTGAAGCCGCGGGAGATTGGGCAAACGCCACGCAGACATATGACAACCTCAGCGAACTCCAGTTGAATCTCGGCAACATCCCTGAAGCGACTGACGCAGCTCACCGCTCGATTGAGCTAGCCGATCGAAGTGGGGACACCTTCAGTCGAATGGCTCGACGCGCGCGGCTTGGCACGGCTCTGCACCAGGCGGGTCGCATAGAAGAAGCTGCGGGCCTCTTTGAAGAAGCTGAACGAATCGAAGGGGAGAAATACCCAAACGCTCCGTTTCTGACCTCACTTCCCGGGTTTCAGTACTGCGACCTGCTGCTTGATCAGGGCAAGCGGGACGAAGTACTAAAGCGCGCCAGGCAGGCCAAGCTATTCTCGACAAGACTGCTGGGAATTGCGCTTGATAACCTTTCGGTCGCGCGTGCCTGCGAGCCGGGATCGGCTGAATCTAGCGCGGCCCTCGATCAAGCTGTTGGAGGCCTCCGCCAAGCTGGGTACCTGGACTATCTTCTTCCATGCCTCCGCGCGCGTGCGGAGCATTGGCGCATTACCGGGAATTTTCTTAAGGCCCAACACGACCTCGACGAACTCCGTATCCTCGCCACCCGCTTTGGTATGAAGCTTTTTCAGGCCGATTACCATCTCGAACAGGCTCGCCTCCTTTTGGACGAGAAGAAACAACCCGGAGCTGCCTCTCACTATAACGTTGCGATGGAACTCATCCGAGAGACGGGCTATCACCGCCGCGACGGCGAACTCCTCACAGTCGGTGCGAGGGCCGGATTATGCCCAACATGGCTGGCCGGCTTTGAGGATGTGTCCGGTCAGGGGACCGCTTAATCCTGGTACGAAGCCAGGGATGCGCGCAGAAAGAGAAAGGCATTCACGACCGCATGCCCCTCCGTGCCAATATAGGTGAGACACTTCTCGTAGCTTAATTAAAGAGCAGGGCGAGAAAGAATCTCTAAAGTGAAAAACAATCAGGTATTGGCTTCTTCTTCCCCCGTTGTGTTGCCGTTGGTGGGACGGAGGGAGCCCGAGCGTAGCGAGGGTGACCGGAGTGCCACCAACGGCAACACAACCGCCCACCCCGATCCCGAGGTCGTGGCGCAAGCCAAGCGCCGCCGCTTCACCGCCGAATACAAGCAGCGCATTCTGGCCGCCGCCGACCTGGCCAAAGGATCCGGCGGTATCGGCGCACTACTCCGCCACGAAGGTTTGTATTCGTCCCTCTTGGCCACCTGGCGCCGGGAGCGGGACGCCGGCGTTCTCCAGGCGTTGGCACCCCAGAAGCGCGGCCCCAAGTCCAAACGCGATCCCTTGGCTGAAGAAAATCAGCAACTACGTCGCGAGACCCAGCGCCTTACCGAGGAACTACGTAAAGCCGAAATCGTAATCGATATTCAAAAAAAAGTGGCTACTCTGTTGGGCCGTCCGCTCATGACCATCGAGCCGGAGGGGAAGCGATAATGGACGCCGTCCTACAACTCTCCACCACGGTCGGAATCGAATCTGCCTGTGATGCGCTCGACGTTGCTCGGGCTTCTTTCTACCGGCAGCGCCCGCTGCTTGGGCCGACCCTGTCGGCTCGGCTTCCGGCGCCGCCGACGGCTCGGCCGACCCCTGCTCGGGCCTTGGGCGCCGACGAACTCCAAGCCGTTCGCGGCGTGTTGAATTCCGAGCGCTTCCAGGATTGCTCGGCCGCCGCGATCCATGCCACATTACTCGATGAAGGTCAGTACCTTTGCTCGACCCGCACCATGTATCGCGTCTTGGAAGAAGACGGCGCAACCCGCGAGCGCCGCGATCAACTCACCCATCCGCAATATCACAAGCCGGAACTGTTGGCCACCGCGCCCAACCAGCTGTGGAGTTGGGACATCACCAAGCTGCGCGGCCCCGCCAAGTGGACGTACTTCTACCTCTACGTCATCCTCGACGTCTTCAGCCGTTACGTCGTCGGCTGGATGGTGGCGCCTCGCGAGAGCGCCGAACTGGCCAAGAAGCTCATTGAGGAAACCTGCGAAAAGCAGAACATCCAACCAGGCCAACTCGGCCTCCATGCCGACCGCGGCTCCGCCATGCGTTCCAAACCCGTGGCCCTGCTGCTCGCTGACCTGAGCGTGACCAAGACTCACAGCCGGCCCTACACGTCCAACGACAATCCCTATTCGGAAAGCCAGTTCCGCACCATGAAATACCGCCCCGAGTTTCCCGACCGTTTCGGCTGTATCCAGGACAGCCGGGCCTTCTGCCAGACGTTTTTCCCCTGGTACAACGACGAACATCGCCATTCTGGAATCGGCATGATGTCCCCCGCCATGGTGCATCACGGTGCAGCGCTCGCCGTCCGTGAAAATCGCCAACTCGTGCTCGATGCAGCGTATCGCGACCACCCCGAACGCTTTGTCCGCCGACCCCCTACGCCGCCGCAACTTCCAAAGGAGGTCTGGATCAACAAACCACAAGACTCAGACGCAGAAACTCACTAAATACTTCAAAGAAGTGTCTCAAACTCATTGACACGCACCGTGCTGTCCAAACTGAAAGCTTCACTTGGAGCGTCTGCAAAAGACGGTGAGCAAGGGACGGCTGGTGAATCCGTAGAAGATCGACTGGCGCATCGGCTCGATCCTGGCGCGTCATCCGGGGATGTCGAGTTGGGTGTGCGTGCGCCGCGAAGAACTTCCCGCGGCCAACGGGTTAGACCGCGCCGGGGAAGAAGAAGCGGGCCGCGAAGCCGCGCCAGGTGGTGCACTGGCACATCCTGCAAGAGACCGAGGAATTGGTGCGCCAACTGGAAGGCGTGTCCCTGCTGCGCACCAACGTCGCCGGAACCGATGCGGGACAGGTATGAAAGGATTATGTGACGCTGGTACGCGTGGAGAACGCGTTCCGCACTCTGAAGCACGATCTGGCGTTGTGCCCGGTTTAACGATTGTAGTGACAAAAAGTAATCGATCTGGCCCGTAACCCACTGATAACACAAACATACTCGAGAAATTATGCGGAAAATGGGTTAGCTGGCCAGAGAAGCAATAACTGCTTTAGAGTCTGATGCTTGGGAGAGGGTGCAGGGTTGCCGCCTGATTGAATGCTTCGAGTGTCGCCTAAACCGCACAAAACTCACAACCTAATTGTGTTGACATTGACATCGATGTACACTATTCTCATCGAATTGCGACGACCATGATCGTTCAAGATGGAACCCAGTCCTTGGGCACTGAGGAGCTCCGCGCTCTCCTGAGCGTTTCTGACGCGTTAGGCGCTGGCAAGCCGCTTGATGAAATCCTGCTCCTGGTGGTTGCGCACGCCGCCCGTCTCTGCGGTGCTGACCAAGCCGCTTTGGCGTTACTCAAGGGTGACAAACTGCGCTTCCTGTACCAAGTTGGCTATCCAGGAGATTGGGCGGGTGAACTCCCGATTAGCCTCGGCATCACGGGATGGGTGGCCCGGAACAATCGCGCCCAAAACGTACCGAATGTAGTGGACGATTCCAGATTTTTCAATGACCTTCCTGGGTTGGACTTTCGGTCCGAGTTGGCAGTTCCAATTTCGTCCGAAGGTGTTGTTTTGGGAGTTTTGGACGTTGGCTCCGCCTCGCGGTCGAACTTTGACGACCACCATCAGTTGGTTTTGGAGCAGTTCGGTGCTCGTGCCGCGGAGGCCATTGCGATTTCAGATAGAAGAGCCACCTCCAATAAGCGCCTCACAGCCGAAATCGATGATCTAAGGCAGTTTCAAGACCTTGATCTTCAGCTAAGCGAGCGCCTTTTGAACCTCGAAGCCCTGCTTGACTCCATTTTGGAACTCGCAGTCATGGCGACCGGCGCGGAAAGCGGACAGATCCTACTTCCGGAACGAGGTGACCTCGTGATTAGGATGGATGTCGGTGGTCGAGAGGACACGGTGGGCGTTCATCTGCCTCTAAATGGACGCGGCGTTACTGTGAAGGCTTTTGAGACGCGGGAAGCGATCATTGTGGATGATGCGCATGGGTCAACGTGGGGTTCGATCTACGCAGATATTCTCGGTGGTATGAATTCCGAGCTCGCAGTCCCGATTGTACGAGGTGACCGTTGCTTAGGTGTCCTGAATCTTGAAGCAAGTCATAGGGGCGCCTTCAAGCCGCTGCATCGAGATTTGGCAGCTCGAATGGTACAGCGTGTTTCACTCGCTATAGATTTTTCGCGGAGAATTGATGCTATGTATCGGGCAGCCCGCGCTTGTACGCAGGTCGGCGAGGCGACACTCGAAGAAGTTCTCGACATCATCTATGATGGCGTTTCGGAGCTTTTTAATCCAGGAGTAGAGGCGGCCATTTTTCTGCGATCGAAAGACCCACGACTATTAACCTACGCAAGCGGCGTCAAACACACGGCACGCGAACACTGGGTTGATGTTAGTGTGATTGAATTAGGAAAAGGCGTTGCAGGTCGTGTGGTCGAATCACGACAAACAATTCACATTAAGAATGTTGGTCGGCTTGCTCCTAGTACTGATGAGTACATACCCATGATACCTTCCACGAGAACCAGCGTGGGTTTTCCGCTCGCTACACCTGAGGGCCATATAATAGGGGCGTTTCTTATTGAATCTGACCTTCCGGATGCATTCGATACTTTGGATCTAGAAATACTCGAAGTATTTGCTGGTTTCGTTTCAACTGCCCTCAGCAATCATGCATTTATTGCTCGATTGCACTCAGCCCGCGCCCAGATCCAACGTGCTAGCGATCTTGCGGCAAGCACCGCTGGGTTGAAAACCCTTGGAGAAATA
>Ga0302319_10017350_pt1 | contig 13190 bp, 10 predicted proteins | sample Bog_T0_2_FD_203319 | JGI IMG/M metagenome (GOLD analysis project Ga0302319, IMG submission 203319) | Peat permafrost microbial communities from Stordalen Mire near Abisko, Sweden - Bog_T0_2 | ecosystem: Environmental > Terrestrial > Soil > Wetlands > Peat | place: Sweden: Abisko, Stordalen Mire...
AGCAGCCAATGCCTGGTTGCGCGCCGATCCGCAACGCGCCGCGGAGAAAATCCAGGAGTGGACCGGCATCAACAAGGAAGTGGTCTATATCTTCCTCGGTCCCGGCGGCAACATGACCACCGATCCGACCATCAAGCCGGCGCTGATCGAGGCCGCCGCCACCGACGTCAAGGTGCTGCAGAATCTCGGCCGCATGAAGGAGTTTGACCCGAAAAAATGGGTCGACGACAGCTACATCCGCAAGGCCTATGCGGAGCTCAATCTGGACTATGATGCCGCTCTGAAGAGCACGTCGAATTACGAAGTCGCCGGCGAGGACAAGTTCTGCCACAAGGCGATCGACAAGCCCCGCAAGGCCGGCGAGGTCTGGGTCGACGGCGAGGGCATTTTTCCGTTCAGCAGCGCCGCCTGCACGCTCGGTGCCTATGCCGATCTCAAGGCCAAGGGCAGGAAAATCAACGTCGCCTATGTCTTCGATACCGCGCGCGGCATCAAGCTGTTCGCCGATCAGGCCTATTTCGCCGCCGGCAAGAGCGAGCTTGCGCCGTTTCTGCTCAAGAAGGACGCCGAGGCCTATGCCGCCAAGATCGATGGCAAGGTGCTGGGCTTTGACGACGCCCTCAAGGCCGCGGTCGGCGGAGGCTAGCGGTGGACAGCTTCGCGCTGCGCAGCGACGCCAAGGTAGCCGACGTCAAGGCAGCCGACGGCAAGGCCGCGCCCGCAGAGCCGACCGGGCCTTTAAGCGCTGCGTCGGTTGAAGCGGCCCCCATGACTACGGCGAGGCGATGGCTGCGGCTCAACCGCGGCGGCCTGCAAGCGGTCGCCGTCGGCGCGCTGGCGCTGGCGCTGTTCCTGTTGGCGTGGCATCTCCTGACCACCTACCGCGTGGTGTTCTTTGTCCGTTTCACCAACGTGCCGTCGCCCGCCGCGGTCTATGAGAGTCTATTGCGGGCCTCGCATGATACGAAATTTCTGATGCATGTGCTGCTGAGCTGCCGCCGGATTGCCCTGGGCTTCTCGATCGCCGCCATCATCGCGGTGCCGCTGGGGCTCGTGATGGGCCGCTTCCGTCTGGTGCATGAGTTCCTGTTTCCGCTGACCGAGGTGCTGCGGCCGATCCCGGCGATCGCCTGGGTGCCGATGGCGATCATGCTGTGGCCGACCAACGAGCAGAGCATCGTCTTCATCACTTTCCTCGGCGCGTTCTTTCCGATCCTGGTCAATACGCTGCACGGCATGTCGCTGGTCGATCCGGTGCTGGTGCGCGCGGCGCAATGCCTCGGCGCCCGCGAGACGTCGATTTTCCGCGAGGTCTATTTCCCGGCCTCGCTGCCGCATATTTTCACCGGGCTCACGATCGGCATGGGCGTCGCCTGGGTGTCGCTGATCGCCGCCGAGATGATTTCGGGCCAGTTCGGCATCGGCTATTTTACCTGGGAGGCCTATTCGCTGGTGCAGTATCCCGACATCGCGCTCGGCATGATCTGCATCGGGGTGCTCGGGCTCGGCTCGAGCGCCCTGGTTCGCGGCCTCGGCCGTCTCGTGATGCCATGGAAGCGTGCATGAGCCAAACCCTCGCTAGTCCGCCGCCGTCGAAGGGGCGGGTCGACGTCCGTCACTTTGCCCTGAGCTATCCGACGCTGGACGGTGCCATGGCGGCCGTCCGCGACGCCTCGATCCACGTCAATCCCGGCGAGTTTGTTTCCATCGTCGGTCCCTCCGGCTGCGGCAAATCCACGCTGCTGAACGCGGTCGCGGGCTTTCTCAAGCCGACCGGCGGCGAGGTCACCGTCGACGGCGAGCAGGTCGATGGCCCCGGCGCCGATCGCGGCATGGTGTTCCAGCAATATTCGCTGTTTCCCTGGAAGACCGTGAAGGGCAATGTCGAATTCGGCCTGAAGATGAAGCACCTCAGCAAGTCGAGCCGCGAGCGCGCCGCGCGCACGCTGCTCGGGCTGGCGGGGCTTTCCGCCTTCGAGAATCAATATCCGGACAGCCTGTCGGGCGGCATGAAGCAGCGCGTCGGCATCGTGCGCGCGCTGGCGACCGGGCCGAAGGTGCTGCTGCTCGATGAGCCGTTCGGCGCGCTCGACGCGCAGACCCGCATCATCATGCAGCAGATCCTCACCAACATGTGGCAGCGCCTGAAGATCTCGGTCTTGTTCGTCACCCACGATATCGACGAGGCGATCTTCCTGTCCGACCGGGTCTATTGCATGACGGCGCGGCCGGGCACCATCAAGGCCGAGATCGCGATCCCGCTGGCGCGGCCACGCCGCGAGGCGATGATGGTGTCACAGGAATTCCTAAACCTGCGGCGCGGGCTGATGTCGCTGATCCGCGAGGAAAGCATCAAAGCCATGGGCGGCGAGATCAGCGACCTGGCGATGGATGGCCTGAGCCTCGATCTGCATGGCCAGACGCTGGCCGATCTGGTTTGACAGCGCGAATGTCTGATCCATCAACAGCCATCAGGAAACATCTCAATGCGAGTCGTTAAGGTTGCCGCTGCCCAGATGGGCCCAATCCAGCGCGCCGACAGCCGCGAGCGCGTGGTCCTTCGCATGCTGGCGCTGATGGACGAGGCCAAGGCCGGCGGCGCCGACCTGATCGTCTATCCCGAATTGGCGCTCACCACCTTCTTTCCGCGCTGGTACATGGAGGACCAGGCCGAGGTCGACCGCTGGTTCGAGCAGGAGATGCCCAGCGCCGCGACCCGGCCGTTGTTTGAGCGCGCCGCCGACTATCAGATGGCGATGAGTTTTGGCTATGCCGAAAAGACGCCGGACGGCCATCATTTCAACAGCTGCATTCTCACCGACCGATCGGCTGAGATCATCGGCAAATATCGCAAGGTGCATCTGCCCGGGCATTCCGAATTCGACACGGAGCGCGCCTTCCAGCATCTGGAAAAGCGCTATTTCGAGCCGGGCGACAGTGGCTTCCCGGTCTGGCGCGCGATGGGCGGCATTTTCGGCATGGCGATCTGCAACGATCGGCGCTGGCCTGAGACCTACCGGGTGATGGGACTGCAGGGCGTCGAGATGATCCTGCTCGGTTATAATACGCCCTCGATCAATTCGCAGAAGAGCGAGGAGGGACCTGAGAAGCGGCTGTTCCACAATCGCCTGTCGGTGCAGTCAGGCGCCTATCAGAATGCGACCTGGGTCGTGGCCGTCGCCAAGGCCGGTAGCGAGGATGGTTTCCCGCTGATCGGCGGCAGCCTGATCGTCGATCCCAATGGCGAGATCGTCGCCGAGGCGACAACCGAAGAAGACGAGCTCCTGCTGTACCCCTGCGACCTCGACGCCACCTTGTTCGGCAAGAAGACCATCTTTGACTTCGCCCGGCACCGCCGCATCGAGCATTATGGCCTGATCACCAGCCGGGTCGGCGCCATTCCGCCGCCCGAGGTCTGAGCACGGAATGACCGGCATTTCGCTGTTCGATCTCAGCCCCCATGAGCGCTACAAGCTGCTCTGTGCGGTGGTGGTGCCAAGGCCGATTGCGCTGGTGACGACGCTCGACTCCAATGGCGCTGTCAATGCCGCGCCGTTCAGCTTCTTCAACGTGTTTTCCGAGGATCCGGCGCTGGTCGTGCTGGGATTGCAGCACAAGCCGGATCGCACGCCGAAGGATACGACGCGCAACATCCATCGCGATGGCGAGTTCGTCGTGCAGATGGTGGACGAGGCGCTGGCGAGAGCGATGAATGATTGCGCGATCGATTTCCCGAGCGGCGAAAGCGAGGTCGCAGCCGCGGACCTCGCGACCTTGCCGTCGGTCGACGTCAGGGTGCCCCGGCTCGCCGCCGCGCCGTTCGCGCTGGAATGCCGGCGCAGCGTCGCGCTCAGCTTCGCGCCCGGCCGCGAACTGCTGATCGGCGAAGTGCTGCGGGTGCATGCCCGCGACGGTCTGCTCGACCCCGCCACGCTTCACGTCGACATCGCGGCCTACCAGCCGATCGGGCGAATGTTTGGCAATCTCTACAGCCATCAGCGCGAAATCTTTGCGATGGAGCGCGAGAGCTACGCACAATGGCGCGCGCGCAAGGAGGCGGATGATGGCACGGGTGTCGTTCAGGAGAGTTAATCTCGTGAGCAGTTCCCCCGCGGAAGCTCCCCCTCACCCGAAATTCGCTGGCGCGAATTTCGACCTCTCCCCGCAAGCGGGGCGAGGTTGCAAACTGGCTGCGGCACACCTCTCCCCGCGTGCGGGGAGAGGTCGGATCGCGTCAGCGATCCGGGTGAGGGGGAGTCTCCGCGCGTGCGGTGATTGTCGTTTTTTATTGCCCCTTGAATACCACCGCGCCGAGCGCCATGGCCGCGGCTGCCTGGGTAGGGTCAACCACCGGAATGCCCAGCGCCTGTTCCAAGGGCATGCGCAGCCGGGCCATGCCGGCACAGCCCATCACGACGGCGCCGGCGCCGTCCTGTTCCTTCAGCGCGCGGCCGACCTCGATCATCCTCGCCAAGGTGCCTTCGCCCGCGGCGGTTTCGGCGACGCTCATGTTGAGCGGGCGCTCGCCGGCCAGCCGGTCGATCAGCCCCATCTGGCGCAGATAGCGGATGTGCCGGCGGATCGAGCGCTGCGCGATCGCGATCACGCCGAAGGTTTCGGCACGGGTCAACGCCGTCAGCACGCCGCATTCGGCGATGCCGAACACCGGCCGCGCGGTGCCTTCGCGGCAGACATGCAGGCCGGGATCGCTGTAGCAGGCAATCACGAAGGCGTCGGCCGTGTTGTCGCTCTCGATCAGCCGGCGCAGCGGCATCGCGACGCTATCGCAATCGGCCTGGCTCTCGATCCCGTAAGGCCCCTCGGCCAGCGTCGCGCAGACGATCTCCGGGCCGTCGGCGAAATCCAGCGGCTTCAAGGCCGCTTCAAGCCCGTGGGTGACCGTGACATTGGAATTCGGGTTGATGACGAGGATGCGGCGGCGGGACATGGTTTTGACCTTTGGATCAGTCTCGTACAGCGATTTCGAAGTTCGAATCATATCGCAATCTTCGCGACGTTGTGTGGATTGAGGCTTTCTCGGCCGCGCGCCGCACACCTCGCCCCGCTTGCGGGGAGAGGTCGAAATTCGCGTCAGCCAATTTCGGGTGAGGGGGAGCTTCAGCAAGCACGGTGCCGATGCGTTTGGCTCAGCTGTGCCACACCGTGGCTGGCGGAATGCATCAAGCCATTGCCAACTCGCTTGGTGAGGCTCCCCCTCACCCGGATCGCTGCCGCGATCCGACCTCTCCCCGCAAGCGGGGAGAGGTTGAAAACGCGCCGTAATCCAACGGACAACTTTCATCGAATCGATCCGCTAGTTTCAATCGCGAAGACAGTGCCGTCCAGTGGCTTCTACTGGCCGCTTTCGCCGAGATGCGCCACCCTACCTGGGAGAGCTTCATGACAGAGCCCGTCTACGACCTCGTGATCCGCGGCGGACGCGTCGCAACCGTGAGCGATGTGTTCGAGGCCGATGTTGCGATATCAGGCGAGAGCATCGCCGCCATCGGCCGCAACCTTCCGGCCGGGCGGCGCGAGATCGACGCCAGCGGCAAGCTGGTGCTGCCCGGCGGCGTCGACAGCCACGCCCATATCGAACAGCTCTCGGCCGCCGGCATCATGAATGCCGATACGTTCGAGAGCGCCACCACGTCAGCGGCGTTCGGCGGCACCACCAGCGTGATCTCGTTCGCCGCCCAGCATGTCGGCATGCAGCTGCCGCAGGTGCTGGAGGACTATCACGCGCTGGCGCGCCGCGGCGCGGTGATCGACTATGCCTTCCACATGATCATCGCCGACCCGACAAGGGCAACCCTGGAGCGCGACCTTCCGGCTCTGATCAGCCAGGGCCACGGCTCGATCAAGATCTTCATGACCTATGACCGGCTGAAAATCGAGGACGAGCCGCTGCTCGATATTCTCATGGCCGCGCGCGATGGCGGCGCGCTGCTCTGCGCCCATGCCGAGAACCACGGCATCATCTCCTGGATGGTGAAGCGGCTGTTGGCGCGCGGCTACACCGATCCGAAATACCACGCCATCAGCCATGCCCGGTTTTCCGAAGCCGAGGCGTTCAACCGCCTGATCGGGATGGCTGCCCTGATCGATCAGCCGATCATGATCTTCCATGTCTCCACCGCCGAAGGCGCCAAGGTGATCCGCGACGCCCGCGGCCAGGGCCTGAAGGTGTTCGCCGAGACATGTCCGCAATATCTGTTCCTGACCGCTGACGATCTCGACCGGCCCGGCGTCGAGGGCGCGAAGTGGATGTGCAGCCCGCCGCCGCGGCGACCTGCCGATCAGGAGGCGCTGTGGCAGGCGCTGTCGCTCGGCGATCTGCAGACCATCTCGTCGGACCACGCGCCCTACCGGTTTGACGAGACCGGCAAGCTGCGCGCCGGTCCAAGCCCTTCCTTCAAGCAGGTGGCCAATGGCCTGCCCGGGCTCGAAGTACGGCTGCCGCTGTTGTTCGACGCCATGGTCTCGAAGGGCCGGCTCGGCTTGCAAAAATTCGTCGAATTGACCGCGACCGCGCCAGCCAAGATCTACAATCTGCATCCGCGCAAGGGCTCGATCGCAATCGGCGCCGATGCCGATATCGCGATCTGGGATCCCGTGCGGGAAGTCACGCTGGCAGATAGCCTGATGCACGACCTCGCCGGCTATACCCCCTATGCGGGGCGCACCCTGCGCGGCTGGCCGGTCACCGTGCTGTCGCGCGGCCGGATGGTGGTGACGGATGGCAAGCGCATCGCTGAACCCGGCTCCGGCCGCTTCCTGGCCCGCAGCGGCGGCGAGGCGGCGAAGCCGACCGGCCGGCTGGTGCCGGACATGGATCCTGAATTGAATTTTGGCGCGAAGCTGCTCTGACATGGGCTTGTCGCGATGAAGATTGTCATCACGGGCGGTTCCGGGTTTGTAGGCCTCAACCTGGCCGCGGCGCTGCTGGCGCGCGGCCATTGCGTGACGCTGTTCGATCGCGCGCCGATTCCGGCGGCGGCGCAGTCAGCATTGTCAGATCACGCGGAACTGCTCAAATTTATTCCCGGCGATGTCACGGACAAGGCTGCGACCGAGGCGCTGATCGCCGCGGGCTGCGACGTCGTCGTGCTCGGGGCTGCGATCACCGCCGATGCAGCGCGGGATGCGAACGATCCGGAGACCATTCTGCAGGTCAATCTGCTGTCTCAGATTCCCATTATGGAGGCAGCGCGGCGTCACCGGGTTCGCCGGGTGATCCAGCTGTCCTCGGCGGCAGCCTATGGCGCGTCGGGCCAGCGCTTTCCCGTTCTGGAGGAGGACACGCCCTGCGATCCCGTCTCGCTCTATGCCATCAGCAAGTTCGCGTCGGAACGCGTACTGGCGCGGCTCGCCGAGCTCTGGGACCGCGATCTCCTCAGCGTGCGCCTGAGCGCGGTGTTCGGTCCCTGGGAACGGCTCGGCGGCCTGCGCGATACGCCAAGCCCGCAGGCCCAGATCCTCGCGGCGTTCGATCGCAGCACGCCGGCGGTCCTGTCGTCGCCTGGGGTCAAGGACTGGATTTATGCGCGCGATGTCGCCGAGGCCCTGGCGCTGCTGGTCGAAGCCGACCGGCCGCGGCATCGGCTCTACAATATCTCGACGGGCGCCGCCTGGTCGGCGCTGCAATGGGGCGAGGCATTCGCCGCCCTGCATCCCGGCTGCGAGTGCCGGCTCGCTGGAATGGGAGAGCCGGCCAATGTCGATCCCAACGGGCCCGAGCGGGCGCCGCTGGCGGTCGAGCGGATGGCGCAGGAATTCGGCTGGCGCGCGCGCTTCGGCTGCGCTGAATCGGTCGCCGACCTGAGCCAATGGTGGATGCAGCATCGAGGGAACGTCACATGAGACTGGCAGGCCGGGTTGCGATCGTGACCGGCGCGGGCTCGGGCATCGGCCGTGCCAGTGCTGTCTTGTTCGCTGCGGAGGGCGCCCATGTCGCCATCGTCGACCGCGACGAAGCCGGCGCACAGCAGACGCTGGCTGCGATCGAGACCGCCGGCGGGACGGCATCGGTGCATATCGGCGACGTGTCGGACGGCGCGTTTGCCAATCTCATGGTCGCCGAGCTCACCGCGCAGCACGGCCGCCTCGATGTGCTGATGACCGCGGCCGGCTTTTCCTGTGGCGGCACCGTGGTGACCACCGACCCCGCCGACTGGGACGCGGTGTTCCGCACCAATGTCGGCGGCACCTTTCTGTTCGCCCGCGCCGCGGTTCCGGTGATGCAGCGGCAGCGGCAGGGCTCGATCATCACGCTGGCGTCGCAGCTCGCGATCGCCGGCGGCCGCGGCAACAGCGCCTATATCGCCGCCAAGGGCGCGATCATCAGCCTGACCCGGACCATGGCGGTGGATTTTGCCGGCGATGGAATCCGCGTCAACGCGATCGCGCCCGGCGCCATCGACACCCCGCTGCTGCGGCGCAGCTTTGCCCGGCATGCCGATCCGCAAGCGGTCAGCGAGACCTCGCGGCAACGCCATGCCATGCAGCGATTTGGCAGGCCTGAGGAAGTGGCGCAGGCGGCGCTTTATCTGGCCAGCGATGCCTCATCATTTACCACCGGCACAGTTTTGCCGGTCGATGGCGGCTGGCTCGCGGCATGAGCGGCGTCTTAATACCTCTCCCCGCTTGCGGCCGCTTGCGGGGAGAGGTCGGCGCGAAGCGCCGGGTGAGGGGGACTCTCCACGAATCGAATGCGCGGAGAGAGGCCCTTCATCCCGACCTTTTCCCAGCGAAGAGCGGGGGGAAGGAGGCGAGGCAGCGTCAGTTGAGGAGAGGTTGGTCGGTGAAGTAACAGCTGCTATGTTGCAGCGCCGCATTGGTTCAAATGGAGACAGCTTGAACGAGTTTGATCGCAAGATAGTGGCCGATGGTTGTTCGTTCGAACCGAACGACGTCGCGCTGGCCGCGCTCGAGGCAAGGGTTCGTGCCGATCTCGAACGCACCGCCCATCCAACATCGCCCTGGCTCACCGCGACCCGCGATCCCCAGGGCGGCACCGCCCTCGATGTGCTGATCGTCGGCGCCGGGCAATCCGGCCTTGCCACCGGTTTCGGCCTGCTGCGCTCGCAGGTCAGCAACATTCTCCTGCTGGACAAGGCGGCGCCGGGCCGCGAGGGGCCGTGGCGGACCTATGCGCGGATGGCGACGTTGCGCAGTCCGAAGCAGTTCACCGGGCCCGATCTCGATATGCCAAGCCTGACCTACCAGTCCTGGCACGAAGCCAAATTCGGCGTTGACGACTGGCGGCAGCTCGATCTGATTCCGCGACAGCACTGGGCCGATTATCTCGATTGGTACCGGCGCGTCACCGGCCTTCCGGTCCGCAATGGCTGCGAAGTGATCGACATCGCGCCGTCGGCGGGCGGCCTGCTCGCGGCGACGGTCAGGACCTCTGATGCCATCGAGACCCTCTATGCCCGCAAGATCGTGCTGGCGACCGGGCAGGAGGGCATGGGCGACTGGACGATTCCCGCTGCCTTGCGCGATCTGCCCCGTGAGGCCTGTGTGCATGCCGGGCAGCCGATCGCGTTCGATGGGCTGCGCGGCCAGCGTGTCGCCGTGATCGGCGCCGGCGCCTCGGCGTTCGACAACGCGGCGATGGCGCTCGAGGCCGGCGCCGCCACGGTGCACCTCTTGTGCCGCCGCGACGCGATCCAATTGATCCAGCCCTACCGCTGGCTGACCTTCCGCGGCTTCCTGCGGCATTTCTGTGAACTCGACGACGCCTGGCGCTGGCGCTTCATGCGCGCCGTCATGGAGATGCGCGAAGGTTTTCCGCAAGCAACCTATGACCGCTGCGCGCGCCATCCCCAGTTCCAGCTGCACCAGGGCGCAGCGATCGAAGCGGCGACCATGACGCCAGAGGGCGTCGTCCTGCAGACGCTGCGCGGCGCTTTCGAGGTCGACTTTGTCATCTGCGGCACCGGTATCGCGATGGATTTTGCCGGGCGCCGTGAATTGAAAAACTGCGCCGGCAATATTGCCACCTGGGCCGACCGCTATGAGCCGCCCGCCGACGAGCGCAGCCCGCGCCTCGGCGGTTTTCCCTATCTCGGCGACGACTTCGCGCTGACCGAGCGCGTCAAAGGCCTGACGCCGTGGATCGCCGACATCCATGTCTTCGCCATCGCCTCGACCATGAGCTTTGGTCCGTCGGGCTCCTCGATCAACGCCATGACCACGGCGGTTCCGCGGCTGGTGCATGGCCTGACGCGGGGGCTGTTTCGCGCTGATATCGAGCGGCACTGGGCCTCGTTCAAGGCGTATGACGTGCCCCAGGCTGTCGTGACAACACCGCGTCCGCTCAACGGCGGCGCGCCATGACGACTTGTTCCGGCAGGGGGCCGTCTGGCACACCTCTTGCTCACCATTGATCCGAAACAAGCGGCAGGAATCAGGGAAGTGCATCGATGATAACAGCGAAATCCAGGGGTGTGGTGTGGCTCGCCGGCGTCGTGATGGCGGCGCTGGCGGTCACGGCCGGTTCGGCTCAGGCGCAGAGCCGGGCCGAGACACTGCGCTATGTGACCGGCGCGTCGGTCAACTCGCTCGATCCCAACATTCCCGGCTCGACCCGCGAATCCTTCGCGCTCAGTCTCTCGACCTATGATCGCCTGGTGTCGTTCGGACGCAAGGAGCTCAATGGCAAAGCGGTGTTCGATCTCGACACCATCACGGGCGAACTCGCCGAGTCCTACGCGACCAGCGCCGATGGCCTGAAGATCACCTTCCATCTGCGCAAGGATGCCAAATTCCAGGACGGCACGCCGGTCACCGCCGAGGATGTCAAATGGTCGCTCGATCGCGCTGTCACCGCGCCGGTGCTCGGCAAGGCGCAGCTCCTGACGGGATCGATGACCAGCCCCGACCAGTTCAAGGTGATCGATCCCCTGACCTTCGAGGTCAGCCTGCCAAAACCCGACAAGCTGGCGCTGCCCAACCTCGCCACCGTCTATTCCATCATCATCAATTCAAAGCTCGCCAAGGCCCACGCCACGCCCGACGACCCCTGGGCGCTGGCCTGGCTGAAAGAAAACACCGCCGGCAGCGGGCCCTATATCATCGAGAGTTTCAAGCCCGGCGAGCAGGTGATCGCCAAGCGCGACGCGGCCTGGAATCGCGGCTCGCCGGCCAAACCCGCCTTCTTCAAGCGGCTGATCATCCAGTCGGTGCCGGAGCCCGCAACCCGGGCCAATCTGGTCGAACGCGGCGATGCCGACATCGTCATCGACCTGCAGGCCAGCGACGTGCAGGCGCTCGAAGCCAAGGGCAAGCTGAAGGTGATCTCGACGCCGCAATACAACGCGGTGACCTTCATCTCGATGAACAACAAGATTCCGCCCTTCGACAATGTCAATGTGCGCCGCGCCATCGCCTATGCGCTGCCCTATGAGGACATGTTCAAGGCGGCTTTGTTCGGGCGCGGCGCGCCGTTGTTCGGCGCGACCTGGGCCGACGGCACGCCGCCGAGCGGCGGCTTCCCGATCCCGCAGCCGATCAAGCTCGACCTCGACAAGGCCAGGGCCTATCTGAAAGCCGCCGGCATGCCGGAAGGCTTTGCCACCACCTTCAGCTTCAATGTCGGCCAGGCCTCGACCGCCGAGCCGATGGCGGCGCTGGTCAAGGAATCGCTCGCCAAGATCGGCATCCAGGTCGACATCCAGAAGCTGCCGGATGCCCAGATGTCGACGGCGATCAACGAGAAGAAATTGCCGTTCTTCACCGAGGGCATCGTCGCCTGGCTGCCGTCGACGGATTATTTCTATCGCAATTTCTACACCGGCGATCAGCGCTGGAATTACAGCTCGATCAACAATCCGGAATTGATCGCGATCGCGCAGGAAGCCCGCTTCGAGCCGGACAAGGCGAAATATGAAGAAGACGGCAAGAAGCTCAATGCGATCGATTTCGCCGAGATGCCGCAGATCCCGATCTGGCAGGCCAGCCAGGATGCGGTGATGGCGCCGTCGATCGAAGGCTATACCTACGAATTCCATCGCCAGGTCGATTACCGCGACCTCAGCCGCAAGTGAGCGGCTTCGCCACCAGCCGTCGTTTCCGGATGACGAAGCAAAGCAGCAACAGCTGTCGTTCCGGGGCGGGCATCCGACGCGCCCCGCGCGTTGGAGGCGCGAGCCCGGAACCCATTTGTCATCCCGTTTGGTGCTCGATGGATTCCGGGCCTGCATCCACGGTCGGCGAGCGCCGACCGTGGATGCATCCCGGAATGACGAAGCAAATTTGATGAAAGCCATCGGCACAACGATCATGCATGCCGGGCGGCGTTTCCTCTCGTCGCTGCCGGCGTTGTTCGGCGTGCTGGTATTCACCTTCCTGTTGATGCGGGTGCTGCCCGGCGATCCCGCGGTGTTCTTTGCCTCCGGTCCCAATTCCGGCAAGGTGGAGATCGAAGAAATCCGCAAGCAGATGGGGCTCGACAAGCCGGTGCCGGTGCAGCTCCTGCTCTATCTCGCCGATGTCGGGCGCGGCAATCTCGGCCGCTCGCTGATGACCGGGCAGCCGGTTGTGACCGACCTGCGCCAGCGGCTGCCGGCCTCGCTGGAACTGACGCTGGCCGCGCTTTTGATCGCGCTGGTGTCGGCGATCCCGCTCGGCGTGCTGGCGGCGTTGCGGCCGGGCTCGCTGATCGACCACGGCGTCCGGCTGTTCTGCGCGCTCGGCGTCTGTGTGCCGACCTTCGTGTCCGGGCTGCTGCTGATCTATGTGTTCTATTATCTGCTCGGACTCGCGCCCGATCCGACCGGGCGGGTCGATGTCTTTACCTCGCTGCCGCCGGATCGTACCGGCTTCCTGCTGATCGATTTTCTGCTCGCCGGCGATGTCGATGGCTGGTGGGCCGCGCTGCGGCAATTGGTGCTGCCGGCTGCGACCATGGCGCTGTTCGTGATCGCGCCTTTGGCGCGCATCACCCGTGCCTCGATGCTGGTGTCGCTGGGCAGCGATTTTGTCCGCACCGCGCGCTCGGTCGGGCTGTCCGGCTGGCGCATCATCGTGACCTATGCGCTGCGCAATGCCATCCTGCCGGTCATCACCATCGCCGGCATCGTGTTCTCCACCATGCTTGGCGCCAATGTGCTGGTTGAAAAAGTCTATTCCTGGCCCGGCGTCGCCGCCTATGCGCTCGATGCGCTGTTGTCGTCCGACTATGC
>Ga0302319_10017352_pt1 | contig 13190 bp, 10 predicted proteins | sample Bog_T0_2_FD_203319 | JGI IMG/M metagenome (GOLD analysis project Ga0302319, IMG submission 203319) | Peat permafrost microbial communities from Stordalen Mire near Abisko, Sweden - Bog_T0_2 | ecosystem: Environmental > Terrestrial > Soil > Wetlands > Peat | place: Sweden: Abisko, Stordalen Mire...
GGTCTGTCATCCTTATCCTCTGGTGCGTCTCGGCGTTCTTACCCAAGGTGGGAGCCGGATGCGGTAATGCCGCTCGTCCGGATCTGTCCGGGGGGCGCTCAGTGATGAGTGTCCCTACCGGGACTGCGCTCGCCGTAAAGCTAAATTGATTTCACTCTCTTGAATCTGTTGCGTCTTCTTCACAAATGCCCTTACTACAACAACGCGCCTGCCAACCGCAGTGACGTAAAGCGCCCGAGAAATGCCGTCCCTGCCCTTGAGGCGCATCTCCCAGAGCTTGCCTCGGACGTGTTTCACATGCGGTTGCCCGACGTTTGCCAAACCAAATTCGCGAATCATCCCGGCAATTTGCAGGAACTTCGCCTGCATGTCCGAGGGAAGGGCGTCAATCTCCGCCTGAACGGTCTCGTTCAGTATTTCTACCGTCCAGCACATGCCTATCCTATCTCAAATTTGAGATAATTGGAAGACTGTGCGGGGGGCGATATGGCTACCTGCCGGTTCCGCCTACGGTCATTTTGTCTAGCTTGATGGTGGGCATGCCTACGCCTACGGGGACGCTCTGGCCGTCTTTGCCGCAGGTGCCGATGCCTTCGTCCAACTTAAGGTCGTGGCCGACCATGGAGACGTACTTTAGCGCTTCGGGGCCGTTGCCGATTAGGGTGGCGTCGCGGACGGGGGCGGTGATTTTGCCGTCTTCGATGAGGTAGGCTTCGGAGGCGGAGAAGACGAATTTGCCGTTGGTGATGTCGACCTGGCCGCCGCCGAAGTTGACGGCGTAAAGGCCGCGGTGGACGGAGCGGATGATGTCCGCGGGCTCGTCGTCGCCGGCCAGCATGTAGGTGTTGGTCATGCGGGGCATGGGGATGCACTGGTAGCTCTCGCGGCGGCCGGAACCGGTGTTGGCGGCGCCGGTGAGTCGCGAGGAAAGCTTGTCAGTGAGGTAGCCCTTGAGGACACCGCCTTCAATGAGAACTGTTTCCTGGGTGGCGGAGCCTTCGTCGTCGACGTTGAGCGAGCCGCGGCGGCCGGGCATGGTTCCGTTGTCGACCACGGTGACCTTGGAACTGGCGACGGATTGGCCGATGAGGCCGGCGAAGGCGGAGGTTTTTTTGCGATTGAAGTCGGCTTCGAGGCCGTGGCCCACGGCTTCGTGGAGCAGGATGCCGGGCCAGCCGGGGCCGAGGACGACTTGCATTTCGCCGGCGGGGGCGGGGACGGCGCCGAGTTGCAGGATGGCTCCGCGGGCGGCTTCACGGGCGAGGTTTTCAGGACTTTTGGAGTTGACGAACTGCTCGAGGCCGGCGCGGCCTCCGCAGCCTGCCGAGCCCTTGGTGGTGATGGCGTCTTCCTTGGCGATGACGAAGACGTTGAGGCGGCAGAGGGGCTGGGTGTCGCTGGCAAACGCGCCGTCAGATGCGGCGATGAGGATGCGACGGAGCTCTTCAGAGTAACTGGACCGGACCTGGACGATACGCGGATCAAAGGCTCGGGCGGCGCGGTCGGCTCTGAGGATGAGCTCGAGGCGGGCGGCGAGGTCGAGGTCGAATCCGCCGAGGGGGACGGGGTAGAGGTCGGCGTTGGGCGCCTCGGTGAATCCCTGCACGGTTTGTTTGGCCGGGCCGGATGCGATGAGGGCGGCGGTGCGGGCAGCGTGAAGCAGACGCTCGGGCGAGAGATTGTCAGTGTAGGCGTAGCCGGTGCGCTCGCCGGAGAGGACGCGGATGCCGCAGCCGGCGCTGGTTCCCTGGGAGGCGGATTTGACGATCTGCTCGTCGACGCCGAGCGAGGTGGCGGTGACGGACTCGAAGTAGAGGTCAGCGTAGTCACCGCCGGCAGCGAGGGCCTCGCCCAGGCAGCGCTCCAAAAGGCGTTCGGTGATGCCGAATTTCTCAAAAAAATACTGTTTATGGCCGGGGCGCGGGGAATCTTGCGGATTGGTCATTGTCTGTTTAGTTTACGCGGTTCAGCCGGCGGCGGCTGCCTGTTTCCTCTCTTGATTCGCGGTCCTTAGTGCACTTTCGATCGAGGGGGACGTGTGCTAGATTCGACTCATGAAAAAGATTCTTGCAGCTGTGTTGCTTTTGATGGTCTTTGCAAGTCCGGTGTTCGCTGCCGGAAGGCACCATCACCACCACCACCATCACCATCACGCATAACAGCGGTCTTCGGCCCCATGGCTGCGCCATCGCCGGGGCCGAACCGCTTGACTTATCTTTCTTAAGGACCGGCCAACAGGGACCCGGGCAGGAGAGCATGGTGAGGTTCGCGCCATGAACGATTTGGACGACCTTCGTTTCCCTATCGGTCGCTTCAGCCCGCCTGCGAGCGTCGAGGCTGGCACCCGCTCCGCACACATCGAAACTTTGCAACTGCTGCCGGGACGGCTGCGCTCGGCGGTGAATGGCCTGAGCGACACCCAGCTCGACACGCCCTATCGGGAAGGCGGCTGGACGGTGCGGCAGGTGGTGCACCACGTGGCCGACAGCCACACGAACTCCTACATCCGCTTCAAGCTGGCGTTGACTGAAGATTGGCCGACCATCAAGCCGTATGACGAGGCTGCGTGGGCCAGGCTGGCTGACAGCGCGTTGCCGGTTGAGGTCTCGCTCGAATGGATTGAAGCGCTGCATGAGCGCTGGGTGGCACTGCTGGAATCCATGACGGAAGAGGACTTTCAGAAGGGCTTTAATCATCCGGGGCTTGGCCGGCAGAAGTTGGCGACGACGCTTGCGCTCTACGACTGGCACTCGCGCCACCATACAGCCCACATTACCGGCCTGCGCACGCGGCAAGGCTGGTAGGGCGCATGGCGGGCATTGACGCTGCTTCAGCCGAGCAGCTTTCCCGAAGCATCGAAGGATACCTGGCGGAGCATCCGGCGGCGGCGGTGCTGGAGGATGGCCGGGTGCTGTTTGATATGCGCATGGCTCACTATGCGGTCACGGAGTCGCACGGGCGTTGCCTGTTGCAGCTTTGGAGCGAAGAGCGCAACCTGATGCGCACCGTGGTGGAGATGCAGGAGCGGGCACAGTGCCTGCGTCTGACGACGCGGCGCATGGGAGCGGCCAAGCCACAGGCGCTGGAGTTGGTGCCGACCAGCGACCGGCGCACTCCGACTGCCCGCGAGGCCGCACGACGCAACTATCAGCGGCTGCTGGAGCGGGCGCTGACGCGGAATTTCATTGGATCGAAGGTGGAGGGGCTGCGCTCGGCAATGGACCTGGAGCACAGCTTTGGGCCGGCGTATGTGCGTGGGCGCCTGCTGCGCGGAACCGCTGCCGATGCGGTGATTGGGGTGAGCGAAGCAGAGTCGGGCGCCATGGTGGATGGGGTTCTGACGCTGGGGATTCTGTGGCTGGATCATTGCCGGCAAAGAGGCGACGGGCGGCGGCACTTTGGCGGACTGAAGGTGGTTGTGCCGGCGGGAACGTGGCGGACGACAGCCGAGAGGATGGCCTGGCTGAATCACGCTGCCGCCAACTTTGAGCTTTTCACGCTGGACGAGCGCAGCGAAGAGCTGGCGCCGGTGGACTTTCGCGACATGGGAAACCTGGAGTCGCGGCTGGTGCATGCGTTTTCTGCCGCGGCGGCTATCGAGCGCTGCGAGGTTGGAATCGAGCGGCTGCTGGCGCTGGTTCCACAGGCCGCGCGGGAGCGGGTGGAGGTGCGCGCGAGTTCTGCGAGCGAAGTGGGGATTCTGCTGCATGGGCTGGAATTTGCGCGGGTGCGGCACGGGTTTGCGGCAAACTCGTTTGCCGGTAAGGACGAAGTCACGTTTGGCGCGGGGGCGAACGAGACACCGCTCACCGAGGAGAACGAAGGGCTGTGCCGCGATCTGCTGGCGCGGCTGATGCTGAGCAGGCACGCCGACGGGGTCCATACCGACTCTCTTTTCCGGATGCAACCGGAGCACTGGCTGGAGGCGCGCTTTCGAGAGGGAATCGCCGAATTGCTGCCGGGATTGCGAGGGGACCTTATGTACACGCAGGTTCCGGCGCTCTCAGTTGGGGACCGGGGTTTGCTGGACCTGCTGACGCTGGATCGCAATGGGCGGCTGACGGTGATTGAGCTGAAGGCCGATGAGGACCTGCACTTGCCGTTGCAGGCGCTGGACTACTGGATACGGGTGCGGGCGCTGAATGACGACCGGCAGCCGGGGGTGGGCAATGCGGGCGGAAGGCCGCTGTCAGCCTTTGAACGGCAGGGCTATTTTGCCGGGGCTGAGGTTTCACCGCTGCCGCCGCGACTGCTGCTGGCGGCCCCGGCCTTGCGTATCCATCCAGCGAACGAGCCTGTGCTGCGGTACTTTTCGCCGCAGGTGGAGTGGGAGCTGATCGCGGTGAGCGAACAGTGGCGGCGGGAGTTGAAGGTGGTGTTTCGCAAGCGCAGCGGGGATGCGCGCGGCCAGGGTGTTTGATGAGCCGCGACGAATATTGCGACCGTCAGGCGACTGTCCCCGCAGCATGCGCGACGGCATGAAGATGTGCACCGGCGCACTCGCGGATGTCGTGCACGAGAGTATCGATTCTGCCCGGGTCCGTGTCCCACGAGAACATGAAGCGTGCTGCTCCGCCGATGAAGGTGTAGAAATGCCAGCCGCGCTGGCGCAACCTGTCAAGAACTTCGTCGGATGTCTTGATGAATACGGTGTTGGCGTCAACCGGAGAGACGATGGCTACATTTGCGATGCCCGCCACTTGCTGCGCAAAGGTTCTGGCGCATCGATTCGCATGCTCGGCATTTGTGAGCCATGCACCGGTTGAAAGCATTCCCACCCATGGCGCGGCAAGGAAGCGCATCTTGGACGCGAGCTGGCCGGCCTGCTTGCAGCGGTAGTCGAAGTCGGTTGCGAGCGCGCGATCGAAAAACAGGACCGCTTCTCCCACAGCCATTCCATTTTTTGTTCCTCCGAAGCAGAGTACATCGACGCCGCTTTTCCAGGTGAGTTCGGCGGGTGAGCATCCGAGACTGGCGCAGGCGTTGGCAAAGCGGGCTCCGTCCATGTGAAGGGAAAGGCCGTGCGCCTTGCAGGCGATAGAAATGGCTTGCACTTCTTCGACCGAGTAGACACGGCCCGTCTCAGTGGATTGCGTGATGGTGACGACGCGCGGCTTGGGATAGTGAATGTCCTGGCGCTTGGTGGCAAGTTCGTGGATGGAGTCGGGAGTGAGTTTTCCATCTACGGATCGAGCGACGAGTAACTTCGATCCATTGGAGAAGAACTCCGGCGCGCCGCATTCATCGGTCTCAACGTGTGCCTGGTCGCCGCAGATAACTCCGTGATAGGACTGGCACAGCGATGCGAGGGCAAGGGAGTTAGCCGCGGTGCCGTTGAAAACGAAGAAGAGCTCAAGATCGGTTTCGAACAGTTCTCGAAAAGCGGTGGCGGCGAGAGCGGTCCATGGATCGTCGCCGTAGGCGGTGGTATGGCCGCGGTTTGCGCTCTCCATCGCGGCCCATGCCTGCGGGCAGATTCCCGAGTAGTTGTCACTGGCAAACTGTTGCGCAAGTTCCTCGGTGCTTATTTCCATCACGGAATTGTCTCCCCTGGGGATACGTGGTTGTGCTGGTTGGGACCTGAGTGCGATCAAGACGGTTGAACGAAACGGTGCAGCGCGCCACTAAAATCTGCCGGCCATGGCGGCGTTGAGGCCGTTGAGGGTGGCGTCGTACCGGCCTTGCTCGGCGGCGAGGCGCAGGCCGTTCACATTTTGCACGCGGATCTCAGCGGGTGTGGGCTTGGTTTTCAGAATCTCCATGACCTCGGCGATGAACTTGTCCAGGGGCATGGCGAGCGGGTCTTCGGCACCCTCCATGAGGTTGGTTTGGACGTAAGGCGGGATGAGTTCGAGCACCTCGATGGATGTGGACTTGAGCTGGTAGCGCAGGGACTCGGTATAAGAGTGAATGGCGGCCTTGGTGGCGCAATAGGTGGGCGTGAAGACGAGCGGCACGAAAGCCAGGCCGGACGATACGTTGACGATGGTGGAGTAGGGCTGCTTTTTGAGGTGCGGCAAGAGGGCCGCGGTGAGGCGAATGGGCCCGAGCAGGTTGGTGGTGACAATGGCTTCGGCGTCGGCCAGGTCGGGCTGCTGAGCGTGAAGCTTCTCAGCCCGCATGATGCCCGCATTGTTGACGAGCACGTTGAGCGAAGGGAACTTTGCGGTTACGCGGGCGGCAAAGGCGCGAATGTCGGCGGGGTCCTGAATGTCCAGGATCAGAGACTTCATTCCGGGGTTGGCGGCTGTGGTGTCGTTCAGAGCATTCGGGCGGCGACCGGCGATGATGACCTGGTTGCCGAGGGCGTGCAGCGCTTCAGCGAGGCCGCGGCCGATACCGGAGCCGCCGCCGGTGATGAGGATGGTGTTGCCGGTGAGGTTCATGGGGGTTGCTGCCTCCCAAGAGAATGATAAGCGCATTGCACTGCATCAACGTTTCGAAACGTGATACGCGATTCCCGCGCGCGGCCCTAAAATGGCGCAATGAACCGGATATTCGACGCATTGGTCTGGATACTTTTTGCGGCTGTGATCTACCTGATCGGCGTGGAAGCGGTGGGACCGTGGTTGACGCTGCCGGGGCTCGGAAACATCGGCTTCACGCTTGTGTTTGTGCTGTTCGCGGTGCTGCACTGTGCGCGATGCGAGGGATGGGTCAGGACCGGCCTCTTTTTTGCGATGGCGGCGGTGATTTCCTATTTGCTGGAGGAAGCGGGCGTGCGGACGGGACTGATCTATGGGCCGTACCACTACAGCGATTTGCTGGGGCCGAAGCTGGGCGACGTGCCGGTCTTGATTCCGCTGGCGTGGTTCATGATGATTTATCCGTCGTGGGTGACGGCGCGGGCGCTGCTGCGCGGCGTGGATAAGCGCGGGGCTGCGGGGATTGCGGCGCTGGCGCTGGTGGCCGCGATAGTGATGACAGCGTGGGACACGGTGATGGACCCCGGAATGGCTGCCGCGGGCAATTGGGTTTGGGAGCGTGGCGGCGCTTACTTTGGCGTGCCTCTGCGGAACTATCTAGGGTGGCTGCTGACCACGTTTCTGGTGTATTGCGGAGCGGGGTTGATCTGGCGTCAGACAGAATCCCGAGCCGCAAAAGTTGGAGCGGGAGCACGCGGAGTTACGCTGACGTTTGCGGCGTTTCCCGTGATCGTGTATGCGGTGTACGCTGTGCGCTATGTAACTGCGGGGAGCATCCATGCGCTGCATGTGGTGGCGCTGTTTGCGATGGGGCTGCCGGGGTTGCTGGCGTTGATGCAGGTGTATGGGGGAGCGCAAGAGGCATCGCGGTGAAGCGGGGTTGGCAGCGAGGCGGTGCGGGGGATGTGAGACGCCCCGTGTTCATTTCCGAAGCTCAACTCCAATGACCTGTCCGTCGACTGTCTTGTCTGAACTCTCTGCGTATTGCACTTGAGCCTTCATCCCATCAAAGTCTTTGCAAGGATTCATATCGCCCTTTGGAGTAAAGTTGAGGACGGTAAGGTCGATCTTGAAGTAATCGTTGGAATAGAGCGAAACGGCCTTCTTTGCTGTCTCTACCTGAAATTCAATCATTGCGGGATAACTGCATTTGACGCCTCGAATGACGCCGACTGCGAGGTGTTTGGTCCCGTCCGGTGGTTCGGTTGGATGCTTCGGGATCGGGACCACATCAACAACCTTCTCCGCCGTCTGGATGTCCACTTGAGATGTCGGTGGCGCGGTGATCATCGCGCTGTCCCGCCCGCCAAGCGACTGGATCGTCTCGATCTGCTTTATCCGGCTTTGCACCATCTGCACTTCTTCGGGATTCTTAGCCAGGCTCGCGGCGCTGCGCAGAGCGGACGCGGCATCGGCATACCGGCTCATGTTCATCAAGACCGTTGCCGCGTTCATGCGATAGATCAGATTGCCGGGGTCCAATTGGATCGCCTGCAAGTTCAGCATGTGCGCCTCGTCCAGATTTTCGTGGCGCATGGCGAATAAGGCGGCCAGCTGATCGTAGGTGGGAGCAAAGCGCGGATTCAGCCGGATCGCCGTGCGCAAACTGGCTTCAATCTCGGTGTGCTTTGGAGAGTTGGCGCCGCTCATGGACATGACGGCGAAATAGTAGTGCGCCAGATAGCTCTGCGAGTCCAACTTGACAGCCTGTTCGTACCAGTCGCGAGCAGTCTCGTTGTCTCCATCTCGAAACGCAAGGTAACCCATGGTCTCGTGCGCTTGAACATTGTTCGGATCGGATTTGAGCACGGCATCCAGAATGGCACGGGCTTCCTTGGTGCGCTGAACATAGACGAGAAAATCTGCGCGGAATGCATCGGCTTCGGTCTGCGTTAGAGATCTCCCCTTGTAGGACGCTTCATCAAGCGGTGCGGCCGCGCTGGAGAGGACGAACTGCTTGTAACTGCTTGCCTGAATGTAGCTTTCAAGCGCGGACTGCAACTGTCTGAGATCCCCGAATGCCCTCTCCGCAGCCGTTACCGGATCTTCATGCCGGCTGACCAGTGTCAGGTAATCCAAAACTCGCCTGGTTCCCTTTTCGCGATCCGATACTTCAAGATAGTGGGTCAACGCCCATGACTCAGCGTAGAAGACTGATGCTTTCTCTTCCTCGTGATAGTACGGCGAATTTGCGTCCACTTTGAACAGAGTGGCCAGTGGCATGAGGCGGTTTTGGCGGAGATAGAGAATGTCATCTATGCTGGGTTCGCCCAGCAGCACATCCTTGTTGCGAATCTCGGTATTCTGGAAGAACTCGGCAAAGCCCTCATTGAGCCAAACCGGCATCCATTCACCGGCATCGCTGAACTGTAGGTGCGTGTACTCGTGGTAAATCGTGGCATAGGGGTGCTCGCCTTCTGCGTCCAGACGCAACAGGACATAGTTCTTGTCTGGGGACTTCAAAAAAAGGCCGGCCAGGTTCAACTGCCCCTTGGCTAGATACGCTTCGGGCTCGAACAATTGAAAGGCTTTTTTGTCCTTGGCGGCAAGCACCACGATGGGAGCCGCGGGATCGACTTTCGCCTTGGGAAATAACGTTTGAAACATCCAACGCATGCGCTCAAACTGATCCAGGATGTGACGGGCCTGCTTGTCGCTTGAATCTGTGATCACGGTGAAATGCGGGCTTGTTACTTCGACCCACTGTTCGGGCGCGGCAAAGGCAGGGCCGCAAGAAATAGTCATTAAGAGAACGAGCCCTGCAAGTTGTCGACGCATAGTGGTCGCAATTCTACCAGAATGACAAAGCGGTCTCGTCCCCTTCGTAAAACTCCAGATATGTGAGGGGCTGGTCTGGCTGAGTCATTCACTTCTTCAGCGGCTTGCGGGCGAAGTAGTAGAGGGCGAAGGCCAGGGCGGCGAAGGCTAACACGCTTACATAGTTGTTATCCAGGAATGTGTGGGGGAAGTTCAGGATGTCGCCTTTGCCTACTGTGGTTTCGTAACCCTTGAGGGCTACGCCGCAGAGGCCTACGATGCCGCCGGCGGCGATCAGTCCCGAGGCGAAGAGGGAGCCGGGGGAGATTTCGCTTTCTGAGTCGGCTGTGTCGCCTCCGGCTTTCTTCACGGCTGCATCGACGAACCAGCGGACCATTCCGCCGCAGAAGATGGCGAGCGTGGTGCCGATGGAAAGATAGGCGCCGACGGCGAACGACAGCGAGCGGATGCCCAGCAACTCAACGCCGATAACCAGGAAGACGCCGAGCAGAACCAGTCCCCATGCGAGCTTGCGGGTGAGGATGCCGTTGATGACCGTGGCCATGAGGCGTGCCTGCGGCGCGGCGGCTTTCTCGCTGCCGATGCCCTGAATCCACTGGACTTCGATTTGGTGCGTTGCGGGCGAGTAAAGATATTTGCCGTCGGCTAACTCGGCTGAGCCGAGAGCGTTCAGAACGATGTACTCGGATTTCTGGTGGGTCGTCGAGGTCTTGTTGGGGCCGAGGACGTGGATCTGGTTGGGCAGGTGCTTCACATCGTTCTGCACGGCGACGCCGGGATGAGAGGCGGTGAGGTTCCAGGGCTGCGAGGCCGAGTGAAATTCCTGCAGGCCGGTGTTCATGAGATTCAAGGTGAAGCCGATGGCGATGGTGGAAACGACGACGCCGATCATGAGGGCAAGCTGCTGTAGGCGCGGCGTGGAGCCGACGAGGTAGCCGGTTTTCAGGTCCTGCGAAGTGTCGCCTGCGTTGGCGGCGGCGATGGCAACGATGCCGCCGATGGTAATGGCGAGTGCACCGTACGCGGGGGCTGTCCAGCCTTCGACAAGGAAGATGGCGCAGGTGGCCATGAGAGTGGCGATGGCCATGCCGGACATGGGATTGGCCGAACTGCCGATGAGGCCGACGATGCGCGAGCTGACCGTGACGAAGAGAAAGCCGAAGACGACGACGAGCAGGGCGGCGGCGATGTTGGGCAGGACGCCAACGTAAGCACCGGGCACAGGCTTGAATTGCAGGAAGAAGAAGGTGAAGGCGATGAGCGCGAGCGAGCCAAGCACCACGGTGCGCATGGATAAGTCGTCTTCCGTGCGCAGGGGTTTGGTATTGGACGCTGTGCCGGGGCGGAGGTTTTTGAATCCGGCGGAGAGCGCGCTGACAATGGTGGGCAGGGTGCGAAGGAGGGTGATGAGGCCGGAGGCGGCGACGGCGCCGGCGCCCATGGGACGGATGTAGGTGGACCAAAGCTGGCTGGGACCCATCTGCGAAATGGGAATGGTGCCGGGATAAAGCGGCCCTGCGAGTTCCTTGCCGAAGAAGTAGATCAACGGCATGAGAACGAGCCAGGAGAAGACGCCTCCGGCAAAGATGACCCCGGCGACCTTGGGACCGATGATGTAGCCGACGCCCAAGTATTCAGGCGTGGCGTCAGCCTTGATGGATGCGCCTTTGAGCACGTGCTGTGCGCCGAAGTCGGGCTGGAACTCGGGCGTGCCGGGCCACGCTTTGAAGAGATTTTCGTTCTGAAAGAGGGTGTAGACGCTGCCGAGACCGAGGCCGAGAAAGACGCGGCTGGCGAAGGAGCCTCCGCGCTCTCCGGCGATGAGCACTTCAGCGCAGGCTGTGCCTTCAGGGTATTTCAGATTCTCATGTTCCTGCACGATGAGCTGGCGGCGCAGGGGGATCATGAAGAGTACGCCTAACCAGCCGCCGATGAGGGCGAGGCAGAAGATGCGGGAGTACTCGAGGTCGAAGCCGAGGAAGACGAGGGCGGGGAGGGTGAAGATGACGCCCGAGGCGATGGACTGGCCGGCGTTGCCGGTGGTCTGAACGATGTTGTTTTCAAGGATGGAGGCGCGGCCGAAAGCGCGCAGAATGCTGATGGAGAGGACTGCGATGGGGATGGATGCGGCAACGGTGAGCCCAGCGCGCAGGCCCACATAGACGGTGACCGCACCAAAAATGATGCCGAAGATGGAGCCGAGCAGGATGGCGCGGAAAGTGAATTCGGGGGGCTTCTCATGGGGCGGGACGAACGGCTGAAATGCGGGCGGTTGAACGTCGGGCACTGAGAACCTCCGGATGAGCGCGAGTAGTCTTGTTGGAATTTCCCTGAAGGGGGAGTGTAACAGTGCGAGGGGCGTCAATGACAGAGAAGAAGCCAAGGCAGTTGCGCGCGGGTTTGGCGAATCGGACCTGAAACGCGTAGGGTATTGGGCAATGCTTTCATCCACAAAACCGGAGAATCGGACAGGAATGACGAACCCGGCTGTTACGGGTGCGCCCGTAAAGCGGCTGCTGTCGCTGGACGTGCTGCGCGGCATCACGATCGCCTTCATGATCATGGTGAACAACAACGGCGGCAAAGGGTCGTGGGGCTTTATGAATCACGCCGCGTGGAATGGATTGACGCCGACTGACCTGGTGTTTCCCACGTTTGTGTTTGTGGTGGGCGCGTCCATTGTGTTTGCCGTGGAAGCAAGACTGGCTCGCGGGGCAACGCGGGCGGAGCTGGCGTGGCACACGGTGAAGCGGGCGGTGATTCTTTTTCTGCTGGGGATTGTGGTCAACAGCTTTCCGCTTTTCAAGCTGGATCACATGCGCTTTTACGGAGTGTTGCAGCGCATTGCCGTCTGCTACCTGGTGGTGGGGCTGTTTTATTTATGGGACAAGCGCGTGTGGACAAAGGCTGCCGTGGCCGCGCTGCTGCTGATCGGCTATTGGGTTCTGCTGCGCTGGGTTCCGGTGCCGGGAGCGGGGATGCCGGGGCGCGATATTCGGTTTATGGACCACGGAATGAACATGGTGTCGTGGGTTGACCGGTTGCTGATGCCGCATCATCTCTACCTTGATTGGCCGGACCATAACATGCGCGATCCTGAGGGCCTGCTCAGCGATCTGCCGGCGATTGGAACGGCGTTGCTGGGGCTGCTTGCCGCATTGTGGTTGCGTACGCAGCGGGCGGTAGGGAGCAAGGTGCGGGGATTGGACGCGGCGACGGTCGGCTGTTTGGCGGCAGGCTATCTCTGGTCTCCGTGGTTTCCGCTCAACAAGAACTTGTGGACCAGCTCGTACGTGCTGGTGGCGGCTGGCTGGTCGCTGGCCGTGCTGACGCTGGCGTACTGGGCGGTGGAAGTTCGCGGCTGGGGTAAGGACCGCGGCAAGGGATGGACGTGGCCATGGCTGGTGTTCGGGTCGAATGCGATTGTGGCTTACATGTTCAGCGAATTGCTGGCGAGCACTATCGACGTTGTCAAGGTATCTGCGTCGCCTGGCGTGCATGAGTCTGTGCAAGGGTTTGTGTTTGCCCATGTCTTCGCGCACATTCCGGATGCCGGATGGGCCGCGTTCGCTTACTCGGTCTCATTCACGGCCGTTTGCTTTGTTCCGGTGTGGGTGCTTTACAAGAAGAAGATTTTTGTGAAGGTGTAAAGCGGCTTTCAATCCGGAGGGTCCGGCGCCGTTCGGAGGCGCCATCCCATGGCGATTGCGTGGGGGGTGGGTTTGGTTGCGCGATGAGAACGGGGATCTTTTGCTTTGCAACGTTGCCGGGGCAAAATCCGGGGTCTCGATTGGGGAATATCGGGCTATAATCGGCCAATTCTTTGCGAAGGAAGGATGATCTGCTTGTACGTGAAGTCGACTCCGCCGGGGATTCGAGTGTGCGCACTTTTACCCGTTCTGCTGCTCTGCCTGCTGATGGCAGGGTGCACGGCGTCGAGTTGGCATGATGTCAGCCCGCACTACGACGAAACCCATCCTCCCTTGC
>Ga0302319_10017354_pt1 | contig 13189 bp, 9 predicted proteins | sample Bog_T0_2_FD_203319 | JGI IMG/M metagenome (GOLD analysis project Ga0302319, IMG submission 203319) | Peat permafrost microbial communities from Stordalen Mire near Abisko, Sweden - Bog_T0_2 | ecosystem: Environmental > Terrestrial > Soil > Wetlands > Peat | place: Sweden: Abisko, Stordalen Mire...
TGGATCGAGAGCGCGACGGGACGACGCGCTGCTGGTGGGGGACGCAGCAAGATGCAGCGTCTACGTTGCAGAGGATGTAGCGCAGGCGTCCGCCTGCGCTACTTCAAGCCGAACTCGAGTTGGCCGCCGGGACGGCAAAAATGCTTCGGGCTGAGCTCGATCGCGGCCAGGTTGATTCCCACCCGGCGGGCCGACACGGTGAACAGGTCGTGGATCTGGTCCGCGAATACGCCGTCGCCCCGCATGCGCTTGCCCCAGTCGGAGACGTTCAGCTTGCCACCGCGCATGTCGCGGATGCGGCCGAGCACGCGCTCCTTCTTCCCCGGGGCATGCGCGTCCAGCCACGCGGAGAAGATGTCCTTCACCGACCAGGGCAGCCGCAGGATGACCTTGCCCGCGCGGGTGGCGCCGGCCGCCGCCGCGGCGGACAGGATGGCGGGGATCTCGTGGTCGGTCAGCCCGGGGATCACCGGCGCGATCAGGACGCCCACGGGGATGCCGGCGTCGGCCAGCATGCGCACCGCCCGCAGGCGGTGCTCGGGACGGGCGGCGCGGGGCTCCAGCTTGCCCGAGAGGCCGGCATCGAGCGTGGTGAGGGTCACATACACGGCCGCGCAGGACCACCGGGCCAAGGCGGCGAGCAGGTCGAGGTCGCGGGTGACCAGGAAGCTCTTGGTGATGATCGCGACGGGATTGCGGAACTCGGCGAAGACCTCCAGGCATTGGCGGGTCAGCCGGAAATGTCGTTCGGCCGGCTGGTAACAGTCGGTCACCCCGCTCATCCCGACGGTCTGTGGCTTCCAGCGCGGCTTGGACAATTCCTGGCGCAGGAGCTCGGGCGCCCTAAGCTTCACGAGAATTTTCGTCTCGAAGTCCAGCCCGCTGCTCCAGCCGAGATACTCATGGAAGGGCCGCGCGAAGCAATAGGCGCAGCCGTGCTCGCAGCCGCGGTAGCAATTCAGCCCGACATCGTATCCGACATCGGGGCTATCGTTGGTCGTCAGGAGCGTCTGGGTGGCGTCGAAATAAAAGCGGGTCTGTGGGTGGATGCGCTCTTCCGGGGGCACGTCCGGATCGGACTCGACGTGCAGGGCTTCGAACCGATTCGGCGGGTTGACGGTGGCTCCCCGCCCTGGAATCGCCGTCGGGATCGGTGCGCCGGTCGATGACATGCGTCCATGCTACGCATTTCCCGGCCAACGCCAGAAAATCCGATTACGCGGCACGGGCTTCCAGCCCGTGTCGGCGATGACATGGGCTGGAAGCCCATGCTGCGGTTCCCGATTGGGAGCTTGGTTTGGGCGGTGCGTTTGGTATCGTGCCGGGAAATGCCCGCGGACCTCAAACCCTTCGGAGTCGCCCGCCCGGTGATCGGGATGATCCACGTCGGGGCATTGCCGGGCACTCCGGCCGGCGGGGGCGGCCTCCGCGAACTTGAAGCCCGGGCCGTGCGCGAAGCCAGGGTCTACCGGGATGCCGGTTTGCACGGGTGCATGCTCGAGAACATGCACGACACGCCCTATCTGCGCGGGGGCGTCGGACCGGAAATCGTGGCGGCGATGGCGGTGATCGCCCGGGCCGTCAAGGACGCCGTCCGGCTGCCCTGCGGGGTGCAGATCCTGGCGGCGGCCAATCGCGAGGCGCTCGCCGTCGCCCTGGCGGCGGGACTTGATTTCATCCGCGCGGAGGGATTCAGCTTTGCCCACGTGGCCGACGAGGGACTGATCCAATCCGGCGCCGCCGAGCTGCTCCGCTACCGGCGGGCGATCAGCGCGGAGCACGTGCAGATCTGGGCGGACATCAAGAAAAAGCACAGCTCGCACGCCATCACGGCCGATGTGGGCATCGGCGAGACCGCGCACGCGGTCGAATTCATGCGCGGCGACGCGGTCGTCGTAACGGGCACCGTCACGGGCGACCCGCCCCGGCCCGAGGACGTCCGCGCCGTGAGGCGTGCGACGGCGCTGCCGGTCGTCCTGGGCTCGGGGATCACCGCGGCCAACCTCGGGGAATTCATTGGCGAGGCCGACGGCTTCATCGTGGGCTCGGAATTCAAGGCAGGCGGCCGCTGGGCCGGCGCCCTGGACGCCAGGCGAGTGAAGCGCTTTATGGCGCGGTACTCGTCGCTCGCTCATTAGCTCGGCAACTTGGGGCCATCGCGTCAGGAATATTGAGCCGGATCCCTTGGAAATTGCCTGGGTGGCGCCATTTTTGCTCGCGCATTCCCGCGCCGCAATTTTTTCCACCAACGCCACTCAGCCCATGAAGACGATATCCAGGATCAAGCACGCTCCGGCCGGTCTGTTCCGGTCGCTGCGCTTTGCGGCGGAGCTGCGCGGATCGCGCAGGGCTGGGTAGTGACGGCGGGGAGTTCTGGCGCGAGATCCCGGTCCCGGGGGGACTCGCTGCGGGCGGAAGCGGGGACCACGGCGCAGATCGTGGCGATCGTGGCCGCAACCTTCGCGTGCTATCTCACGATCGGCGTGCCCTTTGCGACTCTTCCGGGCTACGTGCATGGCCGGCTGGGCTACGGCGCGGTCACCGCGGGCCTCACGATCAGCGTGCAATATGTCGCCACGCTGTTGACCCGGCCGCGGGCGGGGCGGATGGCGGACACCGTCGGTTCCAAGACCACCGTGCTCTATGGCCTGGCGGGCTGCACGGCGAGCGGGGTCCTGCTGGTGGCAGCGGCGCTGGTCGGGCAGGTGGCATGGCTCAGCCTGCTGCTTGTGCTGGCCGGCCGCCTGACCCTGGGTTTCGGGGAGAGCTGCGTGGCCACGGGTGCGATCGCGTGGGGCATTGGCCGGGTGGGAGCGGCGCGCACCGCCCAGGTGATCTCGTGGAATGGGATCGCCACCTACGGGGCGATCGCGATCGGGGCGCCGCTCGGGGTGGCGGTGGAGCGGAAGGCCGGACTAGTCGCGGTCGGGGCGATGACCATCGCCGTCGCCGCCGCCGGCTGGCTCTTTGCCCTGACCCGCCGGCCCGCCCGTGTGATCAAGGGCGAGCGCGTGCCGTTTGGGCAGGTGTTGTCGCGCATCCTGCCCTATGGCATCGGCCTTGCGCTCGGCTCGGTCGGGTTCGGCGCGATAGCGGCGTTCATCACGCTTTACTATGCGAGCCGCCACTGGCCGGACGCGACCGGGGCCCTGACCGCGTTCGGCCTGTGCTTCGTCGGCTCCCGCCTGGCATTTGTCCGTGCCATTGACCGCTACGGCGGCCTGCGCGTGGCGCTCATTTCGTTCGCGGTGGAGTTCGCCGGGCTGCTCCTGCTCGCGCGTGCCGGGTCCCCGCACGTGGCGCTTATCGCCACGGCGATCAGCGGCCTCGGTTTCGCGCTGGTCTTTCCCTCGCTCGGCGTCGAGGCCATCACCTCCGTGCCCGCCCAGAGCCGCGGAGCGGCCCTGGGGGGCTATTCCGCCTTTCTCGACCTGGCATTGGGTGTGACCGGGCCGATCATGGGCGCGCTGGTCACCGCCTGCAGCTACTCCACGGCCTTCCTCACGATCAGCGCCACGGTGGCCGCCGGCGGCGCCCTGACGCTCTTCCTCGGGGTGCGAGCCCGCGGAGTGTCTACGGGACCGGACCGGCGCGTCGTCCCGTTCCCGCCCCCGTCGGCCTCCGATCCGGAGCCGGAATCGGCGGCGGCGGACGACTCCGCCGACGACTTGGACGACCGGCCGGCCAAGAGCGCCTGATTTCCCCTTAACCTCGATTGGTTTGGGTCGAATACAGTGTGAGGCTGCTCGGGATTCCATGAAAACGTTCCACCAACACACATCCATACTGGTCGTCGAGGATGACTCCTTCGTCCTGAGCGCCCTGGCGACGACGCTGGAGGGCGAACAATTCGACGTCACGCCGTGCTCCAGCCCAATTGAAGCCCTGCGCCTGCTCTCCCGCCGGGAATTCGCCGTCATCATCTCCGATCACCGGATGCCCGGAATGACGGGCTTGGCCTTTTTAGCCGAATGCCGCCGGCTCTGTCCCAACACCTCCCGGATTCTCCTTACGGCGGTCGTCGAGCTGGCCACGGTCATGGCGGCGATCAACCACGGCGGGGAAATCTGCCGCTTCATGAGCAAACCCTGGCGGCGGGAGGAGCTGGTCGCCGCGGTGCGCAGCGCCGTCCAGAAGCACGACCTCACGGCGCGCAGCTCCGGTCCGGTGGGGTGGTCGGCCCAGCGCTCGCAGTCCGCGCTGGATGAGATTCCAGTCTATTAGGCTGGAAGGTGGGGCGGGTTGACTCCGGCTGAAGAATGATTGTCGCCGGCGGGGTGGGTTGTGACATTGGGTTGATGTCATGAAACTCACTCGCCGCAATTTTCTCCGCGCCAGCGGGTCGGCGGGCCTGCTGCTGGGCCTGCCTGCCCTGCTCCGGGGAGCCTACGGCACAAGCTCATCCGGAATTGCCGCTGGGCTGTTTGTCGATGAGGCCGACTGGCCGCGGGTGCGGGCCACTCTCGCCAGCCCCGAATTTGCCGGTCAGTGGCGCAGCCTGCGGGAGCCGGATTTTACCGGCGACGAACGCTTTCTGCGCGAGGAATTGCAGCTTAACCGCCCCAACCCGGACCTCGGGCGGGCCGCGACTTTGCTGTTCCGCTCGGCGTTCGTGAACCGGCTGGAGCCCGATCCGCGCCATCTTTCGCTCGCTCGGCTGGCCCATGAGAAAGTCATGGCCTTTCCGCGCTGGGACTGGATCGTCGATGGCCAGGGGCAAACCGTTGGGGTGATGCGCAACGGCACGACCACGGTCGCCACCACCCTGGCGGTGGAATGGCTTGGGTCCGGCCTCACAGCCCCGGAACAGGACGCGTTTCGTCGCCGGATCGCCACGGAGGCCGGACCCGCCGCTTTTCGCGCCGTCAACGGCATGGACCACCCCGGGCAGACCCATGGCTGGGTGATGGATCCCGACATCATCGGGCTCGAGCGCCTCAATGTGAGCGACTGGCCGGCCATCCTCGACCGCACCAATCTCCGGATGGTGGCGACGGCGGGGCTGGTGGCCGCCGCCGGCCTGCTTCAGGGCGACCATCCCGAGGCCGCGGAGTGGGCTGCGCTCGCGCGCGACAGCATGAGCCGGTTCGCCTCATATCAACCCGCCGATGGCTCGTTCAACGAGGGCGTCAGCTATTGGAACTATACGTTCACCCATTATATTTACTGCCTGGAAATCCTCCGCCGGAAACTCGGCTTCGACGATCGCGCGGCGCTGCCGTTTCCCGCCATGGCCCGCTACACGCTCGACATGCGCATGCCGACGGCGGGCAATCCCATCGACGCCGTGAATGTCGGCGATGTCAGTTCCGCGGCCGAGGCGGCCGGCCTGGCCTGGATTGCGCGCAATTTTCACGACGCCACGGCGCAGTTCCAGGCGCTGCAGCCGGAAGCCGTGCGGCCCAATTCCGTGGTGGACACGGTCTGGGCCGCCTTGTGGCTGGATCCTTCCGTGCCCGGTGCGCTGCCCGCCGACGGGCCGCTCGACCATCGCTATCCCCTCGGGGTGGTCGTTTCGCGCTCGGGCCAGCAACTGGCCGACAGTGTGCTGGTCTTCCGCAGCGGCCACGGCACGAATCACGAGCATGCCGACCGCAATGGCATCCTGTTCAAGGCCCACGGTGAGCGCCTGCTGAACGATCCGCTCCACGCCTCCTATTCCACCCGGGATCCGAAATGGCTCCTGCGCCAGACTCCCGCCCACACCGCGATCCTGATCGATGGCCGCGGGCACTATTATCACGACGGCAGCCGGGGCACCAACTCAACCCTGGCGAGCGCCACGCTCCAGGCCTATCGCGCCGATCCCGACCGGATGTTCGCCGCCAGCGATGCGCTCGACGCCTACCGCCGGGCCGGGCTCCCGGTCCTGCGCGTCCTGCGGAGCGTGCATTTTCTCAAGCCTGACATCCTGGTCATCCTGGACCAAGTCAGCCTGAGTCATGCGCTGCCCGTGCAGGCGCGTTTCCAGGTTTACAATGATGACGGCGGCGGGCGGATCTCCGCCGGCGGGGCGGCCTTCCTGGTGGTGCGCCCCACCGCCTCGCTGCGGGCCTCGGTCTGGGCGCAGGGCGGGCTTTCCCTGGCGGTGGGACGATTGCCGATTCCCGAAGCGGGCGGAATCTATCCCTTTGCCGAGGCAAGCTCACCGGCCGCGGCGGAGCACACCCTGCTGACTGTCTGCACCGCGGCTCCTACGGGATCGGCCCACGGGTCCTTCACCCTGGATCGGGCGCGCCGCGACCTTTGGGTCCTCCGGGGTCGGCACGGCGGACGCCAGGTGGACCTGCCGCTCAATCTCGTTCCGGATTATTCCTGACCGGGGCGTGGGTGGCGTGTGGGGGATCCGTCTTCGCCCAGCTGCGCCGCGACCAGCAACCCGCTCCACCTCGGTCAGATCGAAATCTTCATGAAGGGCGGAGCCTTCATGATGTCTTAATGCGGCGGCGGATATAGTGCGCGCCGTTCGTTACACCCATATCATCATGAATCCTCAAAAGCTAACTCCGCCCGCGATCGCCTGCCTGATGTTTATCACCGCCATTTCCCGATCGATGGGAGCTGGTGCGCCCCCGCCTCCGCCCCCGCCCCCGCCGGGGCCGCCCCCGCCCAGTGCGCCGGGATCGCTGCCGTCGGTCTCCCTCCTCAGTCAGTTCCGGCCGATCGGGGGCGCGGGGAACAATCTGGACCACCCGGAGTTTGACGCCGTTCCCGGCGCCGCCGAGATCGCCCTGGCTCCGCTCTACTTCGCGCCCGGGACCAGCGACGGGCTGGTCAGTGGGCCGAATCCCCGGACCATCAGCAATGTGATTGCCGGTGGCACGGGCGCGCAGGGCCAGAATGGCGAGACGAACGATCCCGTGGCTTCAGCCTGGCTGTATGTCTTCGGTCAGTTCGTCGATCACGACCTCGGCCTGACCGAGACGCCGACCACCGCGGTGGCAATCAACATCACGGTTCCCTCGGGCGACCCGACTTTCACCTCGGGAACCAGCATCGCGATGACCCGGGCCGTGCGGAACCCGGCGACCAACACCATCGTCAATGCGGTCGCCGGATACCTCGATCTCTCGCAACTCTACGGCTCGACCGCGGCCGCCGCCGCCAGCCTCCGCAATGCCGACGGGACGCTGGTCAGCTCGGATGGCGGACAGGCCCTGCCGGTGGCAGGCGCGGCCTTTGTCAGCGGCGACGCCCGGGTCATGGAGAATCCGGAACTGGCGGCGACCACGACGCTGTTCATGCGCGAGCACAACTTCTGGGTGGGAACCCTCAGGGCCGGCCATCCGGGTTGGACGGGCGACCAGCTCTACAACATGGCGAAGGCCATCACGACGGCGGAATACCAGAACATCGTCTATCAGGAGTACTTGCCCCTTTTGATCGGCCCGATCCTGGGGCCGTACGCCGGATATGATCCCACGGTCAACGCCCAGCTGACGCAGGAGTTCTCGGCGGCCGCGTTCCGGGTGGGCCACTCGCAGATCTCGGACACCCAGGAAGGACTGGACGCCAACGGCAACGTGGTCTTCACCGAGCCGCTGGCGAATGCGTTCTTCAACACGGCGGCGGTGGACATCGCCAACGGGATCGACCCGCTGTTGCGCTCGATCGGCGCGGATTACTCCCAGGCGACCGACGTCTATGTGGTCCCGGCGCTGCGCAACCTGCTCTTTGCGCCGCTGCCCGGGGGCGACGTTGACGAGATCGACCTGATCGCGATCGATATCCAGCGCGAGCGGGATGTCGGGCTCGGCACCCTCAACCAGACGCGCCAGGCGATCGGGCTCAAGAAATTCACCTCCTTTGCGGGGTTGACCAGCGATCCCGTGCTGCAGGCCAATCTGGCCACGGTCTACGGGAGCATCGACAACGTCGACCTGTTCATGGGCGGGTTGGCGGAGGCCCATGCTCCCGGTGTGATTGTCGGGCCCACCTTCCAGGCGATCATCGCCGATCAGTTTCGGGCCCTCCGGAGCGGGGATCGCTTCTTCTGGCAAAACGAGGGATTCGATCCCGCCACCGCGGCGATGATCGCGCAGACCACCCTGGCCCAACTCCTGGCCCGGGACGCCGGCATCAACTCCCTGCAGCCGAATGTCTTTGTCCAGTCGACCATGGGCGCGCATCGGAAGATCCATCTGCAATGAACGGGTTCCCGGGCTTCTTCCAGGCGGCGGGGCAATTCCCCGCCGCGGTGGTCTTTGGGACCGCCCTATTGGTCCTGGTGTTCTGCCTGATCGTTTCGCTCGTCGCCGGCGAACGGCGCAAGCCGGAGCGGGCCGTCGCGGTCCAGATTGCTATTGTGCGGACCCCGGGAATGGGATTTCAATCCTCCCGCCATGCGCGCCGTCGCGGTACATCGGGCTTCGCTCCTCGCCCATCTTGTCCTGCTTTTTGCCGTCCTGCTGACCGCCGCGATTCCGGCCCAAGCGGCGAGCCCGGCGGATGTGACGGCAACGTGGCACGGACTCTGGACGTCGCTGACCGACCGGGGCTATCTGTACGAGGCCAATCTCACGCTGTCGGCGGACGCCGCCAACCATGTGACCGGCACCATCCATTGGACCTTGCGCCAGTCGCCCCGGGCCAACGAACAGGCCAAGCTCAACCTGACCGGCGTTGAGTATGTCAAGGGTACCTTTTTTCCCGATGCCGGAGTGGTCAAGATGAATGGCGTGTCGCTCGACGATCCCAACCATATTCTCGGCGTGGACCAGTACCGGCTCATCCTCTCGGATGACGGCAAGGTCCTGGGCGGCATCACCTACGATCACGGCCCCTGGACGGGGCAGATCCAGTTGGGTCGGCAGTAAAGGGTAATGGCCTTGCCGCCGGGCCGGGCTGCCGCTCATTTTGCCCCACTCATGGGTCGCAATACTTTCCGCTGGATCGGCTCTGCCTGCGCACTCTTTGCCGCCGTCGCGGCCGCCCGGGCCCGCGATCCCTGGTTCCCGGACGGCCCGATCGAGCCGCAGCTCCAGCCCGGCATCATGCTTCCGCCCAAGGTGCGGACCCCGCAGTTTCCGCTCAAATCGGCCAGGACCCTCCACACCGATGCCCAGATCGCCGCCGCCCGGGCCAATGTCGCCCGTTTTGCCGCGGCCAAGGCCGTGGCCGACCACATCATCAAGGAAGCGGACTACTGGAAGGACTGGAGCGACCAGTCGCTGCACGACTTGGTCACCACCGCCGAAGTGCCCCGGGCCACCAATGTGTGCGACGCCGGCTGCCCGGTGCACGGCAAGGCAATCTTTGAGATCAACGGCGGCTCGACCTATCCCTGGATTGTCGACCCGAAGCACCCTTTCAAGGTCAAGTGTCCGATCGGCGGCGAGACCTACCCGGACAACGACTACGGCGCCTACTACCGCAGCGGTTTCAAGGACCGGAGCACGCTGGTCGGGAAGATCGTCGACGATGGCTGGGGCTGGGTCGGACCCGATGGCAACCGTTACTGGTTCGTCGCCTACGCGAACCACATGATCTGGCAGGGGCTCGATCCCGACAGCCGTTCGATCAACACCGCCATCCTGTTTCTCAGCCGGGCCTACCTCCTCACCGGCGACCGGGCCTACGCGCACAAGGCGGCCATTCTCCTCCGCCGAGTCGCCGAGGTGTATCCGAACATGAATTATGAGCAGCAGTCGAATTTCGGCCGGATGATGGCGGCAGAGGGCACGCGCTATACCGGCAAGATCGTGAACCTGATCTGGGAAGCCTACCAGGTCACCCCGGAGCTGTCCGAGGCCTATGACAATATCTGGGAGACGATCGATACCGATGCGGCCCTCAAGGCTTTCTATCACCAGACCGGCGAGCAGCTCCGGGCTTTTATCGAGGCAAACTATCTCGAGGAAGCGATCGACGCCTATTATGCGGACAAGATCCGGGGCAATTATGGCACCCATCAGGCGGCGCTGCTGGAACTGGCGGTGGTGCGGCAGCACGGCGACAACGCCCGCTATGTCGCGGAGGTTCTCCACCGGCCGGAGGGCCACATGCTGCGGATCGGCCTCGACTACGGCCTCTACAACCTCGTCTACCGCGACGGCAACCCGCACGAGTCGCCCGGCTACAATTTTGTCTGGACCCGCGTCTTTTCCCGCTCGGCCGATCTGCTCGGCCTGCTCGGCTACAGTTTCCCGGACCGGCCGCGCCTGCAGCGGATGTTCGACGCCCCGCTCGATTTCATCACGATCGGCGACCACACCCCCGCCCTCGGCGACACCAGCACGCGCTACGCCCCGGTGGTGGGCAACGACGCGGCGACTTTCCGGCGGGGCTTGGGGCTTTTCCGCGATTCACGGTATGCCGCGTTCCTGACGAATATCGGAGCCGCGGGAGAGAAGAGCTTTGGCGACTACGAGGCGCTCTTCGCTCCGCCCGTGCCGGTGACCGCCCCGCGGTCCGACGGCCGGGTCGTCCCGCCGCAGCCCTCCCGCGTATTCAGCGGGTACGGCTACGCATTGCTCAATAATCCCGCGGACACCCGCTCCATCGGGATCTTCTACGGCCTGCACGTCGCGCATTACCATCACGACCGCCTGTCCATCGATCTCTTTGCCCACGGTCAGGCGATGACCCCGTCGCTGGGTTATCCGGACGGAGCCAACGAGTTCAATCCCGGCATCTTCACCTGGTCGAAAGCCAGCATTTCCCACAATACCGTTACGGTCGACGCCCGCCAGCAGCAGGCCAATCCCGCCGGCCGGCTGCTGCTCTTCGCCGACGGCCCCTTTGCCCGTACCCTCGTGGCGGATGCGCCCGGCACCTATCCGCAGGCGGGCACTTACCGCCGGACCCTGGTCATGGTCGACGCGCCCCGGTCTCGGGGCGCCCGCGACGACGGCTACGTCGTGGACTGCTTCGACGTGCGCGGCGGCCGGGAGCATGACTACAGCCTGCATGGTCCCACCGGGAATTTCCGGGCTCTCGGCGGGACCTGGAGCGCACCCGCGCCCGGGACGCTGGCCGGCCCGAAGGTGGCCCTCGGGGCGCTGTACGACGATCCCGTGAGGGGGGCGGGCGGGTTCAAGGGCAGCTATCTCGATTATGCTGGCTCCGGCTTCCAGCATCTCAACCACGTGCAGCGTTTGATGGCGGGGGCGGATGATTTTGTCGCCGAGTACGGCCACGACAAGGATCCCAACGCCAGGATTCGCCTGCGCATCCTGCCGCAGCCCGGCCAGGAGCTCATCCTGGCGGATGCCCGGGTCTCGCCGCTCAATTTTCCCGACCGGGTCAAATATTTGATCGCCCGGCGCGTCGCCGCGGCCACCGGGCCGGAACTTGCGAGCCGCTTTGTCGCGGTCCTCGAGCCGTTCGCCACCGCGCCCTTTATTGCGGCGGTCCGACGCGACGACTTCCGGGGAGGCACGGTCGTCACCGTGCGGCGGACCGACGGGGAGCGGGATGTCGTGATCCACCATCCTGATTCCGGCGAGCCTTGGGGTGGGACAGCGGCCAACGGCGTCTGGACCGACGCCGAGACCGCCGTAGTCACATTTGACCCGGGGAACCGGCCGATTCGCGCGTTTCTCGCGGGTGGCACCTATCTCCGCACCGGCAATTTTTTGCTGACCGCGACGCCGCTCGGGGGGAGGATCACAGCCCTCGATGTGCCGGGCAGCCGCCTGCGCGTCCGGCTCACCGCCGCCGTGCAGCCGCGGGATCTGGCCGCACTCACCGGCCGCGTGCTTGAGCTCTCGAGCTCACTCCGCCAAACGGTCGGGACGATCACCGCCGCCCAGCTGGACGGCGATCAGGTCTGGCTTTCCCTCAAGGACGATCTCCGGGTGGGCCTGGTGCATGTGCACGCGATCGCCGGCACCCATCTGTCCACCGGCGGCCTCCGCATTTTTGGCAGCTACCGCGGCGTGACGGTCTGCAACCGGGTGGACCAGCCGCTTGGCACCGTGGCGGCGGCAACGGAGGACAGCCTGACGTTGGCCGCTCCGCCATGCGGAAAGATCTCGGCGGGAGACGATGTCTGGCTGATCGACGGAGCCGTCGGAGAGACGGTTCACCTGCCGGGCGTCGCCAGCTGGCAGGAAGCGAGCCCGTAGCCCGCGCCCGTCAGTTGCCGGCGGGCTGCTGCTTCAGGGTCGCGGCGATGTTGGGCCGCCAATACTGCGCCACGTTGCCTTGCTCGATCTTATAGAGGAAGGGATCGTTGGCCTTGAGATAGCCCTCAAGGCTCGCGACCTGCTTTTCGTCCGCGGCGTAGAGCGCCGGACAAATCATGGCATACGCGAGCACCGGGTCGGGTGCCGTGGCATAACGGCTCGTCAGACCCTGGGTGAGCATCTTGCGCAGATTGACGTCGTCCTCGATCAGGAACGAGCGGTAGGGCCAGCCGCCCTCGTTGGCCGGGTCGATGATGGAGAGCTTGATCTCATTGAGGTAGAGATTGGCCGCGGCGGTATCGAAGGCGCTGCTCAGCGATGAGCTCAGCGGGGCGATCGTAGTGATGAGATTCAAGCCCAGGTTGCTCGAGTCGAATTTCGCGCCGACCCGCAGCGCGGTGATCATGTCATCGAGCTGGTCGGCGCGGGCGAAGGGGGTGGCGGCCAGGAGGCCGAGGCCGACGAGCAGCAGGGAGCGGGGGTTTTTCATGGGGATTGATGGTAGGGCAGACGGGTGGGGTCCGCCAGATGTAAAATCCGGAGAAATGGGTGGAAATCGCCGTCGGAAACCCGCTTCCTTCCGTAGATCGATGCGCATCAAACGACCCGCGGCGGCGAAATGGAGCGTGACCCTGATTTTTGCGGCCGGGCTTGGGCCGGCGGGGGTGGTCGCGGCGCCAACGGAGTTGCCGCGATCACCCGGCCCTGAACTGAACCTCGTCCTCACGGCTCCGGTCGCGACCTGGGACGAGGCGGTGCCGCTGGGAAACGGCCTGATGGGTGGGTTGCTCTGGGGCGAGGGGAACCGGATTCGCCTATCCCTCGACCGCGGCGACTTGTGGGACGAGCGGCCGGCCGATGGTTTCCGCGCCGGGGAGTTCAACTACGCGACCATGAAACGGCTGGTGGCCGAGCGCAGGCAGGCCGAATTCAATGAAATATTCGACTCGAACTGGAACGATCGCCACCCCACGAAAATCCCGGCCGGCCGCCTTGAGATCACGCTCGATCCGGGGCGGCGGATCAAATCGTTCGAACTGAATCTCGCCTCCGCGGAAGGG
>Ga0302319_10017355_pt1 | contig 13189 bp, 6 predicted proteins | sample Bog_T0_2_FD_203319 | JGI IMG/M metagenome (GOLD analysis project Ga0302319, IMG submission 203319) | Peat permafrost microbial communities from Stordalen Mire near Abisko, Sweden - Bog_T0_2 | ecosystem: Environmental > Terrestrial > Soil > Wetlands > Peat | place: Sweden: Abisko, Stordalen Mire...
GATTGATATGCGGCCCGGACTGGCGCTGATAGCGGGCGCCCTGGATGCACTGCCAGACATGGGGGATCACGCAGGCCTCGAAAAACGCCTGTCCCCGGTCGTTCCAATCCACGCCCCACTGATTGCTGGCGCCTTCCGCATACACCTCAAATTTCTTTTTCGTCGGGTGATAGCGCCAGACGCCCGCGTCCAACTTCACCCGTTCATCGGCGGGCGCGCCGGGGCGGCCCACATTGGAGAGGGTATAAATCCCCTGTGTTCCGTAGAGCCATCCGTCCGGCCCCCAGGCGAAGTCATTGATCGTTTCGTGCGTATCGTCCCACCCCCATCCGTCGAGCACGATCTGCGGCTCGCCCGCGGCATGCTCATCCCCGTCGCGAAGCGGAAAATAGAGCAGATTCGGCGGGGCGCCGACCCACACGCCTCCATGGCCCACGGCAATCCCGGTGGCGAAGGTGAGCTTATCGTAAAAGACCGTTCGTTTGTACGTCTTGCCCTCGCCCGTCGTATCCTCGAAGACGATGATCTTGTCCACGGGCTTCCCGGGACACACCGGATAATTCGTATTCTGAATCACCCAGAGCCGCCCGCAATCGTCGATCGTGTAGGCGACGGGCTGAACGATGTCCGGCTCGGCAGCGACTACTTGGGCGCTAAAGCCGGGGGGGAACGCCATTTTCTTTATTGCTTCCTCCGGAGGCAGGGACTGGGTGGTGGCCACCGGACGGCCTTTATCTTCCAGCGGACTCTCGGCGCGCGCCGAGAAGACGAAACAAATGGCGATGACTAAATGTGCGCCTGTTTTCATAAGCGATTGGATTCACCGGAAGGCACGGGATCGGCCGCGCGCACCGCGGCAGCGACGAGGGAAAGCGTCAGAAAACGAACGGTGTATTTCATGGTTGGGGAGGATGATGCGAAGCGCGTGCGGTTTTGGCACGAGTCCGCGCGACACACAAGCCCCGTTCGCCCGGCTCTTATTTTGAAAGCTCGTCGGCGACGGTCACGAGCTTTTCCCTCACCCCGGGAATGAACGAACGCGCTCGGTGAACCACGCCCAAACAAACGCCGCGCCGCTCGAAGAAACTCACCGAATGCGTCTCCGCATAAAGGGTGAAATGCTTGAGAGCCCCAATCGACAGGCGCCCAGCGACCTGCAACATTCCAGGCGCAAGGGCGAGCAGCTCGGAAAAATCGAATCCGGCGGGCATTTCCCCGGCGCTGGCCTTTTCATCCTGGCGTGAAATCACGCTCGCCTGGATGCCAGGAAGCGTGGAGACGTGCCGGCAGACGGCCGACAAATCCAAAAGCTCATCCGTCATGAAAAGCCTCTGAAGCACGTCCTGGTCAAATCGGACCAGCGGCAAAGGAGGAGGCACGTGAATGGGTTCCGGCGCCGGAATCGGGGCTTCGGCTTTCGGCGCGGGAGGGAAGTGCAAAACCGGCAGCCTTGGAATGGAAAGCGGGATCTTGGGAGGCGCGGGAATCGACGCTTTTTCGCCGGAGGACCTCTCTGCGATTCGCGGGACGGCTTTCTCGGACTCCGTCCCCAAGGCCGTCGGGTCGTTCGGAAAAGAGTCCGTTTTTGGCGAATCCGGCGCGCGCTCCGTGGCAGTGGTTCCCAATACGGGCGATTTCGTTTCCGGCAGCATCGCCTTTCCCTGGTTTTCGGCGTCAGATCCGGCGGTGGGAACACTCTCCGAAGCGGAAGCGAATGCCAAAGGAATTGGAGGCGTCACTTTCTCCGCAGGCGCAGACGGTTCTGCCACAGACGATCTTTCTGACAGTGACGCCGCAGCTTGCGAATCGATGGCGGGAGCAAAAGCGGAAATTGACGGAGGCGGAATGACCATCGGTCGAATCATGGGCGGACGAATGAGCGCGATGTGTTCGCCGGATGGCGTGGAAGGCCTGGCATCTGCTTCCGGACCCTCCAGCTTTTGCGTTCCGGGCGTCGTCCGTGCAACGTCCGCTTCCCCCGCGCTTTTAACGGGAACCGCGAAAGGCTCGGCTCCCGGCGCACGACCTGACGGGATTTCGAAGTTCGGCAAAGGATCGGAAGCCACCCCAGCCGATTGCGCGGAATCTGCCGGGAATGAGCCTTCTCTTGGGAGAGAATCAGCGCTCGATGGCGTCGCCGGCGAGTGGAAATGCCGCCCTCTAGCGGCGTCCGCGCTTGGCGTGGAATCCTCCGGCGTGGCCGCAACGGCTGCGGCTTTCCCCTCGAACGGCGGCGCGGGACCCGAGTGTGATGCTTCCAAATCCGGCGAAGGCGGTTGCACAGAAGCCTCCGGTTTCGGCGCGCCGCCCTCCGGCGGCGCCGGGGAATGGAGCGCTTCATTTTCTTCTTGCCGAGGCCCATCGCTTCTCGACGGTTGCGTGGAAACGTGACCGGCCCACGCAAGAGGAACGGAGGTCGCCGGCGCGCTGACGATCGAAGGGTTCACGCGCAGCGGTGGAGGCGCGAAAACGCGAAATGTCGGGATATTCAGCGCAAACGGGGGCTTGATTGACTCTGGTTCCGGAGTCGCCTCAGGGACAGGCTCCGCAGCCTTCTCACGGGGATCCACGGCACCCGCGGGTTCGTCGGATGGCGCAATGGGGCCGGCCATTTCGGCGCGCGACGGTCCCCCCGCAGCTTCGGCCAGTGGGGATGGGTGCGCAGAGCTGCCATCTGGCGCCGCAGTTTCTGCGAGAGGAGCGGCTGGCGCTTCCGGTTGGGGCGCGGGAGGCTCTGACTTCTGCGCCATTTCCGTGATTTCAACTGGGGTGGGTGCCTGAGCGGGTGGATTGGCCGGCGGCGTTTCTGCCGTCGAGTCCGAAAGCGCCTCCGCGGCGGCGCCGACCACCGCATTCGCTTCCCCGTGGCCCAAGGTGGGCGCGATCGGATGAATGCTTTCAGGTTTGGCCTCGGGCCGCGCTGCCTCTTCGTGAGTCTGCACTACGGCGGTGTCGGACTGTGGTTTCGCGGAAAGCGCAATTCGTTCGCGCATGGATTCGGGCAGATTCGGGAGTATCTCCTCCATTGGAATGGACACGTTCACACCTTCCCTGACGACGAAATACTGCATGTATTCCGGCGGCAGCGCCGCGATGAAGCGAAGCGAACTGATCTCCACGGAGCCCGATGCGAGTTGCGGTTCGATCTGTGGGATGGGCAATTCTATTCCGAGATTGCCGGGCGTTCGTGGAAGGTCTCCGGCGAAAATCTCTTTCGGGCAATTCTTCAGGATGGCCGCGAGGCTCACCCAAATACTGTCCGCCCCGTTCGCCAAACTCTCCTCATCAACGTGGAATGCCGAATCTGAAGAAGCTTCAGAGCCGGATTCCGTCAACGCGGTTAGTGAAACCAAAAGGGCGGCGATCGATTCGTCCTTATGAGACACTTCGGCTGGAGCATCAATATGCGGAGTCTGGGGTTCGCCCGACAGCCTGGAAGGCTGAGCTTCAGCGGGAACGGCAGGCTCCGGCGCGACCCTCGCTTTAATTTTATCCGCGCCAGGAATCGCCGGCATCTTTGACCATTCGTCCCGCGCATCCGACGCGCTCGCCGCCTGGGCGCTTGCGTCCGGCGCTCCTGGCGCCGATTTGTGCGGATTCATTTCCGAATCGATCGCCTCCATCGCCGATGGAGCCCCGGGCTCCGATTGGCGGATGTTCTCATTGACGGATTCCTCCAGTGTCTGTTCGCGAGCCTCTACGGCGCCGGGTTCGGAACTCTTCCACTCCTGTTCTCGCGGCGTGGTTTCCAGATGGGCAATCTCCGCCCGGGGAAGAGCCGCCGGCTTCGAAGCGCTCGCTTCCGAAATCTCCGGCATGGCAGAACCCTTCGCCGGATCCTTGAACGCCCCTGGCGGGCTCGCCTCCGACTTCTTTAAATCCGGACGTTGCGTCTCGGTCTCCGCGCGGAGCATCTCCTGTGGAAAGGAGGCAAACGATTCTGCTTTTACCCCGATTTCCGGCTTCTTTGATTCTACCTCCACCGGCGCCGTTTTCTCGCTCGGTGGCGCTACGGGAAGCGCCGCGGATGCTTCAGCCTTTAACACCGATTCCGCCGGAGGTTTGGGCTTGGCGAATTCCGCCGGCGCCGCCCGGTCTGCATGTGCTGCTTTGACGTCCGTTTTGGGCCGTGTTTCGTTCCGCGCGGCCTCCGTTTGGCTGAATTCAGCTTGGGGTGGAGAAATCGAATCCGCGTTCGAAATGACTTTCTCCGAAAGCGCCGATGCGGCAGTGGCACTAAGCGTGGCTTCGAAAGCCTCCATCGCGATCACTTCCGGTTTTTGTGATTCCACCGGCACCGGCGCCGTTTTCGCGCCAGGCGGCGCCACAGGAAGCGCCGCAGATTTTTCAGCCTTTAACGCCGATTCCGCCGGAGGTTTGGGCCTGGCGAATTCCGACGGCGCCGCCAAGTCTGCCTGCACTGCTTTGACGTCCGCTTTGGGCTCCGTCTCGTTCCGCGCGGCTTCCGTTTGAGTGAATTCAGCTTTAGGTGGAGAAATCGAATCCGCGTTCGAAATGACTTTTTCCGAAAGCGCCGATGCGGCAGCGGCTTTGAGCGTGGCTTCGAAAGCCTCCACTGCACTCACTTTCGGCTTTTTCGATTCCACCTCCACCGGCGCGGTTTTTGCGCTGAGCGGCGCCACAGGAAGCGCCGCGGATGCTTCAGCCTTCAACACCGATTCCGCTGGAGGTTTGGGCCTGGCGAGTTCCGTCAGCGCCGCCTGGTCTGCCCGCACTGCTATGACGTCCGCTTTGGGCGGTGTCTCATTCCGCGCGGCTTCCGTTTGGGTGATTTCAGCTTTGGGTGGAGAAATCGAATCCGCGTTCGAAACGATTCCTTTCACAAGCGCCGCCGAAGGGCTCTCGGGCGTGTCTTCGAAAACCTCCGCCGCGCTCGCTTGCGGCCCCTTCGCTTCCGCCGCTTTCGGGATTCCCGAGCGAGGGATCTCCGCGGGCGGAATCGAGGTCTCAGCGGCTACCGGGACGCGATTCGGACGTTCCGGCGTCGCAAGATCCTTCAGCGTCGCGTCAAGTGCTTGCGCAATCGCGTCGGATTGTTTTGGCGCCTTCTCTTCTGGCGCAGACTCCGCACGGGTAATCGGTGGGAAAGCGGAAATCGCATCTGTCTTCAGAACGCTCACCTCCGCCGCGTGGGCCTCCGGTTTCTGCGATTCCGCCGACTTCTGAGCGATGACCTCGCCAGGCGCCTCCACATCGATGCCGGCAGCCGGCGCCGTCTGGGAAACCATCACTTCAAACGCCGCTGGAGCTGCCGGAGCCTTTGCGGTCTCCGCAGTGCGGCTTTCCATCTGCTTCAATTCCGTTTCCACGGGAAACACTCCCGCGGGGGCTTTTGCCGATTCTGAAATCTCTCCGGTCTCCGCTCTCCGGTTTCCGCTCTCGATCAGTGGCGCCGCTTCATCCCCGGCGTCGAGCCTCATTCGCAAAAGGCCCAGCAATTGGGATTTCGCAATGCTTTCCTGTGAAGCTTCCAGGTTCGCGGGTTGGGCAAGGCTAACGGCCTCACTGCGCGTTTCCTTGGTTTCAACGGTCTTCAGCAACGATTGCTGGAGCGCGATTTCGGCGAGGGCGGTCACCAAATGCGAAGGCGTCGTCAATTCCGGCTTCACGGCGCCCTCCACCGCGGCTTTTTGCGCCAAAAGCTGCTGCAGTTTCTTTTCCAGGGCCCTCTCCGCGCCGTGTTCGACACGCTCCTCGTCCGATTTCGGTGGTTCAATTTCCGCTTTGGCCGCTATCGCCGGAAATGGAATGACTTTGTCGGACTTCGCCGCAGGAATTCGCCGCAATGGCGCGGGTTGGGCTTTGAGAATATTTTCCTGGAGAGCTTTCGAAATCTCCGGTGGCGCGAACGATGGCGAGGCCGCTCGCGGCTTGATTTCCGGCGCGTCCGGCGCCGCCGGCTTCGATTCGCCCTTGGCCGCCGGGGCTGGCCGCGGCGGAACTGCGGGAGTTCGCATCGCCAGCGGAACGCGCGTCGGGAGCAATGCATTGGGCGCTTCCGCTGGAGCCGGACGCGATACTTTCTCCGGAAGCGGAGCCGGTGAGTTTGATCGCATCAGGCCGATTTGCTCGACGAGCTTTTGGAGCGGAAGCCGAATGTCCATGTCTTCCGCCGCCGTGACCTCCTTTTGGAAGATATCCGGACAATGCGTGGCGATGCGCGAAAGCGGAACGACCGCCCGGCCTCGCGCAATATCGGAGGAAAGATCGCCGATCTTGAACCTCAATTCCCGCTTCGCGTCGTGCGTTCCGCTCTTGAGCAATTGCGTTGGAATGCGAGAAAGGACGTCGCCAAGCGTCAGCACGATTTCACCCGTAACCGGCGGCGTGGGTTGAGGCGCTCTTCTTTCGGCAGGCCTCCCTCCCGCCTGCCCCGCTGGCCGCGCGCCGGGATGCACGGGCGCGGCGCCGCCCCGCGGCACATAAGCCTTCGGATGCAGAAATATGGTGAGATCCGGCTGCGAGGAAGCAGCGGGTTCCGCGGCGCTTTCCGATGGGGTTTCCTGGCGCTTTTCCTCCATCCCTTCGTCCCCTTGCGGGGGTTTGTTTTTGAAAAGATGGTTAAATAGGCCCATGGGACACTAGTGGTCTTCTGCCGTAACTCGCAGAACTTCCTCCAGTGTCGTAATACCCTCTCTTGCTTTGTCAATGCCGACCATCCGGAGTGTTTTCATTCCTTCGCTGACGGCTTGGTTCTTAATGACCGCCGCCGAGGCGCGTTTGATGATCAGTCTGCGAATCGCCTCCGAGATCGGCAGCACCTCGATAATCGCGGCGCGGCCCACGTATCCACGGCGCTTACAGCGGTCGCAGCCGACGCCTTGGTAGAATGTCGTGCCGTCGTCCTCCAACTCCAGCTTATCGAAAAGTTCCTTCTCCGGCACGAAGTCCTCGCGGCAATTCGGGCACACGCGCCGAATAAGACGCTGCGCGCAGGTCAGCAGGATGGAGGACGAAATCAGGAACGGCTCGATGCCCATGTCATCGAGACGCGTAATCGCGCCCGCCGCATCGTTCGTATGCAATGTGGATAGCACCTGGTGGCCGGTAAGCGCCGCTTTTACAGCGATATCGGCCGTTTCGTTGTCCCGAATTTCACCGATCATCACGATGTCAGGATCCTGACGCAAAATAGACCGCAGGGCGTCGGCAAAACTCAGGCCGATGTCCGCTTTCACCGCCACCTGATTGATGCCGGCGAGCTGATATTCGATCGGGTCTTCGACGGTGACGATATTGTACTCGGGGCTATTCAGCTCCGAAAGCACCGAATACAGGGTGGTTGTTTTTCCCGAGCCCGTGGGTCCGGTGACGAGGATCATGCCGTGCGGCGCATCCACAGCCTTCCTAAAGGTTCCCAGCGTGTATTCATCCATGCCGAGTTGCTCGATGGAGCCTGAGAGCGCTCCTTTGTCCAGCAGACGGATCACGATCTTTTCTCCGTAAACCGTCGGGAGGATGGAGATACGAAGATCCACTTCCTTGCCGGAAACGCGAATTCGAAACCGTCCGTCCTGCGGGAGCCGCCGTTCGGCGATATCAAGGCCTGCCAGAATCTTGATGCGGGAAGCGATCGGCATTTGCAACGCCTTGGGCGGCGAACTGGCCTCGATAAGCGATCCGTCGACGCGATACCGCAGCTTGAGCTGCTTTTCAAACGGTTCGATGTGGATATCCGATGCCTTCTCTTTCAAGGCCTGGACAAGAATCAGATTCACGATCTTGACGACCGGCGCGTCCTCGCTTTCCACCGCCAGCCGATCCAGGTCGATTTCCTCCCGCTGGCTCCGCACTTCCTCGACGTTTTCAGTCTGGTTGGCGGCGGCGTCCTTGAGCACCTGATCCATCGCCGCGCTCCCGCTGCCCACCCCGCTCAAGGCCTCCGTCACGCTGCGCTCCGTCGTGATCATCGGCACGATTTCGAGCTTGGTGCGCTGGCGCAGATCGTCCAGCGCCAGCACGTTCAGCGGATCCGCCATCGCCACGAACAGCTTGTTCCCCAACCGGCACACCGGCGCCAGCTTGTACTGGCGCGCCATATCCTTGGGCACCAGCTCCTGGATCTCCTCGGGCACGCGAATCTTCGATAGATTTACCGGCGGCACATCAAGGCATCTCCCCATGGAGATCACCATGTCCTGCTCGGTGACGTATTGTTTGTCCGTGAGCAATTTCAGCAGGCGTCCGCCCTGCTTCTTCTGCACCTCCATCGCCTCCGCGAGCTGGCTTGGAAGCAGGAGCCCGTCCTCGATCAGGACATCCGCGATGCGTTCGCCGAAGGATTTAATGCTCATTTTTCCAGCTTATAGATCTCTCCGAGCACTTTGAAGATCGCCTGGGGCGAGGCAAGGTGCCACTGCACGTTGTAATCGAGAAGGTGCTGCACCGCCTCCTTCCCCGCTGCGTCGAATGGATTCGCCGTGGCGATCATGATCGTCCGGCTGATGACATCGAATGGCACGATGAGCCGTCCGATCGTCAGCGACTCGGGCAGCATGCGGACGATGGAACGGTCCACATCATAATACTCAAGCGGGATGTAGGCGAATTTTGAGCGCTCGAGGATTCCCGCGAGCAGCGGTTCCATATCCAACTGCCCCCGGCGGCAAATCTCGTCGATGAGCGACATTGCCAGGCAGCCAGGCGCCAGGGTTTTGTTCTTTTTCTGCACCCGCTCCAGGACGGAACTCACCACTTCCTCCCCCACCAGCCTGTGCTGAACCAAAAACTTTGCCAACGGCTCGTTTCCATCCTCCGCCAGGGCGATCGTCACCTGCTCCATCGATGTCGCCAGCCGGGTCGGAGTCGTGTTCCCGGTCTCGTGGCGCTGCGTAGCCGCAGTGGTCATCAAGGTCGCCGAATCCGTGGTCCTCACGGCCGCGCGGAAATCAAGATTGATGCCCGCGGGCGGCTTGAGCATGGCCGGTTGCGCGGGAGCGGCCTGTTGCGGTTTGAGCTGACCGCTCTTTTCCAGCCGATCCTCCACTTCGCTCAAGGCCGCGATCACTTCGGGATTATCCGGCGACTTCTGGAGTATCCCTTCGTACTCCAGCATAGCCGCGGAGTACTGCCCCAACTCCACATACGTATCCGCCAGTTTGCGAGCGATTAAGAGCGATTCCTGCGGTTTGCCCACGCGTTGATACGCATCCTTTAAGATCTCCATCGACTGGCAATCCTGAGGATTGGCCTGCGTGATGACCTCAAACATCTCGATGGTCTGAAGGAGCTGCTCCTGCTCTTCATTGGAAATAGGCGGTGGACTCACGCTCATCATGATGGCGAAGGTCTTACAGCTAAATTCATGCCGGTGAAAGTCTTTATTATTAAACCGTGTTTATACACAACCTTGATCAATCGCCCGTTTTCCGCCCTCTGTCGCGGCTGATAAATGCATTTCTTATCGTGGCGTGGCTCGAACATTTCGGAAGGAGGCTGCGGCACCGTTGCTCATCGGCTTTTTATCACAATACTTTTGCAAAAAAAACGACACCGCTCGAAATTCGACCCTGGCAGGCCCAAAATAATCGTTGCGCCCGGATGGGGGTTGCCCGTATAGGTCGCGGGTGAGATTTACCCAGCATTGGTGGCTCCCCAAAGACGGGCTCGCTTCAGGCGTCTGACGCCGAAGCAAGTCGTCGCCACTTCGTGCGCCGAACTTTCCCAGCCCGATGATTCCCTTTCAGAATCGTCGGGCTTTTTGTTTCCACTGAATCCCTGCCATGCCTCCTCTCCCTCAACTCAAATATACCGCTGACGGCCTTATTCCAGCAATCGTCCAGGATTCCCCATCCCGCCGCGTGCTGATGATGGCCTGGATGAATGAAACCTCGCTCAGCCGCACGCTGGAGACAGGCGTCATGCACTACTGGAGCCGTTCCCGCAAAAAATACTGGCTCAAGGGCGAGACCAGCGGGCACACCCAAAAAGTCGTCCGCTGGGCCATCGATTGCGATGCCGACGCCCTGCTCTTCGAAGTCGAACAAATCGGCGGCGCCTGTCACACGGGCTATCAGAGCTGTTTCTTTCAGACCTTCACCCCGGAGGGGACGCCGAGGGAGGTCGCCGAACCCAAGGTTTTCGATCCCGAAAAAACGTACGCGCTTCCTCAATGACCGCCCCCCTCAAACCGGGCCAGGCCGAATTCCGCGAACTGGCCAAACTCGGAAACCTCATCCCCGTCTTCACCGAGGTCATCGCCGACGCGGAAACACCGGTCTCCGCCTTTCAAAAGATCGACGGCGGCGGCTATTCATTTCTCTTCGAATCCGCGGAAAAAAACGACCTGCTCGGGCGCTACTCGTTCGTGGGTTCGCAGCCCCGCTTTACGTTTGAGAGCCGCGGACGAAACATCCGCATTTCGGAAAACGGCGAGACTCGCGAATTCGAGACCGCGGAGGATCCGCTCCACGAGATCGAAACGTTGATGAAGCGCTTCACGCTGGTCCCCTCGCCTGCCTTGTCCGAATGCCGCTTTTCGGGAGGCGCCGTCGGTTACCTCGGCTACGACATGGTGCGCTTTTTCGAGCCGTCCATCGCCCCCCATCCGGACGACCAGCTCGATCTTCCGGAAAGCTTTTTCTTCCTCGCCGAAACGGTGCTCATTTTCGATCACCGCACCCGCCGGCTCCGCATCGTGGCCAATGCCTTCGTCGAAGGCGACCCCGATGCCGCTTACGCGAAGGCCGCGGCGCGGATCGAAGCGCTGGTGGAAAAGCTGGCGCAGCCCGCGCGCCTTCCCCCGATTTTTGTGGATCGCGATCCGCCCGCGATTGTTCCCGAGGCCAACACGACGCGCGACGAATACATGCAGATGGTTCGCGACGGCATGGAATTCATCCGGGCCGGTGATATCTTTCAGTTCGTACCCTCCCAGCGTTTCGAGACCAGCTTCGATGGTGACCCGCTGACGCTCTACCGGTCCCTGCGCTTCGTGAACCCATCCCCTTACATGTTCTGCCTGAAATTCGCCGGCGCATTCGCGCTCGTCGGCAGTTCGCCGGAAGTGCATGTGCGGGCCATCGATGGGCGCATCGATATTCGTCCCATCGCCGGCACGCGGCGCCGCGGAGCCAATGCCGCGGAAGACGAAGCCAACGCCGCCGACCTGATCGGAGACCCGAAGGAGCGCGCCGAACACCTCATGCTCGTGGATCTCGCCCGCAATGACGTGGGACGCGTGGCCAAGTTCGCCTCCGTGCGCGTGAGCGATTTCATGACCATCGAAAAGTACAGCCACGTCATGCACATCGTCTCGAACGTCTCCGGCGAACTGCGGCCCGACCGCAGCGCTTACGATGTCATGCGCGCCACCTTTCCCGCGGGCACCGTCAGCGGCTCGCCCAAAGTCCGTGCGATGCAGATCATCAATCAATTCGAGAAGAGCAAGCGCGGCGTCTATGCCGGCGCCGACGGCTACTTTGGCTTCGACGGCAATAGCGACTCCTGCATCGCCCTTCGCACCGTCGTCTTGAAAAATGGCAAAGCCTTCGTCCAGGCCGGCGCCGGCATCGTCGCCGACTCCTCCCCCGAAGCCGAGCACCAGGAATGCGTCAACAAGGCCATGGGAATGATGGCCGCCATCGCCCGCGCCAAATCAGTATGACCCTCTGGATCCCCCCTTTCCGGAAATCCCAAATCGTCGCAGGGTCACCAATCCGGCACATCCCCCGCGCACCCCAATCCGCAATCCGAAATCCGCGATCCGCAATTGTCTAATGCTTCTCGTCATCGATAACTACGACTCGTTCACTTACAATCTCGTGCAGTATTTCGGAGAACTCGGCGCGGAACTGCTCGTAAAACGGAACGACGAGATCACCCGCAAGGAAATCGCCGCCCTGAAACCGGAGCGCATCTGCATTTCGCCCGGGCCCTGCACGCCGAACGAAGCGGGCATCAGCAACGAAGTCATCCGCCGTTTCGGCGCAACCATCCCATTGCTGGGCGTCTGCCTCGGCCACCAGTGCATCGGCCACGTCTTTGGCGGCGAAGTCGTCCGCGCGGGCCGTCTGATGCACGGAAAAACATCGCCGATTTTGCACTATGGCCAGGGGGTCTTCTCCGGGCTTCCCAGCCCATTCGAAGCCACGCGCTACCACTCCCTCCTCGTCAAGCGCGAAACCTTCCCACCGGCGTTGGAGATCATCGCCGAGACCGCCGAGGGAGAAATCATGGGCCTTCGCCACCGCGAACTCCCCATTCACGGCGTTCAGTTTCACCCCGAATCGATCCTCACTTTGGAAGGCAAGCGCCTGCTCCAAAACTTCCTCGAAATCAGCTCGTGATCGGCGAAGGTCGGGTGTTTCGGTTAAACAGCCCCTCCGTCTGGCAGCTCTGAAGCATTGGAATTTCCGGGCCAATTTCACTATTCTCCATTTATGCCGAAACCGTTCTGGATCCGCAGCGGGGCAAAGCGAATCTCTTAAATCAGTTCCACCCCCCGAATTGCCCGATTCCAGTGGCGCCGCTGGCCCTTGAGGGCTACAAGCCTGGATGCAGAAGAAACTATTTTCCGAACTCGGCCTTTCCCCCGAGATCCTCAAGGCCGTGGCTAAAATGGGATTTGAGGAGGCCTCGCCGATCCAATCGGAAACCATTCCCATCCTGCTGAGCGGCAAGGACGTGGTGGGCCAATCCCAAACGGGTTCGGGCAAGACCGCGGCGTTTGCGATCCCCGCCATCGAGCGCGTGGATCCCACCATGCATGCCCCGCAGGCGCTCATTCTTTGCCCCACGCGCGAACTCGCCGTCCAGGTCGCCGAGGAAGTGGCGAAACTCGCTTTCTTCAAACGCGGCGTGCGCGAACTGCCCATCTATGGCGGACAATCCTATGACCGCCAGTTGCGAGGCCTGAAAATGGGCGCGCAAATCATCATCGGCACTCCCGGCCGCGTCATGGATCACCTGGAACGCGGCACGCTGAAGCTCGATCGCCTCGCCATGGCCATCCTCGACGAAGCTGATCGCATGCTCGACATGGGCTTCTCCGAGGACATCGAGAAGATCCTTTCCCAGGCGCCGCCCGAGCGCCAGACGATCCTCTTTTCCGCCACCCTGCCCCAGGGCATCCAGCGCCTCATCAAGCGCCATACCCGCGAGCCGGTGAATATCCGGATCGAGTCCCAGGAAATGTCGGTGCCAGCCATCGAACAATACTACTACGAAG
>Ga0302319_10017356_pt1 | contig 13189 bp, 9 predicted proteins | sample Bog_T0_2_FD_203319 | JGI IMG/M metagenome (GOLD analysis project Ga0302319, IMG submission 203319) | Peat permafrost microbial communities from Stordalen Mire near Abisko, Sweden - Bog_T0_2 | ecosystem: Environmental > Terrestrial > Soil > Wetlands > Peat | place: Sweden: Abisko, Stordalen Mire...
TTGAAACCGGCGCGCCGATAGCCAGCGCAATCGGCACGGCGACCAGCGTGTTGCCAAGGGCGATTGCGCGCTCGTGCGGCGCAAGCCAGCGGCTGACCGCACCGGTGAGCGCCGGGAAATTGGGCCCCTCCGCCACCCCAAGCACGGTGCGCGCGATGTACAGCGTGAGGAAGCCGCCCGCAAATCCGGTGACGCCGATTGATGCCGTCCACATCAAAGCTGCAACGAGGAGTACCGCGCGGGCGCCCCACCGGTCAACCGCGATCCCGCCGAGGAACGTGGTGACCGCATAGCCCAACCCGAAGGCGCCAAGGATCAGTCCGATCTCGGTCGGGCCAAGTCCGAGTTCGGCCTTGATGTTGCCGATCGCGAACGCGATTGCCGACCGATCGATATAATTCGCCACGGTGATGTAGAACAGCAGGACGATGATGATCCAGCGGAAACTGCCCTTGGTATTCATGATTCCCCCGTGTCGCGGCTGGGTTTCTTTTGACCCTTCAGCATGGCCGGTTCGCTGGCCGATCATGCTGCGCTAGACCAGCAGATCATGCAAGTAGGGGCGGGTTTGCCAGCCGGTCCCATCCGTAGCTGTCCGACGAGCCCGCAACGGGCGCTGTCTTTGACAAGCCCGCCGGTCCGCGGGTCTGGATCTACGGTGAACCGATAACCCCGCTTGCTCCGAAAGGGTCGATGGATCACATTCGGACTTCACGAGGCGTCCCCCGGCCGGACAGGCCGAGCGAACAACACACAAAAAGAGACTGCCAGATGTCCTTGATCCAGTCCCGCCTTGAAGACGGCATCGCCACAGTTACGCTCGATCACTATGCGAAACGTAATGCGCTGGGCGCGGAGCTCATTGCCGAAGTACTTGCCGCGTTCGATCGTTTCAAAACCGAGCGGGCGCGCGTCCTGGTGCTGCGGGCGGCAAACGCCGTCAAGGTCTGGTCGGCAGGTCACGACATCGATGAGCTACCCTTGGCCGGCATCGACCCGTTGCCATACAGCGATCCGCTCGAGCAACTTCTGCGTGGCGTGAAGGCATTTCCGGCTCCCGTGATTGCCATGGTGCACGGTTCGGTGTGGGGCGGGGCGTCCGATCTGGTCATGTCCTGCGATCTCGTGTTTGGCGACCAAACCTGCACCTTTGCAATCACCCCGGCCAAGCTCGGCGTGCCCTACAATGCCGCCGGATTCCTGAACTTCATGAGCCGGTTGCCGCTGAATGTCGTGAAAGAGATGTTCTTCACCGCCGAACCCATCGCCGCGGAGCGTGCCCTGAGCGTGGGTATCCTCAACGCCCTGGTTCCGGCGGAGGAGCTTGAGGCCCGGACATATGCCATGGCAGCAACGATAGTCACGCGGTCTCCGGCTGCCATCTCGGCCTTCAAGGAGACCCTCCGCGCTCTGAGCGAGTCGGCCGCCATCAGTCCCTCGACCTACGAATATATTCAGGGCCTGCGGAGGGACATCTATTTTGGGGCGGAATACAAGGAAGGCATCGCCGCATTCCGGGAGAAAAGACCGGCAAAGTTCTGATGCGCATCCGTTTTCGTAGCCGGGATGCCTGAGTCTCCGAGATCGACCGCTCGATGGGATGAGAAGAAATGATCAACAAGGCATTCGGGCTGGGCAGCGACTTCCCAAGAATCGATGAGGCGGCCTGGCGCGCGGCAGTCGAACAGGAGGTCAGGCAGCCATTCGAAAAGCGGATGGTTTCGCAGACCTATGAGGGCGTGGCCCTGCAGCCGCTTTATACTGAGGCGATCTGCGCCAGCGGCGCCGATCCGGCCGGCATGCCTGGTTTCCCCCCGTTCGTGCGCGGATCCAGCCCGCTGGGCGCCACGGTCGCCGGCTGGGACATCCGGCAGGAACACGCCGCCCCCGATCCGGCCGAGGCCAACGCGCACATTCGCGATGACCTTGCGAATGGCGCAATGTCCGTCATCCTGCGGTTCGACGCAGCGTCCTCCACCGGTCATGATGCGGACGACCCGCGCGCGGCTGACCTGTGCGGGCGCGGCGGCGTGATGATCAGCACGACAGCCGATCTGTGTGGCGTGCTTGACCACGTTCAACTCGACCTCGCCGGCGCCTGGCTCGACGCAGGTGGCGCCTTCCTGCCGGCTGCCGCGCTTTTCGTGACGGCCGCGTGCCAAGCCGGCGTGCAACCCGCCCAACTGCTCGGCTCGTTCGACGCCGATCCGCTGGGCACCCTGGTGCACGACGGCAGACTGACGGTGCCGCTTGACGTGGCACTGCGGCACATGGCCGACCTCGCCGCCTGGACCGCAGTGAATGCACCACGAATGACCTCGGTCCGGGTGTCAACCAGAGCGTACCACGATGCCGGCGCGACCTCCACGCAAGATCTCGCTTTCCTCCTGGCAACCGGCGTCGAATACCTGCGTGCCATGACCGCCGCCGGGCTCGATATCGATGCTGCCGCGCAGCAAATCACCTTCAGCGTCAGCCTCGGATGCCGGTTCTACCAGGCGATCGCCAAGCTGCGTGCTGCCAGGCTGCTATGGGGTCAGGTCGTCGAAGCCGGTGGCGGGTCGCCGGCCGCTCAAAGGACCCGCCTGCACACGATAACCGGCCGCCGCGTCATCACCACGCGGAATCCGATGCTGTCCATCCTGCGCAACACCGCCGCGGCCTATGCCGGCGCGATCGGTGGTGCCGAAGCGATCACCACGGTGCCGATCGACGCGCCGGGTCTGCTCAGCCCCGATCTCAGCCGTCGCAACGCCCGCAACACCCAGTTGATCCTGGCCGAGGAATGTCATCTGAACCATGTCGTCGATCCAGCCGGCGGCTCCTGGTACGTCGAATGGTACACGCAGAAACTCGCCGAACAGGCCTGGTCGCTGTTCCAGGAGATCGAGGCCGAGGGTGGCATGATCGCCGCTGCCACCAGCGGCCGGATCGCCCAGCGGATCAACGTGGTGGAGGCAAAGCGCGAACGCGACATCGCCACGCGCAAATTCCCCATTACCGGGATCAGCGAGCACGCCAACAGCGCCGAGCCGCCGGTCCATCACGCCCCGGCGCCAAGCCTCGCCGAACGTCGAACCGCCGCTGCCGAACGTGTTGCGGCCTGGCGCCGGTCACACGCGCCCGAGGCCGCACTGCGTCGCCTGGCGGAGGCCGTGCAGTCCGGCCGCAATGGCGTCACAAGGCTGGCAATCGAAGCGGCCGAGGCCGGCGCCACGATCGGCGCGATCGCCGCGGCGCTGATCCCGCCCGCGGCCGAACCCGCCCACGTCACGCCGCTGCCCGTCCATCCGTTCGATGAGGCATACGAGCATCTGCGCGACGCCGCCGATGCGTTCGCGGCGCAGCACGGCCACCGTCCGCGCGTTTTCCTTGCCGGTCTGGGCTCGATCGCCCAGCAGATCAGCCGCAAGACCTACGCCAACAGCTTCTTCCAGGCCGGCGGCTTCGAGGTCCTGTCCCGCGAAGCCAGCTACGGCCCAGACCAGGCCGCTGCTGCATTCGCCGACAGCGGGGCGCGGATCGCAGTGATCTGCTCCACCGACAAGATCTACACGACCGGCGTGGCGGAACTGGCGCCGAAGCTAAAGGCCGCCGGCGCCAAGACCGTGGTGCTGGCCGGCCATCCCGGCACGCAAGAAATGGCCTACCGGGCGGCCGGCGTCGACCTGTTCATCTTCATCAGAAGCAACGTGCTGGAGACGCTGACGACGTTGTTGCGGCAGGAGGGAGCGCTGTGATGCCGACGATCCCCAACTTCGGGTCGGTCCCCTTCAAGCCAGCGCTCCCGAGGGCCACGCTAACCGACTGGCGGCACGCAGTGGAGGGGCAGGTGCCCGCGAACCTGACATGGGCGACCGCCGAGGGAATCCCGGTCAAGCCGCTCTACACCGCCGAAGACCGCGCCGGGCTGGAGCATCTCGACACCTACCCCGGTTTCGCTCCGTTCGTGCGCGGCCCCTATGCGTCGATGTATGTCAGTCGCCCCTGGACCGTCCGGCAATATGCCGGCTTCTCGACCGCCGAGGAGTCGAACGCCTTCTACAAGCGCAACATCGCCGGCGGCCAGAAGGGTCTCAGCATCGCGTTCGATCTGGCGACGCACCGCGGCTACGACTCCGATAATCCGCGCGTGTTCGGCGACGTCGGCATGGCCGGCGTGGCGATCGACAGCATTCTGGATATGCGCATCCTGTTTGACGGCATTCCGCTGGACCAGATCAGCGTGTCGATGACCATGAACGGCGCCGTGCTGCCGGTCCTGGCCCTGTATGTGGTCGCCGCCGAGGAACAGGGCGTCGAGCAGGGGCAACTCGCGGGCACCATTCAGAACGACATCCTGAAGGAGTTCATGACCCGCAACACCTACATCTATCCGCCCGCGCCCAGCATGCGGATCGTCGGTGACATCATCCAGTACACCAGCCATTATATGCCGTCGTTCAACAGCGTCAGTATCTCCGGCTATCACATGCAGGAAGCCGGCGCGACCGCGGACATCGAGCTGGGCTACACGCTGGCCGACGGCCTCGAATATCTCCGGACCGGCCTGAAGACGGGCCTCGCGATCGACGACTTCGCGCCGCGGCTGTCGTTCTTCTGGTCGATCGGCAAGAACGTGCTGATGGAAGTCGCCAAGATGCGCGCCGCCCGCATGCTGTGGGCGAAGATCATCCGCATGTTCGATGCCAAAAACCCGAAAAGCTACTCGCTGCGCACCCACAGCCAGACCAGCGGCTGGAGCCTGACCGCCCAGGACCCCTACAACAACGTCGCTCGCACCTGTCTGGAGGCGATGGCGGCGACCCAGGGCGAGACACAGAGCCTGCACACCAATGCCTTCGACGAGGCTCTGGCGCTTCCCACAGACTTCTCCGCCGAAATCGCCCGCAGCACCCAGTTGTTCCTCCAGGAGGAGACGGACACGGACGCCGTCATCGACCCCTGGGGCGGCAGTTACTATGTCGAGCGGCTCACGCACGAACTGGCACACCGCGCCTGGGCGCATATCGTCGAATGCGAGGAACATGGCGGCATGACCAAGGCGATTGAGGCTGGTCTGCCGAAGATGCGGATCGCCGAGGCGGCCGCGCGCACCCAGGCGCGTATCGACTCCGGGCAGGAGACGATCGTCGGCCTGAACAAGTACCGGCCGGTGACCGAGCCGCCTGTGCGGGTCCTTAAGATCGACAACACCGAGGTGCGCAACGCCCAGATCCGGCGCCTTGCGGAACTGCGAGCGTCGCGCGACCACAAGCCTGTCGCGGCGGCGCTCGAGGCGCTGACCCGCTGCGCCGCGTCGGGTGAGGGCAACCTGCTCGACCTGTCGATCCAGGCCGCCCGCCTGAAGGCGACGGTGGGCGAGATCAGCGACGCGCTGGAGCGTGTGTTCGGCCGCTTCCAGGCCACGCCGCGGCTGGCGACCGGCGTCTACGCCCACGACTTCGGTGAGACCAGCAGCGGGATCACGCGGGTCCGCGAAAAAGTCGCGGCATTCGCCGCCACCGAGGGACGCCACCCTCGTATCCTCATCGCCAAACTCGGCCAGGACGGCCATGACCGTGGACAGCAGGTCGTTGCCTCGGCCTTCGCCGATTTTGGCTTTGACGTTGATATCGGCCCGTTGTTCCAGACGCCCGAGGAGGCCGCGCAAACAGCCGTCGACAACAACGTGCATGTTGTGGGAGCAAGCTCGCTGGCAGCTGGTCACCTGACCCTGATCCCGGCCCTGCGTGCGGGCCTGGACGCGCATGGGCGGCAGGACATCCTGATCGTTGTCGGCGGCGTCATCCCCCCGCAGGATTACAATGTGCTGCACTCTCAGGGCGCGGCCGCGGTGTTCGGGCCTGGTTCGGTCATCTCCGACTCCGCTGCCAGAGTGCTCGACCTCCTGGCCCAGCGCACACGCCGTTGACGCTCGAGGGTCTGGCCGTCGCCGGACCCCGCGGCGCTCACGTCTGAAAACAACCTAGTTCCGCCACTCCCAAGACAACCAATCGCCACAACGCTCGCCCACCTTCTGCCCTGGAGGTAGTGCAATGCGTAACTTCATAGCTGGCTTTGCAGTTCTTGGCTCATTGGCAATCGGAACGGTGGCTCCGGCAACAGCGCAACCGCTCGCGGTGCCAGGCGCTGGGCAGTCTCTCGCCGTCCAGCAGGCCGACTGGGACGGGGATGGGTGCGGTCCCCGCTGCTGGGAACATCGTCGAGAGGCGCGTGAGCGTGAATGGGAACATCAACAACGCTGGGCAGAGCATAGGCGTTGGGAGGAGCATCAACGATGGGAGGAGAGCCATAGATATCCGCCCGCATATGGCCATTACCCAGGCTACTGAGGACAGACTCCATGCGGATGAAATTCGTCGCAGTGATCGCACTGCTGCTCGCCGGCGGGCTGCTCTCCGGCTGCATTATTGAGCCCGGCGGCTACGGGCATCACCACAGCGATTATCACGACCGCTACTGAACTGAAGATCGCATGCAGTAGATCGCATCGGCGAGAGCAGTCAGATGCGGACTGGCGGCGCGTGCGTGGATACTTTGCTTCCCGCGCACGTCTCCGCTGTGTCAGGAAAACACAGCGGAGACCCGAAAGGCCTTTCAAGGTCCAGCCAGGCCCTTCACCTGCGATGCAGGCGGCCGTCGGAGCCCGACAGCACGACCACCAGGCCGAAAGGCTCGGCTGAGATCGACGAAAGGCCTGTTCACCGTTCAAACCTTCGCGCTCACCCCTACTGATTTCGGCATGCGCATCGACAACTGCGCATATGCCGCGACGATGGCAAAGTTGTGAATAGACAACGAGCGACCGCGGCAGATAAAGCTTGCCCCACCCCAAGGAGCAACTTGGCAGGAAAATCATTATACTTCAATCACGAACGAGGTGAATAGAGCACGGACGCTTCTCGAAACGAGTTGCTCAGTCCGTGGCGGCATCTTTGCCTCACTTGCTGGATGAGATCGCGCGGCGCATGCCCGTGCGGTCGGCGCCGCGGGATTGACCGCGGCACTATATGTACCGATTATGGGAAGAACGGCGTCGCGTTTACGGTTGTCGCTTCCACTTCAGATGACGACGTTGAAATGCTCGATCGGCGAGCCGACGCCTATGATCCGTAAGAACTTTCGGCGCGCACGAAAGTTCGGCTGACCAACCTCGCAGACCCGTTCTTTGCTTCCGATCGACAAGTTTCAACCAATGACGCCCCGCCCGCCGGCTTATGCCACCACCAAGTGACTGCGATCGACATCAGCATGCCCGCATGGCCCGAACAGGATAGCACCGTGACCCGAAGCCTACGAATGCTGCAGCCGAGGTTGCCGCCAACGAGCGGCCGAGGCCGGATCAGAGGCGCAACCGCACTGTTCTGGCTGGGCGTCTCAGCCGTACTGCTCCAGTTCGTGTTTCCCTACGTCGTCCTGCAGCTGATGGGCGTCGATCCCGAGACGATCAAGCTGCATCCGGCCACCGTTTTGGTGGTGATCTTTGGGACATACGCATTGTTCGCGGGCCCCGTGCCTTTTCATCAGCTGTGCCGGGAATCTCCAGGGCTGGTGCTGTTTGTGTTCGCAATCCCGGTACTCAATGCTTATTCGATCTACTTCACCGGAATCAGCGGTGCAGCCCAGTATGTCGAAACGTACTGGTCGGCCGGGCTGCTGGCCCTGATGCTTGCGCCGGCCAGCCCGGCACAAAAGCGTTTGCTGGCGAAAATCCTCGTCACGCTTTGCGTTATCAACGTACTCATCGCGCTCTACGAGAGTTTCACCACGACCAACTGGTTTCCGCTGGTGATCGATCCGGATCTCAAGATGACTGACATGGACATCGATTTCCGGGCCAACGCGTTCTACAATCATCCTTTGACGGCATCGCTCATCACCTCCATGGCGATTTTCCTGCTGTTCGCGATGCGGATGAAGCTTGTGGTCCGCGCGCCGGTTCTCGGCATTTTCATCATCGGCCTGCTCGCTTTCGGCGGGCGAACCGCCTTGGGTGTCACTCTTCTCGCATGTGTGGTGATGGCGACTTATGTGCTCCTGGCCGGCATCATCAATCGCAATCTCAAGCTTGAGTTCGTGGTCGCGATTGGATTGGCGGCGATCATCCTTCCCGTCCTGGTCGGTATCATCGTCACCCAGACCTCAATCGCAGATCGCATCATCGACACGTTGTATTTCGACGACAGTGCCGAGGCCCGGATGACACAATGGGCAGTTTTCGGGCATCTGACGTTGAACAACTGGCTGTTCGGTATATCGCATGATGATCTCAATGTGATCAAATACCAGATCGGCCTCGGCGGAAAAGAAACCGATATCGAGAATTTCTGGTTTCTGATGATGCTGAACTTAGGAGCAATAGGCTTCGCGGCTTTCCTGGCCGTGTTCGGTACCTTCCTCTTCCACATAGCCCGTTATTCCCGCAGTATCTACGGATGGCTGCTCGTGATCGCTTCCCTCGTGATCGACTCAGGCTCCAATTCGCTCGGCGTCAAAACCGCTGATCTGTTCTGCGAGGTTGCGTTCCTTGTGGCGATGTCCGGATACGCGGGCTACGCTCCAAACCCCAACATCGTGCCCGTGCGGACACGCAGCCAGTTGCCGGGTCCTCCGCGACCGCAGGGGGCTCTGGCAATTGCCGCTCCTGCGAAATCGCGCGAATTGCGGAGATTGGGCTCGCGAGCAGTTTAAGTGTCCGTCCGAGAAGTCTGGCGGCGGAGGGCCGGCGAGGGATTTTTCGTCGCTGGGAAGAAGGCAACGCAGTCACGATGCGGGGACATTATGACAAGTCGCCGACGCTCCCAGCGGCGAAAAGCGCCGCCGGACCGACCCGCGAGACTTTTCGGACGGACGCCAAATCCACACGCCGCGATTTTACCGACCCGGCACGATCGGCGCACAGTTCGTCCGGCCCGACGCGACACAGTCCTGAATGGCCGACGCGTGCCGCAACTGCTGCATTATGAACAGAACACCCAGGATCAGCACAAGGATTAATCCCAGACCGACAACCGCTCGAAGCGGTGAACGCTTTTCGTCATCCTCACCCATCGCGTCCTTCCTCGACCGCATGACAGGCGACCGCGACTCCCCCCACTATCACATGGGCCGGTTTTTCCACCCGGCAACGCTGTGCAGCAAGCGGGCAGCGCGGGTGAAAGGCGCACCCCGGCGGCGGCGCGATCGGGCTGGGCAATTCGCCCCCAACCGGCGTCCGCGCGCGACCGACCTGCTCCAGGTCCGGAATCGCGTCAAGCAACAGCCGCGTATAAGGATGGCGTGGACGTCGGAAGATGGCCTCTGCCGGGCCCTCTTCGACGATGCGGCCAAGGTACATCACCCCCAACCGGTCCGCCATGTGCCGAACAACCGCCAGGTTGTGGCTGATAAACAGATACGTCAGACCCAGCCGCCCCTGAAGGTCGCGCATCAGGTTCAGAATCTGCGCCTGAACCGAGACATCCAGCGCACTCGTCGGCTCATCGCAAACCAGGAAATCCGGCTCGCTCGCCAGCGCGCGGGCGATGGAGATGCGCTGCCGCTGACCACCGGAAAACTCATGCGGGTACTTCTCGCCGTCCCGAACCGTCAGCCCGACCTGTGCCAGCAAGGCCCCGACCCGGCCCTGGACCTCGTTCGGCCGCTTCGCGAGATGAAAAGCGCGGATCGGTTCCGCAACAATATCCCTGACCCGCCACCGAGGGTTCAACGAAGCATACGGATCCTGAAAGATCATGTTCATCCGCCGCCGCATCGCCGGTTGCGCTCGGGCTGACGACAACGTCTTGTTTTCAAACAGGATATCGCCGGCGCTAGGCTCGTATAAGCCAACCGCGAGCCGGGCGATCGTGGATTTGCCGCAACCGGATTCCCCCACAAGCGCGAATGTGCTGCCTGAGGCAATCTCAAACGAAACGTCGTCCACGGCGCGCAACCGCCGCCGCGGCTCTCGCGTAAACATTCGTTGCAGCAATGGACGCGAGACGTCAAAGAAGTGCGAAACCGCGACAACCTCAAGCGTCAGCTTAGCCATTGGCATGCAACCAGCATGAGGCCTGCGTCGCACCCGCATCTAGCAGCTCCGGCTGTTGTTCCGTGCAGCGGCCGAACACCTGCGGGCAACGCGGATGGAAGCGGCAGCCGGACGGGATGGCGTCCAGCCGAGGCATCGCGCCGTCGATCTGCCGCAGGCGGTTCACGCGGTGCTCCAGCGACGGGATGCTGGCCATCAGCCCGTCGGTATACGGATGTGCGGGATGGCGGATAACAGCCGCGACGGGGCCGATCTCGGCAATGCGGCCCGCATACATGACCGCGACGCGGTCGGCCGTCTCTGCGATAACGCCCATGTCGTGCGTGACCAGCATCACCGCGGTCCCATGATCCCGCGTGAGGTCTTTCAACAGAGTAATAATCTGCGCCTGGATCGAAACGTCCAGCGCCGTTGTGGGTTCGTCGGCGATCACCAAAGCGGGTTCGGCGCACAACGCCAGCGCGATCACCACGCGCTGACGCTGACCGCCCGAGAACTCATGCGGATAGGCCCCGATGCGCTCCGCAGCGGCTGGAATGCCGACGCGGTCCAGCCAGCCGATCGCCTTGCGCCGAGCCTCCGCATCAGACAGTCGAGCGTGGGTCTGCATGGTTTCAACCAACTGCCGTCCGATGGTGTACAGCGGGTTCAGCGTCGTCAGTGGGTCCTGGAAGATCATGCCGATCCGCTTGCCCCGGATTCGCCGTAACGGTTCAGCGGCCAGATTGTCGATGCGCTGACCATCCAGCCTGATCTCGCCGCCGGCGACTCGGCCCGGGCGTTCCACCAGCCCGACGATGGCCGCGCCCGTCAGCGATTTACCCGCCCCGGACTCGCCAACCACCCCCAGGATCTCCCCGGTGTCGATACTGAACGACACCCGGTCCAGCGCCCGCAACACCCCACGGCGTGTCGGAAATTCCACCGTCAGATCATGCACCTCCAGCAACGCCATCAGCGCAGCCTCGGGTTCAGCGCATCGCGCAGCCAGTCACCGAGCAGGTTGATCGCCAGCACCATCAGGATCAGGGCGACGCCGGGGAAAACCGTCACCCACCATTGCCCGGAGAACAGAAAGTCGTCCCCAAGTCGAATCAGAGTCCCCAAAGACGGTTGTGTCGGCGGCAGTCCCACACCAAGGAACGACAGGGTAGCCTCGCCAATAATCGCCAGGCCAAGACCGAGTGTGCCGATGACCATCACCGGGCCAACGACGTTGGGAAGAACGTGACTCAGCATGATACGCCAGGACGGGACGCCGATGACGCGCGCCGCCATAACATAGTCCTTGTTACGCTCCACCAAGGTCGAGCCGCGGACGGTGCGGGCAAAATTGGGCCAGAGGCTGATCCCGATGGCAAATATGATGACGTAGATCTGCAACGATTCGCGCATGGTTCGCGGCAGCGCCGCGGTGATCACACCATCAACCAGAAGCGCCGTCAGGATCGACGGGAATGTCAGTTGCACGTCGGCGACGCGCATCAGCACGGCGTCGATGATCCCGCCCGCATAGCCTGCCAGCAATCCGATGGCGATGCCGACGACGATCGCAAAAAGGACCGAGAAGAATCCAACCAGCAGGCTGACGCGCATCCCGTACATGATAGCCGAAAGCACGTCCCGGCCCTGGTTATCGGTGCCCAGCGGGTTGGACCAGTCGGCGTCCGCCATGCCGACCGGAGGCTTCATGCTGTCCATGAGCGACAGCGATGCCACGTCCATCGGATCGTGCGGCGCAAGGACCGGCGCGAAGACCGCCGCGATGATCAGGATAAGGGCGATCGCGGTCGACACCAGCGCCACCGGCGACGTCCGAAAGCTGTAACCCAGGTCGCTGTTCCACGCTCGGCCCAACATCAGCGGCGGGCCCTTAACCGGGGATCGACCGCATAATACAACAGATCGACCACAAGGTTGATCAGCACAAAGACCAGCGCGATCAGCAGCAGATACGCGGACATCACCGGGATGTCGGCAACCGCGACGGATTGCACCAGCAGCAGGCCCATTCCCGGCCACTGGAACACGGTTTCCGTCACCAGCGAGAACGCGACGATCCCACCGAACTGCAAGCCAATGACGGTGATGACCGGGACCAAGGTATTCTTCAGAGCATGGCCGAAATTGATCGCTCGATTGGTCAGCCCACGGGCACGGGCAAACTTGATGTAGTCGGTGCGCAGAACCTCCAGCATCTCGGCGCGCACCAGCCGCATGATCAGCGTCATCTGAAACAACCCCAGCGTGATCGCCGGCAGGATCAACGACCGGATGCCGGCCCACGAGGTGAAGCCCGTCGTCCACCAGCCCCCTACATGCACAACCGGGCCGCGGCCAAAACTCGGCAGCCAGCCGAGCCACACCGAGAACAGCAGGATCAGCAGGATGCCCAGCAGAAATGTCGGCAACGAAACGCCCACCAGACTGACTGTCATGAATAGGCGGGAAAGCGCCGTGTTCCGATGGATGCCCGTATAGACGCCCATCGGCACGCCGATCGCGAACGCCAGCACCGACGCCGTAATCGCCAGTTCCAGTGTCGCCGGCAGCCGCTCGGCAATCAGGCCGGAGACCGGCTGCGCCAGACGGTAACTGATGCCAAAATTGCCGTGCAGCGCGGTCCAGAGGAACCGGCCATACTGCACAAAAAAGGGCTGATCCAGGCCGAGCTGTTTGATCAGCGCAAGTCGCTGCGCCTCGGTGTGGTCCTGCCCGAGCAGAATGTTGACCGGGTCACCGACGTAGTCAAAAAGGGCGAAGGCAATGAAGCCAACGACGAGCAGGACCGGTATAGCCTGGAGGATTCGAGAACCAATGAAACCGAGCATGTGGGTCGCAAATAAGGCGGATTAGCAAGGCGTTGCCAAGGGGGCATCTGCACCACGGGGCGCGCGCGGCGGTTATTCCTGCCCTCGGCAAGCCTCGCTGACCAGCCAGTCGCGGAACTGCCGCACCTGTCGGATCCGCAGCCGGTCGGGCAGGGCCACGAACCAGTGGCCCTCAGCGCCATGCACTGGCGGGTCGGGCGCGATCTCGGCAAGCAGTCCGTTGGTGATCATATCGGCGACCAGATTCCGGTCCACGACCGCAGCGCCCATGCCCGCGACGGCGGCCTGCACCGACAGGGCGCGGGTTTCGAACGTGAGGGCA
>Ga0302319_10017358_pt1 | contig 13188 bp, 9 predicted proteins | sample Bog_T0_2_FD_203319 | JGI IMG/M metagenome (GOLD analysis project Ga0302319, IMG submission 203319) | Peat permafrost microbial communities from Stordalen Mire near Abisko, Sweden - Bog_T0_2 | ecosystem: Environmental > Terrestrial > Soil > Wetlands > Peat | place: Sweden: Abisko, Stordalen Mire...
CCCGGGACAACCGATCCGGAAGACCCTCACTATGGACGAACTGCTCGACAACGCAAGCCGCGAAGAGCGGATGCTGATGGTCCTGGTCGGAATCTTCACGATCTGCGCTTTTGCAATGGCGGTCGTAGGGCTTTACAGCGTGATTTCCTATTCGGTCTCGCAGCGCACGCGCGAACTGGGTGTGCGGGTGGCTCTCGGCGCAAGCGCCGGAAACATCGCGGGCATGGTGGTGCGGCAGGCCGCGGTGCTCTCCGCGTTGGGAATCGTCATCGGAATCGCGGCCGCGCTGCTGCTCACCCGGCTGATGCAGACGAAGCTGTATGAGATCTCGCCCGCCGATCCTTTGTCGTATGCCGGAAGCGCCCTGGCATTTACTGCAGTGGCGATTGCCGCGAGCTTATTTCCGGCGCGCCGTGCCGCGCGGCTCGATCCCGTGCGCGCGCTTAGGGACGAATGACCTGCGACACAGGCCAGCCCTGTGAGCTACAAAGTGTAGTTTGCTGCGCTAAGCTGGGACTCGGGGGCAATATGGCGGGGAAGCGGAGGCCGGTAGTCCGGGGTTGAATGCCGGACGAACTGGTGACCAGAGCGACGAAGCGATCCGAAATCGATTCCGGCACGGAATTGATCGAGGCAGCGCTGGCCAGCCTCGCAGTCGCGGACGACTACCCCGAATGGCTGCTTTCCCACCGCCGAACAATCGATCCCGCGACTGACCTTGAGTTCTGACTTTCAAGGCAAGCTCAGACGTGATATCTTTCAGGGCCGCTTTCCTGGTCTCCTGGCATACAACCTGGCAGTAAATTGTGGGGCAGGATGGTATCCTGCGGGCGATTGTTAATCGCCCTGCCTGGTTTGTACACGGTGCGGAGTGGAATCGGTAGTGTCAGGCATTACCCAGGACACCACGCCAGCTCACTCCGGGACCCGGCGTCCCAGCCACCGGACGATCGCTCCCGACCGGGAAATCCGGCCCGAAGCCGGAATGCTTTCCGGCATGCTCGCCCGAACCCAGGGCTAAGGAAAAGAGCTGCGGCAACGCGTCCTCAATGATGCGCTGATATTCGAAACCGGCAGAAAATATGGATGCACGGTGCTGACGCGGAATGTTGTCGATTTCGATTTTCCTGCACCAACTGGCTCCCTCGGGACGCGTCAAGTTCTACAAGGTCAAAGCCGAGAAAGAATAAACCCGCTTACAATAGGAGTCACGATGAACCCCACTCGCCGACAACTCCTCACCGCCACCGGCGCCGCCGTCCTGGGTAACACTCTCCTGAAGGCCGCGCCTGCCCGCACTGTCGCCATTGCGAAGTGCCCCACCTATACCTACAACGAGGTTGCCGAGAACCTGAAGACGATGTTCGATCAGCTCGGCGGCATCTCCGGCCTGGTGCGCAACAAGACGGTCACCGTGAAGCTCAATCTCACCGGCAGCCCCGGCCAGCGCTTCGAAGGGCGCGCTCTGGGAGAGACGCATTACACCAATCCCGTAGTCGTCGCCGCCGCCGCGCATCTGATGGGCCAAGGCGGCGCGAAGCGAATTCGCTTCGTCGAAAGCGCATGGGCTTTGAGCGGACCGCTCGAAGATTACCTGCTCGATTCCGGCTGGAACGTGCGGCAGCTGGCCAGTTCGGCGCCCAACGTGGAGTTCGAAAACACCAATAATCTCGGCCGCAGCAAGGACTATGTACGATTCAAGGTGCCCGGATCGCCGATCATGTTCCCGGCTTATGACCTCAACCGCGCCTATCACGATACCGACGTCTTCGTGAGCATGGCCAAGCTGAAAAATCACGCAACCTGCGGCGTCACGCTGTCGATGAAGAACTGCTTCGGCATTACGCCCGCCTCCATTTATGGCGACGATGCCGGTATCGACGCACCCAACGAAACGCCCCGGGCCGGACGTCAGGCCACCATGCACGAAGGCCGCCGCAATCCCCCAAAGACATCGCTCGCGGAAATCGACCCGAAGAGTTCGCGCGATCCCGGCCACCGAATGCCCCGAATCGTTGCCGAACTTGCGGTAACGCGGCCCGTGGATCTCGCGATCGTCGATGGCATCGAATCCGTTTCGGGTGGCGAAGGCCCCTGGATTCGCGGCCTGCGCCACGTAACGCCAGGCGTGCTCATCGCCGGTCTCAACGCAGTCAACACCGACGCGGTTTCGGCAGCCGTCATGGGCTACGATCCGCGCGCACCCAAAGGCACGGCCCCGTTCGCCAAATGCGATAACACGCTGCTGCTCGCCGAACAACTCGGCGCAGGCAGCGCCGATCTCGGCAAAATCGAAGTAGCGGGAGTCCCCATTGCCAAAGCCGTTTACCGTTTCTAAACTCGCTGCCGCCGGCCTCCTGGCCGCAGTGGCCCTGGCGCAAAATCCGACCACCATGGTGCCCGTCGTTCGGGGCACGCATTTCATGCTGGGCGGAGGCAACAATCTGGTAGTTGCCGCCGGCACTCGCATTCTTGAGAAGGGCGGCAATGCGGTGGACGCCGGTGCCGCCGCCACGCTGGCCGCGGCCGTCACTGAGATGGACCACTTTGGCCTCGGCGGCGAGATGCCCCTCATCGTGAAGATGAAAGGGCAGCCCGTGGTGGTGATCAGCGGAGTCGGTACCGCGCCCGCTCTTGCGACCCGCGAGTTCTTCAATGCCCGCAAGCCCGAGCCCTGGGAAGAGCCGGCCACCATGCCCCCTATTCCTGCCAACGGGATTCTCGCCGCAACCGTGCCCGGAGTTTTCGACGGCCTGATGCTGGCGCTCGAGAAATACGGCACCCTGAGCTTCGCACAGGTCTCCGAGCCCGCGCTCGAATACACCAAAGGCTTCTCGACTACGGAGATCCTGTCGAGCTACGTCCAGAGCACCGAACAGTACCTGCATCTCTGGCCTGTATCGCTTCATTTTTTCGAGCCGCACCTGCGTGTTCCGAAGCCCGGCGAGATGTTTGAAGAGCCTCTGCTCACGCATACGCTTCAGGAACTGGCCGATGTTGAAAAGAAAGCGCACGGCAAGCGCGAAGCGAAGATCGAAGCCGTCCGCAATTACTTTTATCGCGGTCCGATCGCCAAACACATCGGCGATTTCTCGGCTAAGAACGGCGGCCTGCTGCGCTATGAGGATATGGCCGGGTACCATGCGGAGATCGATACCCCGCGCACTACGGACTATCGCGGCTATACCGTCAACAAGCCTGGCTTCTGGACTCAGGGGCCTGTCATGCTGGAGACCCTCAACATCCTCGAAGGCTATGACTTGAAGGCCATGGGCCACAATTCGCCGCAATACCTGCACACCGTTGTGGAAGCCGTGAAACTCGCCTTCGCCGATCGCGACCGTTATTATGGCGATCCGAAGTTCTCGAAGATCCCCGAAGAAATTCTGCTTTCGAAATCCTATGCAGCCGAACGCCGCAAGCAGATCGATCCCGCGCATGCGTCGATGGAAAGCCGTCCGGGCGCGTTCGGAGGCCCTCTGCCCCAGCCGACCGCAAGCACCAAAACCTCCGGCATCGCCGACACCACCTGCGTCAACGTGGTCGATCCGCAAGGCAATGTTTTTTCGGCGACACCAAGCGGCGCATGGCTGCCCTCCGTGATTGCCGGCGACACGGGCATTCCGCTCGGAACCCGCCTGCAATCCATGCTCGTCAATACGCCGGGCCATGCGAATTCGCTCGGAGCAGGCAAGCGCCCGCGTGTCACTCTGAGCCCGACGCTGGTTCTCAAAGACGGCCAGCCGATCTTCGCGATGTCTACCCCAGGCGGCGACAATCAGGACCAGGCGCTGCTTCAGGTGCTGCTCAACATGATCGAATTCGGCATGTCTCCCCAACAGGCCGTGGAAGCGCCGCGCTTCCAGACGGAACACTTCTATGCATCGTTTGCCAATCACGAGTTCGTCGCGGGCAAACTCAACGTAGAGGATCGCCTCCCCGCGGCGACGGTGGACGCCCTGGCGGCGCTCGGTCATAAGATGGCCGTAGCAGGCCCCTGGAGCAATGGTTCCGCGCCAGTGGTGATCGAAATCAACGGTGCAGTCCTAGAAGGCGGTGCCGATCCCAGAAGAGGCCGCTACATCTTCGGCAGATAGATTTATTCGGAAACAAGCCTCCCGCGCCCTCAGATGCCACACTGAAACTTGCCTCACATCGCTCCCGCCCAACCCGCCGATCTCCCCGAAATCGCCCGCCTCGTCAACACCGCCTATCGCAGCCGCGAAGGCTGGACCCACGAAGCCGATCTCATCGACGGCCAGCGGACCTCCACCGATGATCTCGAACGCGAACTCTCCACCCCCGAATCCACCCTCATCTTCTGCCTCCGCGATACTCAACCCGGCCCCATCCAGGCCTGCGTCCTCCTCCGGGATAAACCGCGTCATATCTATCTCGGAATGCTCTCCGTCTCCCCGGCCGCCATGAACAAAGGCTTTGGCCGGCAACTCCTCGAATTCTCCGAAGCCTATGCCCAAACCCACGGCGCGGACCGCGTAGTCATGACCGTGCTCCACGTTCGCGATGAACTCATCGCATGGTACGAGCGCCGAGGCTACCGCCGCACCGGTGAGTGCATGCCCTTCCCGCACGACAATGAAGGTCTCGGCATACCGCATCGCTCCGATCTCGCTTTCATCGTTCTCGAAAAGCTTCTCGCTTGATTACAAATGAGGACTCTGCGCTGAAGGATCGCTGATTCCCAGAAACAAATGGCTGCCTTCGCCGCTGCCCAGACCTATATAGGTCCTGAACCAAACCTTATTCCCGGCCCATAGCGAAAAACCAAACCCAAAACTCTGTCGCATGTTGCCGAAACTAAGGTTGCTTGCCTTAGCAGCCACCTCGCCCGCGTCGAAGAACGCCAGCACACCGATAGCGCCCACGGCGCGACGCAGCGTGCTCGTCTGCGCGCCCGGCTTAGTATCGGGCAGAAGCCGCCGCTCATACTGCGTCTGAATCGAAAACAAGGCCGGCGCGCGGAACCGGTAATCCGCGAAGCCGCGCAGCGTCGGAACGTTGTCGATGTCGGACCCGCCCAGCGTCTCCTGCAGATAAAACGGAACCACGCTTCCCGCACCCGCGCTCGCATCCGTAAACCGGGCTGCAATATACAGCACGCTGTCGTACTTAGGCTGCTTTCGATGGCCGTTCGCCCCCACACCACCATTAGGTTCTTTCTGCCATCCCAAATAGATCTTCTGCAAGTAATCAACTCGGAACTTACGCGAAGTAAATAATCCCGAGCCGCCGTCCTTGTAGTAGTCAAAGGTAACGTCCGAATCGACCGTAGTCCATCGCCAGTCCTTCTTAGGCCGTGCATAGATCTGGAAATGCCCAAAGTTCGCTGTCTGGCCAAGGCCCGGCGCGGTAGCTTCCGTGTAATAGGTATTAATAGAACGAACGCTCGGATTGGACTCCCGGCCAATCTGCGTGGAAAGAAACTCCGCCGATCCCCCCGCCGCAAACCACGATTGAAGCGGCATAAACACACTGGCGCCCTCGCGAACATCACGCTCGCGGTAGTCCACAAGGCTGCTCTTCGCCGTGTTGGGTCCAATTCCATAGAACGGCATAACAGGCAGACCACGGGCCTTTCCATAGATCTGAATCCGAAATTCATCGCGCGCCGTATTCCACTCGCCTCCGAACTTGCGGTGATTCAGCGTTACCGTGGCATTACCGAACCAGAACCCGCGCAGCGAACTGCCCCCATCAATGTTCAGATTGCTTTCGGGCCAGTTGTGGATATCGAGCGGCTGGATAAACAGCGGACCCAGTTCTGTGCCACCGCCAGGCACCACGCTCGTCGGAATCATCAGCCGCAGCGGCTTGCCCGAGTCAAAGAAGAACTGCCCGCAGGAAGCGATCGCCGCAAACCCGTCCGTCAAACTCCCGCAGCTGGATTTCAGGCTCGAACCTTCGCGGTCCCACTCATCCGCGCTCGCCGATCCGGCCGACCACAGTAACAGAAAAACCACCCCAAAGCTCTTCATCGTCACTGCCCCGCTTTCCGCACCGCGGGCGCCGGATGAACCACCTTCCGGATCTGCGCCTGCATAGCCGATGCCTGGCTCTGCGTCATAGCCGAGACGTTCCGCGGAGCCGCCGCCGCCGACAGCATCACCTGCATCAAACTCTGCTGGTGCTGCGTAAGCGGGCGCGACGCCTGATCGGCAGCCCGTGCCGCCAGCGAAACCGTATGGCTCGCGAGCACCGCCTGATGCTTAGCGGAAAAATTCACTTCGCCGGCCGCCCGAGGAGCCGGCAAAGTCAGCGCACCCTCGAAGGTGTTGGCCGCCTGGTCCCGCGCAGTCAGAAACTGACTCTGCCATCCCGCGCCCAAAAAAAGCTTCCGCGCCGTCGCGATAAACGACGTATGGTCGAAAACCGTATTGATCACAGTGCCCGCCGGAATGAACGGCGACACCAGAACCGCCGGCACCCGCACACCCAGGCGGTCGAATGCGAAGAACGGCTCCTGCGATTGAAGTTTGTCCGGCGGCGCCGCCGCCGGCGGCGCAACGTGATCGAACAATCCGCCATGCTCGTCGTACACGATCACCAGCAGCGTGCTCTCCCAGGTTTGCTGATTCGACCGGATCGCGTTGAAAACATCCCGAATCAACTGCTCGCCCTCGGAAACATCGTGGTCGGGATGCTGATCGCTCGCCGCTTCCGGATCGTCGCCATCGCTCGCGTTATAGCGCGGTTCGAGGAAGCAGTAATCCGGCAGGTTATTGTTTTTGCAGTCGTCGAAAAACGCACTGAAATCGGGCACGAAATATTCGTCCTGGTTGTCCATCAGACCGCCGAAAGTCAGCGCGATGGTTGAATCGCTGTAGTAGATCTTTGCCGTCCGGTCATTGGCCACCAGCAACTCATAAATGGTCTTGCTTTCCTTCCACCAGTTGATGGTCATATCGACATGACCCACCGACGTGGCCGCATGAGCGTAAGCGCGGTTTGGCAGCGTAGGCCCGGGCACCGAAGCGAACCACCGGTTGCATACCGCAAACTGCTGTGCCAGCGTCGTAATCACCGGCAATTTCGCAGGGTCGAAGCATTTCATCACATGGTGCGAATCGGCCACGCTGCCGGACACCTGCCCGTAATCCGTAACAAACCCCGACATGGTCGGCGCCTGCCCCACCGCCGGCGAAGCGGTCCCGAAGATCTGCTGCGTGACGTCGGGAAAATCGTGCGCCACGTCGGGATCGTAATCGCCCGAATACTCAGCATCGCGCGTCGCAAAGACCTTCGCGCCCGTGGAATCGAGGTTGAACTGCGTTCCGTCCAGACCGTCGATCTGATAGGCCGGGCTCTGAAGCCAGCCGAGCATATGATCGAAAGATCTGTTCTCCAGCATGAGCACTACAAGATGCTTGATATCCGCCATACATCCATGGTGAGCGGACGAACAGATACGTTTCGCTCTCTGGCGCAGGTTGTTTCGAGATAAAGTACGATTTCATGCCCAATAAAATCCGCTGGGGCGTCATCGGAGCCGCTAAAATTGCCCTCACCAAAGTCATCCCCGGCATGCAGCGCTGCGAACACGCCGAGATCGCCGCCATCGCCTCCCGCGACGAAGGCAAAGCGCGCGCAGCCGCCCGGCACTTGAACATCCCGAAGCACTACCGCTCCTACCAGGCCCTGCTGGATGACCCGGATATCGACGCCATCTACAACCCGCTGCCCAACCACCTTCACGTACCCTGGTCCATCAAAGCCGCCGAAGCCCGCAAACACGTCCTCTGCGAAAAACCCATCGCCCTAACCGTCGAAGAGACGAAGCACCTCATCGCCGCGCGGGACCGCACCGGCGTCAAAATGGGCGAGGCCTTCATGGTTCATCTGCATCCCCAATGGCTGCGGACCCTCGAACTCGTACGTTCCGGCGAGATCGGCGCACTGCGCGCCATGAACTGCGTCTTCAGCTACAACAATCGCGACGCCAACAATATCCGCAACATCCCCGATGCAGGCGGCGGCGCCCTCATGGACATTGGCTGCTACCCCATCCACTGCTCGCGCTGGATCTTCGGCGAAGAACCGAACCGCGTCTCCGCGTTCATCGACATCGACCCCGTTTTCGGCACCGACCGCCTGATCTCCGGCCTGCTCGATTTCCCTTCCGGTCACGCCGCCTTCACCTGCAGCACTCAACTCGCCCCCTACCAGCGCACGATCTTTTTCGGCGACCGCGGTCGCATCGAAATCGAGATCCCCGTCAACGCCCCGCCCGATAAAGAAACCCGAATTTTCGTCACCGCCTCCGACGCAACGCGCACCGAAACCTTCCCCGTCTGCGACCAGTACACCCTCCAGGGCGATGCTTTTTCGAATGCCATCCTGCTCAACCGTGAAGCCCCCGTCCCTCTCGAAGATGCCCTCGCTAACATGAAGGTTATACAGGGCTTATTCCGATCCGCTGCCACCGGAGGCCCGCAGCACCTTTCCGTCGCATAAACTGTAATAAACCTCTCCAGATGCCTTTTAACATTCATCCTGTCCGGGAGTTTGTCGTACGTCCCGCACTGCCGAAACAGCTGTCGCGCATGCCGGAGCTGGCCTACAACATTCTCTGGGCCTGGGAACCTTCCATCCGCACCCTGTTCCGGCGTCTCGATCCCGCGCTCTGGAAGGAGTCCGGCTATAACCCGGTCGTGATGCTGGGCCGCGTCGCACAAACGACGCTTGAACGCGCCGCCACTGACCCTCGCTACGTCGCTCAGTATCAGCTCGCCTGCCAGCGCTTCGACGCCAACATGCTGAAGGCCGCCGACGTGAGCGAGCACAAGCTCATCGCTTACTTCTCTGCCGAATACGGTCTTACCGAATGCATGCCCGTCTATTCCGGCGGCCTCGGCGTGCTCTCCGGCGACCACATGAAGTCGTCAAGCGATATCGATCTTCCGCTGGTCGGCGTTGCGCTGCTCTATCAGTTGGGCTATTTCCGTCAGTACCTCAACGCGGACGGCTGGCAACAGGAGCGTTATCTCGAAAACGACTTCTACTCGCTGCCGATTCAGCCCGTGCTCGACAACGAGGGCACCCATCGCTCGGTTTACGTGCAACTGCCCACTGGCCGCGTTGCCATCCGCATCTGGACCATGGATGTCGGCCGCATCCGCATGCTGTTCCTCGATACCAATTCGCCCGAGAACACCCGCGCCGAAGACCGCGGCATCACCAGCCAGCTTTACGGCGGCGATAACGATACCCGCATCCGCCAGGAGATCGTGCTCGGCATCGGCGGTCTGCGCGCGCTCGAAGCCATGGAGATGACACCCACCGTCTTCCACATGAACGAAGGCCACTCGGCCTTTCTCGCGATCGAACGCATTCGCCTCTTTATCGAGCGTCAGGGACTCACCTTCGAAGAAGCTCTCGAAGCCACCCGCGTCAACAACGTCTTCACCACCCACACGCCCGTGCCCGCCGGGATCGACCTCTTCGACCCCGGCCTGGTTTATCATTACTTCAACCAGTATTGCCGCGATTCGAAGATCGACTTCGATCGCTTCATGGCGCTCGGCCGCCGCAATCCCAACGACAGCGGCGAACCGCTCTCCATGGCTATCCTCGCGCTCAACACCTCGGCGTATCGCAACGCCGTCAGCCGCCTGCACCGCGAAGTTTCGCAGGAGATGTGGCATCCGCTCTGGCCCACACTGCCCGTATGGGAAACCCCCATCACCTACGTCACCAACGGCGTCCACCTCACCAGTTGGGTGAATGGCGATCTGGCCGATCTCTACGACCAGTACCTCGAGCCCGACTGGCGCAACCGCTGGAACGATCTTGAAATGTGGAAGCTCATCCGCGATATCCCGAACGAAGAGCTTCTCGAAGTGCACCGCCGCCGCAAGCGCCGCCTGATCGCGTTCGTGCGCGAGCGCCAGACCGCTTCGGCCTTCCGCCGCAAAGCCGCCGCTACCGAACAGCGCTATTCCGCCGAAGTGCTCGACCCGCACGCACTCACCATCGGGTTCGCACGCCGTTTCGCCACCTATAAACGCGCCACGCTGCTGTTCCGCGACGTCACAAGGCTCAAGAAAATCCTCTGCGACCGCGACCATCCGGTGCAGGTCATTATCGCCGGCAAGGCGCATCCCAAGGACCAACCGGGCAAGTCTTTCATCCGCGAAATCGTGCAGCTCTCGCGCGATCCGGAACTCTGGAAGCACATCGTGTTTCTGGAAGACTACGACATGAAAGTCGCGCGCGAACTGGTGCAGGGCGTCGACCTGTGGCTCAATAACCCGCGCCGCGGCGAGGAAGCCTGCGGCACCAGCGGCATGAAGGCCTCCATGAACGGCGTGCTCAACCTCTCCGTGCTCGATGGCTGGTTCGACGAGGCTTATGAAATCTCCGGCGGCTGGGCCATCGGAGATCGCGAAAGCTATTCCGAAGATCAGGACGCTATCCACGCCAGCAATATCTACTACTTGCTCGAAAGCGAGATCGTACCGACCTTCTATTCGCAATCCGAAGGCGGCCTCTCTTCCGACTGGGTGCGCCGTATGAAGGAATGCATGATCAACCTGACGCCGCGCTTCGACGCGAGGCGCCAGGTTCACGAGTACGACGAGAATCTCTACGAGCCCGCCCATAAGGCCTGGCAAGAGATCGAAAAGGGTGGTTTCGCGGCCGCACGCGAACGCGCCCAGTGGAATGCTCGAATTCGCGAGATCTGGCCTCAGGTCAACTTCGAAGAAATGGGGCCGGCTCCCACGGGTCCCATCATGAGCGGTCGTCCGGTCTCCGTGCGAGCGGCGATTCGTCTGCCGGGTCTCAAGCCCAATGACGTTCGCGTGGAATGCGTCATCGGCCGCATAGGATCGAGCGGCGGTCTCGAAGAAACCGAAGTGGTGGTTCTTCCGGTAAAAGAAGTCAACGGAGACATAGCGGTGTTTGAGAAGGATGTGATTCCGGCTCAGACCGGCCGCCTGGGTTACGCCGTAAGAGTCAGTCCTAATCACTACGACGATCCGCTGACAAGACCTGTAACCAGCCTCTTAAAATGGAGCGGCAAGTAACACTGACCTTTGAGGTCCAACCGCTCCGTTTTGAATTCAAAGCAAAAGAACCCGTGCGCTTTCCCCCCGGCAAAGCCGCTAACACTCTAAGGGGGGCCTTAGGCCTCGTCCTAAGCCAACGAGTCTTCGAGCCAAAACCAGACTCGCACCCCAGCGGCCTGGCAGATTCACCCCGCCCCTTCGTTTTCCGAGCCCGTCATCTCGATGGCCAGACAATAAACCCAGGCCAATCCTTCCACTTCGAAATCAACCTCTTCAATCCCGGATTGGCCCAGGCCTTCATCGAAGCCTTCAAAACAATGGGCCACAAAGGCCTGGGAGCGAACAGAACCCGAATCGAATTCCTGCAAGCCATCCGCAGCGACCCCATCACTCTGAACCTAAGCCCAACCTCTAATACATCAAAACAAATCCGAGTCCACTTCATCACCCCCATCGAACTCAAACATGAAAGCCGGATCGTAACCCGCCCCGAATTCCCCATCCTCTTCGGCCGTATCCGCGACCGTATCTCCACCCTCCGCCGCCTCTATGGCGCAGGCCCGCTCGATTTCGACTACCAGGCCTCAAACAACCGATCCGCCGCCATAAGAATGACCGCCTGCGATCTTCGCCGCGAAGAAACCCATCGCCGCAGCAGCCGCACCGGCCAGACACATTCCATAGGAGGCCTCATCGGCTCAGCCGACTACGAAGGCGACTTAGCCGAGTTCCTCCCCTGGCTGCAAGCCGCCAAATGGACCGGCGTAGGCAGACAATGCGTCTGGGGTAAAGGCGAAACAGAAGTAGAATTCCGGTAATTCCCTCACTTACCTTTGCAGCCCGGTTAAGCTGAACTATACTATCGAATTGGCCAGCCTAAGACATTCATGGGTACTGGTAGCGCTGGCCGTGTCCGCCGCGCCGGTCGCTCACGCTTCTGTAACACTATCCACGGCAGCACTATCGGCGTCGCAAGCCAGAGTTACGCCAGCCTCTGGCAGCGGCACATTCACCTTCACAATCTCCCCCGCGGTAGCCTGGACAGCAACCAGCGGCGCCACATGGCTAACCGTAAGTCCTGCCAGCGGCTCAACCAGCGGAACCATAACCTACACCTATACCGCGAATAGTTCGACACGGGGACGAACCGCGGCCATCACAATAGCCGGCGCTGTCTTCACCGTCTCCCAGATGGGAAGTACCGGCTCTTACAACCAATGGGTTAACGGCCCTTCCGGCTATCTCTGGACCGTGGCGGGCGGGGCCGCTTATTCAACCGCAATCGGTGACGGCAGCGCGGCCACTTCTGCCTATCTGACCGCCCACAGCGTTGCCCTCGATTCAAACGGAAATCTCTACCTGACCGACACCGCTCACAACAGCGTGCGGCGAGTCGATGCGGCCACCGGTCTCATCAGTACCGTAGCCGGAGGCCAGTATGGCAGTAGCGGCGACGGAGGTCTCGCGACATCGGCCGGTTTGTCGGGACCCGCCGGCATCGCGCTCGACACGGCCGGCAATTTGTTCATTGCCGATTACTGCCGGGTCCGCCGCGTCGACGCAACTACCCATCTCATCTCCACCGTTGCCGGCGTCGCCAACATCTGCGGATACAGCGGTGACGGAGGCGTGGCCACCGCCGCGACGCTGAGCATCCTCAACGGACTCGCGATCGATTCTCAGGGCAACCTCTACATCGCGGATTACGGCAACGATCGAGTCCGCCTCGTCACCGCATCGACCGGAAAAATTTCGACGATCGCGGGTAATGGCACCTCCGGTTTTTCGGGCGACGGCGGCCCGGCCGCCTCCGCCACCCTGGTTCCGCGCGCGCTGGCTCTCGATGCCACCGGCAACCTCTACATCTGCGACACCGGTAACAATCGCATCCGAATGGTGAGCGCGGCGACGGAAACGATATCCACGGTCGCAGGCAACGGATCGTATTCAGGCGGAAACGGCGGCCTCGCCGCCGCTGCGGGTTTGGACTATCCCACCGGAGTTGCTATAGATTCCCTGGGCAATCTCTACATCGCGGAGAGCTTCAACTACGACGTAAGGAAAGTAACCGCCTCCACCGGGATCATTTCGACCGTAGTCGGCACCGGCCCCTGCTGCTCCGGAACCGGCACCGCGAACGGAATTCCCGCTCTCCAGGCCG
>Ga0302319_10017359_pt1 | contig 13188 bp, 8 predicted proteins | sample Bog_T0_2_FD_203319 | JGI IMG/M metagenome (GOLD analysis project Ga0302319, IMG submission 203319) | Peat permafrost microbial communities from Stordalen Mire near Abisko, Sweden - Bog_T0_2 | ecosystem: Environmental > Terrestrial > Soil > Wetlands > Peat | place: Sweden: Abisko, Stordalen Mire...
TCGATGGTTTGCAGCGTTTGCGGTCCTACTTGCGCGGGCCACCATAATTCGGGGTGGGCGATGCGGAGCTGCGAAAACTCCCGCGGCGTGAAGTGGATGGCGCGGTTTTCGTGCGCCTCCAAGCGAATATGTTGGGAGAACTCAATGCCGCCGATCTTGCCCTTGCAATCGCCCTCCACGGGTTGGTCGGCGGCATTGTTCAGTTCCGCGCGCACGGTGAGTTGTGCCGCGCCCGCGTCGAGATGCGTGGTCACACTGGGAAAGCGAAGGGCCACTGGGCCGGTAGCGCGGATGGTCACGTCGCGCCAAAGCCCCATATTCTTGTCGGGCGGCTGCGGATTCCAATCCACGAAGGTGATGGCGAGATCGTGCGGCGAGGGCGGGAAGATCTCGATGGCCAGGGCATTCGACCCGCCGATTTTGGCCGCGGCGGTCACGTCGAATTCGAACAGCCGCCACGCGCCCGCGGTTTTGTCGGAGGAGGCGATCTGGCGGCCGTTCAGCCAAACGTTGGCGCGAAAATTCAGGCCATCGAACGCCAGCCAGACCGTCTTGCCGCGATAGTCCGCGGAGAGTGGAAATTCCGTACGGTACCACCACGAGCCGTGGAACGGGCTCGCGGCCGGCATTTCGGTGTTCGAGAAATTGGCGCCGATGGGGTATTCGACGCCGGGCGCCGAGCGCAGGTTCATACCGAAATACGGGTCGGGGTAAACGTGATTCTCCACCAGCGCGTGAAACACCGTGGAAGGGACGGCGGTTTTGTGCCAGCCCTCCGGTTTGTACGCAGTAGTGGAGAGCACGCTGCCCACCGCGGATATACCGGCGGAGGAATGAATGGTCCATCCCTGCCGCAGGGGTAGCGATTGCGCCGCGGCCAGCGCCGGCAGAAACGCCAGCAAGAGGATGCGAAAACGTTCCATTGGCTAACGCTAACACGCCCACGCCAGAGCAATGGAATGTTCGCGTACGTCAAGCCGAGCCGCGACCGTAAGGGAGCGTTAGTTAAGTTAGAATTGGGGTCACATCGGTGACTTACCTGATTACGTTTGCCTGCTACGGCTGCCACCTGCACGGCGAAGAATCAGGCTCGGTCGATCCCGTTCATAATGTACCTGGAACCCCGATTCTGGAACCCAATTCTGTCCGTGCAGCCTGGGAGGAGGAACGCATGGATCAGCCAACGTATTCCCTGGACCGGATCCGTCGCGATGCTGTTTTGGAAGCGATTCAGGATGTATGCAGGCATCGTGGTTGGAGCCTGCTGGCGGCCCATGTACGAAGCAATCACGTGCATACGGTAGTGGAAGCCGAGATCCCGCCCGAGCGCGTGATGAACGATTTCAAGGCTTACGCCAGCCGCCGCCTGAATCGGATGGGCTTGGAGGGACCGAACCGGAAGCGATGGGCGCGTCATGGCAGCACACGATGGCTGTGGAAACCGCGGCATATCTCAGCGGCCGTGCAGTACGTCGTGGCCGAGCAGGGTGACGCCATGAGCGTCTTTGAGTCTCACGATCTCCCGTGAAAGGCGGGCGGCAAACGCTCCCTTACGGTCGCGTCTCTGAATCGAAGTCGCCGTCTATGCGATGCTGATACGGGGGCGTAATGGATTTCCGGCAACTGCAACTGTTTCTGGCGGTTATGGAGGAGGCGAGCGTCACCCGCGCGGCTGAAAAAATGTTCCTGTCGCCGGGCGCCGTCAGCCTGCAAATGCACAGCCTCGCCAATCATTTGCAGACCGAGTTATTCGTCCGCCGGGGCAAACACCTGGTTCCAACGCCTGCCGCCCAACGGCTGGCCGAACTCGCCCGCGCGGTGCTCGTCCAGGTTCGCCAGATCGAACAGGAGTTTTCCAGCGATCCCCTCACCGATAAACGGCCCTTTCACCTGGCCACCGGCGCCAGTACGCTCATCCACCGGCTCGGACCGGTGCTGCGCCGCATGCGCAAGAAATTCTCCGGCACTCCCATCGAAATCACCGTCTCCGCCACCGAGGAAATGGTAGCCGGCCTGTTAGACCGCCGATTCGACCTGGCGATTATTTCGCTCCCTTTTGCCAACGACAACATCGACGTCATCCCGTTGTATCAGGAGGAACTCCTGTTCCTGAAACCGGCCCCGCACCGTGTCACCGGCTGGCATGTGGGCACCATCGAGCCTGCCGAAGTGGCCAGCGCGTCCTTCCTGTTCTACCCCAGGCGCAGCAACATGCGGGCCATCATGGAACAGTTCCTGGCGGAAATGGGGATCGTGCCCCGGGTGATCATGGAGGCCGACGATACCGAGGCTATCAAGAAGGCCGTGGAAGCCGGCTTCGGTTACTCCATTCTGCCGGAAACCGCGCTGCGCGGGGGGCCTCGCTTCTTTCAACTCTTTCGCGTGGCGGGCCGCAAACTGGTCCGCACGCAAGCTCTCGCCATGGCCCGCACCGAACACCGCCGCGCGCTCACCGAATCCGTCGCCCGCTTCCTGGAAACCTCGCTCAAAGGCAAGTGAGGCCGGCGGCTACATCGGCAAATCGGCGCCGCGCGCGGAATACCGCACCGACACATAGCTGCCACCGACGCCGCCCATCTCCAGCCAGGTCAGCCGGATGGTAGTAGCCGGCAGCGTCCATAGGACCACCTTCTCGAAGTAAGGAGTGCCGATCGCGCTGCTTTGCTCCGTAGTGTCTTCGTCGATGGGTTTGCCGTACCGTTCGAGGAGAGCCTGTTTGATGGAATAGAAGAGGTCCGGACGGGCGATGCCGGCGCCCGGGGTCAACGTAGCGGCGCAGAACCGGTCGATCTGCGGGTTGAACTCATACAGGAGGTCGAAGGGGTAGCCATTGATGGTTGTGGGGGCCTTCAAGCGCCCGACTGTCCAGAAACTGCGCACCGGCGGGTTAACCGGAGCGGCGCCCACGACGGCCGTGCGGACCTGTTCCAAAGTCATGTTCCACTTGGCGTTCCACAAGCCGCCCGGGTCGTCGGCTTGCGCAGTTGCCGCGGTGGCCGCCGCGGTGGCTAATAGGACATAGCGAAGTACCGCGAAAGATTTCATACGCTCATACTATCGCGTCATCTCTTTTCCGTTGCGCTTCACATCCACCAGTTGCAAATCCTTCACGTTCTCAATCACGTCGTCCGCGGTGACGTTGTCGAAGTTGCAATGCGCCAGGCGGACGCCGCTGACGGGCGCATTCTCATATCCGCGCAAATATACCGCCCGTTTGCTGCTGCGCGAGGTGACGTTTTCCACTACCACATTGCGCACCACCGGCTGGAAAGGCCCGCCGCGACCCTCGCGGTTGGCGTATTCGGGGTAGAAGAAATCCACCTCCACCACATTTTCGGCCACCTGCCCCACGGTGGTATTGGTGAAGTACACATTCTCGTAAGAGCCGCCGCGGAAGGTGTTGGTCTTGAGCCGCAGCGCGCGCTGCAGGCGGGGGCTATCCATGCGGCAATTGTCAATGAACACATTGTGGATGCCGCCCGAGCCTTCGCTGCCCAGGGCCACCCCGCCGTGGCCGTCTTTCATGGTGCAGTCGCGAATGACGAGGTTCTCGCACGCCACGCCCACGCGCCGCCCGTCGCGGTTGCGGCCGCTCTTGATGGCGATACAATCGTCGCCCGTTTCGAAGACGCACCCCTCGATCAACACGTCCGTGCAGCTCTCCGGATCGCAGCCATCGTTATTCGGCCCGAAGCTGGCGATCTTGACGCCGCGCACGGTCACGTTGCGGCACAGCACCGGGTTCAATTCCCACATGGGAGAATTGCGGATGCTCACGCCTTCGATCAACACATTGGTCGAGCGGTACGGTTGAAAGAACGCCGGCCGCAGATAATGGCCTTCGCCGAACACGCGTTGGCTCACCGGGACATCTTTGTCGCCCATCTCCACCAGCGCGGTGTTGTCGGGTTTGCCGCCGCCCACCGCCGTCGATCTCCACTGCCACCAATGCTCGTTGTCCGCCTGGCCGTACAGCATGCCCGTGCCGGTGACGCCAATGTTGGTCTGCTCGAAGGCGTAAATGAGCGGCGAGTAATTCATGCACTCCGTGCCCTCGAAACGCGTCAGCACCAGGGGCAGGTATTGCTTGGGGTCGCGGCTGAATTTCAGCACGCTGCCTTCCTCCAGGTGCAGGTTGGTATTGCTCTTCAAATGGATCGGCCCGGTGAGGAATTCTCCCCGCGGCGCCACCACACTGCCGCCGCCGGCCGCGGTGCAGGCAGCGATAGCCTTGGCGATGGCATCGGTCGAGTCCTTCTGTGCACCGGCGACGGCGCCGTACTTGGTGATGTCGAAGACCCGGCCGGGAAACTGCGGCGCGCGGATACGCGACAGCACGGCTTGCATTTCTTTGGCGCGGTCGGAAGTCTGGAATGCATTCAACCGCGGCACGGCGGCAAGGAGGGCGGCAGAGCCCATAAAGTATCGTCTGGTCATCACGTGGATACTCCTAGCATTCACGGCTCCTCGCCAGGTGTCAACTCCGCAAATCTAAACTGTTGCTTGAGCAAAGTTAAACAACTAGCGGCTCCGTTGAGTTTTCTTAAACCGTCCCTTTAGGAACTCGCCGCTTGACCGGGCGACGCGCCGCCACCTATAGTAGCGGCGAGAACACATGCGTCAGCATTCAAAATGGTGAGGAAACTTCAGTGAACGGAAAGTGTTTGGAAAAATACTCCCTCGGAGTGGGGGATCGCTTTGCGCACCAGGCCAGGCCTCAGTTGGCGGCCTGCGTGCGCGCCGCCCGCGAGGGAACCACGATCATCCCCGTATGGAATAAATCCAACCGCGAGCACAAGATCGTCGGCTCCGAGCCGGCCGGCACGCGGGCTGCGGCCGACCTTGCCGTCCGCGAGCTGGATTGGAAATGCTCCTATTACCTGGATGCCGACCACATTAATACGCAGACCGTCGACCGCTTCCTCGCCCCCTGCGACTTCTTCACCCTGGACGTAGCCGACACCATCGGCAAAGCTCCCGGAGCGGGAGTGGCGGAGGCCTTCCTGCGGCGCCACTCCGAACTGGTAGGCCGCGTCAGCGTGCCGGGCATTGCCGAACCCCTGGAAGTAAAACCGGCGCAGGCGCAGGCCGCGGCGCATAAGTACCTGGCCGCCGTCGCCGACGCTGCCGGGATCTATCGCCACATCGCCGCCAACAAAGAACCCGGCCAGTTCATCACCGAGGTCTCCATGGATGAGACTGATTGCCCGCAGACGCCGCCCGAACTCCTGCTCATCCTCGCCGCCATTGCCGACGCCGGCATTCCCATTCAGACCATCGCTCCTAAATTTACCGGCCGCTTTAACAAAGGCGTCGATTACGTGGGAGACGTGGAGCAGTTCGAAAAGGAATTCCGCGCCGACCTGGCGGTCATAGCCCACGCCGTGGAACACTACGGTCTGCCGGCCAACCTGAAACTCAGTGTCCACTCCGGCAGCGACAAGTTTTCGATTTACGATCCCATCCGCCGCGCCCTGCGCCAGACCGGCGCCGGACTCCATCTGAAGACCGCCGGAACCACCTGGCTGGAGGAATTGATCGGCCTCGCGGAAGCCGGCCCCGAAGGCCTGGCCACCGCGAAGGAGATCTACGCGTCCGCCTACGAACACTGCGACGAGCTCAGCGCTCCCTACGCCGCCGTCATCGATATCGATCACAGCCGCCTCCCGCTGCCCGGGGAAGTCGCCCACTGGACTGCCGAACAGTACACCTCCACGTTGCGCCACGACCAGCGGAATCCGCTCTTCAATCCAAATGTCCGTCAGTTGCTGCACGTGGGTTTCAAGATCGCCGCCAAGATGGGCGAGCGCTACACCCAAATGCTGGAAGCCTGTGAGGAGTCCATTTCGCGCAACGTGACCGAGAACCTCTACGCGCGGCACATCGAGCCGCTGTTCTTACGCCCATGAGCGGCAAACTACCCCAGAGTTTACACCCACAGATTGCGCGGCAGGCAATCGTGCTGTGGGGCGGACCCCCTGGTCCGCGGCCGACCCCCCGGTCGGCCTGCCGGCGATTGCACAGGCCTGATTCTTCGAGAGAAGAGCGGGTCCAGGGGGACCTGGCCCAGAGGGCACCCCGACCAGGGGGTCCGCCCCACGAATTATGCCGATACACGCCATTGGGAAAAATAAGCGGCATTGGGCTGCAGCCAGGATTGGCTGCCCCACGCAATTGGCAACAACATCTCGTGACGGTGTGCGGGTTTTTCGCCGTGGCGCTTTTCTCCGCTCACGCGCAGGATACCCGCACCGTCACCGAACCGGTGATTCCACCCTCTTGCACCGTGCTGGCGGCGCAGTTGCCGGCGAAACTTGCCGAGGCCGACGAGAATAAGCCCGACACGCGGCGCATCCAGGAAGCGCTTGACCACTGCCCCGCTGGCCAGTCCGTGGAATTGAAAGCCAGTGGCGCGGCACGCGCCTTCCTCGCCGGACCGCTGCAGTTGCGCGCCGGGGTCACTTTGCTGGTGGACGCCAACACCATCCTCTTCGCCTCCCGCAATCCCCGCGACTATGACATTTCCCCTGGCAGTTGCGGCGTGGTGAACCAGGCCGGCCACGGATGCAAGCCGCTGATTTCCGGCGACCACATCGCCCACGCCGCGGTGATGGGTGACGGCCTCATTGACGGCCGGGGACCCGCCGCGCTCATCGGCCAAACGGTCTCCTGGTGGGATTTGGCGCAGGAAGCCAAGGTGAAGAATCTCAACCAGAGCTGCCCGCGCATCCTGGCACTTTCGCACGCCGACGATTTCATCCTCTATCGCATCGTCCTCAAGAATTCGCCCAATTTCCACGTCGCCTACAATAATGGCAACGGCTTCACTGCCTGGGGTGTGATCATCGACACGCCCAAGGCCGGGCGTAATACCGATGGCATCGACCCGGGCAACGCCACCAACGTCACCATCACGCATTGCTACATCCGCGCGGGCGACGACAACGTCGCCATCAAAGCCGGCACCCCCGGGCCAACCACCCACATCACCGTCTCTCATAACCATTTTTATTATGGCCACGGGATCTCGATCGGCAGCGAAACCGATGGCGGCGCCAGCGCCATCCGGGTGACGGATCTTTCCATCGATGGGGCCGATAACGGCATACGCATCAAGTCCAATTCCAGCCGCGGCGGAATGGTGAGCGATGTGGTGTACGAGGATGTCTGCATCCAGAACACCACCAATCCCATTTACATGGATTCCAATTATTCGTACCGCGGACCGGCAACCGACAAGCTGCCCACCTTCACCGGCATCGTGCTGCGCAACATTCGCATTCTCGGCGCGGGGAAACTGACTTTGGTGGGTTTCGACCTCACCCACCGCCTAGGCATGACATTCGACAACGTGCATCTGGACAACCCCGCGGCCATGAAGATCTCCGCCAGCCACGGCGATTTCGTACTCGGCCCCGGACCCGTGAATTTCCGGCCTGCCGGCGAGGATGTCAAAGTGATCGGGAACGGCGGCAAGGCGGCCGCCAACTCGTGCGCCGGCAAGTTCGTCCCCCTGCCGGAGCGCTGAGGCGCCGGAGTCTCACGCGCATCACTTTAGCCGCGCTAAACGATGCTTTTAGCAATTCCGCCTTGACCTGTATGGCGCTACCACCTATAGTTGCCTCCAGGTGGGCCGCGTGTGTGCGCGGTGAGGTTAGGGCCCAAATATCCGCAGCTTCGAGTCTCAGGGCCAAGGTTCTAGAAATAAGGGGTAGTCCATGAATTTACGCCATGTCGCGCTAGTCGCGTTGCTTCTTCCCGTCGCGTTATTCTGTCAGGAATTTCGCGGCACCATCAGCGGAGCAGTCACTGATCCTACCGGAGCGGCGCTGCCCGGAGCAAAAGTAACCGTTACCGAAATCCATACCGGCACCAAAGTCCCAACCACAGCGGACAACGCCGGCGAATACTCCGTCCCGTTCCTGCTGCCCGGAGATTATGACATCGGGGTGCAGGCCGCGGGCTTCAAGTCTTACGACCGGAAAGGCGTGCACCTGGGCGCCGGCGAGCACCCGGTGATCGACGTCCGTTTGGATGTCGGTGAGGTCACCACCTCCGTGGAAGTCACCGCCGACGCCTCGCAGCTCAACACCGAGAACGCCAGTGTCGGGCAGGCGATCACCAGCAAGGAAGTGGAGGAATTGCCCATCAACGGCCGCACGCCGATGATGGCCGCATCCCTCGCCATCGGCGTGATCGGTTACGCCCAGCCTACTCTGGTGCATCCGTTCGATAGCGGCGGCGCGGCCGGCTGGATGATCGGCGGCGCCTATCAGCAAACCAGCGAACTATTGCTCGACGGCTCCCCCGACGCTACTTGGGATGGCCGCCTGGCCTACAGCCCGCCCCAGGACGCGGTGCAGGAAGTGCGCATCCAGGTCTCCGACGTGGACGCCGCCTTCGGCCATACCGCCGGCGGCACCGTCAACCAGATCACCAAAGGCGGCACTAACATGCTCCACGGTTCCGCGTGGGAATTCAACCAGCCCAACACGCTCACCGCCAATGATTTCTTCCTCAACAGGGCCGGCACCAAGAGACCCGTCACCCATTTCAACCAATACGGCGTGACCGCCGGCGGACCGATTTATGTCCCCCACGTGGTCGACAGCCGCAACAAGCTGTTCTGGTTCTTCGCCTTTGAAGGCATCAAAGACGCTCAGCCGAACCCTTTCACCACCACCATTCCCACCGACAACATGAAGGCCGGCAATTTCACCGGCCTGGCCACGATTTACGACCCCTTCAGCGCCAGTCTGAGCGGCACCACCATCAACCGCACGCCGCTGCCTAATAACACCATCCCGGCGAACGAGCTCAACTCCGTCGCCAAAGCCTACCTGGGTTACTTTCCGGAACCGAGCAACTCGGGGACGGCCAATAACTTCGTAACCGCGCCCAATACCCCCGACAACTACAGCAATGAAATGGGCCGCATCGATTACAACATGAACGACCGTAGCCGTTTGTTCGCCGACATTCGCCACACCGCCTACGCGCAAAGCAAGAACGACTATTTCAACAACATCGCCGAAGGTTCCATTCTCCACCGCGACAACCTGGGCGTTTCCATCGATGAGATTTATACCTTCAGCCCCACCAACGTCTTGGACTTCCGTGTCAACTTTACGCGCATGAATGAAACTCACGATGTTCCCAGCGTCGGTTTCAACCCCACTTCGCTCGGTTACCCCTCTTACATGAGCGCCACTTCCAACTACCTGCAACTGCCCATCATCAGTTTCAATAGCGCCACCGGCCTGCTGGCCCTCGGCGGCACCGGCGCCAGCATACTGCCGTCCCAGTCTTACCAGCTCTTCCCCACCTGGCAGAAAACCAAGGGCACCCACACATTGAAGGCCGGCGGCGATATCCGCCAGTACCGCCTGAATAGCTACACCGCGGGCAACTCCACCGGTACCTTCGCCTTCAATAACAGCTATGTGCGCGCTTCCAGCAGTGCTTCCTCCACCGTTGCCGTGGGGCAGGATTTTGCTTCGTTCCTGTTCGGCCTGCCTTCGAGCGGAAGTTACGACGTCAACACCTACGCCTCCTGGTATAACTACTACGGCGCGGTCTTCTTCCAGGATGACTGGCGCGTAACGCACAACCTCAGCCTCAATCTGGGCGTGCGCTACGACCATGATGGCGCTATCAACGAAAAATACGGCCGCAGCGTGGATGGCTTCAATACCACCACTGCCAGCCCGCTGAACGCCGCCGCCCAGGCTGCCTATGCGAAAGCTCCCATCACGCAACTCCCCGCAAGTTCGTTCAATGCCTTGGGAGGGTTGACGTTCCCCGGGTCCGGCCAGACCGCGGTATTTCAGAACAACTCCCACCTGGTGAGCCCGCGCATCGGCCTCGCCTGGACTCCCGATTTCCTCCACGGCAAAACGGTGGTCCGTGGCAGCTTCGCCATGTTCGTCGCGCCCGTCACTCTCCTGGCCGCCGGCGTGGACGGCAAGGATTCCACCAGCGCCGACATCGACCAGGAGGGGTTCAGCCAAACCACCCAGTTCACTCCGACCACCAACAATTACCTCACCCCGGCGGCCACACTGAGCAATCCTTTCCCCAGTGGATTCCTCCAACCGACCGGCAATTCCCTGGGCCTGCTGACTTTCGCCGGTCAGAACGTCACCTTCATAGACCCCGTGGCGAAGAACCCCTATTCGCTGCGCTGGGATCTGGACGTGCAGCACAGCATCACCAAGGATCTTCTCTTCGAAGTGGCCTACATCGGCAACCACTCCGTTCACCTGCCTATCGATTTCACCCAGCTCAACGGCATCCCGCGCCAGTTCCTGAGCACCCTGGCCGTCCGCGATACCAGCGAGAACTTCCTCACGGCTACCGCTACCAATCCGTTCAGTGGCTTGCAGACCACACAGAATACCGCTTCCACCACCGCGGCCCAACTGCTGTCACGCTATCCCGAATTTCCCGTGGGCGACAGCGCCACCGGCTGGAGCGGTAGCAGCGGCGTGGTGGAGCAGAATCTTCACGACGGCCGTTCCTATTTCGACAGCCTGAATGTCCGCCTGGAAAAACGCTACTCGCATGGCCTCCTGTTCGTCTTCAATTACATCTACTCGCGCATGATGGAACAGGTGAGTTGGCTCAACGATTCCGATCCAGTCCCTGAAAAGCGCGTCTCCCCCGACGACCATCCGCAGCGCTACGTCGCCGCCGTAAGCTACGATACGCCTATCGGCAAGGGCCGCGCCCTGGACTTCCACTCGCGCCTGGCCAATTCTCTGATCGGCGGTTGGACTTTGAATACCGTTTACACCTTCCAGGTGGGCGCGCCCATCATGTGGGTCAACGGCGGTTCTTCAAACGTTGGCGATTATGTATACTTCGGCACCGCTCCGCTGGCTCTCAACAATCGACAGGTGAACGGGCCCGCTTTCAACGTGGCCGACTTCGTGGATTCCAACCCCAGCGCACCGAACTACACCACCGCCTCCGCCAATGCGTTCCAGTACCACATCCGCACCTTCTCGACCATGTTTTCCAACCTGCGCGCCGACGGCATCAACCAGTTCGATCCGTCTCTCTCCAAGCGCTTCATGTTCAGCGAGAGGACCTCGCTGCAATTTCGTCTGGAAGCCTTTAACGTTCTGAATCACCCGGTGTTCGCCGCTCCCAGCACCACGGCGACGAACGCCGCGTTCGGCACCATTACCGCGACGGCCAACCGGTACCGCACGCTCCAGTTGGGCGCCCGCCTCGTTTTCTAAGCAAAAGGTTGGGGCAGGTCGACATCCGGCCTGCCCCGCCCCTCCTTACTTCCCCGCCAACCGCTGCTTCAGATCCCTGCTAATCTTATCTCCCGCCTGCAAGTCCACGCTCTCGGCGACATCCTCGTAATCCTCCAGGTCCTCGCTGCGCTGTGGGATGCCGGCGCCATCCTCCGGCGCCACCAGCTTGTACTTCCCTGGAGCGACGTGGGTGAACTTGTAAGCCCCGCCGGCGTCGGTCCAGCCGGATCGCATACCCGAAAGACCGCTCAAAACCACTAAGACGTTGGCTGCCGGACCTTTGCTATCGTTTACCGTTCCCGAGACCTCGCCGAAGTTGGAACTCACCACTACGGTCACCGGCCCGGGTGGACCATTGCGCAAATCGAGAAGGTCGCCTTCCGTCTCGGTATTGCCGGCCCGCACCGACTTCACGTATCCCGAGGTCCCCAACATTTCCACGTGGTATCGGGCCGGCTGGAGTTTCTCCGCGGTGAACGAATCGTCCGCTCCGAGATCCGCGTTCACCGTCTGGCCGTTGGTCTCACCGCGCAACTGCATCCGGCGCTGCACGGGAGGAGGGGGCGGCTGCCCCGGCCTTTGCGGCGGCTGTGGCAACTGGCGAGCCTGCTCGTCGTCGAATCGAACCTGCCCGGCAACATCGAATGACGGGACCAGCCGCAGTTCCAGATGCTCCAGGGGCGCCGTGGTTACTTCAATCTCCAGCGGCGCCGACTGCAACGGCCCCTGCATGCTGCCGGCAACCAGGGTATATTTTCCGGGATCCAGACGCCAGTATTCGAAGGACCCGTCGGGCTTCACACTCGTCTGCTCCTGCCCGGAGCCCTCGGATGACGCAGCGGGCTGGATCTGGATGTAGACGTTTTTCGAATCCGGCGGAAGCCCGGTCACTTTCCCGCTCACCCTCACGATCTGTGTGGCAACCAGACGGATATCCATCCCCGTCAGTTCGGCCCCGGCCTTGGCCTCCGGCCGCTGCGCGGATTTCGCGGTCAGCGAGTCTGGATAATAGGTCGCTGAATAGTGAACATCGGGCGTGCCGTCACTACGAACCTCGGGCGGAAAAGGCAGGCTCTGCGGCGTGGCCCTCAAGCGATACTTGCCCGGCCGCAGGCCGCCCAAGCGGAACTGTCCCTGATCGTCCGTGGTGGTGTTGGTCCCATTGCCGTTGCTGCCTTCCGCTGCCACGGTGGCGCCCTGCACCGGCTCTCCGCGGGAGTCTAACACGCGGCCCGTGAACGCGCCCGTGGGAATCAGAGCCACTTTCACGTCTTCCCGCTTGTCGCCCGGCCCCAACGTGTAGGCCGCTACTCCCGTGCCGCCACCGTTGAGCGGCGCCACGAAACCTACGCGATCCGCGCTCAACGTATATTCGCCCGGCGGTACGGGCGCGATGGTAAACTTGCCCTCGCCATTGGTCAGCGCGCCGTAGATCTGCGAAGAACCCCGGAGCGCCACGTGGGCGCGCAGTAACGGCTCACCGGTGAGCGAATTCGTCACCGTGCCTGCGATACTCGCCGGCTGAGCCGTTGGGGCCGGCGGCGGGGTCTGCGCGAAAGCAGCGGCTGCCGCCAGCGTTGCCAGCCATCGGGTGCGGAGCATCGCCTTATTTCTTCTCCGGTAGCTTGGTGAACACGGTGATGTCTTTGGAAATCCGGTCGCCGTCTTTGATTTCGACTTCCTCGGCCGCGGTGAAAAACGACTTCATGAATTCATCTTCGTCCCCGCCCGCAAATCCCGCCATCAACTCCAGCATATCCAGGGCGAACAAGCGGTACTTGCCCGGACGAATTCCCTTAAAACTATATTTGCCGTCGCTCACCCGCGCCGCGTGATCCTCGTCCATTTCCTTGGGAGCGGTCTCCAACACCACCATCACCAGGCCCAGCGCCGGCTCGCCGTCTTTGCCTAGAATTGTGCC
>Ga0302319_10017363_pt1 | contig 13187 bp, 12 predicted proteins | sample Bog_T0_2_FD_203319 | JGI IMG/M metagenome (GOLD analysis project Ga0302319, IMG submission 203319) | Peat permafrost microbial communities from Stordalen Mire near Abisko, Sweden - Bog_T0_2 | ecosystem: Environmental > Terrestrial > Soil > Wetlands > Peat | place: Sweden: Abisko, Stordalen Mire...
AGGCGAGTGTTTCCCGAATTGGATCTCCAATCGCAAAGGGTTTCAATTCCCGAACTGGGATCGAATGTAAACAACGAGGTTTTTTCGGGAGACGCTGTATACAGCCGTTTACACAATTTTCAGGCTTGAGCCTGGAGGCGATTCAAGTAACTGATTGAGTTATATATAGATAGACCTCTGGCCGGAATCGGAACCCAAATTGCAACTGATTTGCTACTCCGAGATGCGCGCGGACATTGAATCGGTGGAGGTAGCAAAATGAACGATATGCTTCTCAAGCTTTATGTGAAGTTGCAGGATTTGTCGAGTCGCGAAGATGGCCAGGATATGGTCGAATACGCGCTTGTTGTCGGCCTGATTGCCTTTGGAGCCACAGGTGCCTCAAAGTTTCTGGCGGCTGGCCTTACTACCGCGTTTTCCAACATCAGTTCAACACTGGGCACCTACGTAAGCTAGGACCGCTCGAATCAATCGCCGATTGGGTATCCCCGCTCCCTACGGGGAATCCGATCCCGGCGATTTTCGTGCAGGAATTGCGGTAATCCTGAAGCTGCGCCTTCTTCGTGGAGGTGGCAAGTCGAAGCTGCATGTTCATTTCGCGGCGCTCCTCGTTGGCAATCTCCAGCCAAATTCCTTTAGACTGCCGGTTTTTTCCTAAGCGCGGCAGGACGTGGCAGGAACTTTCCCGCTGCTATTGCAAAAAGAAGCCAACCCCACTGAAGCGCGGGTCTAACAACGATTGCGCCTCCGGCGCGGGCAAACGGACCGCTGTCGGCATCGAGAACTCCCGCACAGGCCGTTTTGAGGGGCCACCAACAATAAAGCCTCTGGCTTTGCCGGAGGATATTTACTCGTAGCGGAGGGCCTCGATGGGATCGAGGTTGGCGGCTCGGATCGCGGGAACCATGCCGCTGATCAAACCTACGACAGCCAGAATGACCGTTGCGACGACGACCGATGTTGGCGAAATAATTAGTCGAATGTCCGCGCTTTCGGCATTTTTGGCCATGGCACTGTAAAACGTGATGCGGCCGACGAGTGCCGAGATCAGGTAAGCGAGCCCGATTCCCGCGACGCCGCCCACGCCGGTGATCGCCATGGCCTCAGCGAGGAATTGGATGAGAATATGGTGACGCCGGGCTCCGAGAGCTTTCTCGATACCGATTTCCCGGGTGCGCTGTTGCACGGCTACCAGCATGATGTTCATCAGGCCGATGCCGGCGATTCCCAGGGTGAGCGCTCCGACCAGGGTGAGCAAAATCGATAGCGCGATTGACAGAAGGCGAAACACCTTGACTTGCGACATCAGGTTGGCTACCCCCATTGCTCTGTGATCAGAGGGTTGGAAGTGATGCGCGGCGGCCATGGTTTCGCGCAGGGACTTCTCGACCATTTCATTGTCACCGCGATAGTCAAGCCAGATGCTGTCGAGGTATTGCAAGTCGATGAAATCGCTGCTGGTGTTGAAGGGTATATAGATGTTGCGATTGCTGTCGTCGTTGTCGCCCTCCTGCATCTTTGGCTTCATGACGCCGACGACAGTGAAGGCTTCGCCGTTGAGCCGGATGGTTTCGCCCAGCGCCCAGCCGCCGGAGAAAAGCTTGGTTTTGTTTTCCGATCCGATCACGCACACGTGGGCGCGCTCCTGGTCCTCGGCTCCATTAAAAAAACGGCCCTGATCGAGATTGAGCTTCCAAATCTCCTGATAAGGTGGGCGGACTCCGTTTACGTTCCATGTATAGGTGTGGAGATCGTTCTGGACGGGAACCTGTTTCGACGACATTGGCGAAATGTGGAGGATGCCGGGAACGCTGTTGGATACCCGATCAATGTCGTCTAGAGTAAACTGCACCCTCGCACCGGCCTTATCACCGCCCGCCTGCTCACTGGTGCGGCCTCCCCAGAAGATCATGGTGTTGGTTCCAAATTTGGAAAAGATGGTCTCGATGGCGGCGCTGAACCCCGCGCCGTAGGCAACGAGCAATACGACAGTGGCGATGCCCCAGGCCATGCCGATCATGGTAATAGAGGTGCGACGGCGGTTGTAGACCATCGCTTCCCAGGCTTGACCGAGAATGTCTTTGAGCATTGCGGTTCCAGTCGTCCGTTATCAGTTGCCAGTAGTTAGGGGCGCGGCGAGAACTACTCGCGCCGCAGGGCTTCGATTGGGTCCAGAGCGGCAGCTTTACTGGCGGGATAGAGGCCGGCGACTACGCCGCAAAGCACAAGGCAGCCGAGAGCGAGCGCTGCCGACCACGGAACAAGGCGCGGTGGATCGAATCCTGGCACTTTGCCGGTAAGCAGTTCCTGAAGAACCCACATGCCGCCCGCCGAGACAACTATGCCGATGATGCCGCTGACGGCGGTTAATAGCAGGCCTTCCCAGAAGAACTGTGCCAGGATGCTGCTTTTTGTTGCGCCGATGGCCTTGAGCAAGCCGATTTCGCGGGTGCGTTCCGTGACTGAAACCAGCATGATGTTGATGATTCCCACCGCTCCAAGAGCCAGTGTAACGATGCCTACGCCGCCCAGAAAAATGTCCATCGCATTAAAGATTGCGCCGATCATGTGCTCTTCCTGGATGGTATCCCACTCATCGAATGCATCTTTGAGAGACGGGTCGAAGCCGTGGCGTTCGGCGATGACGCGATGGACGGCGGGAACGGCTGCGGTGGTGTCTCCCTTGGCCGTGGGTTGATATTGGATGGAGCTCAGCGCATCACGGGCTACGTTGTCGCCTTTCATGGCGAACAGTTCCTGCATGGTGCTGACGGGGATATAGACCTTTTGATTGTCTCCGTCGTTGTTGCCGCGGCTTATTGTTTCCACGCGTCCGACTACGGTGAAGCTGATGTCGTTGATGGTGATTGTTTCCCCAAGCATAGGCCGGCCGGGATAGAGCAGGGTTGCGATTTTGAAGCCCAGTACGACGACGCGGCGTCGATTGACGAGGTCGTCGTTGTTGATGAACCGGCCTTCCGCGATGGGTACAAAGCGAACCGAGGCATAGTTTGGTTCGACTCCCATAACCTGGCCGGAGGAGTTGGCATAGGCGCTTACTTCATAGAGGTCGTTGCGTTGCAGGAAGCCGGTCACGGCGCGCAACTGCGGCAGAGTGCGAAGTGCAGCTTCATCGCCCGGGGTGAACTGGTAGGGGCGCATCCCCGTGTGCTGGTTGGCAAGCGCGGGGATGGTGCCGTTCCACATGCTGACAACGTCGTTGCCGAAGGTGGCAAGCTGCTTGTGCTGGCCGGAGCGAAAGCCTTCGCCGAGACCGACGAGGACGAGCAGCGATCCGACCCCCCAGGCGATTCCAAACATGGTGAGGAAGGTGCGCAACTTGTTTGCCACCATGGCGCGGAAGACCTGACCGAGAGTATCAGAGAAATTCTGCATCGATGTTTAGACGGGATGGGAGCGCGTCTGGGGAGTATTACGCGGCAAAGGGTGATTTGGTTCCCTGCCGTCAACGAAAGAGTGGCTGCAAGGCTGGAACCAAGGCGCAACGGAATGCGTAAGAGAGTGACAGAGATCAGGCGGCTCCGTCTGACAAACGGGGCCTGGTGTATCGATTTATTCGCAGTTATTTATTCAAAAATTGGTTTTGCGCGGGAGAGTCTGACTCTCTTGGCGTACCTGGAGGGTTTTGTGGCTGCATCGAATAAGGGCAGACGATTTTGGATCTGGCTGAGCGTTGGAGTTGTGGTGATTGTGTTGCTGGGTGGATTCGGATTGGTCCGGCTGGCGAAGGGCTCGGGCATCGATCCGAATCGGCTGGCCAAGGTGACGAAGGGTGATGTGGCGCGATCCGTTGTGGCTACGGGAAAGATTCAGCCCATTACGAAGGTTGAGGTGAAAAGCAAGGCATCGGGCATTGTGGAAAAGCTCTACGTGGACATTAATAGCCACGTGACCAAGGGTCAGCAGCTGGCGCAACTGGATCAGCAGGAGATTGTGGCGCAGGTCGAGGCGCAGCGGGCGCAACTGGCCAGCGCTCAGGCTAATGTTGGCACGTATGAAGCAAACATCGAGCAGGACAAGGTAAACGCCGCTGCGCCCGACCTGCCAATGTACAAGCTTACGCTCGATCGCAACAAGGAGATGCAGAAGGAAGGGATTGTCAGTGTGCAGGCGCTGAACGATGCCGACAAGGATTATCTGGCGGCGTTGACGCGGCGCGATTCGTCCAAGGCCCAGATCGGCGTGGACACGGCGAAACTGAGACAGGCGAAGGCACAAGTGACGCAGGCCGAGGCTAGCCTGAAGCAACTGGAAGAGCAGATGGGGTACACGACTATTGTTGCGCCTATGGATGGAGAGATTCTGTCGCGCGATGTGGAGATCGGTGATGCGGTGAGCTCGATTCTAGTGCTCGGTTCAACGGCCACGCTGGTGATGACCGAGGGCGATGTCAACGAAGTCTATGTGGACGGCAAGGTGGACGAGGCAGATATTGCGCACGTCTATATGGGCCAGCCGGCGCGCATCAAGGTGGAAAGCTTTCGCGATCGCATATTCAATGGCAAGGTAACGAAGATTTCACCGATGGGAGTCGAGAAGGACAACGTGACGACATTCGAAGTCCGCGTGTCGATCAATAATCCTGGTGGGGAATTGAAAGCACTGATGACGGCCAACGCGGAGATTCTGCTGGACGAACACAAAGGCGTGCTGACGGTACCGGAAAACGCCGTGACTTACGACAACATGAAGAACGCATCGGTACAGGTTCCGGACAAGAGCCAGAAGGATGGGACTCGGAAGGTGAATGTAACGGTGGGGCTGTCGAACGGTTCGGTAACGGAGATTACGAGCGGGTTGAAAGAAGGGGATCAGGTGGTGTTGCAGCAGTAAGGCAGTGATTAGTGATTAGGGATTAGTGATTAGGGGTTAGAAAAGCCCGGTCGTTCAGATCTCATTGGCAGAGCTGAACTACCGGGCATCTCAGTTTGTGATTACCAGACGCGGCATGTTGGTGCGTGGACCATCGGTTGACCCGCTTTGCAACTGAAGGCTTTCTGGAACTCCGGCATGTTTGATACGACGCCGTTGATTCGTGCGAAGCCGGGCGAGTGGGGGTTGGTGATCGCGCTGACGCGCAGGTTCTGCGGCCGTTCGTTTTCGCAAGCCCACTGGGCCATGCCGACGAAGAAACGCTGGTCCGGCGTAAAGCTATCGGCTGGTGATAGCGTCAGGCCCTCGGTCTGTTTCTTCCAGGCGATGTAGGCCAGCAGAGTTCCACCGATATCGGCTACATCTTCGCCGCTGGTCAGCTTTGAATTGATGTGAATGTCGTCGACGATCGTGAATCCCGCGTACTGATCGCGCACACAATTGATGCGGTCTTCGAAGCCTTTGGCATCTTCCGGGGTCCACCAGTCCCGCAGGTTTCCCTTGGCGTCGAACTGGCGTCCTTCATCGTCGAAGGCGTGCGTCAACTCGTGGCCGATGGTAGCGCCGGTGTTGCCGTAGTTGGGTGCGTCGTCTTCCTTGGTGTCGTAAAGCGGCGGCTGTAAAACGCCGGCGGGGAAGTTGATGTCGTTCATCTGCGGATTGAAGTATGCGTTCACCGTGGGCGGCGTCATGCCCCATTCGTCGCGGTCGACTGGCTTTCCGAGCTTGTTCCAGCGGCGCGCATCTTCAAAGCGATACGAACGCATTGCGTTGCCGATGTAATCGTCCGGCTTCACTTCGAGTGCGGAGTAGTCGCGCCACTTTTCCGGGTAGCCGATCTTGTTGCGAATGGCGTGGAGTTTGCGCAGCGCCTCAGCCTTTGTTGCGTCGCTCATCCAAGGGAGGTTGTCGATCTCGTGTTGCATTGCGGTTTCGATTTGCTCGGTCATGAGCTGCGTCTTGGCCTTGGTGTCGGCGGAAAATGTGCGGTGAACAAACTCCTGGCCCAGCGCTTCACCGAGGCTGCGATCGACACCGCGCGTGCAGGTCTTCCAGCGCGGAGGCATGGCGGGGACACCGCGCAGAGTCTTCGAGTAGAAGTCGAAGTTGGCCTGCTCGAAGGGATGCGCGAGATAGGACGCGGCGGCGGTAACCAGGTGGAAACGGAGATAGCCGCGCAGTGCGGCAACGTCCTCTGTGGAGAGCTCGGCTTCGACGGCTTTCATAAAGTCGGGCTGCGATACATTGAGCTTGGTCACTCCGGGCGCGCCCTGCACCTTGAAGTAGAGCGGCCAGTCGATGGAGGGCGTCAGCTTGGCCAGTTCTTCGATGGTCTCCATGTGGTAGGTGTTGTGCGGATCGCGGCGCTGAACGCGGGTGAGCGAGGCATTGGCCAGCGCGGTCTCGATTTTGAGGGTTGCGTCGGCGTCTGCCTTGGCCTGGTCTGCGGTCTGGCCGGCCAGGCTCAGCAGTTGCTGAATGTAGGCAGTGTATTGCTCGCGGATCTTTACGCTTTTGGGGTCGGTCTTGGTGTAGTAATCACGGTCGGGAAGTCCGAGGCCGGCGGCTCCCAACTCAACAATGATCAACGAGGAGTCGATTGCATCCTGGCCTGTTCCGGAGCCGAAAAAGAAGCTGCCTGCGTACTGGTGATGGAGGCGGGTGAGTGCATGGAGGATGTCGGCGCGGGTCTTGAGGGCGTCGATCTCAGCCAGTATAGGCTGGATGGGTTTGTCGCCGAGTGAGTCAATGGCGGAGGTGTTCATGCAGGCGGCAAAAAAGTCGCCTACCTTCTGCTGCACCGGAGTCCGGTTCTTGGCCTTCGCATCGTCTTCGAGAATTCCCCAAAGAAATTGCTGGTTGTCATTGCCGAGCTTGGCGTAGACGCTCCACCCGGCCTGATCGGCGGGGATAGGGTTATTTTTCTCCCAGCCACCGCAGCTGAATTTATAGAAGTCGACGCAGGGGTCGATGGTGCGGTCGAGGCTGCTGACGTCGAGCGAAGGCGAGTAGGGCATGGCTTGCAGAGGCTGCGGAGTGGGCTGTTGAGCGGGGAGGGTCAAACTACAAGCGGCAAAAGTGGCCGCGATGGCAAGCAGGGGCTTGGAATGCATGGGTTCTCCTGTGAATGAATGGTACAACGACGCCAGGCCGGAGCGGAGCGGCGGGCGAGAGCGATATTTTTAGTCGTGAAATTCCGATTCAGGGGTACACTGTAGGCATTTTCGGATAGAGAAGCGAGGTGGGACTATGGCATTGCCCGGGATTATCCAGGCCGCTCCCGACGAGGCTCTCGGGTTCGACTGCGACAGTGTCGTTTCTTTGGCTGCCGCCGAACAATTTGTCGCCCAGGGATATCAATTTTGCCTGCGGTATTTGTCTTACAACGATATGCAGGGACCGAATGATTTAACTTTTGCTGAAGCCAATGACATTCTTGCAGCGGGGTTGGGATTGATGGCCGTCCAGCATGTAATGCCGGAAGGTTGGGCGCCAACTGCGGCCCTGGGGCAGACATACGGGGCCAATGCGGCAAATAACGCGGCTGCGGTTGGGTTTCCGCCAGGCGTCAATGTATGGTGCGACTTGGAGGGTGTGAATCCAGGTTCGCAGCCGCAGGACGTGATCGACTACTGCAACGCGTGGTATGGAGCGGTTGCCGCGGCGGGGTTTGTTCCGGGTTTGTATGTTGCCTACGATGCTATTCTCAGCGGCCAGCAGATTTACGATCTGGCTTTCGAGCACTACTGGCAATCGGCCGGCGCGGTTCCGATGCTGCCTCAACGGGGATATCAAATGAGTCAGTTGCTCTACGACCCGCTCATCAATGGGATCAATATCGATCAGGATACTACGCAAACCGACGCCAAGGGCGGGCAGGCACTATGGTTGATTGCCGGCGCTGGCTGACGGGAACCAGCCTCGCTACGGCACAAATATTGGTTGCGTCAATCAAATTAATCGGGGGATTGTGGCGATTTTTTGCGGGGCTTGCGGGGAGGGATGTAGTGAAAGCGGATCAAGTAAACATTGTCGCCCTTGCCATGTTTGGCTACTTTCAATAGGTCAAGGACTCCCAAGAAACCTGATTCGAGGGCCAGCGCAGGAGTAATATCGGGAAAGCCAATTTGCGCGATGGACTCGATCTCGATCTCGCCGTCGCCCATGCGATAGCGGTTGCCGACCTTGACGTGAGGGCTGGTCCAGATCCGGATGCTGCAGGTTATTTCGCCTCGGACAACGCCCTCGCGGAGTCGTTTGGTGAAGACCATTTCGAGCGCTCCCTTTAGTTGAAATTTCAATTCTAAACGACAAGCGGGAAAGGGCCGATTTCCGATTGGGGATTGGATGTCTGTTAAATTGGGTGGTCTTTATATTCAGTAATTTCTGTCACGACAGAAATTACTGATACAATAGACGCATGACGCTCAGTGACTCCGCAAGACAATTCGTTCTGCATTGGGGAGAGATGGGCACCCGCTGGGGTGTGAACCGAACCGTTGCCCAGGTGCACGCGCTGCTCTACCTATCACCCGAACCGCTCACTGCGGAAGATATTGCCGATACGCTCTCGGTTGCACGATCGAATGTCAGCACGAGCCTGAAGGAATTGCAAAACTGGGACCTTGTGCAGATGGACAGCCGCATCGGCGACCGCCGCGACTACTTCCAAACCTCCGCTGATGTGTGGACGCTCTTCCTCACCGTTTTAGATCAACGGATCGAGCGAGAAATTGTTCCCACTCTCAACATGCTCCGGCGTTGCGCCATTGAAGCGCAAGCTGAGCGGCCGGCGCAGCGCATCGTCGCATTCCGCATCTCTGCCATGCAGGTTTTTCTTGAGGATCTGCTCGGCTGGTACAGCCAGATGAAGAAGCTGCCCTTGGCTACGCTGCGTTCGCTTGTGAGCATCGGCAGCGGGATCACGCGAATCCTGCCGAAAGCGCGCCGGCGGAGGTTGGACTAATCACCTGCGGTGGGGCGGACGCTTTGGCGCGCAGAAGGAGGTTGGACTGATGGGGGAACTACTTACGACACCGCTTGCGGCATCTGAAGTCGAACGCGAAAGATTTCAGCGGTATTACGAGGAGGCGGGGCCGGATTATGCTGCTTGGAGCCCGCAGTTCAACATGCATTTCGGCTTCTTTCGCTGGGGGATGAATCCTTTCAACCGAGAGGCCATGCTTGAGCAAATGAACCGGGAAATACTTAGTCGTCTTGGCGTTCCGCGCGAGGGTCCAGGGGATGGTCTAGCTCGCATTCTGGATATGGGGTGCGGTCTTGGTTCAACGTTGCGTAGCTTTGGCCGGCGGCTTCCCTGCGCAGAATTGCGCGGGATCACGCTCGTGCCGTGGCAGTTGGAGCAAGGGCGCCAGTTGAGCGAGTCACAAAATGATGCCGGAAACATCGCACTTGTTCTTGGCGATTACGAACACTCTGAGTTTGCATCCGGCTCCTTCGACGGTGTCTACGCGCTGGAGAGCAGCTGCTATGGGCATGGCGCAAACAAATCCGTATTTCTACGGGAATGCCATCGGCTGTTACAGCCAGGGGGGCGGGTTGTTGTGGCCGACGGATTTCTTGGGCCGGGACGGTTGCATGGTCCGCAGAGGCGCATCCACCAAAAACTCTGTGAATGCTGGGCGATCGACACGATGGGCGAAGTGGACCAATTTACACGCGAAATGGAGCGCATTGGGTTTCGGAGCATTGTCGTGGAACAGATGCAATGGCGTGTTGCGCCTTCGGTGCTGCACGTTCCCTGGGTTACGCTCAAATTCCTGCTGACAACCGTGCTGTTCGGTGGACGGAAGATGACTCGAGCTCGATGGAATAATGTGCTTGCGCCGATTCTTTTGCCACTGGTGGGATATCCGCTGGGACCGATGGCGTATTACATCATCAGCGCCACTCGCGACTGAATCGTTTATCGGTTCCAGCGTTAGGACTCATGCGGGATGAACCTCTTCCAACTCGGGGAGCAGAACCACACTCTCCTGTTCATTGGGATCGGTGCGCGCGATAATCGCCACCACCGTCTCCGTCTTGCTGGGGTTATAGGGAAGGTGAGGCACATCGGCGGGGATATAGAAATAGTCGCCGGCTTCGACGATGGAGTGATGCTCAAGCCGTTCGCCATGCCAGACGTGGGAGACGCCGCTCACCGCATAAATCGCCGTCTCATGGGTGGCATGTTTGTGGGCTTTGGCGCGCGCCCCAGGCGGCATGGTAAGCATCTGCATATGGATTCCCGTCGCGCCCGCAGACTCGGCTGAGATTCCTACTGTGTAGTCGAGTCCCTGCTTGCCGGTAATCTGTTTGCCGCCGCGGATGAGAGCGCATTGTGTCCTGGCCATCACTCCGTTCGAGTCTGTCATGAGAGATTCTCCAATATGAATTTATAACGATTCGGATAGGGCTGGCCGCGTGCGGGGCGAAGACTCTTCTTCACGGCTGAGTGGCTATCCGGTAGGACGTTCTCGAATCGCTGACTGGCAGTTGTGGTAGTGGTGCGGCAGGTCGCCGGGTTCGTCCGCGGTCGTCATAGACGACAATCGAAAGCTTGGGACGGGTTGTTTCTGCCTGACTTTTCGTGATCAGCCCTTTTGCGTAAACCTTCTGGACGGTGGCGCGGAGTCCCGCTTCCTCCAAACCAACCTGCGTGCCCAATTCGGATAGGAACTGTTTGTCGCTAACCCAACCCAGGCTGCCGCTTTCCTGTGCCTGCCAGGTCATCTTTTCGTCGCTGACTCCGAGCATCTGGGCCAGCAGGCGATGAAACGTCAGAGGGTTCAGCGGGGCGGGAGAGTAGCAGTAATTCGGTGGCGTGTTCGGTTTTACACGGCGAAAGGTGATGCGGTCGCCTTTGATCTGAACGAGAAGATGATTCAGTTCGGGAGGACCATCATCGACCGGATAGGGCGAGTTCTCTTCCACGATGTACTGAAAGACCGGCGGCCATCCGGTCCGCGCTTCGCCGGCAATTTCGAGTGCGCACCGGGGAGGCACGGTGCATCCGATCAGGCATCTGTCCACGGGTTGCGCTCGATCGATAGGGACGGAGACGACGAGCATTTCTGTGGAGTCGGCCAGGATATTGGCGGCGATGTCTTGGGGCCGTTTGTGTACTACCATCATGGCGGCCACGCGCGCGAGCATGTGGTGATCGGGAATCACGCTGTCTGCAGCGGATGGGTTCGAGGTTTGCGCACCTTCCTCGTACCAGGAAAGATACATTGGCTCTGCATCGTCAAAGGGCAGGCGCGCGGCAAGAATCAGGGCCTGATCGGGAAATGCGTAAGCGATGGCGGCCACTCCCGCAGGGGAAACTACGCGGTTCTGCTGGATGAGAGCATCGAGGATTTCGGTCATCGCATCAAAGCCTTCGCTGCCTAGCGCACGATTCCTTTGCGCCGGATCCCAGTGCTCGACTCTTTCCTCCATGATGGCGAGGGAATGTTCGTCGGGGCTTAACCCTGCAAGCCTTGCGCCGATTGCGACCAGGCGTGGATCGCGGTTGACGAGGAGCGCTTCGATTTTGGGCTCAAGGTCGTCCTGCGCCGCGATGGGTGCGGTGGAGGCGCAAATCAGGATCAGGACCAGCGGGAGGGTGAACCGAGAACTCGCCATTCTCGAACTCCTGGGAACTCATGGGCTATTACGGCTGAAATATGCAGAGATTCAATTGAGTATGACGCAGGGGTGAGCGATTCGCTCGGGTTTGGTGTGCATTTTGTTGGAGTTGCGGATTTGAGGTCCACAGTCTCACAGAATCACAGGGGCTGTGTTTCTGTGGGAAGTGGCTTTATAACTTGTTGATTGCAGGTTTGTTGGAGGTTGCTTCACAGTTTCACAGCGAAAAAACGCCTGAATTGGGGAGGGGGGATGGGGGTCGGGGTTTCTTTGGTGGAGCGGCAGGCGTCGATGGGGTGGAGGGACGGCATATTTTTATTATGCGCGGTTGCTCGAATTAATCTGCAAACGCGATTGAGATATTTGAGAGTGGGAAGTTTGAGGCCCCGGCGGCGAATCCTGCGGGGCTCGGCTACTGCGGTTTGTAGAGTTTCTGATCGATACCGAGCGACTTTTGATGCCAGGCGGGCAGGCGGAAAATGCCGAAGATTCTGCTTTGGCCAATCACGCATATTTGGATGTGTGTCTTGTGGTGGAATCCTGCGCCTTTGTGGAGCTTTTTATCTTCCACAAACAAGGCTCTCACAGTTTGATAGGGTGAGATCGCGGGGTCTGACGCACCTAACTTCCGGCGAGCGCGGTGGAGGAGTTTGATGACTGCACAGTCGAGATGGCGCTTACCTTTCTCTGATCCGACATTTTGAGGCAGGGGTTGTTCTGTCATTTCGTGAAGTTGGACCAATCCTTTGTAGGCGGCCCGTACGGCTTCTGTGCCGCCCTTCGTGGTGAGGTCCAGGCATCTGCCCACATCAACGACTGCGCCAACGACGGAGGGGGTCTTGATGTTTCGCCAAGGCAGGTTCGCCCACTGAATAGCCCTGATTGGGTCGTTCTCCCAGAAGTAGACTCCTGGACCAAGCCAGTCGTAGCATGTTTCGCTTGCCAGAAACTCTGAACCGCCCAGAAGTGTCTGGGCGGTGTCGATGCTGCATCCGTGCCATGCGAGAATGAGGTTATTCAGAGTTGCGGTACTCTTGCGCTAGCTTGCCATTCTCGTCAAAATAGCCATCTTCCATAAACAGGCGTAAGTCTTTTTCCTTGGTGTTGTTTTCGCGCGTGAGTTCGAGGAGGGCCTTCTGTAGCAATTCACTTTCTTCATGGCTCATCGCGGGCTCCTTTGTGCCACTTCTTGAGGGTAGTCAAACTATCGGGAAAATGATAGGGTGCGGTGGAGAATCGCGGGTCTGCGATGCGGGAGCTGGTGCGCGTGGTGCCCGCGGGTTTCACACCGCGCCCTACGGGGCGGCGAGGCTTTTGGGAACGTGTGCCCCGGATTTCATCCGGGGCTATTTTCATGCGCTCCCTCCGGGAGGCCACCTGCGGTGGGGCAGACGCGCTTGCACGCCCTGGAGGTTTGTGGCTCCTCATCCTTCGATAGAAGAAATCGAAGGTTGAGGTGGGCACGTCATGGGCTGCGCGCCGGATGCAGAAAACTAGAGCTGGTGTATGTGGCTTTCATCACCGGTCCTCAAATGCTCGGGACCGGCGGCACCCTCATGTGGGTCGAGAAAAGTGACCGAGACCGTGATGGTATAAGGCCGAAGGCTTCAGCGATCCGTTAAGCTTTGGTTTATCGAGGACCAGGGCTTTGGATCAAGGAG
>Ga0302319_10017365_pt1 | contig 13186 bp, 13 predicted proteins | sample Bog_T0_2_FD_203319 | JGI IMG/M metagenome (GOLD analysis project Ga0302319, IMG submission 203319) | Peat permafrost microbial communities from Stordalen Mire near Abisko, Sweden - Bog_T0_2 | ecosystem: Environmental > Terrestrial > Soil > Wetlands > Peat | place: Sweden: Abisko, Stordalen Mire...
ATCGTTTCCATATATCTGCATTATCGGCTCGATGTTGGGATACGGTTAGGATTGGAATATTGTTTTTGATCTATGAGCCCGCCCCAACCAGTGCCCACTAATCCTCCTGTCCCGTTTGGTGATACGACGCTGGGGCTTCTCGTCCGGTTGGGGTTCTTTGTTTTTACGGTTTATGTAGCCGTTCACTTTTTGATTCCGCCCCTTCTCTTCTTTGGGGTGCAGGTTGCGAATACGATTGGCGTGGCGCTGGCGGGTCTGTTGGCGAATTTGCTCACGCTGGCGATCTTTGACAGGCGGCCGCTGGTGGATATCGGTTTGCGGCTCACGGGCTTGTCCGGACGGCATTTTTTGTTAGGCCTCGGCCTAGGAGGAGGGGCGGCGGCACTCCTTTTGGCGTTGCCGATTTTAGTCAACGAAGGACACCTGGTGCTGCGGCCCCATTCCGAATTCACGTGGCCGACGTTGATCTTCTACCTCATTACGCTCTTTTTCGCCGCGGCGGGTGAAGAGATGATTTTTCGTGGCTATGCGTTTCAATGTCTGGTTGAAAAGATGGGCCCTTATGCGGCCGTAATTCCGGTGGGTGTGATCTTTGGCGTCTTGCACGGCGGCAATCCGAACGCCAATCTGCTGGGCGTGTTGAATACGATTCTTTGGGGCGTGCTGCTAGGCTGCGCCTTTTTGCGTAGCCGGGATTTGTGGCTGCCCATTGGCATGCACTTTGGTTGGAACGCGGTGTTGCCCCTCTTCGGCGTGAATTTAAGTGGGCTTACAATCGAAGTAACGAGGTACTTCTACAAATGGGATTTACCGCCTCTTTGGAGCGGCGGCGCCTACGGTCCCGAAGGCGGCCTGCTCACGACGATCTTCGGCGCGATTGTATTCTATGCGCTGTACCGTGCGCCCATGCGGCCGCAGCAAGCCATGATTGCCACGAGCTTGAACGAACCGGACGAAGTAGTGTAGGGCTGGCTTCGGTTTTGCTCTGCGCGTTCAGCGTGAGTTTGTTCGCCGATAAACTCAGCTTCGATGAACGAGTGGAAATCGAACGCGGCTTGAGCGCGGAATATGCGACCGCGAAAGTCATTCTTCCGCATTCGAAGAAACCGCTCGTGATCCATAGCGACGGCCAATACGACAAGGCCGAATGGGAACAGGCGCTGCGCGAGACCGGGGCCGCCGCGCATTTGGGCGACCAGATTCAAATCACCAACGTGAAAATTGAAGCGAGCAAGATCTTGCTCGACATCAATGGCGGCTTCAAGGGAACGGGGCATTGGTATGACCATGTGCAGGTTGGCATGGGCGGACCTACGTCGCCTGTGAACACGAATCAGAATGGCGCGCCGGCGACTGGTTCGCGCGTGGAGCTGGTGTTTCCGGGGGCGATCCCATCCGTGTCCTCGGCTGAGATTCGCCGCATGCTCACGCCCATTTTCGACTTTGAAAAGCACTCCGCCTCTGACCAATATATGGATCGGCTTTCCGAGCCGGTGAAGAAAGCGATAAAAGAGCAGAAGGCGATTCCGGGGATGGACAAAGACCAGGTGATGATGGCGTTGGGCAGGCCCAAGAATAAGAGCCGCGAAACGACCAGGGACGGCGATGAAGTGGAGAACTGGGTTTACGGCGACCCTCCGGGCAAGATGACGTTTGTGAAGTTCACGGAAGGCAAAGTGACGGATGTGAAGGATTCGTACGCAAATGTGGGCGGAACGACGGCGCCGCCGCTGCCGACGGCTCGGTAAGGTTTCCGCAAGACGCCGGAAAATCTAGGGATCTCAAAGGCCTCGCCATTTAAAATAAAGGAATGCCCATTAAAGTAGGAATCAACGGCTTCGGACGCATCGGGCGTAACGTTGTCCGTGCTGGCCTAAAAAACCCCAACATTGAGTTTGTCGCGGCGAATGACCTTACCGACACCAAGACGTTGGCCCACCTCCTGAAATACGACTCCATTCTTGGTCAACTGCATCACCACGTTAAGGCGGAGGGCGATAGCGTCCATGTTGACGACAAGAAAATCAGAGTCTTTGCGATTAAAGATCCGGCTGAGATCGATTGGCCAAGCCTGGGTGTGCAAGTGGTAGTCGAGTCCACGGGCCGCTTTACGGAGGCTGTCGATGCGAAGAAACACTTACGCGGATCGGTGAAGAAGGTCATCATCTCGGCTCCGGCTAAAGGCGAAGATCTCACCGTTGTGCTAGGCGTGAACGATAAAGTTTACGATCCCGCCAAGCACCATATCGTTTCCAACGCTTCCTGCACCACCAATTGCCTCGCGCCCGTGGCCAAGGTTTTGAATGACGTGTTCGGCATCGAAAAAGGTTCGATGACGACGATCCACAGCTATACCAACGACCAACCGGTTCTGGATTTTCCACATAAGGATCTGCGGCGCGCGCGTGCGGCTGCGTTGAACATGATTCCGACGTCGACCGGCGCCGCGAAAGCCATTGGTTTGGTGTTGCCGGAACTGCTCGGCAAGTTGGATGGCTACTCGATGCGCGTACCGACACCGGATGTTTCGGTAGTCGATTTAGTGGCGGTGCTCAAGAAGAATGCTACTGCGGAAGAAGTGAACGCTGCGTTGAAAGCTGCGGCGCACGGCGAGTTAAAGGGTATTTTGGGCTACACCACGGATCCAGTGGTTTCCACCGATATGCTGCACAACCCCAACAGCTCGATTGTGGATGCCGAATTGACCAAGGTGATTGGCGGAAACCTGGTTAAAGTTGTGGCTTGGTACGACAACGAGTGGGGCTATTCGAGTCGAGTGGTCGATTTGATTGATTTCATGGGCACCAAAGGCCTTTAGCCTCTGATTGTTTTGACGACCGCGTCCGCAAATTCACCTGTGGACGCGGTGCCTCCCACATCTGCCGTCAGATATTTCCCTTCCCGATAGACAGCTTCAACCGCGCTTTGCATTTTGTGCGAAGCGGCGTTCTCCCCTAAGTGAGTCAGCATCATCACGGCCGATAGCATGAGCGCGGTGGGGTTGGCTTTGCCTTGCCCGGCGATATCGGGCGCGCTGCCATGGACAGCTTCAAAGACAGCGTGAGTTTCGCCCATGTTCGCGCCGGGTACGATACCTAGTCCGCCGACGAGGCCGGCTGCGAGATCGGAAACGATGTCGCCGTAGAGATTGGGCAGAAGCAGGATGTCGAATGTTTCGGGCCGCATAACGAGTTGCATGGAGGCGTTGTCCACGATCAGTTCTTTGTATTGGATTTCGGGAAAGTTCTTAGCGGTTTCGCGGCAACAGCGAAGGAAGAGCCCGTCGGCGAGCTTCATGATGTTGGCTTTGTGTATGGCGACGACAGTTTTACGGCCGTTCGTTTTGCTGTAGTTGAAAGCGTAACGGGCAATGCGTTCGGAGGCGGTGCGGGTGATGACCTTGAGGCTGGTGACAACATCTTTGACGATTTCGTGCTCAAGGCCGGAATAGAGATCTTCAGTGTTTTCGCGGAAGATGACCATGTCGATTTGGACGTCTTGAAAGCGCGTCTTCACGCCCGGTAGGGTTTTGACGGGACGGACGTTGGCAAACAGGTCCAGCGTTTTGCGGAGGGCGACATTGACGCTCTGAAAGCCGCCGGCGACGGGTGTGGTGACGGGCCCTTTTAAGCCGACCTTGGTTTCATTGAGTGAATCGAGCAGATATTGCGGCAGAGTTTTGCCGGATTCGAGGATGATGGATTCGTTGAGCTCGGCACGCCGCCAGACGATATCGACACCAGTGGCTTCTACGGCGCGAACGGCGGCTTGGGCGACCTCGGGGCCGATACCGTCTCCGGGGATGAGGGTGCAATAGTGGGGCACATCTCATTTTATGATTTGCCAGAATGAATGCTTATGCCTAAAATCGAACGCGCGCTGTTGAGCGTGACCGACAAGACTGGCCTTTTGCCTTTTGCCCAACGTCTGCATGCGTTGGGAGTGGAGTTGATTTCCACTGGCGGCACGGCAAAGCTCCTGCGCGACAACCAGATTCCGGTGCGCGAAGTGGCCGATGTGACAGGCTTTCCGGAGATGCTTGACGGGCGCGTGAAGACTATTCATCCGCGCATCGCCGGTGGCATTCTGGCAATACGCGATAATCCCGAGCACATGAAGGCGCTGGCGGAACATGGCATTCCGCCGATTCAGATGGTGGTGGTGAATCTCTATCAGTTTGAAAAGGTTGCGAATAAACCGGGCGTGACGCGGGAAGAGCTGATTGAGAACATCGATATCGGCGGGCCGACAATGATTCGTGCGGCGGCGAAGAATTTTCAGGATGTCGCGATTGTGGTGGCGCCGGAGCAGTATGAGCCGATTATGGCGGAGCTGGCGCAGAATGGCGGAGGACTGACGGCGGCGACTCATTGGCATCTGGCACAGCAGGCTTTTGTGCATACGGCGGCGTATGACAAGGTTGTATCGACGACGCTACTCGCGCTTGACGCGGCTCCTTCCGAAGAATTGCCAGCCACGCTGCAGATTTCGGCTCCGCGCTCAATGGTATTGCGCTATGGCGAGAATCCGCATCAGAAGGCCGCGCTGTATAAGACCGGCGTATCAGGGATTGCGGGCGCGGAACAGTTGCATGGGAAAGAGCTTTCGTACAACAACTTAGTGGATCTGGATGCGGCCTGGTTGTTGGTGCAGGAGTTTACGGAGCCAGCGGCCGCGATCATTAAACATACAAATCCGTGCGGTTGCGCGGAGCAGGCGACCCAAGTTGAGGCGTATCGCAAGGCATTAGAAGCAGATCCGGTTTCGGCCTATGGTGGCGTTTTAGCCTTCAACCGCAAACTAGATAAGGAAACCGCCGCAGAGGTAGTCAAGTTGTTTGTGGAGGCCATTGCGGCGCCGTCGTATGCTGCCGATGCGCTCACGATCCTGATGACCAAGAAAAATCTACGGATCGTCAGAGTGCAGGTTTTGGAGAAGCCTGAGCTCGTCATCAAATCCATTAGCGGTGGCTTGTTGGCGCAGACTGCGGATGCGGAGACGATCATTGAATCGCAGCTACAAGTGAAGACGACGCGGCAACCGACGGCGGAGGAGATGAAGGCGCTGCTATTTGCTTGGAAGGTTTCGAAGCATGTGAAGTCAAACGCAATCGTGTATGCGTATGCGGGGCAATCTGTGAGCGTCGGAGCCGGGCAAATGAGCCGCGTGGATAGTGCGAAGTTCGGCGCGGCGAAATCCGTGTTGCCGCTGAAAGGGACCGTGGTGGCGTCCGATGCGTTCTTCCCCTTTCCAGATGGTTTAGAGGAAGCCGCGAAGCATGGGGTGACCGCGGCGATTCAGCCGGGTGGTTCAGTGAATGATGAGAGCGTCATCGCGGCCGCGAATCGGCTGGGGTTGGCGATGGTATTTACGGGGATCAGGCACTTCAGGCACTAAATCAGCCCGCTCGGCGGTCGGCCATGGCTGATACCCAGTCTGCCGGCAACGTACCCAGCGGCAAGAGCTGGCCTTTTTCCAGGTGGCGAACCGTTTTCGCGAACTTCGCCGCATGCGGATCATGGGTCACCATGATAATGGTCTTGCCGAACTCACGATTCAGCCTCGTCAGCATCGTCAATACATCTTCCGCCGCCGCCGCATCCAAGTTACCCGTCGGTTCGTCGGCAAGAATCAAATCGGGGTCCGTCACGATCGCGCGGGCAATGGCCACACGCTGCTCTTGACCGCCGGATAACTGCTTTGGTAAATGGCCGAAGCGGTCGCCCAGGCCCACTAACTTCAGGGCCGTCTCAGCGTGTTCGAAGCGTTCCTTCTTATTGAGCTTTGTCAACTTTAAAGGCAGCTCCACATTCTCCAGCGCCGTCAGTACCGGAATCAAATTGAACGATTGAAAGATAAAGCCGATGTGTTCATTGCGCCAATGGGCGATCGCCTTGTCGTTCATCTCGCGGAGATTGGCGCCCAGCACACGGATTTCGCCGTCGGTGGGCTTGTCCATCGCGGCGATCAGGTGCAGCAGAGTCGATTTGCCTGAGCCGGAAGGGCCCATAAGTGCGACAAAATCTCCTTTCTCAATCACGATGTCCACGGCGTCCAACGCGGCCACGTGAAATTCATCACGCACGTACTCTTTGCTCAGCTTGTTGCTGACTACGACTTGTTCGCTCATTGCTTTAGTTCCACCCTTTGTCCGTCTTTCAAATCAGCGGGCGGATTCACAATCAATTCTTCGCCGCCAATCAATCCGCTATTCACGATGGTTCCCTTGTCCGAAGAGCCGCCGGTTGTGATGGCCCGCTTGATGGCCTTATCCTTTAACATGACGAACACGTGGTCGCCTTGGATGGCGCTATTGGGAATCACCACCACTTGTTTAGGCTGCACCGAGGCGCCGCTTTCTTTGGGCTCAGGGCTGATAAACCGAACGGTGGCGTTCATGTCAGGCCGCAATTTGCTGTCCGGCTTCAAGACGCGCACCTTGATTTGCACGGTGGCTTTGGCGCGGTCGGCTTCCGGAGAGATTTGTTCAATCACGCCGTTGTACGTCAAATCGGGATAAGCATCGGTGGTGATAATAGCCTTCGGATTGCCGGCCAGCTTTGGAAAATCGTTTTGGCTGATGTCTAATTCCACTTGTAGGTCATTTAGATCGGCCATCGTGACGATGTAGCCTTTGGCGCCTTTGTCTCCGACGAAACCGGTGGTGATGAATTCGCCGCGCTCCACGTTGCGGTCTAGAATCGTGCCAGTGATAGGTGCGCGGATGATCGTGTTATCCAACTGAGTCTGCGCGTATTCAAGAGCGCCGCGCCCTTGTTCCACTTGGCCGGCGATTTGCGCGGTTTCTTCCTGCCGTGGACCGAGTACTTCGAGATCGAGCAAGCGCTGCAGGCTGGCAACTTTGGCCACGGCGTTATCGTACTTGGATTGTGCATCGTCCAACTGTTGCTTTGAGAAGACACCGCTATCGGCCAGTTGCTTGGTTCGCTCGAGAGATATCTTGGCGTTGTCTAAATCCGCTTTCGCCTGGTTGACGTCGAAGCGAGCCTTTTCAATTTCTTCCGGGCGGTTGCCGTTCTTGATTTCGAGCGCCTTGCCCTCGAGATTTTCCAATTGCCCGCGTTGCTGCGTGACTTGGGCCCGGTACTCATCGTCTTCCAAGCGGACCAGCACTTGGCCGGCTGTCACTTTGTCGCCTTTATCGACGCCAATCCACGCAACGCGGCCATTCACTTTCGATGCGACTTCGATTTTATGCGCGGCGATGATGTAGCCGGTAGCGCTCAAGACCGTTTGTCCGCCCACCGCGGAAACGCTCATGGGTGATTGAACCTGGAACACTTGCACCGGAGTGGCCGCATTCAGCTTCTTCACGAGAAGTATCAGACCGATGGCCGCAATTGCTACCAGCAACGCGATCACGATCATATTCGTGATCGGCTTGCCTTGTTTTTCGCGGCGCGCCGTGCGGTCGATCTTTAGATTCTTGAGTTCTTGTTCCATGCGATTGCTGAACGGCCGTCTACACTTCGCGAAGTGCCGTGAGAATCTCCTTCTTAGCCGCTTGGCGCGCGGGTAGCAGTCCGCCCACGGCTCCCAAAATGAGTGAGAACAGAACGCCCACCACCATCACTTCGGGGCCAATATGAATGTTAAAACTCGTTTCGCTGAAGGTTGCAAAATTACCCACACCCGTAGTAACGGAGTTGAGGGGCAGAACAACAACGCAGGCGATGAGCCCGCCCAGGAGTGACAGCAGCAGCGATTCCAGCAAGAAGCTGACAAGAATGCTGCCTTGCGTGAAACCAAGAATGCGCAGCGTACCAACTTCTTTGGCGCGGCGGGCAACGGCGGCATACATGGTGTTCATGGCGGCGAAACAACTACCGACGGCCATCACGATGCAGACGAAGAAGCCGAGGAATTTGATGGGCGCCGACGAGGCGGAGGTCTGCGCGCTGTAGTATTCCTTTTCGCCAAGCACGGTGAGATTGAGCCGGCGGTCGGCTTCAAGCGCTTTGGTCAGAGCGGCGGCGGCGACTTCGTCGGTGGCTTGCAAGAGAGCGGAACTGTAAGTATCGGGCCGATTGTAATCGCTGGCCACTTGCGGGCCGTCGGCGAAGATCTCGCTGTCAATGGAGCTTCCGTGACCATCCATGACGCCCACCACGGTCCAGAGCCCGCGGCCAAAACGTAGTTGTTTGCCGAGTTGTGCGTTGGGGTAACGCTTGGCAACGGACTTCCCAACCATGACCTCACGCTGGCCCTCATTGAAGGGTCTGCCGGCAATCATACTAAGGTTGCGCATTTCCACGCCGCGGCGAGAAAGTCCGCGCAGCGTCACATTCGAGCCTTCGGGGTTTTCCACGCTGGGCAAATTGATAACGGTGACAATTTCGAGCGAGGCCATAGGCTGGCCGTTCTTGCTCGCGATTCCGTTGAAATTCTTAACAATTTGAAACTGCTCTTGAGTGAGCAAGCTGGTGAGTTCGGCGTTGCCACCTTTGCGCAAGACCAGAACGTGCAGCGGATCGCCGCTGGATTCAAAAGCGGATTGCAAACCGGAGACGAGGCCGAGGACAGCGAGCAGCACGGCCACGGTCATGGCAATGCCGGCCCCGGTCATGAGGGTGGTTGTCTTGCGCACGATCAAGTTACGAATGTTGTAGGAAATCGGGATAGCCATGATGTTTAACCTGCGTAACGCAGCGAATCCAATATGTTTGTTTTGGCCGCATTCCACGCCGGGATAAAGGAACTGACCACTCCCACCACAAAGGCGAGGCCCATCGCTACCAGCACGGTAAACCAAGTAATGGAAAGACTATTTAATTGAGGGATCATGGCGCCGGCTGCCTTGCCTACGCCCACAGTGAGTACCGAGGCCACCGCCAAGCCGATGGCGCCGCCAATGAGTGAGATACAGATAGCCTCGCCCACAATCATCCCTAAAATCGCGTCGTTATTGAAGCCGAGCGTCTTCAAAACGCCGACTTCTTTGATGCGCTCGCGCACGGACATGGCCATGGTGTTGCCCGAGACCAGAAGAATGGTAAACGTGACGGCCGCGCAAATGATAAGCAAGAAGAGTTTGATGTTGCCTAAGAACGAGACAAACGACAAAGCGAATTGACCTTCCGATTCGGTCTTGGTCGGATAAGGAGATTCAGCGAACATGGCGTCAATCGCGCGGGCTACCTTAGGCGAATCGTCAGTGTTGTCAACCAAAATGGCCAGGGTGCTGATGAGAGACCGGCGTGCTACGGGCAGCAGGTCGCGCAGGTATTCCCAGTCGAAGAAGAGCGATTGGGTTGCATCGGGATCCACAAAAATACCAACGACCTTCAAGTCAAGGTCGTAGGGATAAATATCGCCCTTGAGAACGACGCGGTCGCCCAGCTTCATCCCCAACTTGTCGGCGAGATCTTGCGAAATGATGCAGCCTGTGCGATCCGTAAGAAAAGCGCTGCGCTGATCTTGCGGCATCTTCATATCGGTGCGAATGGAGAGAAAGGCTTTGGGTTCCACGCCGAAGCGCGCGAAGAAATTCTTTGGGTCGCGGTTGTCTTTGTAAGTGCCGCCAAACCAGTTCCAGACGGAGATCTCTTTGACGCCGGGCAGAGCGCGGACCTTGGCTTCATCGGCGAATGGTATGGCCTGCGCGAGCGAGACCCTGTGTCTGACCACTAAGCGCAGAGCTTGCCCAGGGGTGGGTTGCGACATGAATAACGCGTGATACATAGCGATCAGCACGCCGAATAGACAAAGCGACACCGCGATGCTCGAAATCGTCAAGAGACTGCGCCGCTTATTACGAAACGTATTCTTAAAAGCTAACGAAAAATATCGGAACATAACCCAACTCCCTGCTCTGATAGGGTACCCTAAAGGGCAAATCTAGAAGAGGATGACGAATTGTCGGAGTCACCCGTTCGATTTAATTCAGATGATCGCTGGAGCCGCTCGGATCGGCAATTTATGCAGCGAGCTCTTCTATTAGCTTCGCACGCCCAGGAGCGCCGTGAAATTCCGGTGGGCGCGGTGTTGGTACAAGGGGAAAACGTTGTCGGCGAAGGGTTTAACCAGCCGATTGCGACCTCTGACCCTACCGCGCATGCGGAAATTGTGGCGCTGCGGCAGGCGGCGCTGCGGAATCAAAATTACCGGTTACCAGGAGCGACTCTTTATGTGACGCTTGAGCCGTGCGCCATGTGCGCCGGAGCGATGGTGAATGCGCGCATTGAGCGATTAGTATTTGCGGCGCGCGATTTGCGGTTTGGAGCGGTGCGCAGCAAGTTTCGGTTGGTGGATTCAGAGTTAATGAACCACCGGGTAACAGTAGAAGAAGGCCTGATGGCGGCGGATGCGGGCGAAATGCTGACACGATTTTTTGCGGAGCGACGAGGATAGGAAGGGGAACGTTAGTCCATGGCCACTCAGTCCCCCGATGCCACTAAGCGCGCCTGAAGATCAAGGTTACCGAATACGCGGCCGAGGCCAGAATTGGACCATGGGCGGGAAGGTTTATGTCTTCTGATTTGAATGAATTGGCCGAAGCCCTTATCGGCCAGAGCGCGCACGCTGCTCCGGCCCACATTCTGGAAGGTCTGCCGGAAGACGTAGCGCAACGGAAGATCGCTGGCGCGCCTCACACCATTTACCAAGAGCTGTGGCACATTGTCTTTTGGCAGAAAATGACGCTCGATTGGATTTCCGGAGTCGAGACGCTGTTCCCGGCCAACGCTGCCGACCCTTTCCCCACAGAAGCCCAGGCTGCCGCCGAGCTATGGCCGGATGTCTGCCGGCGATTCTTGGCTGGCGCCAACCAGGCGGCCCAGGCTGCCTCCGATGTTGCCCGGCTCAACGTCAGTATCCGCTGCCCTTCGCGCCCTGGACAACCGGTGCGCATTATGACGGTGCAAGATCAGCTCATCAGCTTGGCGGCCCATAACGCTTACCACTTTGGCCGCATCGTGCTTTTGCGGCAGTTGCTTGGGTGTTGGCCGCCGCCTTCCGGGGGATTCACTTGGTAGTCGCTGACGCTGCTTTCGTCCGAGTAGGCTTTTGGCTGATTTTCGCTAGCTTCAACACGGCGAATACCAGCGCCGCGAGGATCGCTGCCACGAAAGGCCCAAGTGTGAGACGGATGAAGCTGGCATCGAAAAGATCTTCCATTTCAGCGAGCAAGACCTGCTGCTGTCCCGCCGTCCCACGAAATAAAAAGAAAGCACCGAGCGCGAAAAAGCACCATCCAGCCAAACTCAACATTGCCGCGAACGCGGTCCCGAGCATTGTGTCGCGCAACGTGTATCGTTTGATCGTCAGCCATGCACTCGCCCACAAATAAACCAGGGCGGCGAGGCCGAATGCGGCGTATCTCCAGGCAACAATGCTTCTGGGCAGGAGAAAATATTCGAGGCAGATTTCTGCGGTGAGAACCGTGGCCGCAAGGAGCCCCGTCCTCATGGCGATTCCAAGGACGTCGGGATCGCGATGGTGAATGGAGCGGACCACCGTAAAAGCAATGATCGAATAACCGATGAGCGCACCGAATGCGCCACTAATGCTAAGACGGCTCGCGTCTGGAAATTGGTAGACGCCATAAGCGACTAAGTTAGCGGCTAGTCCTGCCAAAAAAACGAGGACAAGCGCGAACCCGGAGGGCCGATTATCAAGCTCAGGCAGCACATCCATCGTGACATGCTATCACGCAAAAGGGCTTGGCGCTGGGCTAGCGAGGAAACAACTCGGTGATGCTCTTGGCGGTGAGAAGACGTATCGTCAGATCTTCCAACTCAGGGAGATTGAGCTTAGCGAGGCGCTTTTTTGTTGCAGGTGAGAGTGGACCAAACCGTGCCGCGAGCTGACGCTGCGCTATGGCAGACGCTTCCTCGATCTTGCCCTCTAGTCTTCCTTCAGCCTTGCCTTCCTTACGGCCCTTCCGAATGGCCGGACCGATCACGTCGTGATCCATGATGTCCAAGAGTATTGGCATCTGTTTTGCCTCCTGTTCGACGACTCCGCCCAATTGCCTGATCCCAGCCAAAATCATCAGCTTGGAAAACGCAATTTCTCGGGACGACTGTTTCATTTTAGCAATGCGCTCCAAGATGCGCCGGACGGTTTCCATACGGTTCCCGTCGCGTCCGAGAATGGATAAAATTGCATCGCCGGGATGGTTGCTCCGCAGCAAGATTTCCGCGTTCCAATGCCGGATATCGACAATCGTGTAGCGGCAGGTCAGATCGGGAGTGTCTAGTTCCGACGGCATTCGCAAGCGCTCGCTCCCCACATAAAGCACGTACATCTTGGGGAAGCGTTTGTAGATCTGCCGGATGAGGAGCGCATATTCGGCCATGCGCACCGGCAGATCGGGGTCATTGGAACTCTGCAGTTCCAGCAAAATGAGTTCACGGGTGGCGGCGAGCTCGAAAAGCAGATCGACGCGCGCCTGCACCACCTTGGGTAGTTCCACATTGAGCCAACGGCCGCGCTTGGCGCCGGTGACGAGATGAAAGAGAGAGTTCGGCGAGCCGGTTAACAACGACTTAAGAACGGTGTCGTATTGATGCACCTGAAGACTTCAGTATTGCAGCGTCATACTGTTATCCAGCGTCATCCGCGCCAGCCCGCCGTTTCACTAGCCGCAAATTCGCCTCAATCTCACGCGTGCCATGCACCACCGTCATCGCTTGCAACTTACTCAACTCCCGCCGCGCAATTTGCGCCCAAGTGCTGGTCGGGTCCAGCTTCAAGTAAGCCCGCCAATGCCGCAATGCCCCCATCACATCGCGTCGGCTTTGATGCAGCAGCGCCATGTTGTAATGCACGTCCGCGTAATTCGGGTGGATTCGCAGCGCCTCCCGGTAGTGGTCGAGCGCCGCTGTTTGGTCGCCTTGTTCGTCGTACAAATTACCTAAATTGAAATGCGCCAGCGCGTAGTCTGGATCAATCGCCAGCGCCTTTCGGTAATGCTCTTCCGCATCGGCCCAAGCGTGTCCGTTGAAAAACACCGTACCTAAATTCACCTCGGCGCCGGCCGATTGCGGGTCTAACTCAGCCGCTTTTTCGTAGGCCGCAATGATCAATTCATACTGGGCGCCCTGTTGCTCCAATTCCAGCGCGTGCTCAAACCAGCGGTCCGCCTCAAGCTTGTTCCGCAGCTTGGCTGCCACCTGGGTGGCATTTTGCCGGGTGCCGGGCAGTTGCAGCAGCTTGCTGATCT
>Ga0302319_10017366_pt1 | contig 13186 bp, 10 predicted proteins | sample Bog_T0_2_FD_203319 | JGI IMG/M metagenome (GOLD analysis project Ga0302319, IMG submission 203319) | Peat permafrost microbial communities from Stordalen Mire near Abisko, Sweden - Bog_T0_2 | ecosystem: Environmental > Terrestrial > Soil > Wetlands > Peat | place: Sweden: Abisko, Stordalen Mire...
TTTGGTTAAACCCTGTGACCGGCTCTAAGCCGTAGATCTCATGAACGACTCAAATAATGATCATCCCCCCCGGCTTTGGACGCCGCTGGAGGAGAATTTTGGACTGAACCCCAAAGTCGCGATGCTTTTGGTTTTTGGCAGCATCTTCTTTCTTGTCCTCACGATTTTCTGGTTCTTTTATTCCGCGCCGCCCACCACCATTACCATCACGAGCGGGCCGCCCGGCAGTTCATTTGCCACCAACGCCATTCAATATTCCAAAATCCTCGCCCGGAACGGGGTCACGTTGAAAATCCTGCCCTCCGAGGGGTCAAGCGAGAACCTCGACCGCCTCAACGATCGATCAATGTCCGTTGATGTCGGTTTTGTGCTCGTCTCACCGGACGAACAAAATACCAATAGCGACCTTTTGTCGCTGAGCAGCATCGCCTACCAGCCCCTCCTCATTTTTTACCGTTCTCCGGCGCCCGTCACCCTGCTTTCTGAATTTAATGGCAAGCGCGTGGCCATCGGCCCCCCCGGCAGCGGCACGCGCTCCCTGGCCCTGGCCTTGCTTCAATTAAATGGCATCGGCACCAAAGACACGACTTCCTTGCTGGACCTGGACGCTGCTGCTGCCGCCGCCGCCCTCCTCAAAGGCTCCCTGGATGTGGTGTTTATGATGGGCGATTCGGCGTCGCCCCTGATCATGCGCAGCCTTTTGCTCAGCCCCGGCATCCGGCTCTACAACTTTACCCAGGCCGACGGATACGTGCGGCGTGTGGCCTACCTCAACAAACTGGAGATCCCCATGGGATCCCTCGATTTTGGCAAAAATATTCCGCCCCAGGATGTGGCGTTAGTGGGCCCCACCGTCGAGTTGGTGGTGCGGCCAAAGCTGCACCCGGCTTTGTCCGATCTCTTGCTGGAAGCGGCTCAGGAAGTTCATGGCGGAGCAAAGCTTTTTCAGCGCAAGGGCGAATTTCCGGCGCCCCTGGCTTATAATTTCCCCATCAGTCCCGACGCCGCCCGTTTTTATAAGTCCGGTAAACCCATCCTTTATCGCTGGCTGCCCTTTTGGCTGGCGAGTCTGGTCAAACGTATCCTCGTTTCCTTTGTGCCCCTGCTCGTGGTGACCATTCCTCTGGTCCGGGCCATCCCCGCCCTTTACAAATGGCGCGTCAGCCTCTTGATTAATCGGCGCTATCGCTCCCTGCTCAAGCTCGAACGACAATCTTTGGCTCCGCTCACCCCGCAACAACGCTCAGAGATGCTCGTCCGCTTGGGCCAAATCGAGGAATCGCTCCACAAAATGCGCGTGCCAGCCTCCTTTGCCAACTTGTTCTATTCCCTCCGCGGCCACCTGGATTATGTCCGCAGCCGTTTGGCGGCGCCGCCCGAATCGCCGAAGTCTCCGCTGCATTGAATGAATTCAAAAAGCGAACGTCCAAAACTTCCGCCCGATTTGGCGCCTGAGTTGAGAAAGGCCGCCGAACTCCTCGAACAAATCGTCGCCAACCGCGCCCTGCTGGCCCAGCTTTCCGTCGAAGAACGCACCCGCCTGCTCAAGGCGGCCGGCGAGGTTTATTGTCCCGAGGTGGATGAACGCCGCCGGCTGGTCAAAGCCAAGGTCCGCCAGCGGAAAGCGGAAAAAATCCAGCGCGACCAATCCAAGCTCAACCAGACCGGCATCCGGAAATTGCGCCAGGAAAAAATCTTCCTCACGCCCAACGTTTTTCCGCCCAAAAACTTTTCCCAGCAGGAAATTCCGGACGACCCCGACTTTCGCGAAGTTGCGGAGCCCCAGAACTGCTACATCTGCAAGCAGGATTACTCAAAGATCCACCATTTTTACGACCAGCTCTGCCCGGCTTGTGCCGACCTGAATTTTTTCAAGCGCACCGAGTCCGCCGATTTGCGCGGACGCGTGGCGCTGCTCACCGGCGGCCGGGTGAAGATCGGTTATCAGTCCGGCATCAAGCTGCTGCGCGCCGGCGCCGGACTCATCGTGATCACGCGTTTTCCCCGCGACGCCGCGCTGCGTTATTCGCAGGAGCCGGATTTTGCGGACTGGGGCAGCCGCCTGGAAATATTCGGCCTGGACTTGCGGCACACCCCGAGCGTGGAGGCCTTCTGCCGCCATTTGCTGGAAACGCGTTCCCGGCTTGATTTCATTGTAAATAACGCCTGCCAAACGGTCCGCCGTCCGCCGGATTTTTATCGGCACATGATGGAGCGCGAGCATGGGCCCCTGCATGACCTGCCTGAGCCGGCCCGGCGCTTGTTGGGGGCGTATGAAGGATTGCGCGGATATCATATCCTGCCCGAGGCGCGGGACAGCTCCAGCCAGCCGCCGGTTTTGCTGCCCGGCGTTTCTCCGGTTGCGGGCATCACCCACGCGTCCGCGCTTTCGCAAGTTCCGCTATTGCCGGAGGAACGGGCGGCACAGCAAAGTCTGTTTCCCGAGGGTCGCTTGGATCAGGATTTGCAGCAGGTGGATTTGCGCGAGCGCAATTCCTGGCGGCTGTTGATGGCCGAAGTATCTTCCGTGGAATTGCTGGAGGTTCAACTCGTCAACGCCATTGCCCCGTTTCTTCTCAATGCCCGGCTCAAGCCGCTGATGCTGCGCACTCCGGATCGCGATAAGCACATTGTCAACGTGTCGGCAGTCGAAGGCCAGTTTTACCGCAAGTTCAAAACCACCCGCCATCCTCACACCAACATGGCCAAGGCCGCCCTGAATATGATGACCCGCACCTCGGCCGCGGATTATCAAGCCGACGGCATTCACATGAATGCCGTGGACACCGGCTGGGTGACGGACGAGGATCCCGCCCACATCGCCCAGCGCAAACAGGACGAGCACCGCTTTCATCCGCCGCTGGATATCGTCGACGGAGCCGCCCGGATCGTGGACCCCATCATCGCCGGCTTTAACACCGGCAAACATGTCTGGGGTAAATTTCTCAAGGATTACCGCGAGACGGACTGGTGAGCGATGGGGCGATTCTTTTCAACTCTTCCCCGTAACCTTATCGCCTGTTTCGCAGGCCGAATGTTGGCTGGCCACCTGCTGGCCATCGTTCTCACCGCGCTTCTGGTTCAATCCGGTTTCGATTGGTATTACTTATCCGCCACCCGCAATCAGGCCCTGCTTTCCTGGGCGTTTACGGCCGCCCCCATCGGGGGATTGGTTCCGTTGGTCTTGCCTTTATCGCTCCTCATTTTGGGAGTTTGGCCCAGATGGTCCTTGTTCAGCAATTTGGGTTGGGCCATCGCCCAGGCCGAACTGATTGGTTCGCTGATATCCTCGACGTACAAAGCATTTACCGGCCGCGTCCATCCCTCTTTCGCCGCCGGGCCGGACTTCAGCCATGAATTTCGATTTGGTTTTTTGCGCGGGGGCGTCTTCTGGGGCTGGCCCTCGTCACACACCACCATAGCTTTTGCCATGGCTTTTACGGTTTTGACGTCGCTTCCCCGTCACCGCTGGGCCGGAGTTCTTGCCATCCTTTATGCCTTTTACATCGGAATCGGTGTCTCCATGACGATTCATTGGTTCTCGGATTTCATCGCCGGCATGATCTTGGGCTCCATGATCGGCTGCGTCGTCGGCAGAAACTTTTTTATTTCTCCCTAGCGTTTCCGCGGCAATTTGTCCTGGACCATATTCGGCTTTGCTCCCCTCCATGCCGTTGCTAAATTCCCAGCATGCTATCTGATTTGATCCGGCGCACCCCCCGTCCCCAAGAGGTCGCGCGCATGACCACCGACGAACTGAGGGAAGCTTTTCAGGTTGCTAACCTTTTCGCCCCGGGTGAAGTGCGGGGGCATTTCACCGATTTGGACCGGCTCGCGGTGGGCGGGGCGATGCCCTTGGGCCTGCCTATTACCTTGCCCAACCACAAAGAAACCGGCCGCGCCTTTTTCCTCGAACAGCGTGAATTGGGCGCCATTAATGTTGGCGGACCGGGTAAAATCACGGCGGACGGAAAGACCTTCGCCTTGGATAAATTGGATTGCGCCTATTTACCCATGGGCACGAAAGACGTGTCGTTCCGAAGCGACGATGCAAAAATCCCTTCCAAGTTCTATTTTTTGAGCTGCCCCGCCCACGCCGCACACCCGGCCACCATGCTGAAATCCAAGGATGCCTCGCCCGTGGCCCTGGGCTCCGCTGCCAGCGCCAATCAGCGGATCATCTACAAATTCATTCATCCAGGCGGCATCCAAAGCTGCCAGCTCGTCATGGGCTTCACGGCGCTCGAACCGGGCAGCGTTTGGAACTCTTTTCCGCCGCACACTCATTGGCGGCGCACCGAAATCTATTTTTACTTTGATCTTCAGGAAAACATTCTCGCGCATTTCCTGGGCGAGCCGGGAGCCACCCGCCATCTGTTTTTGCATGACGAAGAAATCGCTCTGTCGCCCGACTGGTCCATCCATTGCGGCTGTGGCACCGGTAATTACAAGTTCATTTGGGGCATGGCCGGGGAAAACCAGGTGTTCGACGACATGGATCCGGTTAAACCGTTGAATTTGCGATGAAACCATTTCCGGACAAAGTGGTCATTGTCACCGGCGCCAGCCGTGGTATCGGGCAGGCCATCAGCGTGGCTTTTGCCGCGGGCGGCGCCGCCGTGGTAGGCGTGGCTCGCAGCGACCTGTCAGCCACCGGCTCCGCCGTCCAGGCGGCCGGCGGCCATTTTATCGGCCTCAATGCCGACCTTGGCAAAGGTACGCAAGCTGAAGCCGCGGGAATCATCGCGCGGGTCTTGGCCCAAACGGATCGCGTGGATGTGCTGGTCAATAATGCCGGCATCATCCGGCGGGCACCCGCCGTTGATTTTTCGGAGGCCGACTGGAATGACGTCCTCCGCGTCAACCTGAGTACGCCGTTTTTTCTTTGTCAGGCCGTCGCCAAATGGTGGGTGACGGGCGGGCGCGATAAATCCGGCCCGGAGGCGCGCTTGAAAATCGTTAATATCGCCTCGCTGCTGTCCTTTCAAGGCGGCATCACCGTGCCGGCTTACGCGGCCAGCAAACACGGGGTTGCCGGCATCACGAAGGCGCTGGCCAACGAATGGGCCAAAGAACGGATCAACGTCAACGCCATCGCGCCGGGTTACATCGCCACGGATAACACCCAAGCCCTGCGGACGGATGCCAGTCGCAACCGGTCCATTCTTGAACGCATCCCGGAAGGCCGCTGGGGTCAGGCGGAGGACGTTGCCGGCGGATGCCGCTTTTTGGCCTCTGCCGATGCCGATTACCTGAACGGCTGCGTCCTCAACATTGACGGCGGCTGGCTCGGTCGGTGACGCGCACCGCCCGAAACGCATGAAACCTTTATCCTATTCGTTGGTTGTCGCCGTGCTCCTTGCCTTCCACGGCATCGCTGCGGCATCCGGCCCAAATCCGGTGGCTTTGTTCAACGGCACCAACCTGGATGGTTGGGTGCCGATGAATGGCGGTCATTTCACCGCGACGAATGGGGTAATTCATCTCGAAGGCGGCCAGGGTTGGTTGCGCACCGCCAAAACGTATGGCGATTTCGTTTTATCTGCCGAGTGGCGCGGATTGAAAACCAATTACAACAGTGGTGTTTTCCTCCGCGCCTCCCTCATCGGCAAGCCGTGGGCGCCCGATATCTGGCAGGTAAACACCAAGCAAACCGGCATCGGCGAATTGCTGGCCGGCTCCAAAAAAATCATTCCGTCTTTCATCCCTCCCAAGCAGCCCGGAACCTGGGTCAAATTCCGGATCGAGGCCCGGGGAACCAACCTCACCCTTGACGTCAATGGCCGACGCACTTGGGAATTTCATTCGCTCCAGCCCGCCGCCGGTTACATTGGTTTACAGGCTGAAGGCAAAGCCTTTGAGTTTCGCAATTTAAAAATCGCTGAGTTGCCGTCGGCCGTTGGCCTCAAACCTGACTGACCCGCATGAAAATTTTATTGTCCGAAACATCGCCTCGCCCCCAGGCAATCTTCAACCGTAAATGAAACTGGATCTGCACCGACGGCTGGTTCTTCCAACGCTCATCAGCGGCCTCCTCTGCGCCGGTTCCGCCCTGCGCGCCGAATTGCAAGCTGCCACCTCACCGCAGGCCATCCTCGCCACGATGCAACGGGTGGCGGATTGGGAACTCAGCCACCCTGCAACCAACCCGCCGACCGATTGGGTGGCGGCCGCCGGCGACGCCGGGTTCATGGCCCTCGCCGGGATCTCCCCAAACCCCAAGTATCGCGACGCCATGCTGGCCATGGCGGCCACCCAAAATTGGGAACCGGGACCGCGCACCTACGATGCCGACGATCAGTGTATCGGTCAGACTTACGCCGAACTTTATTTGATTTACCGCGACCCAAAGATGATCGCGCCGATGCGCCGGCACTTCGATGCCCTCCTGGCACACCCTCCCTCCACCCCGAGCCTCGATTTCGCCCAAGGCCGCGCTGCCCGGGATTTGTGGTCCTGGTGCGACTCGCTCTTCATGGCGCCCCCCGCCTGGTTGCGTCTCTACGCCGCCACCGATGACACGCGTTATCTGGATTTTGCCGTGACCAATTGGTGGCGCACCGCGGATTACCTGTATGATCCGGACGAGCATCTCTTTTTTCGCGACAGCACCTATTTCAAAAGGACGGAGGCAAACGGCCGCAAGGTTTTCTGGGGCCGCGGCAACGGCTGGGTCATGGCCGGGCTGGTCCGCCTGCTCGAATACCTGCCCGCGAACCACCCTGACCGTCCACGTTTCGAGAAAATCTATGTAGATATGGCCGGGAAGATTCTGTCGTGCCAGCAACCCGATGGTCTCTGGCGCGCGAGCCTCCTTGATCCGGAAAATTATCCACTCCAGGAAACCAGCAGTTCCGCCTTTTTTACGTATGCTTTGGCGTGGGGCGTCAATCAGGGGTTGTTGGATCCGGCAAAATTTGAGCCAGCGGTGCAACGTGGTTGGGCCGCATTGACGGCTTGCGTGAATCCCGAGGGTCGGCTCACCCACGTTCAACCCGTCGGCAGCGATCCCCGCCACTTCTCCCCGCATGCCACCGCACCGTATGGCGTTGGCGCTTTTTTACTGGCCGGCAGCGAAATTTACCGCCAGGCCGTACTTGAGACCGCCACCGCAAATCCCGCCATTCCAAAAACCTTCTTCATGGTAAAAGTCACCAATCCGGCGGATTTTCGAAGGGATGCCGAGACCGTGGAAATAAACCTGGGTAAAGCGGAAGAAAATGAGAGCCCGACTTCCGCAATTTCTCAACGATCCGGTCGACTGGTCGTGATGGAAGGTCTTTCCTCACGGATCCTGGACTCGCAGATATATGCGGATTCGGATACGGGACCCCATAAATTATTATTCCAAGTTGACTTGGCCCCGGGTGAAACCCGGACGTTTTGTGTCCTGGACGCATCGGTACTGCCCGGAACCCCGGTTCCCATTGTGAAAACCTATGCTCGTCGTGTGCCCGAGCGCCATGACGACTTCGCCTGGGAAAGCGATCGCATCGCGCACCGGATATTTGGCCAGGCTTTGGAGACCTGGCAGGCGGAACCATTGACCAGCAGCGGCGTCGATGTCTGGGTTAAGCGCACGCGCAATCTGGTTGTCAACCAAATGTATGGCACCATGAACTTTTTTAACACCAACGGCCCGGCCCAGGACGATTATCGCGTCGGCAAAACACGCGGCTGCGGCGGACTGGGGGTCTGGCTGGACGGAAAGCTATATCTCTCGAAGAACTGGCGCACCTGCCGCGTCATCACCAGCGGACCAATCCGTTCGGAATTTGAGCTGACGTACGAAGCCTGGCCCGCGGGTTCCCGGAGCGTCAGCGAAACCAAACGCATCAGCATTGACGCCGGGTCCAGCCTCAGTCGTTTTGCCAGTACCTTTCAAAGCGAGGATCCTTCCCCCCTGCCCATCGCCATCGGGTTGGCCGAACGTCCCGGTGAAAACCTGGTCGTGACGGATGGTGCGCCGGAAATTGCAACCTGGGTCAGCAGCACGGCTAAGGGATTGGCCGTGCAAAACCAGGCGGAGGGTTGGATGACCTACTGGCAGCCGCAGGATTTTGGCAAAGGCACGACCGCCGTCGCCATCGTTCTCCCCAAAGGCAGTGTGGAAAGCTACACCAACGATAATCCCAACCTGCCCGCCAAAGCGACTCAGCCGCCCGTAAAAACGATGACCGAGGGTCAACCCGCCATTCGCAATTTCTTAACCATCGCCACGGCTCAACCCGGCAAACCGTTCGTCTACTATCTCGGTGCCGGCTGGGATCAAAGTGTGGATTACCCCAATGCCGCAGCCTGGAACGATTACTTGCGCCGCTTCGCCGAGCGCCGCGATCAACCGCTTCAAGTCACCATCAAAAAATAGAGGTGAGCCCTTCAGTGGAGTGTCGATTCCTCAGTCGCCAGAGCCAGAGCGGGCTGCACGCGTGTCGCCGTCATTAACAGCGTGCTGCTTGCCAGTGCGGCGCCGCACCATCCTGCCGCCAGATCATACTTTGCTTTATTTTTCCTGAGACCTCCGCTCGATCAGCGGTTGCATGTGTGACTGAACCACAGTCTGTCCTTGGGGCGAATGCGGTTCCAAGTGCGCTGGAGCCCACACCAACCGGGTTCAGCTTTTGGCCTTCGTTATCTCTATCGCGGCCGCCGTCAGTTCCGTGACCTTGGCCCAGGCCCGTTCAGTCACCAGCTTGCGCTCTGCCATCCAGGAACCACCCACAGCGGCTACTTGCGGCATCGCCAGGTAATTCGGCAGGTTCGCCACCGTGATGCCACCGGTCGGAACGAATTTGACCCCCGTATGACCAAAGGGCCCAATCAACGCTTTCAGTGCGTTCACGCCGCCAAAAGTTTCCGAGGGAAAGAATTTCAAGTGCTGCCAGCCCCACTCCAGCGCGCGCATGATTTCCGACGGGGTGACCACGCCGGGAAACAGGGGCAAATTATGTTCGCGGGCAGCGCGCGCGACCACCTCGTTTAAGCCGGGCGAAACCCCGAATTGTGCGCCGGCATCAACCGCCTGCCGCACGTTGTCCGGCGTCAACAAGGTGCCGGCGCCAACCGCGATCTGCGGCACCTTTTTGCGGATTTCCCTGATGGATGCGGCTGCCCCGGCCGTGCGAAACGTGACTTCGATGCAGTTTAAGCCCCCCGCCATCAGCGCCTCCGCCAGCGGAGCCGCGTCTTCCGTGCGGTCGATAACCGCCACACAAATCAACCGCTGCTGCAGCAAAGTATCAATATTCATGAGTGATTAAAAAATCATACAAGAGCGGAGCGGCAAGTGAATCATAAAAGTGAATACCCTCGGCAGCGGCTGGGATCATTGGTCCTCTCTCGACCCAACCGCCGCCTGCGCGAGTTCTTGCTGCCCTCACGGACTCACCAGTCGCAAAAACACGCAGGCATTACCCGGATCAATCGTGAACGAAATCTGATTGGTGGAACTTGAACCCGGCACCGCATACCAGTTTGGGCCAAGTCCTGCGCTCGCGCTGTTAGTTTGAGCTTGCAGCGTCCACCCGAGATGGTCTTGGGGCCAGGAAACTAGCAACACCCCGCCGCCAACCTGGGACAATAGCGCCGTGGGTTGGTTCGAGGGTAACGGGGCGGCGCTGGCGGGAATGGAGTTCGTGCTTTCCGTGGCCGAGACCATTGTGGTCACCACATAATAATACGTCGTGCCATTCGTCACGGCCGCATCCAAATAATTAGTCGTCATCAACCCGGTAAATTCGGTTGGGTAGGGTCCACCATTGGCGGTACCGCGATAGAGATTGTAACTGTTGGCGCCCGGGACTGCGTCCCAATTGAGATTGATCTGCAGGTTGGTCCCGGTCGCCGTCAAATTTTCCGGCGCCGGCGGCGCCGGCAAGGAAACGTCCAGATTAACCTGCCCTGCGATCGTGGTATCCAGCGCACAATTAAATCCCGCCGGGGTTGTCCCCAGCACGGGAGTTCCACCAAGCACGCCTGTATAGCTGAATAGCCGGTACGTCGTTGCCCCAAAGCCCTGGGCGGAAAAAATATTCAGGGTGTTGTTTAACGTCAAATTGCCCGCCACGTCAATCTGCGCCGGGCTGGCCCCAAGGACAAAATTAACGGCTTCGGCACTGACCGGGGCAAGGCCGGTCCCGTCCGTTATCGTGCTCGCTGCCACGGTGATCGGCCCCGCATCAAAGAAAGTCCCGTCACTCAACGAGGCGGATTGATTATAAAAGCCCAAAGCATTGGTGACCGAGGTGCCGTCCAAGGAGATGGAGTTCGCGCCCGGGAGGCTGTTGCTGAAAGTCACGGATGCGTTAAACATCTCGAAGGTTTTCCGGCTGCCCGCAACTTTGATGTGCGAGTCAATCACCTGGACCCCGCTGGCGTTATAAATCGCAAATTCACCGTCGCCGACGGCCGTGTTGGTGGCGGTGATATCGAGGTCTTCCAGGACGATGTTGGTGGCCGGTAATTCCGTTCGCGACCAAATCATGCCGGGTTCGGCGGCGGTCGCCGTGATATTACTGATGATAATATTGAGCCAGACGGGTGTGTTGGTGGTAACGGCGGCCATGGGGGTGCCCGCCGCAGCCGCCGGGGTGATGCCCGAAGCCGTCGGATTTCCATACGTGTTGTAATAACTATAAACCAGGATCGGGGCATAGGTAATATTCGTCATCTGCAGGTTGTAATAAGAGAGGTTTTGCACCACCCCGCCGCGGTCATTGTCCGACTTCATCCGGATTGCATTGTCCGTGTTCGTGAAAATGCAGTTGATGACCTCCACATTCGAAACTCCGGCACCAATGTCGCTCCCCACAGAGACGCCATGGCCGCTGCCAAACAGGCAGTTCGTGATCAGGATGTTCGCCGCGGTGTAACTGCTGCCGCCTAGCTCGATGTTGTCGTCCCCGTCGCTGATGTGACAGTTCTGGATTAACATGTTGGTGGAACCAATGTCCATCCCGTCTGTGTTGGGCGAACCCGGGGTGGTGTTAATATTGATGCCTTGGATGGTGACGTTACCGTCCCCGTTTTTCAGATAGAGGTGAAATGTGGGCGGATTTTGCAGCATGACATTCTCAATCAGAATGCGCACCGTCTTGTCCAATTGGATGAAATTTGGCCGTGAGCCGCTGCCCCACCAACCCGCCCCCTGCCCGTTGATTGTGCCTGACCCGCTGATTTCAACGTCGGCCAGGCCGTTCCCATAAATGAATGGGGTGGTGCCGGACCATCCCGTCTTCGGCAGCATCATCAACGTCGCCCCGGCATCCACTTGCAAGTTGACCTTGCTCTTGAGCGTCAAGGGTCCGCTCAAATAATTTCCCGCCGGTATTTCAACCGTGCCGCCGCTTAAACCGTTGGTCGCGCCTCCCGCCGCCGCCGCGTTGATGGCGCTTTGGATCGCTGTGGTGTTGGTCAGCGTGGCACTGCTCACTGCCCCGTAACTCAGGATGCTGACAATATTATTGGTATCGATGGCCGGCAAGGGCGGCACCGCTCTTAGTTCGCACAGGCCGAGGGCCAGCATCAATCCAAAGCTATAAAACTGGAAAACTTTTCTCATGCGGGTCGACTTCCTGATCTGGGTTTAATCAGCTTTCTGGAGCGTGCAGTCCACCAGCTTAACGTCAGCTTCTTGCACCAAATCCGGTTTCTGAATGTCCTGAAAATGACAGTGATAAATCCGCACGTCGCTGATTTCCGCCCCGGGAAAGCCGCGCACGTTGAGAACTCGCGGCGTGTGGGCCACGTTGACGTCTTCCATCACCACGTTATGGACCACGGGCTTGAACCGGCCCCGTATTCCCTCGTCATAGAGAAAATCAATTTGCAGCACCGAATCTTTAACCCGGCCAACTTGTACATGCCGCATGAAAATGCCCTGCAAAATTCCGCCGCGCGCCGCATTGTCCTTCAAGCGCAGCGCACAGATCAGGTTGGGGCTGCTCATTTCACAATTCTCCACATACACATTGCTGCAGGAACCGGAAATCTCGCTGCCAATCGCCACCCCGGCATGCCCGTCCCGCATCGTGCAGTCACGGATGATCAAATTAACCGACGGCACCCCCACCCGGCGGCCATCGTTGTTGCGGCCCGATTTGATCGCAATGCAATCATCCCCCGTATCAAACAGGCATTTTTCAATCAGAACATCCCGGCAGCTTTCCGGATCACAGCCATCGTTGTTCGCGCCATGGGAAAAAATGTTGACGCCCCGCACCGTCACATTGGTGCAGAGCAACGGATGAATCTCCCACATGGGCGAGCGCCGGATTTTGACCCCCTCCACCAGTACATTGGCGCAGCGGTTAAATTCAATGAAATCCGGTCGCAACTTACCGCCGTCGCCGAACCGTCGTTGCTCCACCGGCACATTGGCCTCCGCCATTTTAACCAGTTCACCCCTGCGGTTTTCGTTCTTCCAATCCAGCCAGTGCGTGGCGTCCGCCTGGCCATCCAAAAGCCCTTCGCCCGTGACCGCGATGTTTTGCTGACCGAGCGCGTAGATCAGGGGCGAATAATTATAACATTCGGTGCCTTCAAACCGCGTGAATACCAACGGGAGATAAGCCTGCGGATCGGTCCGGAAATCAAGCACGGCATCCGCTTCCAGATGCAGATCCACGTTGCTCTTGAGATGAATCGGACCGGTCAGATATGCCCCGGCTGGAACCACTACTCTCCCGCCCCCCGCCAGGGCGCAAGCGTCAATCGCCTGGGCGATGGCGGCGGAGCAATCGATCTGGCCTCCGGGTTGCGCCCCGAATCGGGTAATGACAAAGTCCCGCGCCGCAAAAGTCGGCGGCACGATCCGGCCCAGGATCGAAGGTATATTTTGCCAGGCCGCCTCCTCTGTCGATGCCGGACTGGTCGAAGCCACCGTTGCTGATAGGATGACGATTGAGGCCTGCCAGCATGTCCGAATGCCGCGACCAAGCCGCGCCATTTTAAGAAAAGTGGCAAGCACGTTTATCAGATGGAGGATAGGATGATCAAAAAAGTCTGGCACGGGTGGGCACCCGGTTCAAACCTTGAACAAGCGCCGGCGAAAAATCACCGCCATTAAACCCGCACCGGCCATGCCAAAGCTCCCGGGTTCAGGCACTGCGGCCGCGATCGAATCCGTGACCTGCACATCGGTGACATTAACATCAACCAGGGCATTTTTTCCATAGGCGCCAAAATC
>Ga0302319_10017369_pt1 | contig 13185 bp, 15 predicted proteins | sample Bog_T0_2_FD_203319 | JGI IMG/M metagenome (GOLD analysis project Ga0302319, IMG submission 203319) | Peat permafrost microbial communities from Stordalen Mire near Abisko, Sweden - Bog_T0_2 | ecosystem: Environmental > Terrestrial > Soil > Wetlands > Peat | place: Sweden: Abisko, Stordalen Mire...
AGCTTCATCGCGCAACTGAATCCAGTTGACGTACGGACGGAGCCGGCTGAACGTGAATCCATCAGTCCGTGCCTGAAAAATCTGCTTCGAATCTCCACTCGCGAAGGCAAACCCGGTCTGAGTCTGAGATGCCGTTGCCCCCACAGCATCCCCGGCGGAGATTTCGCCCACGAGAAACATTCGCTTCTGCTTCCCCGGATAATCGTTCGCAACCTGCGCGTGCAGACCCTCCAAAACTGAAAGCGTCACGGACGGAGGATTCTCCACGCGGATGTCGATCAAGGCTTCAGTAATGGGAGCTTGCTCGTATTGAATAGCCATGCCGTCGCGACTCTGGAGCCCTCTGCATTACAGAATACTAAACAAACAAAGGCAAACGAAGATGTTCCGGCGGCTCTATCCCACTGACGGCGGCCAGGTTGCGCCCCTCCCGGCTACGCGACGCGAAGCTCAGCCGAGCCACGCTTCCTCGGCTTCACCACAATCTACACATCATGGCCCAGTGCTACAAGAAACCGCATCAGCCGTTCGACCGAATAGCCGCGAAACTGTCCAGCCAGCATCGCCGACACCTTCGGCTGATCTAAACCCATCAACTGAGCGGCACCCGCTTGCGTCAAACGCCGCTGCCGGATCGTCCGGGCGATCTTAACCACCAGGCCAGCCTTGATCAGGTGTTCGTCGGCATCCGCCAAGCCGAGATCGGCGAAGACGTTTCCCGAACTGGATTCCTGCTCAAGAGCGCCTTACTCTTCTGCATTCCTCACCTCACTGCGCAACTGTTTAAGCTTCCCGCCATCACTCGTTGGCGGCTTGTCTGATGGCCTCTTCCAGCTCCGAAACCAGCACAGGAAGACTGGTTACCAGCGTCGACCAGATTACCTCCAGGTCCCAATTGAAATATCCATGCGTCAAGCGGTTCCTCATCCCCGTAACCTTGCCCCAGGGAATCAAGGGCGCGGTCTGCCTGCCTTCGGGAGAAATTCGGGATGCAGCCTCCCCAACGATCTCGATCTCCTTGACCACCGCAAGCAACAATAGCCGGTTGTGAATCAGGTCTTCGGCTGATTTTCCCTCTATAAACGAGATCGCCTCTCGCGCCGCGGCCAGCATGTGGCGCAGCCGCTCAAGGTCGTCGGCGCTCATATTGAAGGACTGCGGAAGCCATCACTTTTTCCCGAATATACGGGCTCAGTTCCCCGGCTGTCCGCAGATCGACCTTGCGCCCCACAATCTCGCACATCTCGATCTCCATTCCGGCCAGTTCGATCAGACCAGGCACGTGCCCGGCCTCAAATTCGACCAGCATGTCTACGTCGCTCTCCTCGCGAAACCGGTCCGTAAGAACAGATCCAAACAGCGAAAGCTTTCGCACATGATTTCGAATGCAGAACGCCGCAACATCCTGTTGAGAAATCGCCACCGCGAACGTCGCCATGCCTCAGTATTGCACCAGGCGGCGAAGCGGTAACGCAATGCTCGCAGCTTTCCGGTATGCTTTTATTCAGGATCGCCATGAGTATCCAGTTGTCTCCCGATATCGAAGCTGGCCTCCGAGCCGAAGCCGCCGCCCGAGGCATTGAGGTCGACACTCTCGTCGCAACTGCGGTTCAGGTATATCTCCGAAGCACCCCCCGTTCTCAACTCATACCCGCTCAGGATCGCTCCGCCGAAATGGCGTGGGCCGCTAACCCCGACCCGCGTTTTTCCGGCAAATCGGTCGTGCTCGACGGCCGCCACGTTGCCGCCAGCGGCCCGGACCCCAATCAACTCTATAGAGGATGCCCGCGCCAAGGCCTGATTCACGGTGATCGCAGTGTCGTTCTGTAAGGTGGCCCTGAAAGCACGCCTGGGGCAGTTCGCCCAGAACGAAGAAGACACCGGGGCTGCGGACTGCCTCTTCGATCGCTTCTACGCCGACATCCTCCGACTCCCCGAGATCGGAGTTGAGAGGACTTACAGAACTGTCACCGGCCTCTTCCAGGCCTTTGGACACGAGGTAACAATCGAGACACTCGGGCTACAGTGGCGCGCACTCGTGTTTTTCCACGCGATGGGCAACCCCGCCCATGCATTCATAGGTCGCCGGGGCTGGCTGGACCGCGTTCGCCTCGCAATCGTACATCGGGAACAAAGACTGTTTCTCGGACAGACACGTTAGGCTCCGGTCTACGCGACGCGAAGCTCAGCCGAACCACGCTTCCTCGGCTTCACCACAATCTCCACATCATGGCCCAACGCTACTAAAAACCGCATCAACCGTTCGACCGAATAGCCGCGAAACTGTCCTGCCAGCATCGCCGACACCTTCGGCTGCTCCACACCCATCAACTGAGCGGCACCCGCTTGAGTCAAACGCCGCTGCCGGATCGTCCGGTCGATCCTAACCACCAGCCCTGCCTTGATCAGGTGTTCACCGGCATCTGCCGGGCCGAGATCGGCAAATACATTTCCCGAACTGATTTCCTGCTCAAGAGCCTTGCTCTTCTGCATTCTTCACCTCACTGCGCCACGAACCTACCTGAAAGGTATGTCCACTTCGGTGTAGCTGCCCGGAAACCGCGGCGTCCACCGCTTTCACTATTTCTTCGAGATGCTGCCGGACCACGCGCCATGCCGAATTCCTCAGCACCACAATGGCGATTTTGCGGCCTGCTAAATTCTGCTGATATCGAATGTTCTTATCGGTCGTGAGCAGCAACTCGAAGCTCTCGCCTTCGGCTTTCGCCAGCAACTCACCGTTGGAGATCCTGTCCCAGCCACGCTCTATCGCCTCGGTCACTTCATGGCCGATAAGCGACCGCGCGATGCCGCTCGGAGTCCCGTGGTCAAAGAGAATGCGCATCAGTCGAAACGGACGCGCCCACGGGAGCCGCCGGAGCATCAAGACTGCGGGCCGCAAACTCCAGCACCGCCTGAATCTGCTCACGCGTCACATGAAACTGTTCGATAATCTCCTCAATGTCCGAGCCCGCTTCGAGGTTTTCGAAAACAGTCGCGACCGGCATCCGGGAATCTTTGAAAACCCACGCGCCGCTGCGCCGGCCCGGCACGCTCTCCACGGCGGTGCACTGTGACCAGTCAAGGGTTGCTGTTGCCATGTTTGCGCTCCTGCCTTTAGCGTAACCCCAGACCGCGTTTTTTGCGAGGCGGCCATGAACCACAAGCGCTCGCGAGCGAACCCCTGGCACCGCGACTGAATCAGTTCCGCCGAGTCGAGAGGACAGCAACCACCACTCCAAGAAACAAAGCAGCCACAACAACCCAATAGGCCACCTTCTTCAGAGTCGCCACCGCCACCGGTTGCCCGAAAATGCTGCGATACGACAATCCCGTACCCGGCAGACCCACCGAGAAATACTTCCGCCGCTTGGCATCCATGCCGGCGCGCAAGCCTGTCCGCCCAACGCTCGCGCCGATGCCCGACTTGCTAAGGTTTAGCCGCACGCCGGGAGCGATCCGAATCCGCCGCTGAAAGCGAAAGCCCATTTCGTCTGATCTTACAGCAGAATCGCCCCCCGCGCCCCGCAAACCTGGCGATAATCTGAAAAGGCTCAGTGACTTCAGATCAATTAACCCGACGGCTAAAACCGGAAGACGAGGAACTCCTCCGCAAGCGCGAGGAACTCGCCGCGATCCGCTCGACCCTCGCGGAGCGCGAACTGGAACTCGTTGACCTCCGCAGCCAGCTTGCCGCTTTCGAAGGTCGCTATCTAAGGCAGGTAGGCACGCTTTACGCCGAACTGGACGATTGGAAGGCCCGGATCTCCGAATTGCAGGCGCGGATCAATCCTTCCGCCACCGCCCGCGCGCGAGCGGAGCAAACCCGCGAGCAGGCTCGCCAGACATACGAAGAGGCCCACGGCAAAGCTTCGGAAGCTCGCGACTTCGCCACAACGCCCGAACTCCGAAGCCTCTACCGCGAAGTTGCCAAGAGAGTCCACCCCGATCTGGCAAAGGACGCCGCCGACCTGGACCGCCGCACCCGACTCATGGCTGAAGCAAACCGAGCCTACGAGGCGGGAGACGCCGAAGCTCTCCACAGGATTCTCAATGAATACCAGGACGGCGCCGACGCAGTGGAAGGCGAAGGCGTCGGCGCCGAATTGATCCGCACGATCCGTCAGATCAGCCAGGCCCGGGAGCGATTAGCGGCAATCGAGCGGGAATTGGCCACCCTGCGCCAAAGTGAAAACGCCCTGCTGAAGAAGCAGGCCGAAGAAAAGGAACAAGTAGGCCGCGATTTGCTGGCCGAGTTGGCGGCATCCGTCAAAGAACAGATTGAACGAGCTAAGAGCGAATACGACGCCCTCGCCCGTCAGGCCGCACGCTCATGAGCGAGGAGTTCCCAATTCAGATCCGACCGAGGGACGTCGAGTCGTCACTTACCCTTACCGGAATTAGATCCGGTCTCGTCACTCGGGGTCTTCGGGATGCCGCTGCTCTTACCATTTTGGCGGAAATCGAACCCGAGACAAACAGTCACGGGCTTCGATGCTGGTCCCGGTTCCTTGACGAGGATGACGGCACTCAGAAACTGATTCTTCGCGCCATGAGTTACACATACGGGAATGAGCCCAATCTGGCCGAGTCGATCCGCCTCGTGCGCCTGGCAGCAGACAAAGGCAGTTCTACGGCACAGTGCTACCTTGGATCGCTCTACTATAGAAGCTGTTCAGATCCGGCAGCCGGGCTAAACAATGCCGAAGCGGCCAAGTGGTACACGAGAGCTGCCGACCAGGGCCATACCGGGGCACAAGTCAATTTGGCCGATATGTACGATAGGGGCGAAGGTGTTGAGCAGGACCAAGTCCTGGCGAACACCTGGTACCACAGGGCCGCCGAACAGGATGACGGTGAAGCGCAGTTCATTCTTGCGCGGAAGTACGACAAAGGGAACGGGGTAGTGAGGGACTACGCAAAGGCGGTCCACTGGTACCTCAAGGCCGCTAGCCACGGCCTCTCCGGTGCACTGGTCAATCTTGGCGTAAAGTACGACAAAGGCGAGGGACTGCCTCGAGATCACGCAGCCGCCGCCAAGCTGTACATGATCGCTGCCGACCGGGGATGTGCTGAAGCGCAGTTCAATCTTGGACTAAGCCACAGAGAAGGGCAAGGAGTGCTGCGGGACGATGTTCGCGCTCACATGTGGCTGAGCTTGGCAGCGTCTGGTTCAAACGGGGAACAGCAGAAGAGATATTCATCAGAACGGGATGCCGTCGCCACGAGAATGACTCCCCAGCAGATTGCGGAAGCGCAGAAACTGGCAAATGCATGGAGCGACGCGGCCAACAAAAAGGCTTCGCAGGAACTGTTCTGAAGAGTTTCCGAATGCGCAAATCGAAAAGCGCCTACCCCTAACGCGCCAAATGCGCCCCCGGACCAATTGAGACCTAGACACAACAGGGACTGGGCGTGACAAACCAGTTGGCCTACCCATATACTTGAGTCATGGAGCCGCGCAAGCCACCAGAAAGCGTATCGCTGATCTCGACATGCCCGCTGGGCCACCAATCCGACCTAACCTTTGAAAGGGATAAGCTGGAGTCAGCGTTGGATAATGGGTCACTGCGTCTTTGGTGCTTTACGTGCCACGAGGAACACGCGATCTCCGAAGATGAGCGGCGAAGCATCCGCAGGCTCTTGGGCTGCTAGGTGTTAGGGCAAAAATATATCCGCTGAGTTTATGTGTTAGAGTAGCTGGGCAGGATGAGCTTGGATCCCTCGGCGTGGGCTCGTGCGACGCTCGGCCACTGGCAAGGTTGGTTGAGCGGTGGCGGAGTGGGCGGGGCGATCGCTCTGATAATTGCCGCTGTCGAACGCCTCTGTGGGCGCGAGTTGCCCAAGAAATGGTACGCCACCATTCTCCTTGGCGGTTTCTTTGTGGGTGCGAACTATGCAGCGTGGCATGACGCCTATCTTTCCATGAAGGGACGCGAAAGGGACCTTCACCTGAAAGAAGGAGAGCTCGCGACACAGCAGAGAACCGGCGCAAATCTTCAAGCGCGTCTCGATGCTCTGAATGGGGCAATATTCATTGAGCCGCCAAATTCGCTCCGACGGAGGGCTAGGAAATTGGCGGACGACATAGATCAATTCTGGTCAGAGCGAAACGATCTGCACCCCCCACGAAGCAATGGACGGCCTGATGCCGTTGGGGAGCAGGCCGAGATCAACAAAGAGTCCGACGCGTACGACGTCGAAACAAATCGCGTTTGTCTGGCGCGTTTTGGGACCAAGATTCTTGGGATTCCAAAAGAGATGAACGCTAAAGGACTGCCAACCCAATGGCTGCATACCTTTGATGCCAATAACAACCTAAGGTGCCTTTACGGGGGTAATTACCCCAGCAGCGAAACTCAGATACTCCGCGATTTGTCGTATCGCCTTGATGCGCATGACATGCCCGTAGAGTTCTAAACTCTATTGCTGCCGTCTTTGTCGTCCTCGTTTTTCAACGAGACCGCCGTTCAGATACGGTACCCTGCCGCTTACTTTGCGAATGAGCCCTACGGTTGAATCTGATCATGCCAATATCGTCGTCAGCAACGAGACTATCAAAAATAGATTGTATAAACGGTCGTAAAGAAACCCGCAGTCTTGTCGCCGTTCTCATTCCAGTCAGGCTGCGAGAAGCCCCAGAGGTCATCAAAAGGCATATTCGACATTCTCGACCCGCTCGTGCTCAGTCTTCGGAGCCTACACGCTTATTCGCACGCCTCGCTACGACGCCCAGGAGCAAGGATTCTCTGCCGGAGACGGCAGCGTCCAAACATATCACCACTTATGCTATTGATTCCGAATGACTTGGATAAAGACACGAAAAGTTCCCGGGATGCCCGTTTGACTGTTTTCATCCCTTGAAGCGCCGGAGGCCAGACGACCGGTCACGCAAGCCAAAAATTTCCGCATCTGCCTCTATCCCAATCACTTACCGCCATTCGCTGGGCCGTGCGAGCCCCCGTTTTTCGAATCCTCCACGCATAATGAGCACGTGAAGCGCTGCCGCAACAATCCGAATCTGCACCCACCCCGCAGCTGCGCCAACCACCCCAAAATCTCCATCAAATTCCGCAAAAACGAACCCAACCCCGTAACCCCTAACCCCATGAACCACTTACCCCAATTCCCCATCCCTCAACTGGCTTCGTTTGGCTTCGAATGCCTCTCAAAACCCAAATCTGCCCCACCAAAAGCCAAATCTGACCCACTCGCAGCACTCGCAGCCCGCAATTTGACACCCCCAAGCCCCCAAAGCTATCCTGAGATGAGCCTCCTGATACGTTTCAATCGCATCAATCCGCACCACCCGCGCTCAAAATCCCTGCGTCCACCGCTCAAAACCAACGCAAAATCGTATAGCATCCATAAAAGAATAAAATCATGACCTCCACACTCGCAAACACCGCCCTCCTCAAAGACCTCTGGGACGACGCCGTAGCCGACAAGCTCGCCTCCGATCCGTTGGCCCTGCTTCGCTACCGCTCCAATCTCCTCGGCGCCGACCTCCGCATCACCAACTTCGGCGGCGGCAACACCAGTTCCAAAATCGACGTCACCGACCCCTTCACCGGCAAGCCCGTCCGCGTCCTCGCCGTCAAAGGCTCCGGCGGCGACATCGGCTCCATCAAGGAATCCGGCTTCGCCCAGCTCTATTTCGACCGCCTCAACCAGCTCAAAGGCATCTACCGCGGCGAAGAGTTCGAGGACGAAATGGTCTCCTTTTACCCGCTCTCCGCCTTCGGCCACAACAAAGTCGCCGCCTCCATCGACACCGCCCTCCACGGCTTCCTCCCCTGGGACCACGTCGACCACCTCCACCCCGATTGGGCCATCGCCATCGCCGCCTCCGCCAACGGCAAGCGCAAAATGGAGGAGTTCAACAAAGAATTCAACCGCAACATCGTCTGGCTCCCCTGGCAGCGGCCCGGTTTCGAGCTCGCCCTTATGCTTGAAAACGCCGTGAAGGATAATCCCAAAGCCGACGGCATCATCCTTGGCTCCCACGGCCTCTTCACCTGGGGTCACACCCAGCGCGAATGCTACGTCAACAGCATCGAAACCATCGATCAGATGGGCCGCTTCATCGCCGCGCACGAAGCTGAAAAAGGACCGGCCTTCGGCGGCATCTCAACTCCGGCTGCACCCGATCGCAAGACCCTGGCGACCGCAATCCTGCCCGCCCTCCGAGGCGTCGCTTCCTCCAACAAACGTCAGATCGCCCACTACGCCGATCACGAAGACGCCCTGACCTTCGCCGGCTCCAAATGGGCCAAAGAACTCTGCGGACTCGGCACCTCCTGCCCCGACCACTTCCTCCGCACCCGCATCTCCCCCATGTTTGTCGAATGGAACCCCGCCTCTGAATCGCTGGACGTTCTCAGGAAACGCGTGGCCGAAGAAGCCATCGCCTACCGCAAGTCCTATGCGGATTACTACGGCAACTGGGCGCTTCCCGATTCCCCCAAACTCCGCGACTCGAACCCATCCGTCATCGTCATCCCCGGCCTCGGCATCTTCGGTTTCGGCAAGAACAAGAAGGAAGCCCGCATCACCACCGAGTTCTTCATCAACGCGATCCACGTGATGGCCGGAGCGGCAGCCTTAGAAGATGAACCTGCTGCCCATCCGCTTCCGCAGGCCCGCCACGCGCATCAATCCGAACACTTCGCGACAGCCCATAACTACGTCGCGCTGCCTCGCCCCGAGGCTTTCAAAATCGAATACTGGGCGCTCGAAGAAGCCAAGCTCCAGCGCATGCCGCCCGAAGCCGAATTCTCCCGCAAGATTGCGCTCATAGTGGGCGGAGGCAGTGGCATCGGACGCGAAGTCGCTCTCATGCTCGCAAAAAAAGGCGCGCACATCGTCGTTTCCGACATGAACGAGGCGGCTGCCAAAGACGTAGCCGCCGAAGTCGTGAAGCTGACCTCCGACGAAACCGTTTCGTACGTCGCCTCGAACCTGACCGACCCGGCCAGCCTCGCAGCCGCGATCAACCACACCATCCTGCAGTTCGGCGGCATTGACTGCCTCGTTAACACCGCAGCTATCTTTCCGACTGACGATAACTGGAGCGCGACCTTCGCCATCAACGTGACTGGCAACCATCTCCTGGTCAAGGCGGCAAAGTGGGTCTTCGACGATCAAAAGCTGATCTCAACCGTAGTGCTTACCAGTTCCGCCAACGCCGTGGTACCTAAGTTCGGCAGCGAAGCATATGACGTAAGCAAGGCGGCCCTGAACCACCTCATAAGAGAATTAGCCATAGGCCTCGCCCCAACGGTAAGAGTCAACGGAATCGCCCCCGCAACCGTAGTAGCCGGCTCAACCATGTTCCCCAGAGACCGAGTCATGCAGTCGCTGACCAAATATAAGATCGCGTTCAGCGAAAGCGAAACCACCGAAGAGCTTCGTGATAAGCTGGCCAACTTCTATGCTCAGCGAACGCTCACGAAACGCCCCATTCTTCCGAAGGACAACGCCGCCGCCATCGTGTGGCTCGCTGGTGACGAAAGCGCGAAGACCACCGGCCACATCATCCCGGTCGATGGCGGGCTCCACGAAGCGTTCCTTAGGTAACTAATGCCCAACAATACCCTCATCAAAGACGCCCTGACAGCGGGCGAAGGCATAGTACGCCTGGCCCCCTGCTGGGTGCCGCGCTCCTTCCTCATGCCAGGGGGGCGACTGAAACTCGACCCCCGCGATCTCTACGCTTTAGGCGCGCACCGTGGAGGTATAGACGAGCGCTGGTTCTCCTCCACCACCAAAGCCGCCAACGGCCCGCTCACAGCCCAGGATGAGGGTCTAAGCTACATAGCCTTCGACGGCAGGAAAGTCTTACTCAAAGAAGCCATAGAAACTCAAGGCGACAGATTTCTAAGCCCAGCCGTAATGCACAAATACGGAGGCTGGAATCTCCTCTGCAAATTCTTCGATAACCTGGGCCCTATCCCCCACCACCTTCACCAAAACGACGAATACGCCGCAAGAGTAGGTCAAAAAGGCAAACCCGAAGCCTACTACTTCCCCCCGCAATACAACTTCAAAGACAACAACTTCCCCTACACCTTCATGGGTCTCAACCCCGGTGTAACCAAAGACGACATCCGCCGCTGCCTCGAAAAATGGAACGAAGGCGACAACGAAATCCTCTGCCTGTCCCGAGCCTACAAACTCAAACCCGGCACCGGCTGGCAAATCGACGCCGGAATCTTACACGCCCCCGGTTCCCTCGTTACCTATGAACCCCAGGTCAACTCAGACGTCTTCGCAATGTACCAGTCCCTCGTAGAAGGCCGAGCCGTTCCCTACGACCTACTCGTCAAAGACGTCCCCGCCGAACACCATCACGACCTCGATTACCTCATCGAAATGATGGACTGGCCCGCCAACACCGATCCCGAATTCGCCGAGCACCGCCTCTTCCATCCACAGGACGTTCGCCCCTATGGCGAAATGGCCGAAGCCGGCTACAGCGAAAAATGGATCGTATGGTCCACCCCACATTACTCCGCCAAAGAACTCACCGTTCTCCCCGGCCACAAAGTCACCATTAGGGACGACGCCGCCTATGGCCTGATCCTCACCTCCGGCTATGGCCGCATAGGCGTCCATGAAGTCGAAACTCCCAGCCTCATCCGCTACGGTCAAATGACCAGCGACGAACTCTTCGTCACCGCCGACGCCGCCAGCAACGGCGTCATCATCCACAACACAAGCGCCACCGAAAACCTGGTCATGCTGAAACACTTCGGCCCAGGCAATCCCGACGCCCCGCGCACAAAATGACGGCCAATTACCTCGCCTTCGATCTCGGCGCTGAGAGCGGCCGGGCAGTCCTCGGCCGCCTGCACGAAGGCCTCCTCGAAATCAAAGACGTCTCGCGCTTCCCCAATGGCCCGGTTTCGCAACCGGGCTCGCTCCGATGGGACATCCTCCGCCTCTGGTCCGAAATCAAAAAGACCCTCGACCATCCTCCCGTCCGCGACCTTGCCTCCATCGCTTTCGACACCTGGGGCGTCGACTACGCTCTCATCGGCGAACAGGGCCAGCTTCTCGAAAACCCCTGGCATTACCGCGACCATCGCACCGATGGCATGGTCGAAGCCGTCTGCAATATCGTCCCCCGCGAAGAGATCTATTCGCTCACCGGCATTCAGTTCATGCCGATCAATACCCTCTACCAGATCTTCGCCGCCTCGCGCGCCACGCCGCGACTGCTCGAAGCAGCCGACAAGCTCGTCACCATTCCCGACCTCTTCAACTTCTGGCTCACCGGCAACCTCGGAGCCGAATACACTAACGCCACCACCACCCAGTTCATGGACGCGAAGAAGCGCACCTGGGCCACCAGCCTCTTCGACAAACTCAACATTCCCTCGCGGCTTCTTCCGCAGATCTTCGAACCCGGCGCAACAATCGGCCACTTTAACGGAACACCTGTCATCGCGCCCGCCTGCCATGACACGGGCTCCGCCGTAGCTGCCGTAGCCACGCAAGGTAAAGCCGCCTTCCTCAGCTCCGGCACATGGTCGCTCCTCGGCACAGAAGTTAAAGCGCCCATCATGACCCCGCGCGCTCTCGAACTCAACTTCACCAACGAAGGCGGAGTCTGCGGCACCACCCGCCTGCTTAAAAACATCGGAGGCCTCTGGCTCCTCCAGTCCTGCCGCCGCAACTGGCTCGAACAGGGCAATGACTATTCCTACGACGACCTTCTCGAAGCCGCCCGCTCCGAATCCCACTCCTTCACGTCGCTGATCAACCCGGACCATGCCTCCTTCCTCAGCCCCGCCAGCATGGTCGACGCCATCGCCGCCTTCTGCCGCGATACCGATCAGCCTGCGCCCGAAACTCCCGGCGCCTGCTCCAAAGCCATCCTCGAAAGCCTCGCCTTCAAATACCGCCTCGTCCTCGAATCGATCGAAGAACTGGTAGGCCATCGCCTCGAAGAAATTCGCATCATCGGAGGCGGCTCGAAAAACCGCCTGCTCAATCAGTTCACCGCCAACGCTACCGGCCGCCCCGTCATCGCAGGACCTGTCGAAGCCACCGCTCTCGGCAACATCGCCATGCAGATGCTGGCCACCAGGGCCGTCTCATCACTCGACGACGCCCGCGCTATCATCGAGCGCTCCTTCCCCACAGACCGCTTCGAGCCCGTACATACTTCAGAATGGGAGAAGCAATACCAGCGCTTCAAATGTCTGGTTTGAATCAAACATGCTGATCTCTTTATTCGTCGCCTGCTACAACGACACCCTCTTCCCCGACACCGGCAAAGCCGTCGTAAAGGTTCTCGAACGCCTGGGCCACAAAGTCGAATTCCGCGAAGCACAGACCTGCTGCGGCCAGATGCACTACAACACCGGCTATCACCCCGATGCCCTGGCCATCATGCGCCACTTCATCGAAGTCTTTAAAGACGCCGAGGTCATCTGCGTGCCCTCATCCTCCTGCGTTTCGATGATGCGCGATCACTACCCCAAAATGGCGAAAGAAGCTGGGCTGGGAAAAGAAGTAGCCGACCTCCTGCCCCGCATCTACGAATTCACCGAACTCCTCATCGACAAGCTCGGAGTCACCGACGTAGGCGCAACCTACCCGCATACCGTCACGCTCCACACCTCCTGCCACTCGCTGAGGTCGCTCAAAATCGGAGACCGGCCGCAACGCCTCCTCAAAGCCGTGAAAGGCCTCGAACTCATCGAACTTCGGCAAAGCGACCAGTGCTGCGGCTTTGGAGGAACCTTCGCCATCAAGAATCACGACGTCTCCACAGCCATGCTCTCCGAAAAAATGCGCTGTATCCTCGATACCGGAGCCGAAGTCTGCACCGCCGGCGACAACTCCTGCCTCATGCACATCGGCGGCGGACTCACCCGCCAAAACGGAATCACCAAAGTCGTCCACCTCGCGGAGATACTGGCATCATCATGAGCATCCACGTAGGTGAATCCGAACACGCGCCCGCCTTTGCGAAAAGCGCCAAAATCCTCCTCGCCAATACCCAACTGCGCCGCAACGTCCGGCGAGCCACCGACATCATCCGAGGCAAACGGGCCAAAGTCGTAGGCGAAATGCCCGACTGGGAACAACTCCGAGAATCCGCCAAACAAATCAAAACCAACGTCCTCCGCAACCTCGATCAATACCTCGAAGAGTTCGAACGGAACTGCACCA
>Ga0302319_10017372_pt1 | contig 13184 bp, 14 predicted proteins | sample Bog_T0_2_FD_203319 | JGI IMG/M metagenome (GOLD analysis project Ga0302319, IMG submission 203319) | Peat permafrost microbial communities from Stordalen Mire near Abisko, Sweden - Bog_T0_2 | ecosystem: Environmental > Terrestrial > Soil > Wetlands > Peat | place: Sweden: Abisko, Stordalen Mire...
CTCGCCACAAGTATCACTTATGGTTACCTATACATGCGGTCATGGCACTAGAAGCCAAAGAAATCCGTTGCTGTCGGCCCAGGTAAACGCGTATGCTCGACCTCCTGGAACGGCACCGGGCGCGGTGTATACCCCTGAAGGACCCGACGAATTGAGTGCGGGCTCGCTGCCATTAATCCATGCCCATTGGTTGGTGGCAGGATTAAACTCCCAAAGGTCGTTTTGGAACCCGCTGCCGTTTGTGTCGTTCTCGCTCCCTCCAAAAAGCCAAAGGTGGCCCTTATTGTCCGTCCAGGCCGCCGCCCCCAAGCGGCTGCCGGGCATGTTTCCGGAAGCGGGCACGCCCAGGGTCCCGTAAACACCGGGAACATATGGCACCTGGCTTCCGCCCATCCATGTCCATTTGTTCGGAGCCGTTGTCTGCGCCCGTGCAGATTGAACAACGCCGGCCATCGCAAGCAGGCACAGACTCAAACAACTTAGCAGCAAACGAACGTTTTTCATGGAAGGTTCCTCCGCAGGACGGCTGCAGATAACCAAAAACAGGAAATATCTATGGTCCGCGCGACAGTCTACCGTCGACCCTGGTTAGGGGAGCTACTAAGAGTATACGTTAACGTCCCAAAGATCGAACTAACTTGATTTGCGCGCCAATGTTATCGCCACGCCGGAGAAGGGATGAAGACGCGGTAATGACAACTTAGCAAACGACAGGAAGCGGCGCGCGAGGCGCCAGGATGAATCCTCGAAGGGAAGCAAGCGAACCTAGGCCGCTGAACGCTCGAAGCGCGAGTCGCATTGGGAACCATGGGCCGCATTCCTGCTGAGAAGAATGCGGTCCAGCCCAACCAGCGCCAGAATCTCTGCCACCCTCGGCGTGACATTGGAAACCGTAAAGCGGTTGCCTGCCTCCCGAGCCGCGCGGTAGAGCGCGACCAGGACCGCAATGCCCGCCGCATCGATCCGCTCGACCTGGTGGAGATCGAGCACGAGGCTTTGCCGGTTGACGAGCGGGGCTAATTGTTCCAGCAGCATCTGCTCCTGGCCCCGAACTAACTCGGTGAGTTCACTTGCCTGACTTGCGTCGATAACTATCGTGGCTGTTGAGTTATAAGTCGCTGTGCTCATGGGAAGCCTCCTTGGATAAATCTGATCCTGTTACGTCGTGTGCCAGCATTACTGCCTGACGCTATGAGTAAGTGCATTCGGTGCGCCAAACCAGCAATAAGGGAATATGCTGAAATCACAAGGGATACGAGCCCCGCCATATCCCCGGATGCGGGCCTGGGTGTTCAGTTTTCAAATCCGGCGTCCGCAATCGGACACAAATATCTGTACGCAAAAAGGAGTGTCTGCGGTTCCATGTCCAGCATTGGATCCAGTTTTCTCGCCAGTAGCTCTCAAGACTCGAAGCCCAGCGAGGGTTCAGGCGCTGCTCGCAGCCTGAGCCGCGAGCAAGTGTGCGCATGGGCGCGGGAGGTGGGGTTTGATGAAGCTGGCGTGGTGGCGATTCCCCACATACACGAGGACCGGGACGCAATCCGCTTTGAGGAGTGGTTGCGGGCGGGGCGTGCCGGGACCATGCGCTATCTGGAGCGGGCAGATGAGGAGGGACGCCTGATGCGCGCGCGCGTCGGAACCGCGTTTCCATGGGCGCGCTCGGCGATTGTCTGCTTTGCTAGCTACGAGAGCGCGCAGCCGCATTCCACCGAGCCGGCATCGGAGGGCGCGGGGTGGATTGCCCGTTACGCGTGGAGCGGGCGCGTAGATGCGAACAGAACGCGCCGGCCGAGCGATTATCACAAGGTGCTGCTGAGGCGGTTCAAGGCGCTCGAAGCACGAATTCGAGATGCGCGGCTGCGCGGGGAGTTCGGCCAGTTTGAGGCGCGCGCCTACGTGGATACCGGGCCGTTGGTGGAGCGGGCGCTGGCCACCGCAGCCGGCCTGGGCTGGACCGGAAAGAACACCTGCCTGATTCATCCCAAACTGGGGTCGTTTGGGTTTCTGGCGGTGCTGCTCACATCGCTGGCAGTGGAGGACGAAAAAGCGCCCCCGGCGCCGCTGCCCGATCGCTGTGGAAGCTGCCGGCGATGCCTCGATGCCTGCCCTACGAATGCGCTTATCGCACCTTATCAAATGGATGCGACGCGGTGCATATCGTATCTGACCATTGAGCATCGGGGACCGATCGAACCTGGATTGATGGAAGGAATGGGGCGTCAGGTTTTTGGCTGCGATATCTGCCAGGACGTTTGCCCATGGAACCGGAAACCCGTCCTGAACCTGGGACACGCGATTGCTGACCCGGAGTTGGGTCCGCGGATGGAGCTCGTAAATCCGGCGCTGGAGTGGCTTGCGGAACTTGACTCGGCGGCGTTTGATCTTCAGTTCAACGGCTCACCGGTGCGCCGGGCGGGCTTCATGGGCCTCAGGAGGAACGTGGCCATTGCCATGGGAAACAGCGGGCAACGGGGATTTGCTGTCCGGCTGGAACACTGGGCCGAGGCTGCGGATGAGGGCTTGCGCACGGCTGCGCGATGGGCGCTCGAAAGGCTGCGGCGCGACGCGAACTCGCTAGACAAGCTAGACAAGACGGACAAGCTGGACAAGCCAGGCGAGCGCAGAAGCACCGCGCCATAACTCAATGCTATCAGGATGATAAGTGCCGGAACGATGAGTTATCCAACCCTGGCCACTTCCAAAGCATTCAATCCTTTGGGACCCTGCTGGCACTCAAACTCGACTGACTCGCCCTCATTCAGTGTCCTGTAGCCGCTTTCCTGAATGACGGAGAAGTGGACGAATACATCCTCGCCACTCGACCGTTGAATGAATCCATATCCCTTGGATCCACTGAACCACTTCACAACGCCTTGTTCCCTCACTGGAGACCTCCCTGCCTGGCCTTTGGCGCAATTATTATTGCCAACGGCGTCATCGCACTGTGCTTCGCACATGCATTCGTTGACGCGAACAAGCCCAGGGTGCGGGGAACACCTTAGAAATGCCGCGAGCCGCCTGCGCTCATACTCTTGGCGCGCTGCTTGAACTCGATGTCATGGTTCGGTTGGAGTTTTGCCCTGACAATCCAAGACAGGCAATGCTAACTGCCTTCCAGTTTTGAGTCATGGATTGGCGTGATCAAGTTATGTCAGGAATTCGGGTAGGATGCAAGCAGAAAATGAATAGCCATGGCATTTCAATGAAACATGCGGGGAAGCAAAAATGCTCGGACAACGGACGGAATTTGCCGAGAGACTCAACGCCGCGTGGAGTGCCTGGCTTGAACGACGCAGCAACGCCAATCAACTGAACAGGCTATCTGCAAGCATTTCCTTGACTTCCGGATTTTGAGGTGCAGGCTGGCCGAAAGGGCTATCCTTAAAGAAACCAGAGGTCTCCCGATGAAACACGGCTTTGCGCTCCCGCCTATGCGGCGTGAGCGCACAGCCATCGGAGGAATGCTCTGGCCAAAGCGAAGGAGTAACGCGTGACTCAAGTCTCAAATTCCGGTATGGGGAGCGAAGCGGAGGTTGCAGCCGCCGGCGTAATCGATGCTGTGGAACCGGCGACGCATTCGAAGTGGTACCGCTGGCGCAGAGACGGCACGGCGCTGGTGACCTATCTGCTTGACAGCGAGGTTCACACGTTTGCCTTCAGCGTGGCTGCCAATGCGATTCTTTCGTTCATCCCGTTTATCGTGTTGCTGTATACGCTGGCCTGGTCGGTGTTCCACTCGCAGACCATGGTGAACGTGGTCAGCGACATGGTGAACTACTTTCTGCCCGCGCATACAAAAACTGTGAACTGGTTGCCGAACGCCATCGAAAATGCAGCCATGATGTCGTCCCGTCACGGCGTACAGGCTTTTTCGCTGATCATGATTCTGGTGGCTTGTACGGGCATTTTCCTTCCTCTCGAAGTCGCGCTGAACCAGGCCTGGGGCGTGACGAAGAGCCGCAACTACCTCATGAATCAGACGGTGGCCCTGGGGCTCGCGCTGGTGATGGTGGGTCTGGCAGTCATCAGCATCTTTCTCAACGCCGGATTTCATCTCCTGCTTGCTGCCGTCTTCTTTCAAAACGTGGATAACTTCGTGTTCAAAGGGCTTTGCTACGCGTGGCTGGCATTATCGACCGGCGTCGCTTCGATCACGTTTTTCTTTTGCATTTACTGGCTGCTGCCGAATTGCAAAGTTCCCTGGCGGCCGGTCTTGCGGACATCGGTGTACACGGGCATCGTGTGGCTGGTCGCCAAGCTCATCTTTGTGGCAGTGTTGCCCCATTTGGACTTTGAGGCGCTGTATGGGCCGTTTTATGTTTCAGTCGGATTGCTGTTCTGGGCTTATGTATCCGGGCTCATTCTGTTTGCCGGGGCGCAGTTCAGCGTGTCGCGTTGGGGACACAAGGGGTAATGCGCTCGCGCGGAGGGACGATTCCATTCGCTTTTTTATTGAAAGGACGAGTAACAAAGGATGGTTATGAAGTCTCTCTTGATCGCCGCAATTGCGCTGATTGCAACAAGCGGGGCAATTTATGGGCAGCAAGCCACTGCGCCCGCCGCGCATATTCTCCGAGCTAACGGAGATCATCTCGAATTGGATGGAAAGCCGTTCCAGATCATCTCAGGGGCGATACATTATGCGCGCGTTCCCCGGGCGTATTGGCGAGATCGTTTGCGCAAAGCCCGGGCAATGGGCCTGAATACCGTGGAGACATATGTCTTTTGGAACCTACATGAGACATCGCCGGGGGCATTCGATTTTTCGGGGCAGAAAGATATCGCCGACTTCATTCGCGAGGCACAGCAGGAGGGACTGTTTGTTATTTTGCGGCCCGGTCCCTATGTATGCGCCGAGTGGGATTTCGGCGGCCTTCCGGCGTGGCTGCTGCGCGAACCGGGCATGGTGGTTCGCAGTTCGAATCCTCTCTTTATGGCCGCCACGACGCGTTGGTTTCATCGGCTCGGAAAGGAACTTGCTCCGCTGCAAAGCGCGTACGGTGGCCCTATTCTGGCGGTGCAGGTTGAGAATGAGTACGTCAGCTTTGGAACGGACAGCGCATACATGCGCGGCGTGAAGCAGATGCTGCTCGATTCTGGCTTCGACCAGGCCATGCTATACACCGCCGATGGCGCCTCGCAGGCGGATAAGTCCCTTCTTCCGGAGTTACCCGCGGCCATTAACTTCGGACGGCTCTTCACAAGAGCGGATACGCAATTTGCCGACCTGAAAAAGGCCCGGCCGAACGGTCCGAAGATGAGCGGGGAGTACTGGGACGGCTGGTTCGATCATTGGGGAGAGAATCATCACCAGACGGACGCAGCAGCCGACGCCGACGACCTGAAATGGATGCTTGGGAATGGCTACTCCGTTAACCTGTATATGTTTCATGGCGGAACAAGCTTTGGCTGGATGAACGGCGCCAACATCGACGATGGGAAGTATGAACCCACGGTAACCAGCTACGACTACGATTCTCCAGTCAGCGAAAGTGGCGACCTAAAGCCGAAGTACTTTCTCATGCGCGACGCAATCCGCGAGGCCACCGGCAACACACCTCCAGAGCCACCCGCGCGGTTGCCGGCAAGGGCTCTGCCGCCGGTGAAGCTGGAGCGCGCGGCGTCAATCTGGGACACGCTGCCCAATCCCATTCAGTCGGAACAGACGCTATCCATGGAAGATGTTGGGCAGAGTTATGGCTACATTCTTTACCGCACCACGATTGCACACGCGCAGAGCGCCGAACTGCGCATAGACGAGTTACACAGCTATGCGAAGGTCTATCTGGATGGAGTGTTGGCCGGGACGCTTGACCGCCGTCTCAATCAATCCTCGCTGCCAGTCGAAACAACGCACGATAACACCCGGCTCGACATTCTGGTGGAGAACACCGGGCGAGTGAACTTTGGCCCCGAGGTGCCGAACGAGCGCGCAGGCATTACTCACCGGGTTATGCTGGGCGATGCCGTGCTGAAGGGCTGGCAGATTTATCCACTTCCCATGGAGCAGGTGAGCTTGTTGAAGTATTCTGCCAGCGAATGCACGGGCGCATGTTTCTATGAAGCCACTTTCGCGGTGGACGAGCCTGCCGATACCTTCGTGGACACAAGGCAATTCGGCAAAGGCGAGGTTTGGATCAACGGACAGCCGCTCGGGCGATTCTGGGATATCGGGCCGCAAAGGACCCTGTATCTGCCTGCGCCCTGGCTGAAAAAGGGCCAGAATGAAATCGTGGTGTTCGATTTAAACGGGCAGGCAGGCCGCACCGTTCCATTCCTCGCAACCGCAATTCTAGGGAAACCGGACTTTGGCACTCATCCTTTGCATATTTCGCGACGGTGGCTCGCATTTGGGCTGATACTCCTCGTTGCCACCATCCTTTGGGTCCTGAGTAGAACTCGCAGGCCCGCAAAAACATGAGCCGGCGCGGTGAACTGTCTCCGGGTGCTGCATCTTTCTTGTCGGCAGATCTCAAAGAGCAATTACCACCGAATCTTCAGAGCAGTTTGAATGCTTTCACCGCGATAGCGTTGGGATTGCGCCCGGTGGGCAGCATGTTAAACAGCGATCGCGACGCCGTGCGCACCACGGACACATCGCCGGAGCGGGCATCCACCACAAACAGCAGGTTCCCCGATCCGGAGAACGCCAGGGCTGATGGGCCGTCGCCCACGTGAATGGACGGGATCAGGCGCCTGCCGTCTTCTATCGAATAGGCCGTCACATATTGCGAGCGGAAGTTGGCTACGAAGAGCAGCGAGTTATCGCTGGAAACCACGCCGCGGACGGGATCGTCGCCAATCATGTAAGCGCCCAGAACGTCGTCCCGTGTGGTAATAACCTCGGAAATGGAATCGGAGAGAGAATTGGAAACGAAGATCTCGCCGCCGTCGGGTTTCAGGGCGAGCTGCACCGGGGCGCGGCCCACATCCATGAAGGCCTCCAGGCGGTCGGGCTGGTCTGGGTGTGCTTTCGAGTGGGCAAGGGCAATGGCCATCACCTGGTGGCCGCCGGCGCACGCAACAAAGGCCTTGGTGGAGTCGGGAAGAATTTGAGCGTCGGATGCGCCGGGGCAATCGCCGAACGTGGCGCGGGTGGCAAGGGAAGCGAGATCGACGATGCTGACGCTGTTGCCGCGGCGGTTGGCCACCACCAGAGTCTTGCCGTCAGGGGCGACGCGGGCTGAGACCGGCTCTTCGCCGGCGGCGATCTGGGCAACTTCGCGGCGCGCTTTCAGGTCGACCACGGAGATTGAGTTGGAGCCGGAGTTGGCCACATAAGCCAGTGCGCCGTCGGGATCGACGTCGATGGAAACAGGCTTGCGATGGACGGCAATTGTAGCTGCGACCGTGTTGTTCTCCGCATTGATGACCGAGATCGAACCGGAGGCCCCTTCCGCTCCGGAGTTGACGACGTACACTTCGTTGCGGGTGGGGCTGATGGTGACTGCGACGGGGTTCTGGCCTACCTGCAACTCGCGGTCGAGCCGCACATTCACCACGTCGAGCACGGAAACGGTCCCGCTGCCGCCGTTGGTTACGTAGGCAAATTCGCGATAGTTGGCGGGGTACTCGGGGAAGTCGTGCGAACGGCATGCGCTGAGGGCAAGCGTGAGAACGCAAAACGCAGACAGCCGGGCTGGTCCCATCGACTTCGGCAGCATCCCGCGCGCGAAAGCTGAGCTCCCCAGGGCCGAGACCCCAACGGCCGAGACTCGCCGCGCCCGGAATTTGGCTGCGGTCATGCGCTCACACCGCGGGCGCTTCAATGTGGATGCCGCGGGGCAGGCTGCGCCCCACCACGGGAGCAATCTGCTCAATCTCGTCCATCATGGTTGCAAACTGCGCCGGATAGATAGACTGCGGACCGTCGGATAGCGCCTTCTCCGGCTGATGGTGAACCTCGACCAGCACTCCGTCGGCGCCGGTAGCAATTGCGGCCCGGGCCATGGGCAGAACGCTGTCGCGGCGGCCGGTGCCGTGGCTCGGGTCCACCAGAATGGGAAGGTGGCTGACCCGCTGCACTGCCGGAATGATGCTCAGGTCAAGGGTGTTGCGGGCGTGGTCGGCAAAGGTGCGCACGCCGCGCTCACACAGAATCACCTCGTAGTTGCCCTCGCTCATCACGTACTCGGCGGCCATCAGGAACTCCTCCAGCGTGGCTGAAAGACCGCGCTTGAGCAGCACAGGCTTGCGCAGCCGCCCGGCGCGCTTCAGCAGCGAGAAGTTCTGCATGTTGCGTGCGCCAATCTGGATCACATCGGCCCACTCGGCCACCAGTTCCAGCGACTCGCTGTCAATGGCTTCCGTAACGATGCGCAGGCCGTAGCGCTCGCGAATCTCAGCCATAATGCGCAAAGCCTCGAGGCCCAGCCCTTGAAAGGCATAAGGAGAAGTGCGCGGCTTGTAAGCGCCGCCGCGGAAGAACTGCGCGCCTGAGGCGGCCACCTGTTCAGCGATGGCGAAGGCCTGGTCGCGGTTTTCGATAGAACAGGGGCCTGCCACAATGGCCAGGTTGCGGCCGCCGATGGCAGCGTTGGTGCCCGCGAAGCGGATGATGGTGTCTTCTTCCTTGACGTCGCGGCTGGCCAGCTTGTATGCCTTCGAAACCCTTATAACCTCTGCCACGCCGGAGAGCGCTTCAATGTTGCCGCGGTCCACTTCTCCCTGGTTGCCGGTAATGCCGATGGCCGTGCGCTGCGCGCCGGGAAGTGGATGGGCACGAAAGCCCAATTGTTCAATATGGTCGCAAACTGCCTGAATTTCCTCAGTCGTCGCCTGCGCCTTCATCACAACTAACATCGCCGTCCCTCAAACCATCAGTCTACCGGCTTCAACGGCTAAGGGCAATTGCTTTCAGGCAGCAGCAGCTGGTTGGGGGGTGCGTGCTTTGGCTCAGCGGCGAATCAGGGCGTTCCCGGTGCGGTTCAGGGGAATGCTCGATGCCTGCGAGGCAGGTTCGAACTGGAAATCCGGATGGGGGATCCGGCAGGGTAAATCGAGAACCCCAAGTCCAGGCCGACGGGCTCTTGGGCCCGGGAGATAGCCGAAGCTACTCCTTGGCGGCGGCGCCGGACTTGGCAGCGATAATCGCTGGGGCAACTACCATTCCGATAAAGGCGAGTGCGATCAGAAGATCATGCATTTGGGTTTACTCCTTGTGCGGCTCCATTGAGCCTGTCCACAAATTGATCTTCGGCCTGATTAGAAAAAACTTAAATACCACTAACACTCGATTTGCCTGGAAGTCGGTGCTATGCCCATGCCACCTTAGTGGCACGCTGGCGAAACGCCGCGCTGCTGGGGGAGGATACGCGGTGCGAATCCGGGCGAGGGGATGCTATTTAACTATAGGAAATAGAACGAGTTAAACGAATTTGCACGGCATTATCGGGGATTGCGGCCAGAGCGGCCGGCAGCGCGCTTCTGGGCGCGCCACTTGAAAGCAAGCCAGGTCACATAGCTCAGTTGGATGACCCACGTGACGGTGTAAGCGGCAATTACAAACTGGTGGTCCAGAATAGCTTTTTCATCCATTGCTTTGTTCTCCTCAAGTCGATTCCCAACTGGTGGATTGTCAGCCGATTTCGTTCAGCGCCGCCTGGGCTTCCTCGGCGTCGAATTTCTGTTGCTGGCGCTCGACGTGGATGCGCAGCGCAAAAATGAGAATGCCCCAGGCGAACCACGCGCCCATGTTCCAAAAGAAAGCCGGCAGCATCGACGGGTCCATGCCTGAGCCTTCAGCGCCGCCGAAGACGGGTGCGGGGTGCTGGGTGCGCCACCAACGATTGGCCATGTAGACGATGGGGACGTCGAGCGCGCCGAAGATGTTGAGCACAGCGGCGAGGGTCTGCATCTGCGAACCGGCTGCAAAGCGGCGAAGAAGCAGGTAGCTGACGTAGATGAGCCAGAGAACGAGCGTCGTGGTGAGGCGCGCGTCCCATGTCCACCAGATGCCCCAGGCGCGACGGCCCCAGAGGGGACCGGTGGTGAGGCCCACGGTGCAGAAGACGACGCCGACCTCTGCCCCAGCCAACGCCCATGCATCGGAGATCTGCGCCCAGTCTGGATGACTGCGGCGCCAGGCAAGAAAGGCGATGGAGCCGAGGAGACTGACGGCGAAAGAGGTGAACGACACGGAAAACGAAGGCACGTGGTAGAAGATGATGCGGAAGATTTCGCCCTGAGCAGCGTCGAGGGGCGCGCCGTAAATGGCCATGTAAAAGCCCCAGACCATCAGGACCAGCACGATAGCAACGTAGAGTCCGAAGAGCAGTTTCTTCATTGGGAACCTTTGGGACGATTCTAGTTTACGACGGCGGACGTGGCATGGGCTTAATCCGAGGGTGGAGAGTGGAAGCTTTGCCTATTCCGCCTGGAAGACGACGTCGAAGAGCAGCAGGCTTACCGTGGTGAAGATGATGTCGTAGCCGGCCAGCAGCTTGATCCATAGAGTCGGGTCGCTGTCGCCGGTGAGGATGGACGACGTGGCGCGGACCATGGCCAGCAAAGCCGGAATGAAGATGGGAAACAGGATCAGCGACAGCAGAAGCTCACGGTTGCGTGTGCGTATAGACAACGCCGCGAAGAAGATTCCGTTGCCGACGAGGGCCCAGGTGCCCAACGGGAGAACTACGGCCAACAGCCACGCCTGTCCTTCTATGTGCAGGTTGTACATGATCAGGAAAACGGGCGCCAGAATCACCTGAACGATGGATACAAAGAGGAAGTTGGCGATGACCTTGGCCAGGTAGAGCTCAGCGCCGGGAGCAGGAGCCATGCGCTGGGCGTCGATTACCTGGTGGCGGATTTCGCGCGCCCAGGCCTGGTTGAGCGCGCTCACGGAGGCGAACATGGTGGCCACGGAAAGTACACCCCCGGCGATTTCGCGGGAGAAGTCTCCGTGCGGGTCAAAGGCTATGGAGAACAGCACCACCACCAGCAGCGAGAAGAAGAGCATGGAGACAAGCGCGTCGAGGGAGCGAAGCTCGATGCGGAGGTCTTTGACGAGATGGGTCCAGAGGGCGCGGGTCATTCCGGATTGACCTCCGGAGTGGTCAGTTTCGGCCCGTCTTTGGTGAGGTCGGCTAGCTGGACTTCTACTTCGAGGGCTTGCGCGGCGCGAAGGTAGTCGTTGGGGTTGAGGACGAGCTGGATGCCGCGCGCGCCGGCTGAGACGCTGATCTGGTCAAACAGGATGGCGGTCTCGTCGATGTAGACGGGGTAGGGCTTCCGTGCGCCGAACAGGGTAACGCCGCCGCGGATGTATCCGGTGAGCGGCTGCACGTCTTTGAGGGGGGCCATCTCAGCCTTGCGCAGGCCGGCGGCGCGGGCCAGTTTTTTGAAGTCGAGCTCGGCGTCGCCGGGAATGACGGCGAATCGATAGACATTGGGGCCCCCAGTGACGAGTAGAGTCTTGAAGACCTGCTCCGGAGGCATAGCAATCTTCTTCGCCACTGTGATGGCGCTCAGGTCCTCGGGATCGACTTCGTATTCGCGAAGCTCGAAAGGGATGTTGAGGGATTCGAGGAAGCGGGCGCCGTTGGTCTTCATAGCGTCGGATTCCCCGGTTCGAACGAGGCTACGCGGCCGGCCTTCAGTTGCAGCACCCAGTCGGCGATGGGGGCGGCGTGCTCGCGCTGGTGTGTGGTGATGACGATGGTGCGGTTGCCCTGGCGGAATTTGGCCAGCAGCGCGACCATCTGGCTTACGGATTCGACATCCATGTTGGAGAAGGGCTCGTCCAGCAGCAGCAATTCCGGCACGGGGAGCAGAACACGCGCAAGCGAGGTGCGCTGGCGCATTCCCTGCGAGTATTGGCCAAAGGGGCGAGTGAGTTCGGGGTCGAGGCCGACCTGACGCAGCGCTTCAGCCGGGGCCAGCGAGGAGCGGCCGGGGTAGAGGGTGGAGAAGTAGCGAAGGTTCTCCTGGGCGGTGAGCTCGTCGTAAAGCATGGGCGCGTGAGACATGTAGCCGATGCGGTCGCGGGCGTCGTGGGGTTCGAGGTTGCCGAAGAGCCTGACGGCGCCGAAGCTGGGGCGGAGCAGGCCGGCGAGGATGCGCAGGAGCGTGGATTTTCCCGCTCCGTTTTCGCCGATGAGGACGTAGCAGCGGCCGGGCTCAAGATCGACCGTGACCTGGCGCAGCGCGGCAAAGGAGCCGAAGAGCTTGGAGACGCCGCTGAGGCGGGCAGAGAAGTGCGTCTCGACTGCGGCGGCAGAGGCGCTCATTGTTACGAGGCCGGGTTGGCGGGCAGAGCTGAGCTGGTTGCCGCGGTTTTGGCAGGCGGGGCAGCGGGCTTGCCGGCGGGCTGATTGGGGCCGGCGGGGGCGTATTTGCTGGCGCACTTGGCCTGGAGAACGGAGGCGTGGAAGACGCCATCGCGCCCGTAGGAGCCTTCGGCCAGGGCCTGGGAATCGTCCTTGAAGGTGTCTGGCGGCGGCTCGGAGCCCTTGTAAACGACCTTGAGCAGACGGCCCGAACCAGCCTTGGGGTTGTGGCTTTCAAACTCGTTCATCATGAAGTCGACGTGGGGGCCGTTGTGCTCGATGGAGCCGGGGACGACAAAGCCCTCGACGCGAAGCTGGCTGTGGTAGGCCTTGTCGCCCATGCCGCCAAGCTCGGCGATGGTGACGAAGTACCTTTTGTCGGCGTCGTAGCCGGAGAAGGCAAGCCAGACGATGGTGCCGACGACGACGGCAACCGCAATTCCGATCCGTAACGTGTTCGCAGGAATCTTCATACTCAAGCTCTAACGATACGAGTGTAAGGTGACGGGGTCAACCACCGGACGATTGAGGTGTGATTTAGGTCACACTAAGGAGGTCTGGATTCCCAGAAGGAAACAGCTCCGTGCATGTGGTTAAATGCGCGGGCAGCGGTGAAAAACAACGCGCTTGCGTGTGTTAATGTGTTCAGGCAAACGCGTGACAAATAGTGTAAATAAGGCACTTTTAAGGCCGTTTTAGTGCTGGAGTGACCCCCAAGAGTGAGACAGCTAAAATAGGCGCATCTTGCAGGGAATGGAGAACTGCAGATGGCGAAGAGAGAAACAGGATGGCGTCCGGAATCGTTCCGGGCGATGGCTGTGGAGCGGGCCCGGACGTGCATGCACATCGGGCGGCTTTGCGAGGAGCTTGGCGTGAGCCGAACACAGCTTCGGCGATGGCGGAAGGAGTTTGCGG
>Ga0302319_10017373_pt1 | contig 13184 bp, 14 predicted proteins | sample Bog_T0_2_FD_203319 | JGI IMG/M metagenome (GOLD analysis project Ga0302319, IMG submission 203319) | Peat permafrost microbial communities from Stordalen Mire near Abisko, Sweden - Bog_T0_2 | ecosystem: Environmental > Terrestrial > Soil > Wetlands > Peat | place: Sweden: Abisko, Stordalen Mire...
GCCCTGCGTGACGACCCGCCGGCCCTCGCACTGCGCGGCATCGCCATGGCGCAACTCGGCGATCTGATTCGGGCGAAGGCGCTCCTGCGCAGTGCGGCGCGAACCTTTGGCCCGAAAGAGGCGGTGGCCCGCGCGCGCTGCGTCGTCGCCGAGGCCGAGATCGCACTCGTCTCACGCGACCTCAGTTTCCCCCCGAAGGCGTTGGACGCTGCGCGCGCCACACTCGAAGCGCATGGCGACCGCGTCAACGCCGCCCATGCGAAGTATCTCGATGTCCGGCGCCTGCTGCTGATCGGCCGCCTCAACGAGGCCGAACGCCTCATGGGCGACCTCGATCCGGCGCCGCTGCCGGCGGCGTTGCGGGCCGCGCACGCGCTGGTCGCCGCCGGTATCGCAATGCGGCGCCTGCGAACCGCCGCGGCGCGCGCGGCGCTGGATCGGGCGGAACATGCCGCACGCGACGCCGGCATTCCGGGTCTGACGGCGGAAGTCGAAAGCGCCACCCTGGTGCTGAACGCCCCGGCGGCACGCCTGATCGCGCGTGGCGAGGCGCGTCCCATCCTGCTCGATGAAGTCGAGGCGTTGCAGGGAACGGATGCGTTTGTCGTGGATGCGTGCCGCTATGTCGTGCGCGACGCCGGTTCGGTTGTTTCCCTGGCGACGCGGCCTGTCCTGTTCGCCCTTGCCCGCACGCTGGCTGAGGCCTGGCCCGCGGATGTGACACGCGACGCGCTCGTTGCGGTTGCATTCAGGGCGAAGCGCGCCGACGAATCGCATCGCGCTCGGTTGCGGGTCGAAATCGGCCGGCTTCGCGCGGCCCTGCGGACGCTGGCCGGGGTAAGCGCCACGAAACAAGGGTTTGCGCTGGCACCACGCCACGCATGCGAAGTGCTTGTGCTGGCGCGGCCAGTCGAGGAGCAGCATGCCGCGGTGCTCGCCTTCCTGGCCGATGGCGAGTCCTGGTCGAGTTCGGCCCTGGCGCTTGCGCTGGGCGCCAGCCAGCGTACCGTGCAGCGCGCCCTCGACTCGCTGGCGGCAAACAGCAAAGTGCAGTCGTGCGGCCGCGGACGCGCACAGCGCTGGATGACGCCGCCGGTGCCCGGATTCGCGACGACCTTGTTACTCCCCGCTCCGTTGCCTGGCGACTAACCTATCATCCGAACGGCTCGCCGAGGCTGGCCGGGAGCAGCACATCAGGGGGCAACCATGCAACAATCAGCAGCCGAGATCATCCAGGAATATGGCCCTTTCGCGGGAGTCGAGCGGGTGAACGGGGTCACCTATGACGGTCAGCACGTCTGGGTAGCGGCCGGAGACAGGTTGAACGCGTTCGATCCCGCTAGCGGGCAGACGCTGCGCTCGATCGATGTCGCCGCGCATGCGGGCACCGCCTTCGACGGCCACCACCTGTTTCAGATCGCCGAGGATCGCATCCAGAAGATCGATCCGGCGACCGGCCGCGTGCTCGCCACGATCCCGGCACCCGGCGGTGGCGGTGACTCCGGGCTGGCCTGGGCAGAAGGAACGCTCTGGGTCGGGCAGTATCGCGACCGGAAGATCCATCAGATCGATCCGGCAACGGGCGCGACGCTTCGCACCATCGAGTCCAACAGATTCGTCACCGGCGTCACCTGGGTCGACGGCGAGTTGTGGCACGCCACCTGGGCGGATGAGCAGAGCGACGTGCGGCGAATCGACCCTGAGACGGGAGAGGTCCTGCAAAGCCTTGAGATGCCACCCGGCATGGGCGTGTCGGGGCTTGAATCGGATGGCGCCGGTCAGTTCTTCTGCGGCGGCGGCAGCAGCGGACGGGTGCGAGCCATCCGCCGGCCGCGGTGAAACTCTGCGCCCAGCGAGCCGCCCTTCACGCCATCCAGGGCGGCACCGGCAAGCCCTTTTCCCGCAGGAAGGCCGGATTGAACAGTTTCGACTGATACCGCGAGCCGCCGTCGCACAGGATCGTCACCACCGTGTGCCCCGGCCCCATCGACCGAGCGACGCGGATCGCCGCGGCGATGTTGATGCCGGCCGAGGTTCCCACCGACAGCCCTTCATGGATCAGCACGTCGTAGATCTGCTCCAGCGCCTCGGCATCGGGAATGCGCTCGGCGTCGTCGATCGGCACCCCAGCCAGATTGTCCGGCACCCGCGACTGGCCGATTCCTTCGGTGATCGACGATCCCTCGATCGACAGGTCGCCGCTCTTCACCCAGCCATACAGCCCGCTGCCGAACGGGTCCGCCAGCACGATCCGCACATCCGGATGGCGCTCCTTTAGCGCCAGCGAAACCCCGCCCAGCGTTCCGCCGGTCCCGCAGGAGCAGGTGAACGCATCGATTTTCCCACCCGTCTGGTCCCAGATTTCCGCCCCGGTGCTCACCCGATGACCCTCCCGGTTCGCCAAATTGTCGAACTGGTTGGCCCAGATCGCATTGCCGGTCTCGGTCGCGATCTCCTCCGCCAACCGGCGGGAGACATGCACATAATTGCCCGGATCGCGGTACGGCTTGGCCGGCACCAGCCGCAGATCGGCGCCGATCATCCGCAGAAAGTCGATCTTCTCCTGCGACTGCGTCTCCGGCATCACGATCACGCTGCGATACCGCCGCGCGTTGCCGACCAGAGTCAGCCCGATCCCGGTATTGCCGGCCGTGCCCTCGACGATGGTCCCGCCCTGCTGCAGCGCGCCGCGTTGTTCTGCGTCCAGGATGATCGCCAGCGCGGCGCGGTCCTTGACCGATCCTCCGGGGTTCATGAACTCTGCCTTCCCCAGAATCGTGCACCCCGTCGCCTCCGACGCTCGGCGCAGTTTTATCAGCGGCGTGTTGCCGATTGCCTGCGCCAGGTCTTCCTGCCAGGTGGTCCCGTGATACAACGCGGTCATCAGCCTAATTTTTCCTAACCGGAGCAGTCAGTATGGTCGAGAATGTCGCGCCAACCCAGACCTGGGAAGCCCTGAAGGCCGACGAAAATGCACACCTGGTCGATGTGCGAACGGACCCCGAGTGGAATTTTGTTGGCGTGCCCGAATTGCGTGCCGCCGGGAAGCAGACCATCCTGATTCCCTGGCAGGTGTATCCGACGATGCAGCGCAACGGCAGCTTCGAGGCCAATCTGAAGCAGGCCGGCCTGACCGCCGACCACACGGTCTATTTCATCTGCCGCAGCGGCGCCCGCAGCATGGCCGCCGCCGAGGCCGCCCAGGCCGCCGGCTTCGCGAAAGTCTTCAACGTCGCCGACGGCTTCGAGGGCCCGCCCGACGTGCAAGGCCACCGCGGCCACACCGCCGGCTGGAAAGCCGAGGGACTGCCCTGGCGCCAGAAGTAGCACCCGGGGCGATGTACATTTTCTATCACGCCCCCGGGTCAAGCTCGATGGCGGTGCACATCGCCCTGCACGAAGTCGGCGCCGCGTTCGAGGGCCGTATCATCTCGCTCAATCACCGCGATCGGGACCCGCCGGAATTTCGCGAATTGAACCCGGAAGGCAAGGTGCCGACGCTCGTCATCGATGGTCGCGTGCTGACCGAGGTTGCGGGCATCCTCTACTACCTCGCGCGGACGAATCCGGATGCGCTACTGTTTCCGCTGGGCAATATTGAGGCGGAATCGCACGCCGTATCGTGGATGTCGTTCATTGCCGCCACCCTTCATCCGGCTCGGCGGCAAGGCGAGGGGCACATGCAGGCAGCCTATCGCCTCGCCGATCAGCGGCTGGGTGACCGCATGTGGACGCTTGGCGAGATCTATTCAATCGCTGATATTCACCTGTTTCGGCTGTTCTGGCGAGTCCGCGGCGCGCTGCGCGCCGATCCTGCAACGTTTCCGCACCTGACCGCGCATTACGGCCGGATGATGCAACGACCGGCTGTGCAGAAGACGATCGAGGCAGAGGCAGCGCTAGGCTACGACTTGCTGGCATGAAACGAAGCCGTCAAGCCACCCGCAACACTCATGCCGCCCTCCGCCTCCGCGCGCCGCTCTCCCATCCCCCAAAAGATGAACGCCGCACCTTCGTGCTCTCCCGGATGAAATCGCTTTCTCACCCCCCGCACCGCCCCACTTGATCCCCAATCCCCGCCGCGCAACGATGCCCCGCGAATAACCCGGGGAAACACCAAAATGCCAAGCCTCGACGGAAAAGTCGCCGTCATCACCGGCGCCGGAACCGGTATCGGCCGCGCCACCGCCCGGCTCTTCGCCCAGCATAACGCCCGCGTCGTCATCGCCGAACGCGATGCCGTCTCCGGTGAGCAGACCGCCCACCTGATTGTCCAGCACGGCGGCGACGCCATCGCCATCACCACCGACGTCACCGAACCCGACAGCATCCTGGCCACCATCGACAAAGCCGTCCAGCACTACGGCGGCCTGCATATCCTGCACAACAACGCCGGCGGTTCGACCGAGCGCGACGGTGACGTCACCACCGCCCCAATCGACGAGTTCTGGCGCGTGATCAAACTCGACCTCTTCGGCACCTTCCTCGGCTGCCGCTTCGGCATCCCTGCCATCCTCAAATCCGGCGGCGGTTCCGTCATCAACATGTCGTCCAACGTCGCCCTGATGGGCATCCCCGGCCGCGACTGCTACACCGCCGCCAAGGGCGCAGTCGCCGCAATGACCCGCTCCATGGCCGTCGAGTTCGCGCCCACGGTGCGCGTCAACGCCATAGCGCCCTCCGCCACCATGACCGACCGTGTGAAGCTGCTCCTCGCCGGCAACCCGGCGCTGGCCAAAATGGCGGACTCCCATCTCGTCGGCCTGATCGAACCCGAGGACATCGCTGCCATGGCGCTCTTCCTCGCCTCCGACGATTCCAGCAAAGTCACCGGCCACGTCTACCCCGTCGACAGCGGCGTCACCATTTCGTAACGCAACGGAACATCAGTCATGAAGATCAAGCGCGTCGAACACATCGCCATCGCCGTCGATTCCATGCAGCAGTCGCTCGACCTGATGCGCGATACTTTCGGCCTCGAACTGGAATATGAAGAAAAAATCGGCTCCACCCGCCTCGCCATGCTGCCGGTCGGCCAGTCGTACATCGAATTGCTGGAAGGGCACGGACCTGAATCCGGCGTAACGAAATGGATCGCCGAGAAAGGCACGGGACTGTTCCACATCTGCTTCGAAGTGGACGACATCGAGGGTGCCATCGCCGAACTGAAAGCCAAGAACGTCAAGCTGCAGTCCGACACCTGGCGCACCGGCCACGGCGGCTCGAAAATCATCTTCCTCGATCCGTCCGCGACCGAAAACGTCGTTATCGAACTCGCCGAACTCACACCCGGACACTGAGCCATGTTCGCACATCCCGAATTTCTCGTCGAAACCAACTGGCTCGCCGACCATCTCACCGAAGTCGTCGTGCTCGACTGCACCGTCCACCTGATCCCCGATCCGAAGATCACCTACGTGGTGAAGCCCGGCCGCGAGGATTTTGCCAATGGCCACATTCCGGGCGCCCAGTTCTGCGACGTCTCCCGCGACGTTTCCGATACGATGCAGAAACTGAACTTCATGCGACCCACGCCCGAAGCCTTCGCCGCCGCAATGAGTCGTTTCGGCGTCAGCAACACCACCCGCGTGATCACATACAGCACCGGCAACCCGTGGTGGGCCACCCGCGTCTGGTGGCTGCTGCGCGAATTCGGCCACGACAACGCCGCGGTGCTGAACGGCGGCTGGCAGAAATGGGCCGCCGAACAGCGGCCCATCGAAACCGGCCCCGCAACAACCCGGCCCGAGGCAGATTTCACCGTCCGTGAGGTCCGCAACCTCATGGTCGGCAAGGACGAAGTCAAATCAGCCATAGGCGACGCGGGCATCTGCACCATCAACGCGCTGCTCCCCGCCCAGCATGCCGGCACAGGAGGCAACAGCTACGGCCGCCCCGGCCGAATCGCCGGCAGCGTCAACCTGCCCGCCGCCCATTTGCTCGATCCCGCAACGAACGCCTTCCTGCCTGCCGACGAACTCCGCCGTCGCTTCGCCATGGTGGGCGCCCTCGACAAACCCGTCATCGCCTATTGCGGCGGCGGCATCGCCGCATCCGCCGATGCCCTCATCCTCACAATGCTCGGTCATAAACACGTAAAAATCTACGACGCATCCCTGTCGGAATGGGCCAAGGACGAATCCCTGCCGATGGAAACTGGCTGAATCAAATTGGAGGACTCAACAATGCGTCTACAGAACAAAATCGGCATCGTCACCGCCGCCGGCTCCGGCATGGGCCGAGCGGGAGCGCTCCGCTTCGCCAAGGAGGGTGCCTCGATCGCGGTGGTGGACCTCAACCCGGACGCCGCCGATGCCGTCGTGCACCAGATCACCACCGCTGGCGGCAAGGCCATCGGCCTGTCCGGTGACCTCACCAGCGACGAATTCGCCCGCGACATCGTCCGCCGGACCACCCGCCACTTCGGCGCACTTGATTTCGTCTGGAACCATGTCGGCACCCCCGGCCCGGCCTCGATCGAAGGCCTCGACTGGGCCGATTTCGACTTCGCCCTCAACCTCAACGTCCGCTCGGTTCTCGTAACGACCGAGGCAGCCCTGCCGGAACTCCGCGCCCGTGGCGGCGGCTCGATTCTGTTCACCGCCTCGACCTCCGGCCTGCAAGGCTCCCCCTACAGCCCGGTTTACAATATCGCCAAGTTCGGCGTCGTCGGCCTGGTCAAGGGTCTGGCCAAGCGTTACGGTCACGAAAATATTCGCGTCAACGCCGTCTGCCCCGGCACCACCGATACCCCCATGCTGCGCGTCTTCGTTGCGCGGCCGGACAGTCAGCTCCCGCCCGGCGAAACCCCCGAAACGCTGGTCGCCAAGCGCGGCGGACAGAACCCGATGCGCCGCGTCGCCCAGCCCGAGGAAATCGCCAACGCCGCGCTGTTCCTGCTCTCCGACGAGGCATCGTTCGTCAACGGCGTCGCACTCCCGGTCGATGGCGGCTCAACCGCATAGCCAAGCGGCCGGCCGGACACGTCCGTCGGATCGGCAAACCCGTTACGGTTGGAGACTGACCTTCTGGCAGTTGGTTGCCGTCGCGCCACCCGGCCCGTTGCTGGCACAGACCTGCACCGACCCATCCTTGCCGATGAACCAGGCAATGGCCTGCTTGTCCCCTTGCGACGACGCGACCGTGACAGGCGAGAAGCCGACTCGCACGCCCTGCGCGTCGGCACGGTCCGGCGCCAGAAGATGCCAGCCGCCGGCGCCCAGGGCGATGCCGGTCAGAAACACCACGGGCAAAGACAACGATTTCCTCACGGCGATCTCCTTTCGAGAGCAATCCAAATACGCTCCCGACGGCGGAGCGCACCGCCCAGGCTCGTCCCGGCCCTACTTGCAGGCCGTGATCATGATCTCCACCAGCACCTCCGGCGCCGCCATCTCCGCCTGCACGCAGGCCCGCACCGGTGCGCCATCCTTCGGCAGCCACGGCGTCCAAATCTCGTTCATCAGCACCCGGTCCTTGATGTGCTTCACCCAGATCGTCGCCTGCAACAGCCGCGTCTTGTCCGTGCCGTGATGCTCCAGCATCGCGTCGATCTGCGCCAGTACGTCGGCGGTCTGCCCCTTGATGTCCTGCTTGGTGTCCCGCGCGGTGATGCCGGGCAGATAGACAAATCCGTGGTATTCCACGGCCTTGGACAGGATCGGGCCGGGTTCGGTGCGGATGATCTTGCTCATGAAGCACTCCAGATTGAGACAGATCGCAGCGTTCTAAGCCAAGAATAGCCCGCGGACCAGACCATGACTTGACCGCCAAGCCGCTCCCGTCGTCCGATACCGCCGACACAGGGGGTTCGCCATGAAGATCTGCATCTACGGCGCCGGCGCCATCGGCGGCCATCTCGCCGCCCGCCTGCACAAGGCCGGCGCCGAAATCTCCGTCATCGCCCGAGGCGCCCACCTCGCCGCCATACGCGCCAACGGCCTGACCGTCCACGCCATCGACGGCACCCACCACGCCCAGGTCAAAGCGTCCGATAACCCCGCGGACCTCGGCAAACAGGACGCCGTCTTCGTCACCGTCAAAGCCCCCGCGCTCCCCGCTGTTGCCGCCGCCATCGCCCCTTTGCTTGGCGACAGAACCCCTGTCGCCTTCGTCATGAACGGCATCCCCTGGTGGTATTTCGACCACCTCAAAGGCCCGCACGAGGGCACCCCGCTCCCCCGAATCGACCCCGACAACGCGTTGCGCCGCGCCCTTGGGCCGGGCCGGACCATTGGCGGCGTGGTCTATTCCGCCAGCGCCGTCACCGAACCCGGCGTCATCCACGTCGAGCAGCCGAAAAGCCGCTTCATCCTCGGCGAACCCGACGGCTCCCTGTCCGATCGCGTGCAAACCCTGGCCGGCCTGATCACAAAGGGCGGCGTCAGCGGCGAGGCAACGCCGGCCATCCGCACCGAGATCTGGAACAAGCTGATCAGCAACCTCGCCGGCGGCACCCTCGCCGTTCTCACCGGCACCGCCCCGAAAAACGTCTATGTCGAGCCAGCCGTCGCCGATGCCGCGCTCCGCCTGATGCAGGAGGCCACCGCCATCGCCCAGGCCCTCGGCGCTGATCCCACCACCGACCACGCGAAGCGCATCGGCAACCAGCGCACAATGGACCACAAGCCCAGCATCCTGCAGGACCTCGAACGCGGCCGACCGATGGAAATCGACGGCATGTTCGATGCACCCCTGGCTCTCGCCCACCGCGCCGGCGTTCAGGTGCCGACGCTTGAACTGCTGGTGGCGCTATGCAAACTCCGAGCCCGCGCAGCCGGCCTGTATAACTGAAGGAAACACACCGATGGAAACACGCGTATTTGGCCGCTCCGGCATGCGGCTTTCCATCCTCGGGTTTGGCTGCGGCGCCGTCGGCGGCCTGATGGTCCGCGGCTCCCCCGCCGACCAGGACCGAGCCATCGGCCTCGCGCTGGATGCCGGCATTAACTACTTCGATACGGCGGTGCAGTACGGCAACGGCGCGTCCGAAACGAATCTCGGCCGCGTCATCGGTGCCCGCAAGCCCGCCGGCATCGCAGTCGGCACCAAGGTCCGCATCCCACCCGGCGCGCCCATCGCCAAAACCGTCGCCGACTCCATCGACGCCAGCCTGCAGCGCCTGAAAATGGACGACGTCGACATCTTCCACTTGCACAATGCGATCACCCTGACCGGCGGCGGCGAATCCCTCAGCGTCGCCCAGGTGCTGAATGAGGTCGTCCCCGCCTTCGAATCCCTCCGCAAAGCCGGAAAAACCCGCTTCCTCGGCATCACCGCCATCGGCGACACCCAGGCGCTGCATCAGGTCATCGACGCCGAACGTTTCGACAGCGCCCAGGTCGCCTACAACATGCTGAACGCCTCGGCCGCCGCCGCCCCGCCGTCGAACTACCCCGCCCAGGATTTCGCGCGCCTGTTCGACCACACGCAAAAAGCCGGCGTCGGAGTCGTCGGCATCCGAGTCCTCGCCGCCGGCGCGCTCAGCGGCACAGCAGAACGCCACCCCACCGCAAGTCCGCCGCCCGCGCCCATCGGCTCCGCCCACAGCTATGACATGGACCTCGAGCGCGCGCGCCGCCTGATGCCGCTGGTTGCCGAGGGCTACGCCGAAAACCTCGCCGAAGCCGCCATTCGTTTCGCCATCACCCATCCCGCGATGGGCACCATTCTTGTCGGCATGGCAACGGTCGACGAATTCCAGGGCAGCCTCGCCGCGGTGCAGAAAGGCCCCTTGCCGCAAGCCGCCCTCGATCGCCTCAACGCGCTGACCGCCGCCTTCTCCGGCGAGCAGCGCTGACCCGAACCCCCTACTTCGCGGAGATCAGATCGCCGAACTGCACCCATGTTTCGCCATCAAACCGAGCCATGTAGGCGCTTTGAATGGGGGCGAAATCCTCGGGTGAAGTGTTCATCTTGATGCCCGGCAGCAGCAGCGGCAGCGGCACATCGTGCAGGTTGGTCGCCTGCCGCATCAAATTCGCCCGCGACACATCATCGCCGCACTGCTGCAGCACCACGATCATCGCCTGCGCCGCCGAGTAGGCATACACGCCGTACAGCGTCCTCGGTTCCGCCTCCGGCAACCGGGCCTGCATGAACGCGAGGTACTTCGCCATTTCCGGATCCGAACGGGATGCCTCGGTCGCCTGCTTGAACGCGATCAGGCTGAGCATACCCTTCGCCTTCTCCAGCCCCGCCGGCTTCAGCACCGTATCGGGATTGGTGCAGGCACTGGTCAGCATCCGGATCGGCAGCCAGCCGATGTCGTAGCCCTCCCGGATCGCCTGCGAACATGCCCGCGGCGTCACGCTGTAATTCAGGAACACATCCGCCTTCGAAGCGGAAAGCGAAATGATCTGGCTGTCCACCGACGGATCGGTCACCTCGAAACTCTCTACCGCCACCAGCGCCTTGTCGGCATTGGCGCCCAGCGCTGCCTTCGTGCCGCTCAGATATTCCTTCCCGGCATCATCGTTCTCGTACAGCACTGCGAACCGCGCATCCGGCTTGTCCTTCAGAACATACCGCACCTGCGCCGCCGCTTCGGCCGCATAGTTCGGCGACCACGGGAACGGCATCGACCACGGGAACCCCTTCGGATCGTTCCATTTCGATGCCGTGCTGACGACGAAAAGCTGCGGCACCTTCTTCGTGTTCAGATACTGCCGGATCGCCGAACTCGGCGCCGTGCCCATGGTGGCGAACATCAGCGCCACATGATCCTGCTCCACCAGCTTGCGCGTCTGCTCCACCGTCTTCGGCGGGCTGAACCCATCGTCGTAGCTGAGGAATTTGATCTTCCGCCCGTTGATGCCGCCCTGTTCGTTGATCATGTCGAAATAGGCCGACATCACCCGCCCCTCGATCCCCGCCGCGGACACCGGTCCGCTATAGGCCATCGTGTTGCCGATCGTGATCTCGGTATCGGTGATGCCGGGATCGTACACCCTGTCGGCCAGAGCCGGCACCGCAGTTGACAAGCCGCCCAGCAGGAACGCAGTCAGCGCAAAACTCCGCCACATCGGAATCGTCTCCTCTCCGGGGCTTGTTCGTCCGCAGCGCGCGTCGTTGTTGTCCTGCCCCCGGGAAACGAATTGGACCAGGATCGGTCCGGAGGCAAGAGCCGCCAAACCCCGCTACCCGCCCTGCAACGCCCCCGGCCGCCGCGTCCGCTGCATGCTCGGCCGCTCATTCATCCGCCCCAGCCAAGCCGACAGGGCGGTCCCGGCCAGTAACGCTTTCCCCTCCGGCGTGGCCTGCAGGAAATCCAGTTGCGGCGCCACCATCAGGTCAGCCAGCGTCAGGCTGTCACCCGCAAGGAACGCCTGGTCTCCAAGCAAACGCTCGAGTTCACCAATGCACGTGCGCGCCATCGGCAGTGCCGCCGCGATCGCCGCCTCATCCGGAGTCGTCCGCAACAGCACCGGGCCAACAATGCGATTGAACGTAATCACTGCGTTGACTTTCGGAAACAGATACCAGTCGTTGATCCCGATGATCTGGTTCATCCGCCCGATCGCCTGCGGATCGGGCGGCTGCAAGGCCGGCTGCGGAAACGCCGCATCCAGGTAACGCAGTATCGCCTGCGTCTCGTACAGCCGGAAATCGCCAATCTCGATCAGCGGAATCCGGCCGAACGGATTTCGCGCCAGATAATCCGGCGACTTGGAGGCACCGAGCGCCATCGCTTCGAACCGGTAGGGCGCCTGCTTTTCCTCCAGCCCCATCTGCGCCGTCCGCACGTACGGACTTCCCGAAACACCAAACAGAACGATTTCAGTCATGCGGTTGTTTCCTTTCCCCTCGCCACGCCGGCTTCTTCTATCACATTCCGCCCGTGGCCGAACCTGGTGGTATCGTGTAGCAAGGATGCTGCACCCGCGAAGGCCGCCCACTGCATCAACCAGGAGACTCATGGATGCCGAAAATCATACCCGTCGACGTCTTTGACTGTGTCGTGTTCGGCGCTACCGGCGACCTGACGCTGCGCAAGCTGCTGCCCGCGCTCTACTACCGCTTCCGTGACGGCCAGGTGCCCAAGGAGTCCCGCATCATCGGCGCCGCCCGCTCCAAACTGTCCGACGACGATTATCGCGAACGCGCCCACAAGGCGCTGCAACACCACGTCGCCGCCGGCGACCAGGACTCCGAGACCATCCACGCCTTCCTCGGCCAGTTGCATTACGTCGCGATCGACGCCACCGCACCCGATACGGACTGGAGCCATCTGTGCGAAATACTCGATCCCGGCCGCATCCGCGTCTTCTACCTCGCCACCTCGCCCGACCTCTACGGCCCCACCTGCAAGGCGCTCGGTGTCAACGGCCTGGTCACCGATAACTCGCGCGTCGTGCTGGAAAAGCCGATCGGTCACGACGCCGCATCCGCCCACGCGATCATCGAAAACGTCGGCAAGGTCTTCTCCGAGGCCCAGACCTTCCGCATCGACCACTACCTGGGCAAGGAGACGGTGCAGAACCTCATGGCGCTGCGCTTCGCCAACACGATCTTTGAGCGTCTGTGGACCGCCGATGTGATCGACCACGTGCAGATCACCGTCTCGGAGACCGTCGGCCTGGAGGGCCGCGGCGGCTACTACGACCGCTCCGGCGCGATGCGCGACATGGTGCAGAACCACATGCTGCAACTGCTGTGCCTGATCGCGATGGACCCGCCGGTGTCGCTCGCCGCCGACCGTGTGCGTGATGAGAAGCTGAAGGTGCTGCGCGCCCTGAAACCGATGGACGCACATGAGGTCGCGACCCACACCGTCCGCGGCCAGTACACCCACGGCGCCATCGACGGCAAGCCGGTGCCCGGCTACCTGACCGACCTGGGAGCGGATGAGCCGTCACGCACCGAGAGCTTCGTCGCCCTGAAAGCCGAGGTCCGCACCTGGCGCTGGTACGGCGTGCCGTTCTACCTGCGCACCGGCAAGCGCCTGCCGGCAAAAGTGTCGGAAATCATCATCCAGTTCCGCAAGCCGCCCTTCGCCATCTTCCCGCCCGAGGCAGCGGAATGGCGCCCCAACACCCTGATCATCCGCCTGCAGCCTGAGGAAGGCATGCGGCTTGAAATGATGACCAAGGACCCCGGTCCGGGAGGCCTCCGCCTGTCCCCCACCGGCCTGGACATCAGTTTCGAGAAGACCTTCGGCCAGCGCTTCCCCGACGCATACGAGC
>Ga0302319_10017376_pt1 | contig 13182 bp, 10 predicted proteins | sample Bog_T0_2_FD_203319 | JGI IMG/M metagenome (GOLD analysis project Ga0302319, IMG submission 203319) | Peat permafrost microbial communities from Stordalen Mire near Abisko, Sweden - Bog_T0_2 | ecosystem: Environmental > Terrestrial > Soil > Wetlands > Peat | place: Sweden: Abisko, Stordalen Mire...
TGCTTCTCTCAACGGCTCGCGTCATCACAACCAGTAACGCGAATACGATAAACCAATCCCGATGGGTTCACTGAAGAAACGACGCAAAGCGAAAATCGCCAAGCACAAGCGCAAAAAGCGGATGAAACTCAACCGCCATAAGAAGCGTTTGCGCTACAAGAGCTAGCCAGTAGATTTGGGCAATGAACCTCTCGCGGGGCTGGCTTTCTACGGGCGAGCCGCGTTGCCTCGTGATCGCGCGGCGCGCGGGCCTGCCGGCCGCCTGTATTGCCTTTTTCGCGCTCGGCCTTGCCCCCTGTTTCGCCGAGCGCGAGGGTGCCAGGAGCGGCCAGGCCGCCGAGGCCGACGTCCTGCCCGGCGCCGATCAACCGGCCACTCCGGACCTCCTCCTCGACGCGGATGGCACGGCGAAAGCCGGCGCGCTAGCCGCATTTTCCAAGGCCATCTTTGCCGAGGATAATGGCGAGTCCGACGCGGCCCTCGAGGATTACCAGCAGGCCCTCTCGCTGGATCCCGGCTATACGGAACTGGCTGTAAAAGTCGCCTACGAGCTGGCGCGCCGCGGCGATCCCCCGGCGGGCATCCAGGTCCTCAAGGATTCGATCAAGGCCTCGCCCAAGGCCCCGCTGGCCTACCTCTTCCTCTCGCAGCTTTACGCAAAATACCTCGGGAAGCCCGAGCTCGGCCTCAAGTACGCCCAGCAGGCGCTCGATCTGGACCCGACGAACTTCGCCTCGTACGTCGCCGTTTACGAAATCTTCCAGTCGATCCACGAGCCGGGCAAAGCCCGCGAAGTTCTCGACCGCGCGGCGAAACTCACGAGCACCGACCCGCAATACTGGCTCCAGCTTGGCGGGTTCTACCTCAAGAGCCTCGGCGACGGCCCCATCGCACCGGATGATCTCAAGAAAATCAGCGCCGTCTACCGCCAGGCCCTCGCATCGGGCGGCGACGATCCGGTGACCCTCGCGAGCGTCGCGGAGTTTTACGCACGCACGCAGCAGGAAAAGGAGGCAATCCCCCTCTACCTCAAGGCGCTCAAGTTCAGCCCGGCCAATCCCCCCGACGGCGATCAGACCGTGACCGCGATCCGCGACAGCCTCGCGCGCTGCTTCGATGCCGCCGGCAGGAGCGCCGACGCCATTGCCACGCTCGAGCAACTCATCAAGGACAACCCGCTTCGCACAGAGAGTTACGAACTCCTTTTCGATCAGTACGTAAAGACCGACAAGTTCGATGCCGCGCTCGCCATCAGCCAGCAGTTGATGCTCCTGGACCCGGGCGAATACCGCAATTACCTCCGCAACGCCGAGATGCTCTTGCGCCAGGGGAAAATCGACCCCGCCATCCGGACCCTCAACGACGCGCGAATGAAATTTCCCACCGAAGGGGAGATCACCTGCGTGCTCGGCATCGCCCTCACCGAGACCAAGCGCTACCAGGAGGCGCTCGGCATCTTCGAGCAGGCCGTCCAGGAGGCCGGCCAGGGCCAGACAGAGATGCTCGACAGCCAGTTTTACTTTGCCTACGGCACGGCAGCCGAGCAGTGCGGGCAGCTCGATAAGGCCGCCGGACTGCTCAGGAAATCGATCGACCTCGATCCCAAGTCCGCCGCCGAAGCCTATAACTACCTCGGGTTTATGTGGGTCGATCGCGGCCTCAAGCTCGAGGAGGCGGGCGGCTTGATCAAGAAAGCCCTCGAGATCAAGCCGGACGAACCGGCCTACATCGACAGCCTCGGCTGGTATTACTTCAAGAAAGGCGAATTCAAACGAGCCGTGGAAACCCTCCGGAAAGCCGCCAGCCTCATCCAGCCCGAGGACGCCATCGTCGACGAACACCTCGGCGACGCCTATGCCGCGAGCGGCGACACCGCCAGCGCTCTCGATTACTGGCAAAAAGCCGCCGCCATCGACAAGGAGAACAAGGAAATCACCGTTAAGATCGCCGGCGCCCGCCAAAAGCTCGCCCGCCAGGGCGCGCCCGCCGGCGCCACTCCGTGAGCCTCGATCAATCCAACATCGTGGACGCCCTGGGCCTCGACGAGGCGTCGGGCCGCGTAGTCCTCGTCATCCGGCACGACGGCCCGTGGGAGGGCTCCGACGGGCAGCTCTTCCTTTTGCAGGAAAAACTCAACGCCTATCTCTCTTTCGCCCTCGACGGCGAGATGGCCGAGGGCTGCCCGGCTTTCGCAAATCGCCCGCTTGGCCTCCGCATTGAGACCGCCACCGCTCCCGACCCGCGGACCATGAGCCTTCTCGCCGGCGTGCGCCGGCAACTCGCGTTTCAGGATATCACGCTCGAAGTCCGCGTGCGTCAGCCCTCGGGTTGCGACCCCGGCTGCGAATGCCGTTGATCTTCTTCTTTCATACTTCAGCCTTCATCCTTCATACTTTCCCCCATGCGCATCCTCGTCGTTGATGATGAACGCAACATCCGCAATACCTTCCGCGTAGCCATCGAGGCCTTTGGCCACGATGTCGAAGTCGCTGCCAATGCCGCCGACGCCCTGCGGCTGCTCAAGGGCGCCGGCGGATTCGACGTGGCCTTACTCGATCTCAAGCTCAGCCAGGAGAGCGGGCTCGACCTCCTCTGCGACCTGCTCGCGCTTTCCCCGCGCCTGACCATCGTCATGGTCACCGCCTTCGCCTCGATCGAGACCGCCGTCGAGGCCATGCGCCGCGGCGCGTTCGATTACATCCCCAAGCCGTGCACCCCCGAGCAAATCCGCCAGGTGCTCGCTCGCGCGGAAAAAACGCGGCGGCTCGAGAATCGCGTGGCCGAGCTCGAGTCCCGCCTCAGTTCCGAGGCGCCCGATATCGATCTCGAAACCCGCTCGCCGGCCATGCAAAAAGTCATCGACGTCGCCGCCCGCGCCGCGGACAGCGAGGCGACCATCCTCCTGCTTGGCGAGAGCGGCACGGGCAAGAGCGTGATGGCCCGCACCATTCATCACCAGAGCCCCCGCCGCGGGCACGCCTTCGTCACCGTCAGTTGCCCGAGCCTTTCGCGCGAGCTTCTCGAGAGCGAACTCTTCGGCCACGTCAAAGGCGCGTTCACCGGCGCGCTGACCGATACCTGGGGCAAGGTCGCCGCCGCCGACGGGGGCACGCTCTTTCTCGACGAGATCGGCGACCTGCCGCTCGAAGTCCAGTCCCGCCTCCTGCGCCTCCTCCAGGAGCGCGAATACGAACGGGTGGGCGAGGCCCGACCGCGCAAGGCCAATGTCCGCGTCGTCTCGGCCACCAATCACGACCTCAAGGCCGCCGTTGCCGCGGGCCGCTTCCGCGAGGACCTTTTTTACCGGCTCAACGTGATTTGCCTCACCCTTCCCCCGTTGCGCGAGCGCGCGGCGGATATCCCCCGCCTGGCCGAGCGGATGCTCGCCTTCTTCGCCGCACACTCGGGCAAGCCCGCCACCAAACTCTCGCCCGAGGCGCGGACCTCCCTCGAACGGCATCCCTGGCCCGGCAATCTGCGCGAGCTTCGCAATGTCATCGAGCGTGCCGTCATCCTCAGCGCCGGCGACTCCATCGGCGTTGCCGATCTCTCCGAGAATGTCCAGCCGACCTCCGTCATGCGGCTGGGGGGCCATTTCACCCTCGAGTCCATCGAGAACGAGCACATCCGCGGCGTTATCGCCGGCACGCACAGTCTTGACGAGGCCGCATCGGTGCTGGGCATCGATCCCGCCACTCTCTATCGGCGCCGCCGGAAGCTGGAGCTGACTTAGGTCCCTTGGGTCCCTTTGGTCCTTTGAGATGCGCCTACGGTTCTCAAAAGACCCAACGGACCAAAAAAGACCTCATTTGCGGTGGTATTTTGCAACCCGGTTTCCCGCCATTTCATGCACTTTGCATGACGATTTCTCTCTTTCAGAAAAACCACTGGCTCACATCACACTAACATTCAGCTACTTACACAAGTCGTAACCCGGCGGCACGGCACGCGCTAACGACCGAGGCGTGTATGTCCACTCGCAGAACATTTAGTCCGATGAGGAAACGAATTCTCATTGGATTGCTTCCGTTGCTCGTCCTTCTGGTCGCGGTCGGTTGTTACGCAATCGCCCTCTTCTTCCGGCTCGGCGGCTCGATTGACACGATTCTGCGCGAGAATTACGACAGCGTCGTCGCCAGCCAGAACATGAAGGAATCCGCGGAGCGCATGGACTCGGCGCTCTTCTTCACGCTCGCGGGGCAGTGGGACCTCTCCCACAAGATGTATGACGAGAATCTCCCGGTCTTCAACCAGAACCTGGACGCGGAGCTACATAACATCACCCTTCCCGGCGAACAGGAACTTGCCTTCAAGGTCAGGGACCTTCACCGGCAATATATCGAGAAGGTCAAAACCTTTCTTGCCACCTCGGACATCGATCAGCGGCGGACGATGTATTTCAACCAGATGCTCCCGCTCTTCACGGACATCAAGAACACGGCCCAGGCCATCCTCGTGCTCAACCAGAATAACATGATCGAAGCCGATCATCAGGCCCGCCACCTCAGCGCGATGTCCATCCAATACATGGTTATCGCCATGCTCGTCGGCCTCGCCGGCGCGCTTTACTTCGCGCACCTGCTGCAGCGTTCGATACTTACTCCCATCCATTCACTTACCGCTTTTGCGCGCGAACTGGGCGAGGGAAACCTGGACCAGGTGGTCCCCGTCCTTTACGACGATGAGATAGGCCAGCTCGCCGACGCCTTCAATAAAATGGCCGCCAAGCTTCGCGCCTACCGCCAGATCACCAGCGACGAAATCCTCCAGGCCCGCCAGATGACGGAGATCACCTTCTCCGCGTTCCCCGATCCCATCATCGCCTTCGACGCCCGCGGCGACGTGAATTTCAAGAACCCCGCCGCCGAGAAGCTTCTGCAAAAGCTGCACCTCGACGACCAGTTTCCCGAGCAGCTTACCGAGCAGGTCGAGGCCGTCCTCAAGGGCGGCGACGATTACGTGCCCGTCAGTTTCGCCAATGCCATCTGCCTGCGGCCTGATGACAAGGAGACCTTCTTTCTTCCGCGCGTCATCGGCATTCGCGGCGATAAAGGCGCCATCTTCGGCGGCGCGGTCATCCTGCAAAACGTGACCCGGCTGCGGCTGGTGGACGAACTGAAGACCAACCTTGTCTCGACAGTAAGTCATGAATTGAAGACGCCGCTAACCAGTGTGCGGATGGCGCTGCACTTACTGCTTGAGGAGGCCATCGGCGAGCTGACGAGCAAGCAATCCGAGCTTCTGATCGCCGCGCGCGACGACTCCGAGCGCCTGCTCTCGATGATCAACGACCTTCTCGATCTCGCCCGCCTCGAGTCCGGCACGGCGCATATGATGATCGAGCCGCGCAGCCCCGGCGATCTGGTGAACAGCGCCGTCGCCGCCAGCAAGGACGCGGCCGATCAATATCGCGTCCGCCTGGCGCCGAAGCTTGCCGAGGAGTCGCTGCCCATGGTCGCCGTCGAGTGGCAGCAAATTTCCCACGTCTTCTCGAACCTGATCACCAATGCCGTCAAGCATTCGCCGGCCGGCGAGGAAGTCGTCGTCAAGGCCGAGCGCGAGGATGGCGGCATCCGCTTCTCGGTCGCGGACAAGGGCCCCGGAATTTCTCCCAAGTTCCAGCCCTACTTATTCGAGAAATTCTACCGCGTGCCCGGCGCGGAACGCACCGGCGCGGGCCTGGGCCTCTCGATTGCGCGCGAGATCGTTCGAGCCCACCACGGCAGCATCGGCGTCCGGAGCACGCCCGGCCAGGGCTCCGAATTCTACTTCGACATTCCCTTTTACGAGGCGTCTCCCTTCGTGCACCCGAACGCCTCTTCCAACTCCCCCGGCCAGAAAACCGCGGCGCGCGAATGACCAATCCCTCGCATCCCATGGACCCTTCAATTCTTATCGTCGACGACGAGCGCAACGTGCGCCTGATGTACCGCGCCGCCCTCGACACCATGTTCAAGGTGGACGAAGCCGAGTCCGCCGCCAAGGCCCTCGAAATGTTCCAGGCCAATCGCTACAACGTCGGCATTCTGGACCTTCGCATGCCGGAGATGACCGGCCTCGAACTGCTTGAGCAGATGAACCACCTCGGCATCACCACGCCCGTAGTTTTCATCACCGCTTACGCTGATGTCCCAAACGCCGTCAGCGCCATGAAATGCGGCGCCATTGACTTTCTCCAGAAACCGATCACGCCCGACCAGCTTCGCGCGATCGTCAAGGACGTGCTCGTCCGCCATTCCATCGAGGATCGCAAAACCGCGGAGACGCCGCATGACTTCGAATACTTCCTGCGTTGCGCGAAACGGGCCATCAACCTGCGAGACTTCTCCGCCGCCCGCCAGAACCTGGTAAGCGCGCTCGAAATCAATCCCGACTCGCCGCAGGCGCTCAACCTTGCCGGAGTGATGTTCGAAATGCGCGAGGAGTTCGACCAGGCCCGCCGCTACTACGGCCGGGCTATCAAGGTCAGCAAGGACTTCCAGCCCGCCCAGGCCAACATGCGCCGCATCTTCGAGTTGTTCAACTTCGGCTCGAGCAAGGAGCCCATCAACCTGGAAAACCACTGACGAGACTCATAGGCCCCATGAGGCCTATAGCGCTTATATAAAACCTTCCTTTTAACCCACACCACCAATGACAGACATCACCTACATCCTTATCGGCATCGGCTTCTTCGCGCTGATGATCCTTTTCACCTGGGCCTGCGACAAGGTCTAACCGGAGAATTTATTCTATGTCAGACACCATTGTCGGCCTTATCTCGCTCGGGTTGATCGTTTATTTGATCTTCACGATCATTCGCCCTGAGAAATTCTAAATCAGACCATTTAACCCTAATTACCCATTATGCATGCTTCCGGATGGATTCAACTGCTCGTCTACGTGCTGGTACTTTTGGCCATCACCAAACCGCTCGGCCTTTACCTCATGCGCGTGCTCGACGCAGATGCTAAGACATTTCTCGATCCCGTCGTCAAACCGTTCGAAAAACTCAGTTATTGGGTTTGCGGCCTGGACCCGCGGAAAGAACAGGACTGGAAACAATACTCCATCTCGATGCTCATATTCAGCGTGGTTTCCATGCTCTTTACCTATGCCATTCTTCGAATCCAGGGATCGCTGCCGCTGAATCCGCAAAAGCTACCGTCGCTGTCGAGCGACCTTTCGTTCAACACCGCCGTCAGCTTCCTGACCAACACCAACTGGCAGAACTACGGCGGCGAGAGCACGATGTCCTATCTGTCGCAGATGCTGGCGCTTGCGCTGCACAACTTTGCCTCGGCGGCCATGGGCATCGCCATCGCCGCCGCGCTGGTGCGGGGGATCGCGCGGCATAGCGCGAAGACGATCGGCAACTTTTGGACGGATTTCATCCGGCTTACTTACTACCTTCTGTTGCCTATTTGTTTCGTCTTTGCGCTCGCGCTGGTCTCCCAGGGCATGATCCAGAACTTCAAGGGCTATGACACCGTGGCCCTGAGCGATCCTTTCACCGCGCAGGTTGGCAAAACCGATGCCCAGGGCAACCCCGTTCTCGACGCCAAGGGGGCGCAGGTTATGGTCAACCAGAAGGTCGACTCCCAGAGCATCGTCGAGGGGCCGATGGCCTCCCAAATGGCGATCAAGATGCTCGGCACCAACGGCGGCGGGTACACCAATGCGAATGCGGCCCATCCTTTCGAAAACCCCACGCCGCTTTCCAATTTCCTGCAAATGCTCTCGATCTTCGCGATCCCGAGCGCTCTCACCTATTATCTTGGCCGGATGGTCAAGCACCAGTCGCACGGCTGGGCGGTCTGGGCCGCGATGTTTGTTCTTTTCGTTATGGGAACACTTGTTTGCTGGCATTATGAAGCCGCGGGCAATCCCATTCACACCCAGCTTGGCCTGGACGCGGCCGGCGGCAACATGGAGGGCAAGGAGGTCCGCTTCGGCATTTTCAATTCCGCCTTATTCGCGACCATCACAACCGATGCCTCCTGCGGCGCGGTCAATTGCATGCACGATTCGCTGACTCCCCTGGGCGGTCTTGTTCCTTTGTTCAACCTGCACCTTGGCGAGATCGTCTTCGGCGGCGTCGGGGCCGGTTTGTACGGGATGATCATCTTCATTGTCCTGACTGTGTTCATCTGCGGCCTGATGATTGGCCGGACACCCGAGTATCTCGGCAAGAAGATCGAGCCTTACGATGTCAAGATGGCTTCCTTCGTCATTCTCATCCTTTCGTTTACAATTCTCGGTTTCAGCGCATGGGCCTGCTTGAACAAATGGGGGCCGCCGGACCCGATCAGCCATGCCGCCACCGATGGGACCAATAACAACGGTCCCCACGGGTTCAGCGAAATCCTTTACGCATACAGCTCCTGCGTGGCGAACAACGGCAGCGCCTTTGCCGGCCTGTCGGGCAATACTCCCTGGTATAACACCACGATGGCTCTGGCGATGCTCCTGGGACGCTTTGCCATGATCATCCCGATCATGGCCATGGCGGGCAACCTGGCAAAGAAGCGGCTGGTTGCGGAGAGCCTTGGCACGTTTCCCGTGAGCGGACCTTTGTTCGTCTCTTTATTGATTGGCGTAATCCTTTTGATCGGCGCGTTGAACTTCTTCCCGGCGCTCGCCCTGGGACCGATTGTCGAGCACTTCCTCATGCACACTGGAAAGTTGTTCTAACTCACCTGTATCCGACCACTAACTCCCAATATTTATGGCTGCTAAAAAACAATCCATCTTCGATCCGGCAATTATCGGGCCCGCAATCGGCCAGTGCTTTGTAAAACTCAATCCGCTGACTCTCGTCGCCAACCCCGTCATGTTCGTGACGGAAGTCGGCGCGGCGGTCACCACCGCCCTGCTGATCACAGGCGGGAGCGGAGACTCTTCCGGATTCCTTTTGCAAATCACGCTCTGGCTCTGGTTTACGGTGCTCTTTGCCAACTTTGCCGAAGCGATGGCCGAGGGCCGCGGCAAGGCCCAGGCCGATTCGTTGCGCAAGGCGCGCACCCAGACTTATGCCAACAGGGTCAAGGGGACGGGAGTAGAGAAGGTTACCTCGGAGGAGTTGCGGAAGGGCGATGTCGTTGTCGTGGCCGCCGGAGAATTCATTCCCGGCGACGGCGAGATCATCGAAGGCGCCGCAACCGTGGATGAATCCGCCATTACCGGTGAATCCGCTCCTGTGATCCGCGAAGCGGGCGGCGACCGAAGCGCCGTGACCGGGGGAACGCGGGTGCTCTCCGACGTCGTCAAAATCGAAATAACATCCAATCCCGGCGAGACATTCCTGGATCGAATGATTGCGCTGGTCGAAGGGGCGAAACGTCAGAAGACCCCGAACGAAATCGCGCTGACCATTCTGTTGTCGGCACTTACATTGATCTTTCTCGTAGTGCTGCTGTCGCTGAAGGCGTACGGCTTGTATGTCAGCGTCAATTTTACCATTCCGGTCCTCGTATCGCTGCTGGTCTGTCTTATACCGACGACCATCGGCGGCCTGCTGAGCGCCATCGGCATCGCCGGCATCGACCGGCTGGTGCAGGCCAATGTGCTGGCAATGAGCGGACGCGCAGTGGAAGCCGCCGGCGACGTGGACGTGCTCCTGCTCGACAAGACCGGTACGATCACCATGGGCAATCGCGAGGCCGTGCAATTCATGCCCGCGGACGGCGTCACCGAACAGCAACTTGCCGAGGCGGCGCAACTCGCCTCGCTGGCCGACGAGACGCCGGAGGGCCGCAGCATCGTCGTGCTGGCCAAGCAGAAGTATGGCCTGCGCGGACGCGAAATCCATGAGCTGCCCAACGCCACCTTCGTCCCCTTTACCGCGCAAACACGGATGAGCGGCGTGGACATCGATGGCACCAGTTACCGCAAAGGCGCCGCCGGTTCCATTCGCGATTGGGTCAACGGAGCCGGGTTGCCCAAGGAGGTCGAGGCGCACGTCGATGCCATCTCCGGCAACGGCGGCACACCGCTCGTGGTTGCAACAAAGACGCAGGCCATGGGAGTTATCTATCTCAAAGATATAGTCAAGGGCGGCCTCGCCGAGCGATTCGAGCGCTTCCGCGCCATCGGCATCCGCACGGTGATGATCACCGGCGATAACAAGCTGACAGCCGCCGCGATCGCCAAGGAGGCCGGAGTGGATGACTTCCTTGCCGAGGCGAAACCCGAGGACAAACTAGCCTATCTTCGCAAGGAGCAGGCTGCCGGCCGAATGGTTGCCATGACCGGCGACGGCACCAATGATGCGCCGGCGCTCGCCCAGGCCGACGTCGGTGTGGCGATGAACACGGGCACGCAGGCCGCTAAGGAAGCGGGCAACATGGTCGATCTCGATTCGAACCCGACCAAGCTGCTCGAGATCGTCGAGATCGGCAAACAGCTCCTTATTACCCGCGGCGCACTTACCACCTTCAGCGTGGCCAATGACGTGGCGAAGTACTTTGCGATCATTCCCGCGATGCTTCTAGGGACATTCCCGGCGATTGCGCCGCTGAATATCATGCACCTGATATCGCCCCACAGCGCGATCCTGAGCGCGGTCATATTCAACGCGATCATCATCATCCTGCTGATCCCGCTGGCGCTCAAGGGTGTGAAATTCCGCCCGCTTGGCGCGGCGAAGATCCTCCAGCGCAATGTGCTGATCTACGGCGTCGGCGGCGTGATCATCCCCTTCATTGGGATCAAGGCCATAGACATCCTCATCAACGCGCTGCACCTGGCATAACCAATCCTTTCAACCCATCAAGACTTACTCTGCCATGAAAAACATCATCATCGATATTAAGAACTCCATTATAACCACCATCGTCCTGGGGATTATCTGCTGCGGACTCTATCCGCTGGCGGTATGGGCAGTAGGCCAGGTGGTTTTCTCCCACCAGGCCAACGGCAGCCTGATTACCGATAAGGATGGCAAAACCGTCCTCGGCTCGGAATTGATCGGCCAGAACTTCACCAGCGACAAATACTTCAACTCCCGCCCCTCCGCGGCGGGCACCGGCTATGACGCCACCAGCTCCGGCGGGACGAATCTTGGTCCCACCTCGCAGAAGCTCAACGACAGCATAAAGGCCGCCATCGACGCCTATCGCAAGCAAAATGGCCTCGCCGCCAATGCCCCCGTGCCGGCGGATGCGGTAACCTCCTCCGCCAGCGGCCTGGACCCGCATATCAGCGTGCAGAACGCCGTTCTTCAGACGCCTCGCGTGGCAAAGGCCCGCAACCTTTCCACGGATCAAGTTGGAGCCCTCGTCCGCAAGTACACGGATGGCCCCGACCTCGGTATCTTTGGCGAGGCTCGCGTAAACGTGCTAAAATTGAACCTCGCATTGGACAACAAATTGTAACCAACCAAACGCTGGCATGCCTGATGCATTGGCAAATACCAAGCCCAGCGCGGATGAATTCCTCCAGATCATCCGCAGGCAGCAGCAGGGAAAGCTGAAGATTTACCTCGGCGCGTCGCCCGGCGTGGGGAAGACCTACCAGATGCTCGTCGAGGGGAACCGCCTGTTAAGCCGCGGCGTGGACGTAATCATCGGGTACGTCGAGCCGCACGAGCGGCCCGACACCATGGCCCAGATCAAGGAGCTGGAAGTTATCCCGCCGCGCGTGAGCGAGTACCACGGCATCAAGCTCACGGAGATGGACCTCGACGCGGTGCTCGCGCGCAAGCCCACCGTCGCGCTGGTCGACGAGCTGGCCCATACCAACGCCCCCGGCGTCAAGAACCGGAAACGCTACGAGGATGTCCAGGACCTCCTGGCCGCCGGCATCAACGTCATCAGCACCGTCAACATCCAGCACCTCGAGTCCCTCTATAACATCGTCGAGAGCAACACCGGCGTCCGCGTGAAGGAACGCATCCCGGACGAAGTCGTCTACGGCGCTGACCAGGTCGTGAACCTCGACCTCTCCGCCGAGGACCTGCTCGACCGCCTCCAGGCCGGCAAGATCTATCCCGCCGAGCGCGTCCAGCGCGCGATGGCGAATTTTTTCACGGAGAAAAATCTCGTCCGCCTCCGCGAACTTACGCTGACCGAAGTCGCGCGATTCCTGGACTCGAAACAGCGCGGCGAATCCGATATGGCCACCCATCAACCGGCGCTCGGCCTGGTGGCCGTCGCCATCAGCTCGCGCGGCCCGGATCCCGGCGCGCTGCTTCGCAAGACGGCGCGGCTCGCGGCCCAGCTCAACGCGCCGTGGTTCGCCGTTTACGTCCGGACGCCGAAGGAAGCCCCCGCAAAGGTCGACTCGGAGGTGCAGCGCCGCGTCACCGATACGCTCGAGATCGCCCAGAAGATGGGCGGGACGGTGATTGTGCTCAAGAACGAGGACGTGGCGGCGGCGCTCGAATCGTTCGCGCGGGAGTACGGTCTTACGCACCTGGTGCTGGGCCGGCCCGGCGGCCCGCGCAAGTGGTGGCGCGTCCGCCCGCCGCTGCACGACCGGCTGATTGCGGAGCTTAAGGACGTGGATGTCATCATCGCCTGAAGCCCGGAGGGCTTGCCAGAAATTAGCCCCGGGCGTAAGCCCGGGGTTAGGCGCCGCACGGGTTTACGCCCCGGCAGGGGCGGAAGAATGCTTCCGAGTGCTCACTCTTCCGCCCCTGCCGGGGCGTGACGGACTGACCGGATCTTTCCGGGGGTTCCGCTGCGCTCCACCCCCGGCTAATTTCTGGCAAGCCCTCCGGGCTTCACACAGAAGCCTTGCCACGGCCGCCAACTTCAGTCTGCATGACTTCCGATCATGCCGGCCGAAATCCACGAGCTTGAACCGCCGCTTTGGCACAGGGCGGCGAGCTTTCTGCTTGCGGTGGCGTTTCTAGCGGGCGTGTTCACGTTCGCTTTCTCGACGGTGGGCTACCATTGGAATTGGCGGAGCGTGTGGGTCTATCGGGCGCTGTTCCTGCAGGGGTGGCTCGTCACTGTCGTACTCTCGGCGATTGCGCTCGTTGCCAGTTGTTTGATTGGCGTCGCGCTTGCGCTTTTGCGCCGGACGCCGTTTTTGCCGCTTCGGTATCTCTCACGCATATGCGTCGAGATCATCCGCGGCACGCCGCTGCTGGTTCAGTTGCTCATCTTTTTTTACGTCGTCGCGACGGCCTTCGGCATCGAGAACCGCTATGTCGTCGGCGTTCTTACCCTCTCGGTCTTTTCGGGCGCTTATATCTCC
>Ga0302319_10017377_pt1 | contig 13180 bp, 10 predicted proteins | sample Bog_T0_2_FD_203319 | JGI IMG/M metagenome (GOLD analysis project Ga0302319, IMG submission 203319) | Peat permafrost microbial communities from Stordalen Mire near Abisko, Sweden - Bog_T0_2 | ecosystem: Environmental > Terrestrial > Soil > Wetlands > Peat | place: Sweden: Abisko, Stordalen Mire...
TTGACGACGATACCCACACTGACACCATCTACGAACGGATCAAGGTGCTCGCCGAAAAGGGCAAGGACCTGGCAACCGCTCATATTCACTACATCCGCGGCGCAGACACCGTCTCAGACGTCCAGGGCCGAACCATCCATGCCGACGGAACCATCATTCCCCTCACCGCCAAGCCGTCCGACCTTATGGCGTTCAAATCTGGCCTATTCGAGGTCGACGAACTCGTCTTCACACTCCCCAGCGTCGAGGTTGGCAGCATCCTCGAGTTTCGTCTCACATTGAAGAGCTCAATCTTTTCCGTCCCCGAGCCCATTTGGAACGTTCAGACCGAATACTTCATCCATAAAGAGCATTTCCAGTTCCACGAAATCGTTCGCGGCGGCTATGTCGTTGACAGAAGCGGTGAGTACCTCGACCGCCTCATGACCTCTGAATCCCTTCCCGCGGGAACCGTCGTCAGCTTCGACAAATCCAAAAGCATCTTCACCCTCGATCTCTCTGATGTCGCCTCTCTTCCCGACGAAGACTGGACCCCGCCGCTCAATAGCCTCAAGTGGCGCGTCGAGTTTTACTACACCAATTCCAAGACACCCACCCAGTTCTGGGCATCCGCTGTAAAGCAGTGGTCCAAAGATGCTGAAGAGTTCTCCCATCCCTCCGGCGCCCTCAAAAGCGCGGTGGCCGGCATCGTAAGCCCGGGTGACACCGACGACCAGAAGGCTCGAAAGATTTACGCCGCCGTCCAGAAGCTCGACAACACATCCTTCAGCCGCACCAAGTCAGAAGCCGAACGCAAGAGAGATAAGATGAAAATCATTCATCAGGCTGAAGATGTGTGGAAGAACCAGAGCGGCGATCGGGACGAGATCGCGCTCCTGTTTATTGCGCTTGCTCGCGCCGCAAATCTCAATGCGTTGCCCGTACAGGTAGTCAATCGCGACCGCGCCACCTTCGATGGTCGCTACCTTTCTACGCGACAGTTGGACGATTACCTGGCAGACGTCGTCATTGACGGCAAAGACATCTACCTCGATCCCGGCCAAAAAATGTGCCCCTATGGAGCACTCCATTGGAAGCACACGCTCGCATCCGGCTTCAAGCTCGGAGACAATGACCCGGTCATCACCCCTGCCAGCTCCTTTAAGAGCGGCGTCGTTCACCGTGTCGCCGATCTTACCGTCGATGCCGATGGCGGCCTCAAAGGTACAGTTCGCTATGGGATGACCGGGCCAGACGCTCTTAAATGGCGCCAGTTATCCCTCGAAAATGACCAGGAAGAAGTGAACAAACAGTTCAAAGAGTCCATTCAGGACGACTTCCCCGACGGCGTTCAGTCTGACTTCGACCACTTCCAGGGTCTCGATGACTCGAGCGTCAATCTCGTCGCCGTAGTCAACGTGACTGGAACCCTCGGCTCGGTCACCGGCAAGCGCTTCTTCCTGCCCGGCCTCTTCTTCGAGTCCCGCAGCAAGCACCCCTTTGTAGCCAGCGACAAGCGAATCACCCCCGTCGACGTTCACTACGCAAAGCTCGAACAGGATGACGTCACCTACCATCTCCCCGCCGGATTCTCCGTCGAGAGCATGCCGCAGCCCACAAATAACGCCTGGCCCGACCACGCTCTATTTAAAATCGCCTCAACCCAGTCCGCATCCGACGTCAAGATAACCCGCTCGCTCGCATACAACTTCACCCTCCTCGAGCCCACCGACTACCCCGCCCTCCATGACTTCTACCAGAAAGTAGCCACCGCCGATCAGCAGCAACTCGCGCTCACCCGCATCCCCGCAGCAAAAGGAAATTGATCATCGTGCCCATCATCTCATCCTTCAAATTCCCAAATTCGGTAGCCCTTCGCATTCCTCCCTCGGCACTCTTGCTGCTCGCCCTCTTCGCCGTCCCCGGAACACTCTTCGCCCAATTCCAGCCGCCCACCCCTGACGAGCTCAAAATGACCGCCGACCCCAAAGCTCCCGGTGCCGACGCCGTCTACCTTTACCGCGAAGAAACCACCGACGACGCGCTCCACTTTCATAGCTACTACGAGCGCATCAAGATACTCACCGAGAAAGGCAAAGAGCTCGCCACAATCTCCATTCCCTACGAACGCGGCCCGTTCAATGTCACCGACATCAAGGGCCGCACAATTCACGCCGATGGCTCCATCATTCCACTTGCCACCAAGCCTACCGACCTTGTCGATGAGAAAAGCAAGACCCATCAGGTCAATTCAATGGTCTTCACCCTCCCCAGCGCCGAGGTCGGCAGCATCCTCGAATACAGGCTCCAAATCCGCTACGACGACGACATGGTCGTCGAGCCCAATTGGGACATTCAACAGCCATACTTCGTCCACAAAGCCCACTACATGTTCAATCCGGCCCATACGAGCTTTTCGCACTACATCACTGACAGTCGCGGCGAACGCCTCGACCGGATGATGTATTCCGCAGTTGGGCTCCCCCTTGCTTCAGTCGTTGGCGACGCAACCGGACGCTTCACCGTCGATCTTTCCGATATCCCTCCCACGCCCAGCGAAGACTGGATGCCGCCCCTCAACACCCTTCGACAACGCATCGAGTTCTACTACACCTATGTAAAATCCGCGAAAGATTACTGGGATTCCGAGGGCAAGCACTGGGCCAAAGATACCGAGCGTTTCACAAATCCAGGCCACGAAGTCAAAGATACGGTGCAGGAAATCGTCAGCCCTTCCGATTCCGAAGAGCAGAAAGCACGCAAAATCTACGCTGCCGTAATGAAGCTCGACAACACCGATTTCAGCCGCACCAAGTCCGAAGCCGAGCGCAAAGTCGAAAAGCTTAAGCCCATCAAGAACTCCGAAGATGTTTGGAAGCAGCGCGCCGGTTCAAGTGACGAGATTGCATTGCTCTACGTGGCTTTGGCGAGGGCCGCCGGCCTCAAGGTCTGGCCCATGCAGCTCGTTGACCGCAGCCGCGCTATCTTCGACCCCAACTATCTCAACGCCCGCCAATTCGACGACTACATCGCCATCATCGACATCGGCGGCAAAGAGACCTTCCTCGATCCAGGCCAGAAGATGTGCCCCTTTGGACTTATGCACTGGAAGCACTACCTCGCCTCTGGGTTCCGTCTCTCCGACAAAGGAGTCGTTCTCGCCACAACCCCCTCCAACACCTACAACGCCGCGGTTTTCAAAAGGGTCGCGAAGCTTCAAGTTAACCCCGATGGCTCCGTCAAGGGGCAGGTAGCTATCGCCATGACCGGCCCCGATGCGCTCCATTGGAGGCAAATGGCGCTCGAAAACGACCAGGACGAAGTGAAGAAGAGGTTCAAAGAGTTGCTCCGCGAAGAGCTCCCCGATGGCATCGATGCGGACTTCGATCGCTTCATCGGCCTCGATGATCCCGACGTCAACCTTGTCGGCATTGCAAGCATCTCCGGCACTCTCGGTACTACCACCGGCAAGCGGGCCTTCCTTCCCGCCATGTTCTATCAGTCACACGGCAAGCATCCTTTCGTTGCCCAGGACAAGCGCTCCACTCCCATCGATGTCCACTTCGCCCGAATGGAGCAGGACGATGTCACCTATCACCTGCCCCCTGGTCTATCCGTTGAGAGCGCTCCACAGGCCGCGAGCCTTGCATGGCCCGACCATGCCTTGCTGAGCATAACCACCACCCCACAAAACGGCTCCATTCAGATCAGGCGCGTCCTCGCCCACAACTACACCCTTCTCAGCCCAGCGGATTACTCCGACCTCCACAGCTTCTACCAAAAAGTCGCCACCGCCGATCAGCAGCAGCTTGTCCTCACGTCAACTCTACCCGCGAAAGGCAACTGATCATGATGCCTCGCCTTCCATTTTTCGCCCGTCGACCGGCCCGCCAAATTCCCCGGCCAAATCGCGTCTCCCCATCCGCGTTCCTCCTGCTTCTTGCTCTCGTCTTCCCCGCCCTTCTCCGCGCCCAGTTTCAAGAGCCAACCCAGCAAGAGCTCAAGATGACTGCCGACCCCAAGGCCCCAGACGCCGCCGCCGTCTACCTCAACATCGACGAGGTCACCAACGACGATCTCCACTTCCACAGCTATTACGCGCGCATCAAAGTGCTCACGGAAAAGGGCAAAGATCTCGCCACAGTCGAGGTCCCCTACCTGCTCGAAGCCTTCAAGGTCACCGACATCAAGGCGCGCACCATCCACGCCGACGGATCGGTCCTACCTCTGGTTGGCAAGCCGGAAGACCTGCTCGTCGCGAAAAAGGGAGCCATCGGATTCGGAGACAAAGTCTTCAACCTCCCCAGCGTCGAGGTAGGCAGCATCCTCGAGTATCGTTTCGAAATTCGCTACGACCATTTCTATTCATCCCCAACCTGGCAGATTCAGCGCCCCTTCTTCGTTCATCAGGCGCACTATTCCTTCCTGCCCTTCAAAGGCTTCTTGCCCGGCACGCAAAATGCAACCTCTTCCTATTTGATTGATGAGCACGGCAACCCCGAAAACTCCCTCATCATGTGGCCCATCCTTCCCCCCGGCATGCAGGTCAATCACGACGGCGTCACAGGCCGATACAGCATCGACGTCACCGACATCCCTCCCATCCCCAGCGAGGCATGGATGCCGCCCATGGATAGCTTCCTCTATAAGGTGCGCTTCTATTACAAGGGCGCATCCGGTGCCGAAGATTTCTGGACCTCCGAAGCCCGCCGCTGGTCAAAAGACGTCGACCACTTCGCCGAGCCCACCAAGTCGATCCGCGAAGTAGTATCCAGTCTGGTCGCTTCCACTGACACCCCCGAAGTCAAAGCCCGAAAGCTTTACAAGGCCGTCCAGGCTCTCGACAACACTGACTTCTCGCGCAAAAAAGATAAAGCCGAGTTGAAGCAGCTCGGCCTTCACGTCGCCAAACGTGCCGAAGATACCTGGTCCCAAAAGAGCGGCTCCAGCGAAGACATCGCTTTGCTCTACCTCGCCATGCTTCGCGCCGCCGGACTCTCCGCCAACGCCATGAAAGTCGTCGACCGTGAGCAGGGCGTCTTTGACCCCAGCTACATGTGGGCCCAGCAACTCACTGACACCGTCATCCTCCTCAACCTCAATGGCAAAGAGGTCGTCCTCGATCCAGGCCAAAAACTCTGCCCCTTCCAACTCGTAAGCTGGCGTCACTCCGGCGCCGGAGGCATTCGTCAGGGCACAGAAGGGAGAGCGACCGCGATCACCCCCGGCCAGTCCTACACATCCAATACCTTGCTCCGCACCGGCGAACTCAACGTCGATGAACATGCAGCCATCACCGGCCGCTTCTCATTCGTCATGAGCGGACAGCAAGCCCTCTGGTGGCGGCAGGTCGCGCTGCAAAACGATCTCGACGAAGTCAAAAAGGAATTCGATGAGTGGCTTACAGAATTCTGCCCCGATGGTCCCGAGGCTCACCTCGATCACTTCCTCGGCCTCGACGATCCCGACGTCAATTTGATTGCTATCGTCAAATTTGAAGGGGCCGTCGGAACAGCCACATCCAAACGCGTTCTCCTCCCCGGCTTCTTTTTTGAAACGCGCGGGAGCCACCCATTCGTCGATCAGGAAAAACGCCTTGAGCCTGTAGACATGCACTTTGCCGACCAGGTCACCGACCAGGTCGTCTTTCATCTGCCTGCCGGCTTCACCGTCGAGGGAGCCCCGCAGAGTACCCAGATCCCCTGGCCAGGCCACGCTTCTTTTGCCACCAAAACCATTCCCGCCCCCGGCCAAATCACCATCGCCCGCCAGCTCACCCGCGCCTTTACCCTCGTAAAGCCCGACGAATACCAGGGCCTCCGCGACTTCTATCAGAAGGTTGCCGCCGCTGACCAACAACAACTCGTCCTCGCTGCGGCGCCAACGCCAAAGGGAAACTAGCCCACTCCTTCAGCCAGGGAATTCGACCCTCTATCTGGTGTAAACTGGTTGAGACTCCAAAAAGCCGGTCCAACGAATCGGGCCGGCTACGTTGTGTCGGGACGTGGCTCAGCCTGGTAGAGCACTCGCTTGGGGTGCGAGGGGTCGGGAGTTCAAATCTCCCCGTCCCGACCATTATTAGAATCAACGACTTACGGAAAATGTCTCCGTATCAACAATCCTAACGCGAGGGGTCTTTTCTTGCAAGGATTTTCGCCTCTATTTAGACCTGTTGTACGTGCCCATCCACATGGTCGGGGTCAGCCATGGACCTCTGACTCTTTACAGTGAGGGATAGGTGTTCCTCATGACTGCACTGAAGCTCGTCACAACACCGGCGCGCTCTGCTCTGATGTCTCGCATTCGCTCGGTCAATACGAAGCCGGAACTGCTGGTCCGAAGGGCACTCCACAATCTCGGATACCGCTTCCGCTTGCATGTCCGAAATCTCCCCGGCTGCCCCGACATTGTGCTTCCAAAGTACCGGACCATCATTGAGGTGAAAGGCTGCTTTTGGCACGGCCATTCCTGCCGAGACGGGCGACTCCCAAACAGCAACGTGGAGTATTGGACACCGAAGTTGCTGCGCAATCGTAAGCGCGACAAAACGAACGAAAGCAAGCTGCGCCGCCTTGGATGGTCTGTGCATTGCCTGTGGGAGTGCAAATTAGAACGCTGTACAGAAGTGGGACTTCGCGAGTTGCTCTGTGAGATGCTCCCGAAGAAATGACCGCGTCTTCCACAGTCGAAGCGCATATCATCTCCAATAGACCATGAAAGTCCTATCCCTATTTTCCGGCGCTGGAGGCATGGACCTTGGATTCCAGCGAAGCGGTCACACGATTGTGTGGGCGAATGACTTCGATGAAGATGCAGTCGAATCGTACCGCGCCAACCTTGGAGACCACATCGTGCTTGGGGACATTCGGAAGATTCGGCTTCAGGACATGCCCGATGCGGACCTGGTCATTGGCGGGTTTCCATGCCAAGGGTTTTCAAGGGCGAACATGCTCCGGTCTTCCGACGATGAGAGGAATGCTCTCTACCGCGAGTTCCTTCGAGTGATTCGAGGAAAGAAACCGAGGTACTTCGTGGCTGAGAACGTGTCTGGCATTCTGAGTCTTGATGGCGGACGTGTGGTCGAGCAGATTCTGAAGGATTTCAGGTCGGCAGGATTTGATGTCGAGTTCGCCCGAGTAAATATGGCCGATTATGGCGTTCCTCAACTCCGCCGAAGGGTCATCTTTATCGGATGCAGGAAAGACATTCCCGAAGAGCTTAGACCCGAATTCCCGCGTCCAACTCATGCTGAGAAGCCGAGCGGGAAATTGAAACCATGGGTCACCATCTCTGAAGCTGTTAAGGGCATCCCGGAGCCGGATTCTTCTCACTCACTGCTCAATCATGTTTGCTCGAAATACAAGGTGACCAATCGGGACTTCACGGGACACCGTCCTACCAACCCGGACCGGCCTTCACCCACTATCCTTGCTCGTGGAAACGGCAAGGGCGGGGTCTGCGCAATTCATCATCCGAACAATCACCGGCGCATGAGTGTTCGAGAATCTGCACTGATTCAGACGTTCCCTAAGAGCTTCAGGTTCTTTGGAGCGTTGAACTCGATGTACCGACAGGTCGGCAATGCGGTCCCAGTATTGTTTGCGGCACAGCTCGGAAAGCAGTTCGCAGCGGTAGAGGAGCACGAGCTGATGGAGCTGGCCGTATGAGGGTGATTTCGCTTTTCTCGGGAGCTGGCGGCATGGACTATGGCTTTCTCCGTGCCGGGTTCGACATCGTATGGGCTAACGATATTTGGAAAGACGCCGTGGAAAGCTATCGCCTCAACCTGGGCGACCATATCTCATGCAAGGATATAAAAGAAATCGATGCCGGAGACATCCCGAATGCCGATGTCCTTATTGGCGGGTTTCCCTGCCAGGGTTTTTCGGTTGCCAATCGCAATCGATTTGCGGAGGATGAGCGAAATGCACTCTATCTTCAACTGCTGAGGATATTGAAAACGAAGCAGCCTAGATTCTTTGTTGCGGAAAATGTAAAGGGCATCAAGAGCTTAGATGGCGGCAAAGTATTCGACATGATCTTGTCGGACTTCCGCTCAGCCGGATACATGGTTGAACATGCCACTCTCAATGCGGCGGACTATGGGGTTCCCCAAAGACGTGAGCGCGTTTTCTTTGTAGGCGCTCGGAATGATCTTGGAATTGAATTGGATTTTCCTCCGCCTTGTACGCACGCGCCGTCAGAAATTGCAGCCGTGGCTGGGTTACGCCCTTGGGTGGGGATGGCAGAGGCTCTCAAGGACATACCAGACCCGGACGAAGTAAATAAGCTAGAAAACCACGATTACTCTCGCTATAAGCTGCGCTTTAACGGCTACCTTGGGCACCGCACAATAGATCCTCTCCTCCCGGCTCCAACAATTACAGCGAGAGGCGATGATCGCGGCGGAGTGGTAGTGATTCATCATCCGAGTAATCAGCGCAGACTAACCGCTCGCGAGGCCGCCATCATTCAGTCCTTTCCCCCGACCTACAGGTTCTTCGGCCCGAAAACCACCGTATACCGTCAAGTTGCTAATGCCGTGCCTCCACTGCTTGCACAGGTTATCGCTGAGTGGCTGATGAAGGCCGCGCTTCGTGCCGGTATCGGCACTTTGGAAGAATTGCCAGTAGGAGAAGGACAGTGATTCCGCCACGGCTGCCGTTTCAAGGCTACAAGTGGCGTTGGGCTACATTGACACCCACGGAAGGTCTCAACGAGCCTCCAATTTACCTCGGTGTGCTGCGCGTACTTAGAGACAATCAAGGAGTCCGTCCCAGCGATGCTGCGGTTACCGCTGGACTCGCACGAGTGGAGCGAGAAGTTGAGGGCCACGTGGAAACCGAGTTGCATCTGGTCCGCGACCAAGAGCGGAACATCCTGCGCAATTCCGGGCAATACTGGAAAGCGCTTGGGCTGCTTGAGGACACGCGTGGCACAACAGGCATCCAACTGACGCCGTTTGGGCTAGGTGTAGCAGACGGCAGGATTACACGTGATGAGTTCGCAGCGACGGTAGTCGCAAACCTGGAATTGCCTAATCGCGAGATTCAGAGCGCGGACGAGGTGCAACAGTGGGGCCGTGCACATCTGCGAATCAGGCCGCTCCGACTCATCTTGGAAATTATCATTCGCCTCGGAGTGCGGCTCGGGGCTGAAGAGGCATATCTCACGCCCGATGAACTTATCCGCATAGTAATTCCACTGGCCGGAGATGTTGAAACGGAAATAGATGACTACGTGGCGTGTCTTCAGCCGTACCGGGATGGCGCACTTGATATGGCACGCTGGCCCAATAGCGCTCCAGAATCAAATGACCGCCGCATGGCACGGGAATTTCTGCTCTTTCTCGCTCATTACGGCTTCTGCCAAATCGTTATAGCGGACGGGATGTATCGTCACCGTTTTGCCGTGCAAGCTGCGGCTGTAAATGAGATTCAAGCGATGCTTGACATCGAAGTGCCGCGCGAGCACCAGCCGATGCAGGTGATAGATGTTCTGCGGGAGCACGGCGCGGACGCATTTGCCGAACGGCGGCGGGTGATGCGCCAGATACTTGAGCGACCTCAACAACCGCAGTTCCGGCGGAATGTCCTACGTGCGTGCAGGTTTGAATGCCTAGTCACTCGTGAGCGAATCCCACAGGTGCTTGAGGCCGCACACATTATTCCGGTCGAATACAACGGCACAGATGCGGCTGGGAATGGACTCTGTTTGCGGTCTGACATCCATTCGCTATTCGATGCGGGACATCTGAGGATTGCACCGGACGGCCATCTATCATTTTCGGATGCCTTGATGGCAAGTCCCAACTACCGGGCACTTCCGCCACAGATTCACGTGCCTCGATTTGTGCGCAGAGAGTCTCTTGAGTGGCGGTGGCAATACCAGTAATGCCTTCGGGTGAGGCTGGACGGTTCGCCGCGCTTTCATTGCGCCTAGTCGAACACCGAAAGAGCCTCAATGGCTGATCAAGTCCTGCGGGTCTACAAGGCTCTTTCTGGCAAACGCCTCTGACGTGGGCCAATCGGGAGACACAAACGCGGGTCTCGAAATCGCTCCAGATTCTTCGAGAACAACAAAAAATGAGAGCAGATTGCCGTCTTCGCGTGCTTCGCCTTCCACGTCTTCCCATTGTAAAGTGACGGGCGGGTTAGGAAGATCATAGTTGCTTTCTAGGTCCAGAGACTTGCTGAGGAAGGCTAGCGCTTCTTCGTTCATCTCATCAAAGCATGAACGCGCATATGCTGCGTCATAGACTTTTAGTACGCGGACCCGCTTTGCATCCGTGCGTTCATCGAAGAATACAGTTTGCTGAGGCATTGTCGCTCCTCTATTCTGCCAGACCACCGCGAGCCGAGTCATACGTTCACTGGTGCGTAGCTGTAAAGGGTTTCCCTACTTATGCCGAACTCGCGTGCAAGGGCGGCTTTCTTTTCACCGGCTGCGACACGTGCGCGAAGCTGTGCGATACGTTCAAGGGTCAAGGACGGCTTCCGGCCCTTGTAGACCCCCGCTCTCTTCGCTAGGGTGATGCCCTCACGCTGACGCTCACGGATAAGGGAGCGCTCAAATTCTGCGAACGCACCCATTACGCTCAGGAGCAGCTTGGACATTGCATTGTCTTCGGTGGTGAACGTCAAGTGCTCTTTGGCAAACTCCACCACAACGCCCCGCTCCGTCAGCTCCAACACGATTTTGCGGAGGTCATCAAGGTTGCGGGCTAGGCGGTCCATGCTATGAACCACCAGCACGTCACCATCCCGAAGGTAGTCCAGCGCCGCTTGCAACTGAGGGCGCTTGGTGTCCTTGCCGCTCGCCTTGTCAACGAATCGCTTGTCTAGCTGGACACCTTCAAGCTGCCGGGATTCATTCTGGTCCAGAGTTGAAACCCGCACATACCCGATTCGCTTCCCACTGCGCCTTGCTGCCATCATGTCCAAATCTCCATGTGTCCAGTTAGACTCTAGGACTATTCGTTCACACTGTCAATAAAAAAATAAATGGACTCTATTCTGACAGGTAAAGTGTCAAGTGAGAGTGTCAGTTTGGGCTATACCCAAGCTGGACACAAATGGAACGGTGATTCAGGCGCGTTCCGGTTATTACTTACGGCTCTGCCGCTCCACCCGCTCTAGCCACTTCTTGCAAGCGGGGCTGCAAGTGCGAACCCGAGCGTTTTTTAGGTCGTCTTCAGGACCCGAACCCACGTACACGAAGCTGAGGCACCATTGCCCGTCCCGGCCTTGATACCCCCGTTTCGCGGCTTCGCAGTGACGTTCGCGAATCTCGCCGGAGGCTACCCGGCTAAAGTTGAGCCACATCGCAGAAAGCAGGTTTATCGGTCGCACAAGGAGATTTGCGGCAGTCGGATCGCTTGATAAGAGAGGCTCAACCTTTATCGTGCTTGCCTCATCTGAGTATGTGCTGTAGGCCCAAGCGTCTATGACAGCACTGCGCAACTCTTCTCGGGCGTCTTGGCGCTCTCGCTCGCGTCTCGGAAGGAAGTAACGACATCGTTCCCAGAGCTTTACAGCGCGTGCCATCCGGCGAATTTCATCGGTCCACACCTCAAGGGGCGCGTGCTTGCGGTTGTATCTGAGGTACTGAGGACCAGCCAAGGCATCAGACGCGGTCGGCACCGCGAGAATATCACCATACTCCCCCGCGAATGGCAGTATGGCCTTCATTGCGTGCTCATCATCCGCAACATCGAGCGATGCGAATCTGCGGAACAGTCCTATTTGGGGCTGAGTCTCAGCCGTGCCGCTCGCCGAATCGAGTGGCACCAGTCGCCGAATCCCGTCTCTATAGGACCGCCACTTATAGCCGCCCACCCACCTGTCCCAATTCAAACATTGCGTAATCATGGTGTCGCGTAGGATAGCACAGTTAACGCGACATTGGATTGCCTCGAAATCCCCGCGAGCTTAGGTTTGGAGATAGACGGTGCTCCGGCGCGAAGTTTGAAATGCAAGGTCGCTGTATCTTGGGCCGCATTGACAGACTGCGCTACGCGCCCACAACGTGAAACCCGCAGCTAGCGGAAGAAAGCGAGTAATAAAAGTGTTCAACCAAGACAAAACGGCGTCTCAATGCGGACACCTGGACCGTGAGATTCCCGTGCAAAATTGGGGTGATTTTGCTCTGGACATAATCACCAACGGCAAGAATGGCTTTCTGAAATGCGCATGGGACAGCCCAAAGCAACCGTGCGAATGTGGCGGCAAAACGCACGTCGTTGATGTGGTGTGGGAACGTGACCCCGGTGAGCTGGACCGTCGTTGGGTGCGCATGGAGGTACGCTGTGAAGCGGGACGCGGCTATTTACTGCTCATTCGGAATCATGCAGGAAAGTCCTATTTCGGCACGGTATTGCTAGATAACAGCGTTGTTTCTCCATTCGCTGAGGGGGCGCGTTGGTAATGGCCCTCTCAATTGAAAATCTGAAAGCACAAAAGCGTTGGGTCCTTTGGAAGCTGGAAAAGCGTGACGGCAAGGAAACCAAAGTCCCCTATCAAGCTAACGGCGCTCACGCCTCATCCACAGACGCAAGCACCTGGATGACATACGCTGAGGCATCCCCGGACGCGCATAAGTTTAGTGGTCTGGGTGTGGTGATGGGAGCCGTGGAGGGCATCCACCTTGGTGGTGTTGACCTGGACAATTGCTGTGATGCCGTCACGGGGAAGTTTACCCCGGAGTCACGCGAGGTTGTCATTGGGCTGGACAGCTACACGGAATTTTCACCAAGCGGCACGGGCGTACACATCTTGATGATTGCGGATTTGCGCGGGCGCAAAGGTATCAAGTTGCCTTTCCCCGGCACCAAAGCAACAGAACTATATGACAAGGACCGTTACCTCACTTTCACGGGACGCCACATTAGCAAGACACCGGGCAGCATCCTTGACCGCACTGAGGCTTTCAATACGCTGTATGACCGGGTTGCCGCATCGAAGCAAACCAAGACAGGCTTGACAGTGAGTATCTCCGTCTCAGAGGCGGAGCGGTACACACAGCTCATGGCCGGGAATATGAGCCTTTACCACGATGACCATAGCGCGGCTGACTTTGCTCTGTGCTGCCTCTTGGCAAAGAAACACGCTTGCAATGCTTTCAAGATTGACACTGAGTTTGAAAAGTCCGGGCTGTATCGGGAAAAGTGGGACCGCGAGGACTATAGGGAAAACACCATCAC
>Ga0302319_10017381_pt1 | contig 13178 bp, 8 predicted proteins | sample Bog_T0_2_FD_203319 | JGI IMG/M metagenome (GOLD analysis project Ga0302319, IMG submission 203319) | Peat permafrost microbial communities from Stordalen Mire near Abisko, Sweden - Bog_T0_2 | ecosystem: Environmental > Terrestrial > Soil > Wetlands > Peat | place: Sweden: Abisko, Stordalen Mire...
CGTCGGTTGTTGAACCACTCGAGGTAGTTGAGCGTGGCCCATTCGACATGCTCGACGTTGCGCCAAGGCCCCTTGCGATGGATCAACTCGGTCTTGTAGAGACCGTTGAATGATTCAGCCAACGCATTGTCGTAGCTGTCGCCCTTGGAGCCAACCGACGCGACGATCTCGGCTTCACCGAGACGCTCCGAGTATCGAATCGATAAATACTGAACGCCCCTATCCGAATGATGTATTAACGCCGAGAGGTCGCTTCCGTTGCGCGAGTAGATCGCCATCTCGAGGGCGTCGATCGCTAAGTCGCTGCGCAGCGACGTGGAGGCTTGCCAACCAACGATCGCTCTCGAGAAGACGTCGATGATGAACGCGACGTAGGTCCAGCCGGTGTGGGTCTTCACGTAAGTCAGGTCCGCCACCCAGAGACGGTTGGGCGCTGTGGCCACGAACTGTCGATCGACGAGGTCGCTCGGCCGGTGCTGGTTCTCGTCGCTGATCGTCGTCAGTTTGAACTGGCGACCACGACGCACGCCCGTCAGTCCCATGGTCTTCATCAGCCGGCGCACCGTGCAGTTAGCGATGCGAACCTGTTCGAAGTTCAGTTGCTTCCAGACCTTCTTCACGCCGTAACAACCGTCGAAACTGGCCTCGTAGACGCGCTTGATCTCGACTTTCAAGGCCTCGTCGCGCAGGTCGCGCGCTGACGGTGGACGGGACCTGGCGGCGTAGTACGTGCTGGGGGCGAACTGCAAGGCTCTGCAGATCGGCTCGACCCCCCATCGACCCTTGCGGGCGTCGATGTAGCGCACTACCTCTTGGTGTGACCGTCGAGCGCAGTCGCGAAGAAAATCGACGCGTCCTGCAAGATGGCGTTGGCCCGACGCAGGTCCTTGTTCTCGCGCTCGAGTTGCTTAAGCCGTGCGCGCTCGTCCGACGTGATGCCCGGGCGAGATCCGGTGTCGACCTGGGTCTTTCGAACCCAGGTCCTGAGCGTTTCCGGAGACATGCCGAAGAGCTTGGAGATGGCAGTGAACGTGGCCCACTCGGACGGGTAGTCCTCGCGTTTCTCGATCACCATCCTCACGGCTCGTTCACGCAGCTCGGGTGAGTAACGGGTAGATCCTGACATGAAGTAATCCTCTCAGAGGATTTACTCTCCATGCTTCCCGTCGCGATTCATTCCTCCTCCAGTTTTAAAACTGTATCTGCGAATCAGATTCGCAATCTGTCGGACCTGATATATCTTTGCGTCTCCATCTTCTGATTGCACATTGACCAGCTCTGAGACCCCCTCTCGAACGAACACGCGATGATTCCCCCGCCCGCGGACTTCTCGAAACCCAAGTGCAGTCGTGAGGCGAATCAAGTCGTTGAAATCGACATTTGCTAAATTGCCCCTAAGTATTTTCTCCAATGGTCGATCGGGCCTCATCGGCGTCACCATAGGTCCGCGATGTGACTTCTACCGAATCAAGAAAGATCCACCGGTTGCCACAGTTGGGATTCACATAAAGCCGATACGCCAGAGCACTTTTGCCGATGGTCACAATTCATTGCCTAAGGCTCAACCACTTGCGTGCCTTGCAAGCAGTAGGCAACTCGTGGCTCCCCCACTTCATTCGCTATGAGCAATACTTGATAGATATTGCTGCGTTTCCGGATCTGAGGAATAGATATAGCAACCATTCATCCCTCGGGACATAAGGGTTCGATAGGTGTTTCGTATCAAAATGTCGGCTCGAGCGAGGGCACTTTCGGGGTCCTCCTTGAATGCTTTCTTGAAGCCCTTTAGAGACTGGTCTGTCCGAGCCCGAGCGAAGGGGTCGGTGACGAGAGCCCCGTTTCGGTAAATCAAGTCCGGGCCAATGATAACTCCGATATAGTCGCATTCCAGGCCCTGGGACGTGTGGATACAGCCGACTTCGTTCACAGAATGCGGAGCAATCATCCACGTACTTCCATCAGACGCAAGATTCCATTTCATGGCGAAGTCGGTTCCCTCAAAGACGATGTCCTTTGTCCGGGGATCCTTCTTGCTAACCCAATTCCAGCAGTATCCCGCTACGAGTCGAGACCGATTGTTGCCCCTATTTCTCTCAAGAATCACGTCTCGGAGTCGCGAAGGCGAATCCATTACACGGAAGTCATAACCCGTATCTACTAAGTCAACTTGGGGTTGTTCACTAATCCCCAGCAGTTGATCCAACCAACGAAGATATTCGTCAGAGCCTGCGCAACGGAACTGTGCAAAAAGGTCCATGTGGTGAATTGTGGCACCGAAAGATTCGGCCCAGCGCTCAATCTCAGCAACATCGCCGATATCACGCCACGTGACCTTTTGATCTTCATCAAGGAAGAACACCGCAACACGAGCGCAATTCATCACTTCGGCTATTTGATTGTCCCCGAGGTTTCCGTATAGACCACCCTTCTCCGCTAACCGATGTGCCTCATCCACTAACAACACGTCGTATGCCTCTTCTGAAACTTCACGAAAAGCATCCGAACTTACAAAAAGCTCTGTAATCTCTGCAGTCTTCATCGAACCCTTAAGTTTCGCTTCGTACACGCGCCGAGGAGCAGCGTTCTTTGACACGTAGCGAACATTCTTGGATTCCTTGGTTAGGCGAACGAGTCCATTGACAGCAATGAGTGATTTGCCAGTACCAGGACCTCCTCTGACGATTATCGTCGATTTCTCTTCATTGGCGGTCTTCTTCTCAATATCCATGATTCGCTCCAAGATCGACTTCTGCTCGTCAATCAAAGCGAACTCTTCATTGCCCTTCAGCATCGAACTCAATGCTTCGACAAGTTGCTTGCCCGGACGGATACGGCTCTGATCAATTTCCTGGAGCATTGACACACCGGGTCCCTCAATAATGAAGCGAGAGATGTGGTTACGAAGCTTCACGTGCTCGCCCTTTAGGAACAAGGGTGCCTTTGAAATGTTCTCATATTGATCGTTCGCTTGAAGAACATCTCGGCTCTCGCAGTTGTGAACGTACGCGCAAGGTTGAATTCCGATTCCTTCAACCTGGACTACTTCGTAGAAGTCCATCAATTGTTTTGCGTACGACCAAGCTTGGTAAGAAGGGTGAACTAATTCACGAAAACCTCCCCCAACGGCTGTCCGGACATGATCTCGTAAATCTGAATCTTCGACTTTTGTCCACTGCTTCAGCTCGACGATGACGACATTCTTCGCGCCCAATCCATCCTGACCAGCGATAATGAAGTCAATTCGTTGTTTACGACCATTGATTCGGTATTCGACCGCAATACCCGCATCTTCGGGAATGCCTGGACTATTGACCACATGAAACATTGCATTCCCAAGTGAATTGTGCCACGACTGATACTCAGCTGACCCAACTGAAATTTTCAATCCAAGACCACGTTGAACAGCGTCTCGAATCCGATCTTCAATATCCGGTGCCTGATCTAAGAATTGCGATTTCGTAGCTAAATACGCGAGCACCAAGTGAATCGTACTCATCCTTGTGTCAGAATCTCGGTCTTGAATCACCATGTATTCAGTCGCGGAGACGAAATAATAACGAATTTCTGCATTGCCAGCCAGACTTCCCTGGCGACTATTGGAAAGGTCTCGGCAGAACTGTATTAGTGACCCATACGCATGAAAGGCAATGGGAACCACGCTGTGCCAAGCTTTGCAACATGCCGGAAAATTCGACGTCATTGTGAAAGTCTGGCCGTATTGGAAATGATTTAGTCTCCACCAGACCTGTCGCGATTCAGCCGCTAGCTTCTAGTAGTCCATCAAATATTACGTATGACTTCGCCGATGTAATTCTTATTCAACCAAAAACACTTCTTGACCAAATGCGTTCCCTGTGGGGTAAGCAACGTATCGCTTGCGTTTCGTGCTTTCGGTCTGACGTGAGCAACTCGACTCTCCCTTGATTTTGGTAGATCACTAGCATCGATCGCGACGCGGCTCCTTGTAAGTTCCCATACTCGACGTGCTTCTTCACGGTCGAGATACGGCATATTCCAATATTGGATTTTCTCCAACCTTGTCTCTCCGTCATCTCCCTTCCGGAAAATGACAAAAAGAAACCTCTGTTCAACCTTTTCAAAGAATTTCGAATCCTCCCAGTCCTCATTGATTATGTCCAAATAATTGAATGCCGGAAACGACATCGCTTCAAATGGCCTCCAGTTCTTGTTGACTCGAATCGTCTTGATCTCGATGCCCGCTTTGTCAATTTCTGGAACTGAACTCCCGACGGCCCCTAACATTCGCATAGCAAGCCGGCGTTGGAAGTTCTTGTCGTTCTTGCCTCTCTTGTAACAGTTGATCAAATTTGAAATTTCATCAACGGACTTTCCAAGGTATGGTGCAAACTTCACCTTCGTGGCTTCTTCGATGCCAGAGTTCTTGGCGACTTCCAGAACCCCGGCCTCCACCGTATGGATGTCGATAATCCTGTTCACATACATCGGTTTAAGCGCAAAAGCTCGTGCCTTTGCCGCAACATTAGAGAAGGGTTGTCTTTTCGGTGCTTCGTTTTCTCCACCTGAACCTTTACGACTTGCGCTTAAGTAATAGGTGTCGCCTTCTGACAGCTCATGCGCTTTCCCGTTCTCAATCTTGTCCTTAATCTTCTGCCAGTCAAGTTTGATTTGCAATAAATCATCGGCAGGAAACTTGAAGAGAATCGGTTCCAGCACAAATCGCCTATTGAAGACAGCAACCTCCTTCTCATATAGAGTGAATAAGAGCAACATCAAATGGCATTTCTCCATCAACGAAGAAGTTTCCCAATTTTCATTCACAAGTTCCATGTAGTTGATCATCGTAAGAGTTAGCCGCTCTTTAGCCTGATACCCACCCTTACTCTTGCGCTTGACCCCGGTTGTCTTGAGCTCGACTCCTGCCTCTGGGAAGTCCGGCTCGGAAGAAGAGTTGGGTTCGTATTCAAAGAAGAACTTTTCGACGAGGGAGCCTAGATCACCCTTATTTCGAAGATTTTCCGTCACTTGGGACATATCAACGGTCTCAGCGAGGGTCTTGCCCGACAAACGTTTTGCGAACTCCAATATCGACTCAGGCGAAGTCCTATCGTAGGCAGCACAATTCATAAGTCGTACTCTATTGCGGTCCTAAATAGATTGCGCGTACTGAGCAATCCGGAGTGATTGGACCTTTGAACTCAGGACGCCCGGCCCCTCTTGGTGTCAGCAGCAGGAAGGTCAGCGGCGAGCACGGCTCCGACTTTCTCAACGAGGCCAACTACCAGTGCGTTACCCACAAAGAATGCGCGTCGCGCGTCCCCAATTTCCTCGCCTGGAGACGCGTACTTCGTCCAATCATCAGGGAATCCACTGAGTCTCTCTAGTTCCATCGGAGTCAGGCGCCTGAAACCATGGGGGGTCTCAATCAAGTGCTTGAAGCGTGAAGGCGATGTTCCACCTTCTCCCGTCAAAATTGTTCGACTTGGATTAGTGAGCAAGTCCGGGAAGGCCATCCCACCTTCCGCATACTTGTAGTACTCACCACTCCCCTTATGTGTTCGTTGAATCGTCTTTGGACCCTTCAGATAGCGCCACTCGCTCAGCCGAGATTCGGGGATCCAATATTCATCCGGAACGTCGGCGTCGTCAATTAGTACATCGCCGAGCACCGACACGTGGCTAGGAGATATGGCTTCGGTCTTGGTCGTGAAGGCTTTTCCGCCTAGGTAAACGCCCGAATTCTCGAATAGGCTTTTGGCGCCACCTTTGCCGAAATTCTCGCTGATGATGTCAGGTGTATCAGTCAAGTCAATTTCCAGTAGTTCAACCTTCATGCGGCGAACTGGCAGCGCCCTTGCGAGTACACCAGCTTCGAAAATAATCTCTTCTGCTTCAAGCGCCTTTAGAGGGGTAGTCCGCCGTGTCTTCGTCGCCAGGATGAAGACACGAATCCTCCTTTGCGGGAAACCGTACTCAGCTGAGTTCGCCACTCTCCATTCGATGCGATAACCGAGTGAACCGAGTGTATTGAGCATTACGGCGAAGTCTCGACCCCTCTGACTCGCGGGCGACTTCAACAAACGATCTACGTTTTCCAGAAAGACATACTTTGGCCGATTTGATTCAACCAATTTGTGGATGTCCCACCACAAAACGCCCTTCTTCCCTTCGAGGCCCTTGGAGGACTTGAGAGATTTGGCAACAGAGTAATCCTGGCACGGGTAACCACCCACAAGGATGTCCGTCCTCGGTATTAATAACCCCCCGGACTCGACGTGGCGGTTCACTAGCTCGGTGATATTGACGTTCGAATGTCCTTCACCGCCAAAATTGAAGACGTAACAATCGGAAGCGTGTTGTGCCTTGGTCGACGGCTCCCATTGATTCGAGAATACGGTCTTCAATCCAGACCTTGATAGAGCGATGCGAAAACCACCGACACCGGCGAATAGTTCGGCGACTGTACCGACAACTTCGCCATTCTTTGGTTCCTTGTAGGGGCGGATCTTCTGAGTCATGTAACACTCGATGATAGGACTGGAGTGTGACCTCTCCCGTCAGTTCCACAAGACGTCGACCAAACGTTGAAAGGGACTCGCAATGCCACGAACGGCGTAGGTGTGGGAAATTGATCTCTCGGACTTCTTGAGCTGAAAGGGTGGCCCGGCCAAAGAAGGTACGGCAAGTACAGCCGCTTCCGCAGGACAATACCTCGTGGGCGTCCTCTCAAGGTGTACGCCAATCCATGCTTTCGAACCGTCCTAGAGACACAAAACCCGAGCTAGCACTGCACTCAGACGCGCCACTAAGCAAGCCAATGACAAGTTTCATCGTGCCTCCAGATTTTCCGAAACGCCAAAATTCGTAGGTGAGGAAATGGTTTCAGTGCGGTGTTTCTTGGTGGGTCGCAGAGACTCTCAAAGGGTACCTAACAAGAGTATGGTCACAATCCAGACCTACTCCGTTCAAACTCCGAATAGAGGTAAAGATGCACGACTCGAACAGTGCCTTTCTTGACCCAGATGCTATCTGGCGAAAGTGTGAGATTGCGTGGTCGAATCACCTCCAATTGAGCGAATACATGGTGACTCGATTGGGCGAGGCCGAGGGGAACAATGATCGTACAAAAGCACCACTTGTATCTATAAAGGGCGCGTATTACCGAGCACCGGACTTCCTTGCTTCGAAGGCCGGGGTTCAGGAGTATTGGGAAGTTAAGTATCGAAGCCATCCCGAGATCAACTTGCAGACAGGGGAATTTGAGTATTGGATTAGCCGAGACTGTTTCAATGACTACGTCACGATTCGACAAGCAGGTGGAGTCGGTATCCACGTCGCCCTCTTTGATGCCACGATTGGGGCAGCAGGAGGTTGGCTAACCGCTGAGCTCGGAAGGATCTACGGTTCCGGTCGCTCCGCTTCACGTTACGCAGATGACGGCACACTCATCGATGCGTGGATTTGGCCTAGAAGTGAGATGAACCAGATCGAGGGACCCTCACTAAACATTGAGTCTCGAGACAACCCTGTCTTTCCGGAGCCCGGTCCAAGACCTCCCATAACTTTTGAGGAGCTCGCGCAAGCCGAAGGGGAACTTCGGGGAGTGACGAGCGGTGTCTCAACTGTTTCGCCTGGCTCGGCGAATCTGGCAATAAATGTTCTGTCTAACGACTTCCTCAGTTCGTTAGACGTGTTGAGTCGCAAGTTACAACTTGAAAGAGTTCCGCGATACTCGGTTCTTCTGATTGGCGGATCGCCCGAAGAGAGGACCGATGCCCTCGGGTTGCTCGAGTACGGAATTAGGGTATTCCTCATCACGGACTCGGGACTCGCCCTCAGTCCCCGCGAGCAGGCGTTCGAAGAGGTGCGATTGCTGGAAGTCTCGGTACTGCCATCGACTATCGATCGATCCGTCACTGTGGTCGATGGATTGATTGTCTCCTCCGACTCGGAATACGTTCACGAAATGTTGAATGCCGCCGACCTCGTTGATGGCGTCAACCCAAAGCAATACCTGGTCGTTCACAGTTCGGCAGAAGCCAACGTCATCGTGAAGGCGGGGGCAGGTACGGGGAAGACTGAGACGATGGCTGAGCACCTCGTCTTCTTGCTGTCCACGTCCTCCGAAACCATCTCCGTTGACTCGGCTGACTCGCTGAGGAGCTTGAGACTGAATGAGGTGGGACTGGTCACCTTCGCGCGAGAAGCCGCCGCCGAAATGCGATCTCGAATCAGTCGGACCCTTCTCTCACGGCTCCGATTGTGCGGGAAGTGCGTCCTCCCTATATTGCACTGGCTGATGCAACTGCCGTCGATGCAGATCTCCACTATTCACGCCTTCGCAAAGTCAGTCATCAGCAGCCACGGACAGGCAATTGGCCTCGGTGCTGGAATCGAAGTGACGAGCGGCAAGCACGACTTCGAATCCGCATGCCTTGATGCCCTCTCGGATCACATCCGGACGCATTTGGATGGAGATGCTAACCAGTGGGTCGCGTCGACCTATCTCTGGGTCGGGTTCCTGAGAAAACTTTGGGACACGCTCGAGCGTAACGGCGTTACCTTGCTAGACCTTCCGAACACAAGATCTGAGTTGCCCCTCTTGGACTGGTCGTGTGGCGAGATCGTGCCGGACAAGAAGGCGATCATCGACTCAATCCCAATGATTCTCGAGGAGGTGTCGACGGTTCTCAGTAAGAAGACACTCGAAGCGCAATCCGTGAACTCGAATCAACTTGTGCCGCTCGCTTTGTCAGCATTGAAGGCGACCCACAGCCAATTACCCTTGAGACATCTATTCGTCGACGAATTCCAAGACACTGACTTCACTCAAATCGACTTCCTGACGACCATCGTAGAGCGAAGTTCTTGCAAACTCTTTGTCGTGGGGGATGTGAAGCAAGGTATTTATCGCTTCCGCGGTGCCGAAGGCAATGCATTCGGTCTGCTGAGGCAGAGGGTGTCTGAGAAAGGTCTCACCTCCTTCGAAGAGTTCAACCTCGGGCGCAATTTCCGGTCTGATGGAATCCTCCTACGCAGCATCAATGAAGTCTGCCAATACATGTCTTCGCTGGGGCTCTTGGATTACCAACATTCCCTGGATGAGTTGTCGTCCAAAGTCGCCAGAGAGTCTCTTGGCCTTCCTCTCCAATTGGCTCCGGTGAATCGTTCCAAGTGGGAGGAAGCCGCAACAGAAGTTGTCGGCTACTGGGCCGCATCACATCCAAGTGAGACGATTGGAATACTCTGCAGAACAAATGACCAGGCATTGAAGGCTTATCGAAGCCTGAGGAACGCCTCCTTAAATCCGGAGCTTTCAACACATGGTGAGTTCTTCGTGACTCCTGCGGTCATCGAGTTCAGAGGCTTTCTCGCCGCAATCTTGAATTGGGCGGATCCTGCCAGCCTCCTCCAACTCGCCGAGACGCGTTGGTGGTCCGCTTTGATGAATTCGATTGAGCCTTTGTTTACCGCCAGATTCGGTGAAGATTGGGGTGAGCCATCGTCCCCCATATTGAATTGGCAGCAGAGGGTTGAACCTCTGGTTTCAGGTGGCCGTTGGGTCTTCGATGACCTGAATCCGTATATGCGACGGCTTCGCACTCTCTTCGTGACGCAGTCACAGATGGCGACCTTGGAGTTCCTGGCGCTGGCAGTAGCCGCGTTCAGACCTGCCGCTCCAGTCTTGTCCGGCGACTCGTTCCGACTTTCTGACCGCCTGAGGTATCAACATTGCCTGGACCATTTGCTGACGCTTATTGACGCCAAGTTCGTCGATCGCAGTGTGAGCCTCAAGCAGGTCCACGACTGGTTGACTCTCCAAATTTCTGCCAATAACACAGAGGACGAACCCATTTCGGAATCGGACACGAGATCGAAAGTGCGTGTCTTGACGATTCATAGATCGAAAGGGCTCGAGTTTGATAACGTGCTGCTCCCAGTGACCTGGTTCGATCCGAGACCGTGGCAAAAGGACAAGTTCTCGCTCCGGCGGCGTTCGGATGGTATCCGAATGGATTGGGAGTGGAACTTCGATCGAGGTGCCGGGGAAGTCACGATTACCAACGTGAGAGCGGACCTTGGAAATCCGTTTGTCGGGCGGGGGCAAGAGGTGATTCAAAGTCAGAAGGAAGATGCTCGGCTTCTTTACGTCGCAATGACAAGAGCACGATTGAGGCTCACCTGCTTGATACCTGAAAGTATGGGCACGATGCAGTGGTGTCGATACCTGCACGAGGGCTTAGGCTCGTGAGCCCAATCGAAGTTTACTCAACAGGAGATTTGCGCCAGCCGGCACTGGAGCAATTCGCGGAAGCGACGAAGGTTGATATCTCGGCCGCCCTCCACATCTCCGCGACGCGAAGTCTGACATCACAGTTCCAATCCGTAAGTCTTAACTCACACACGATTGCCGATCTAACCAACCTCTACATCGAGTCCACATTCACGCCAGCTTCCCGACCGCCGTCTCGAGCAGAGGATCTCAAGGGACGCCGGGAAGCTTTGCTTGCACGCTCCAGGGCAAGGAAGTTGGACGCAGCACTCAAGTTCGATCGTTTCTTGCGAATTCAAACACAGCCGTACGAGAATCGCGAATTGGCCAGTTTGATGACTACCAACCGGCGGGTCATCTATCGCACACTTCAATCGCTCTCATCCTCAGGATTTCGCGCAGAAACAATCTCAGGAGACCTAAACGAACTACAACAAGCAGTCAGAACGATTTGGCGAGAATGCGAAACAGAATTACCCGAATTCTTAGCGAACTACAACGCGTTGTGGAGGCCTTTACGAGAGGATGCATTCGCAGGTACGACAGAAGCCTTGGATGCGGCGGTGTCGATACTTGGATGTGACCATTCGGTGATCGTGTTCCATGGATTCCACTTCTATACGCCCGCTCAGTACGCACTATTCAAATTGGCTGAACGTTACATGGAGCATCGACTTGTCTTCTTCGTACATGACGACGGAGAGCGCGCCGTTTTCGAGGAGTGGAGGAGATTCTTCTCTGGCCGATGGCTTCCTGCGCCGACTCCGATTCCGCCATCAGGTGAAGTAACGGTTGAATCGGCGGCGTCGCGCCAGTTCGAGAATGCCATGAGTGGCAAACTGGTCAACGCCGATGGAGCGGTCGATTACCTTGAAGTGGTCGAATTCTCGGAAGCATCCGTCCTGGTTCGTGAGTTGGCCCATGAACGTCTGCTTGTTGCTCAAACGGGGTCCAACGTGCCAATGGTTTTTGCAGCACAGAGTGACTCGCTCGAAAGGTTAAGAGGTCGACTCGAGATCTCACTTCTATCCCGTAAGGTCCAGATCGCGCATTTACCGGTCGGGGCGTTCCTCGTCGAATTGCACCGGTGCTTGCAACTGCCGAACGGGCAGCCAGGCGCGTACCTATCGTTCTCATCCCTTCAAGAGTTGACCGGGACTGGAGTCGTCGCTCACCTAGGTGTCGAAACCGGGCGCCAAGTCCAAGCCAACTTCGAGTATGCAGCGAGCTTCTTCGACGGGTGTTCGTCAGAATCGGATTGGGCTCGAGCGATGGAGGCCCTGGAGTCTTGCATCGCCGAGGAAATAATCCCGGGGCTGCCACTCCATGCCAAAACGTCGGATTTGACCATCACGGGTGACGAGCGAATCCTGATTCCGTGGCTGTCTTTGACTCCCGATGAGTTGGCTCAGATGAAGTCCGTGGTTTCGAATACTTTCAGCATCTTGAACCAAATCTTGGAGAGCGGGAACCAGAAGGTTCGCAGTTATGCGCGCTTCCTGCATCGTCAAGTCGAGGAAGCTCTAAAGGGCCTTGATTATGCGTACTCCAATCAATTGAACGAAATGCTGATGTCGTTCGGGCTAATTGAGGATCTTGAATTGACCGTGGAAGGACTGGTTGATCTGGTCGTGATATCGATGGGTCGAAGGCTTGACTTCGATGACTTCCCCAGTGAAGTCGAGGACGAGGACGAACTGCAACCGCTCCAGTCGCTCGACCAGTTTGCCTACAAGACAAGCGAAGTAGACATCCATCTCATGAATCTGAGCGATGCGGCGTTTCCGTCGATGGTGAAGACCGTCGGTTGGCCATTCTCCCTGATGCACGTCGAGGCAAAAACGATGCTTGAGTCGCAATCGGTTGCTCTTCTTCATGCGCGCGAGGAGTTCTCAGGATTGGGCGACTTGTATCTCTTCTCGCTCGCCCTGATGTGTGCAGGACCGTCGAGCCGACTCACGTTGTCCTGGATTCGAAATTTTGATGACTACTCGATGTCACCATCACCACTGATACGCTCCCTGACCGCTGCACAAGCGAACCTGCCATTTTTCACAAATGAAACAGGTGGCTATGCAATCACGCACTCCGGACTGGGAGGAGACGACCTCTCGGCAGATGTGCCAAGTCCTGAGATTGATGAGACTGACCCGACCGTGGTGGTACAGGTTATCGACGCCATCATGCGCTTGCCGAACGAGTTGGTGGCATCGTCGATACCTTGCACTCGTAGACTCTTCCTCCAGTGGGCAAACCTCCGTCGCGCGGGTTTCCGCGACCGCTTTCGCCAAACCCACCTCTACGGCAACTTCATCGGACTTCTTGAGAAGAAGTATGAGATTGACCATGAAAAGTCAGTTTCTTTCTGCAATCGCGCCTGGTTCAAGTGGCCGATGAGCGAAAAACTGACAAGTAGAGGTCCCGACGCGAGAATTTTCGTAGGAAAACGCGGCAAATGGCCAAGCGCGAGGCCCGCCTGGATATACCTAATGGCCGGTAAGGCTGATGGGACACGACCCGTTGATGCCGCATACAGGGTGTTGATTGGCAAGGCAGGGACCGAGGAGACCAAGGTAGAACTACTGCGTGCATCTTCACCTCGACGAGCCGGACCACTTCCAGCTGGCGTCGTGGGTGATCACTGCAATCTCTGTCCTGTCCAGACGCTTTGTGCGCGTCGTCGCGCCGAAGGAGAGACTGAGGATACGGATTGAGTTCGAGGACCAAAGAAGCACTAAAGCAATTCCATTGGCCAGTCTCGCTACTCGTCAAAGTCGATGTCCGGAAGGACGAATTCATGTTGACGTCCCCTGAAGTGGTGTAATTTCTTGGCCTTTTGCTGAAGACGGGCCACCGGAGTATTTCTTTATGTGTCCGGCTAGACACGAAAGGAAAACTCCGGTGACCCACATTGATTTTGACCTGT
>Ga0302319_10017383_pt1 | contig 13177 bp, 8 predicted proteins | sample Bog_T0_2_FD_203319 | JGI IMG/M metagenome (GOLD analysis project Ga0302319, IMG submission 203319) | Peat permafrost microbial communities from Stordalen Mire near Abisko, Sweden - Bog_T0_2 | ecosystem: Environmental > Terrestrial > Soil > Wetlands > Peat | place: Sweden: Abisko, Stordalen Mire...
GACCTTGAAATACGATTTGAGTTTGATTTGTCGAGCTTAAATTCATAAGAATTATTTTCCCCGACGTTCCGGGGGTACTGGCGTTGTTTACGCCATCAGGTGCAAAGTTAAACCCTACATCACTGGCATTACGCGCTACACCTGATCCTCCTACGGATGTTATCCCCCACACAGACCAGACATAATTGGCCGTAATGTAGGTACCAGATGCGCCTATCTGGATTAGTAAATAGGCTCCAGCGCTCACCGGAACAACCGCAGAATACCGCAATTCATAGTGATCATATCCTGAAGGGATTCCGGCAAAAGACACTGTGGCAGAATTGCTCGCAGTGACTGTTGGGAATAAAAGAACGTCACTTGCGCCAGAGGCTCCTCGATCCACATAGCCCTGAGTGGCAATTTGGACACCGCCTGTCCCAGCCGTTCCTGTGGGGGCATGGGGTGTGCCGGTAAAAACTGGACTCGACAATGGCGCGAACGATGCCGCCACAAAGGAAGTAGAAGCGGCACTGTTATCCGCATCCCCAGGAGATGCCGTCGGAACTGATATGGATCCGCTCGTAAAACTATTGCTTCCAGAATAGGTATTGTTGCCCGTAAAGGAATTATTTCCAGAAAGGGCAATGCCTCCTAAATTATTTAATGCTTGCCCAGAAGTTGTTGCCCCCGTACCACCATTGGCAACCGACAAAGGAAGCGGGGCATTTGGAATCGTTGATGGTATAATTAAAACCCAATCATCGTTTCCTAAATCGGTCGCCCAGACGGATGACGTATTAGCGTTCACACATAAATAATAACTTCCAGTATTTGCTCCGTTGATGCCGTCTTGAACTATGTCAGCATAATTATAAACTGCGCTAGTTTGCCATACTCCGCGATAAGAACCGCTTCTCGCAGCTATTTGTTGAATCTCCATGCACAAAATATCAAGGGCTTGTTCAGTAACAATTGGATACTGATTGCCTTGATTGGATATTTCTGCTGCTTGCGTAAGAGGGAGAACGCGTGAAATGGTCAGCGATGTTCCATTGGCAATCGGCGATCCTGACAAAGGATATGTAACGGTTCCACCTTGCCCCCAAATTTGCCCCGTAGCTGGGGAATTGAGAGAAACGCTATAGGCGGTGGACGGAAGGGAGATGGTAGTACCAGAAGCGGCGGTATAAACCACATTGATGTCAGATACGGCAACGCCAATGAATGGAAACGCAAAAACGGTTTGCGAGCCGTTTCCGCCGACGACGATAGTGCTGCTGGTGGTCGAAACGGTCACTTGCGTTCCATCTATTGGGATACAGCGTCATCACGACGCGATTTATCGGGCAGATATTATCACTTAATCGTAGAATTGGATAGGGAATATTTAGTGCATTCCTCCACCTAGTTTACCATTCCCCAACACTCCGCTTGATGCATTTCCTTTGGCAAGATAAACGCCGGGAACACCATAGGGAACTCCAGCCCCCGGAACATACCCGATCATTGCATTCCCGGTTTCTTTTCTCAGGCGCTGGTTCGTTCTTTCCCACCATCCCGGACTCGCAGCTTCCAAAAGATGGTAGGCAAGCAAGTAATCATATGCCCCTTTAACATAGAAAAGATTGGCAAATGGGACATGATTAACCGCTATGTGGGCTAGATCAGGCCATAGTTTATTTTTCTCTCCCTCTACATCGCCAACGGCTTTTCCGTATAGAGAGGCGATATCGTTCACATCCCCTACAACGGGGCCAGCAAGTGCAACAATTCCTTGTGTTCCCATGCGCTGTATTTGACCGAATAGCTCATCCCCAAGGATGCCAAGCGCCCCGCTGTTTGCCGTTGCTTCCAAAATAGTTTTGATACTTAGGGGATCAGGAGCGGGACGCCCAGCTAACTTTGCGTTCATAACCATTCTGGCATAACCGGCAGGTACGCCAATGGCAACGAGCATTCCCATATTATAGACGACTTCTTTTTTAGAAAGACTTTGGTAAATATTACGTTCGAGGATTTGGTTATAAGCTGCCAGAGGCCATGCCTTGAATTGCAATAAAAACTTAATTCCTTCGCTCGTTAACGTTCCCTTCTTAAGATTGCCATACATCAAGGCCTGTTCTTTGATGCCGGGAGTAACAACGCCTTCACGGGCGGCATCCGAATAATAGGAAAGGATTTTGTCTGAAAGGTTTCCAGCGTCAGGATGTCCGGCTAAACCTTCTTTAATCGAAGTCGGTGTTAGGTATTTGTTGCCATTAAAATCCCGAAGATTTGGCTCTGTCTTTTGGATTAAACTCCATTTATCAGCATTAATGCCATAGCGGGATAATTGCTTTTGAACATGAGGTTCTAAATCCTCAAATTTAGTCGCGATGTTTGATGCAAGATTTTGGGAAAGCATACTCTTAATGCCAGCTTTCCATCGGTCAAAAAGAAAGTGAATGCCAGTAGCATCCATATGCTTTGTGGCGAATGAACTGATTTTTCCGGGCAAGGTACTCTCTCCGAAAACATTGGCTTGCTGTCGGAACATGCCGTCGCCGTAGGCTCCGTTCTCTGCGGCGATCTTGGCATACTCACCTTCTGGCTTACCTTCAAATATGCTCTTTGCCATAGTGCCAAAAGCACTTAGTCTATTGATGCCGTTATGTGCCGCCATATTAGGAATTGAATAAACGCCTGAAAAGAAATGCGTCCACATCACACCGCCCAAGTGCATGGTGCTTTCCAAAGCGCGAATTACAGGCCCAGCCTTGGCGACAAAACCCATGTTGGCAGGAATGTTTGCCGTTCCGTCAAGTGCGGCCATTTCGTTTCTGATGTTTGTCGATTTATCTCTAAAATCCCTGACCTCGTCTCCTTGGCTTTTATACGTTTTCTCAACGCGACGCATAATCATGTTAAGATTAGCCATTGGATTAGTTCCGAACTTCTCCATCAACGCGCCAGCTTTCGCCATGCGATCAAAAATAGAAGAGACGGTTGAGGCCAGATTTGGGTTTTTGCCGTACTTTTGAGAATAGGAATAGGCGGATTCGCCGTCCTTCCAGACTATTGCGCGATGTGCTGAAACCTTATTAGAGACGTTTAGGGTATTCTCAAAATCCTTGCCGACAAAACCACTTTCTGTTGAGCCGATTTTTTCATGTACTCCCGTATAAAGGCTATCATACATATCGCGCATGACGCGCATCTGCATATTTTGGGCTGTTTCCCCTTTATTAGGGACATCACCAATGAATGTTTTTGGCGAAATCCATTGCTTTACATCGTTAAACCAAGCGTTAAAGGCTTCATCCAAAGTCTTTCCTGAACCAGCAGCAGCGCGTAATTTTTCCGAATCGTGACTGGTTGCAATTGCGTAATCACGAGCGTCTTTAATCCTTCCTCCCACCGCATTTACATCATCACGGGCAGCGTCAGTGAAATGGATAATTATCTTTGCGAGTGTTGAAATGGGCGAGTTCGCGACCTTCTCACCGTTCTGCAATTTATACATTGCGCCATAAACATCTTTATCCATCAATCCGGAATTAAAAGCCTTGGTCAGATTATTTTTGCGCAATTCTTCGTTAAATAAAGTGCTGTATTGCTCGCGTTTTGCCACCCATTTGCTTTGAACGCTGTCAGCGGCATCTTTGATGTTTTTGTATGTTCCGCGCAATAAGCCATGAAGCGTTTCTGCCGCGTTCTTTATGCCTCCATTAGTAGCGACTTTGTTCATTACTTTGTCGCGCTTCATAGCCGCGTCAAGGGCATCCATTTTCTTCTCGCGGGCTTCCTGCGCATCGCGCATAGCCTTAAGATATTCCCCGCGTTCAAGGCTGCATGTTGCCATCAGATACCGTTCTCATTCAGGCATTGCCCAAGTTCTTTCATTTTTTCAGCATATGCCTTATCAGCATCGGCAGCTTCTTTATAGGATTGTTGCAAATCTCCACGTTCTTCTGTTGTCATGCCTGATGTATCAAGAGATTTCTCTGCACTGGCAATACGCAAATCAAGTTCGTCCCCACCGCCGATAACACTTTTAAACAATCCTTCGTCGGCTGGTTTCTGCTCAACCTTCGGTTTAATTTTATCTCCACGCGATTCCATGGCTTGCTTGGCGGATTTCTCCATGCCACCTAGAACACCTTGCTTTCCGCCTCCGATGACGTTTTTGGCTGGTTCGAAAGTTGCGCCTGCGCCTGCTCGTCCACCGTCGTCTCCTGCGCCTTCGGTTCGGCGTCCAGCATCGCCTGTGTCGATTGGTTGAGTGCCTTCGCCGCGTCCCTCGTTTCCGGTTTGAGGTTCGGGTCGTTCATTGCCTGCGCCGACTTCTGGCTCATGTCCAGTATGTGCGCTTTCAGATGAGGCTTCATTGGCATTGGATTCCTCCATATCAGGGTAATAGTCGTGTTCGGAATGCTCCCCATCAAGTTCTTCAACGAAGTTCTTCTCAAGGGCGGCTTCTTTTGTTCTGCGCTCAAGTTCATCACGAATTTCTTCTGGTTCCAATCCAGTCGTATCAATGCCCATTTCTCCAGCATGACGCTCTAAATCATCCTCATAATCTAACGCATTTCCTTTTTTTCCAATATGTTCTTTTTCCAAGGCATCAAAAAGATCATCATGGGTTAATGTCTCTGGATTTTTGGTATCGTATTCCTTGTCGGTAATCCAGTCTCTAGCGTGTTCCAGTGCCTCATCATACGACATACCTTTTTTCTGGTATAGACGACCACGGTTAGTCATTATGCCACGCATATCCCTGTTCTTGAGATAGCCGCTTTCATCCCTCATGCCACCAGCTTGGGCGATGCTTTGGAGAATATTTTTAGGTTCACCCATTTTTTTATTTTTAGCGGCCTCACTACGATTAATGCGTTCTTGCATTTTCTTATTAGCAGCAGCATCTTCAGGCGTTATCTCGGCTCCGGTGCGCTTAAACGTAGTTGGTATATCTACATTTCCGGTCTTTCCTTCAGCGTTCGCTTTAACAGCGCTTAAAACATCTTCGCTGCCCTTGCGAATTTCGCCGTCCGACAAGCCAACAGTATTTTTGAGATAATCAATATACTTGTCATGCGACTTGCTCTTACCGCTCGACTTCTCGCGAACAATGTAAAGGGCTTTATCGACATCACTTGCAAATTGTGGTGATTTTGCGCCCTTGAGTGCTTTCGGCAGTTCCGGGAAGGATTCTGGCTTTGGAGCAGGTATTGCTGACTTTGGAGCCTCAGATGGAATAGACTCGGCCAATGTAACCGATTTCCATAATGGATTGGCGTTTGGTTTTCCCGCTTCAATATCCGACGAAGAACGGGGTTTCACAGCATCTTCCGGATTAAGACGCCCTGCCTTGATCCTCGCTATTTCCCTCACAACATCGTCGTTGACCCCGGATAATCCTGCATTTGATAATTCCTGTTTTACGGTATCAGTGTAGCGGTTGATCTCATTATCAGGAAGGCGCGAAGGTTTTGGCTCTACTTTTAATCCGTTGGGGATAATATTCTGTTTTGCCGCCGCAATCTCTTCAGGCGTCATATTAGGAGAATAGCCATTCTGGTTTTGACGCGTCCTATCGTCTGCAATCTGCGACAAGTCAGGGGACTGTCCGCCACGGCCTACAACAGATTCAGGGTCAACAGGGCGACCATTGACAATATCCGCAATAGTTGAATTTATGGCCGCTTCTTTAACGGGGGCAGGGGAACGCACTATATCTGCAGCTTGCGCCTGAAAATCAGTCTTTAATGTCTGTGCCCTCATTAATTCATCTGGCTTTAGAACGCCAGCTTTATGCAAGGCACCAAAACCGCCGTGTATCAATGCGCCGCCAACTGCGCCAAACGCCAAATCATTTAATGCTGCATGTAAATCATAGTCTCCACCCTGATATTGGCTGATGCCGAGTTGCGCAGCAGCGAGAGGAACCATTGAGGTTGTACCGCCAGCCGCACCAGAAACAACCCTCGCTGCTGTTCTCGCTGTTACAGATGAGGCATCAACGCCCAAAGCGTCAAGACCAGCCAGAACTTTTCCGCCACCCAGAATAGCGCCGCCGTAAGACATGGCGGCTAAACTGGCTGGATCAGCTAAGGTAGCGGCTGCGCCAGCCAAAAATGTCGCAGGCAATCCACTCGCATTACTGTAACGCGCAGTCATATTATCGTTTACTAATTCCCTTTGCTTATCCTTGATAAGCATATTGGCGACATTCTCATACATAGGCTCATCGGTAATCTTTGTCGGTTTTCCATCATTTCCTATAGGAGCCGATGCATTAATTTGTTGGGCTGAAATTTTTTGTGTGTTTGGCAAATCAAGCCCAAAAGCATCCGATAAAACATCGGTGCCATGAACAACATTTTCGGCCAAAAATGAACCGGCCTTGCGGGTGAAATTATTGGTTATATCCGCGCCAATCATTCCGGTAAAAGACGGGGCTTCCTGCTGAAATTCAGATGCCGCGCCTTGAAGCGGATTCTGTGGAATAGGGCTATCTTCTATAAAATCTTGAAAAGCCATTACTGGCCTCCAAGCATATCAAGGATAGATTGTCCTTTTCCGGTCACCACAGACGGGGTTGCCGGACTTGTAGCTGATGGCGAGCGAACCATTTCAAGAATGGATTTGCCCTTCTCATTATGAGTAGGAATCGGCGCATCGTCAAATCCAAGGGAGATTTGCTTGCCGTCATTTCCCATAACTGAACGACCAAAATGATCGTATAAATAAACTCTATTTTCTGACCCTCGGGTTACCCATGAAGGAGACGATTTGACATCGTTAATATACTGCTGCCTGTTCGCGTAGGTATCAGGAACAAACTGAGCGGGAGATATCCTTGTTTCTATATTATCAAGCGTGACTTGTGCATTGTTAGAAATGGTGTCGAGTTTATCAATCGGAACCCTTGCGCCGCCATCTGGCAAATAGGCATACTTTGAAGTCATCGCCTTAATAGCTGTGGCAGCAGGATTGCCGTCTGACGGATCATAAAAATGTATCGCCATTGCCAGTTTTTGCACACTGCCGACTGTTCCGGAAACTTGTCCGGGGGAAGCCCCGCTTCGGGCAAGAGACTGTGTCAATTTTATAACGTCAGGGTTTTCGGATACAGCTGTATTCAATTCTTTCAAAGGCGCCGCGCCGCCCATAAGAACTTCATCGCTCTTTCCTTTTGTTTCATCAGAACCGAGATACCTAGCGAACATTGTTCCATATTTGTCTGTAGTCGGATCGGCACCAAGTTGTTGCACAATCTGATAGGCTGGCGGAAGCCCTCCTTGTTGAACAAGAGATTTATAAACCGCAGGCCAATTGTTTCCATAATCATTCGCCATTTTCGATAGTTGAGTAGGCGCGGATTCGGGATCGGCGATGAGATTATTTGTTATTGAGGCAGCATAAGCCTTGGGTAGTACCGAACGATTGGCTTCCGGCACTTGTAAAGCTTCCTGTCGAGCAGCCACAGCGCTAACATAGTCGCTCATCTTCTGCGGGTTCTTCGTGTCCTGCGCAGCGTCCTGATACATGGCGTTTAATTTGCTGTCATTTCCGGTTATAACTCCCGCAGGATCATCATTGAGTTTCTTATAATAATCCTGAGCGGCAGCTTGCATTTTGCTATGCAAATCGGACTGTTCACCGAAATTACCATTCATCCGACCAGTCACATCGGAAACATAAGACGAAACGCTTTTGCCGTTTTTATCTGTGGTATTGTTTATCCAAGGTGTCGCGCTACCAATTGGCGCAACATTTCCCGCTCCTGAAAAATACCCAACAGCCACTCTCGCTGGATCGCCATTAAATTTTGTGGACAAATCGTCAATAATCCGGCGACCGACGGCTTCGTTGTCCTTTGGATTATTTATATCTTCTCCGGGCTTAGCGTATTGGGCAAAGGTTCCCGGCGTAATTTGCCATCCGCCAACCGAAACGCCATTCGCGGGAGCATTTGTCCTTCCTCCAGATTCCTGTTGATGGATAGAGTCGGCGATAGACATGCTCGTCGGAGCGAGTTTGTCTAACTCTGCTTGATTTTGCTGTGGAGTGCGAGTTGGCATGCCCCCCACAAATCCGGCGACTTGGTGCAGTTGAGTAACCTGATTCAGTATGTCCTGAACTTTGTCAGGGTCTTTCGGAAATGCTTTGTGCAAAGTTTCTGGATCATAGACACCTACAGGCGCTTTTCCCGCATAGGCGAGCGCAGCATCATTATCCAATGTTTTGCCAACATCATAACGAGCATTCGCGGAACCGAATGATTGCTGAACATTATCAAGATGGTTTAAGTGAGCGGCAATATCATCTTGACTATAACCAGCGCGTTGCATCGAGCTTGTTACGGTTTCTTTATTATAAGCGTCACCAGAGCTTGCAAGGCTGCTAGCATCCCAAAGTGTGCTTTGGGCTTGACGCTTAAATTCACCCTGCATTTCAGATGCAATACTCGCCCTGTGTGCCGCATCGAGGTATGGGACTGTGCTCCCGTCAGGTTTTGTGATGACGCCATTTTGCGCTTGTTGCCATAAGCTTTGCGCCGCATTTGGGTTGCTTTGCAGATTGGCTTTTATAGCCGCTCCAAAAGCTTCTCCATAATTATGAGAAACCATTTGATCGGCAACATTGGGATCAGAAACACCCATATGATGCGCCAGATCAAGGGCGCTATTCTGAATACCCTGCAAATACGTTGCGCCAGTTGGGTTTGTCGCATTCATGGCGAACTGATTTATATTGGTGGCTATAGAAGCATTGATCGACGTTGTCTGCGCGACCTCAGCCTGCTCCCCGACATGGGAACCAGCCCTGAATATAGCTCCACTCACAAGTCCGGCAGAATCTTTTTGATATAGTTCATTGGCATTAACAGAAAGACCGCTGCTGTTATTCTTAACAATATTGTTTATTTCATCCTGAAATGGTTTAAGGCCAGCAACTGCGTCGTTACCTTTGAGTTGCCTAAATCTCATTTCAGCGTCAGACATGTCCTGCGCGGTTTTTGTCGTTGCGTCTCGCGCTGTGGATTCGGAATATATGTTGGCGAATTTATCTGCGAGTTTATTTGTTTGTGCGGCAACGTCCCCAAGAGCTAGGCCAATCCCCGCGCCAAAGGCGTTCGGGCTAGCCTGTGGAACATCCCCATAAGTTGCGCCAGAACCGCCAGATGAAGGCTCAACCGTAGGGTTGCTATTGTAAGGCACATTAGCCATTAGCCGTTCCCCGACATGCCGCCAGCACCAACAGCATTGCTATCCGAAATCTTGACCGAATTACTCGTGTCAATGCCGCTAGAATTACCTATGACCTTCGCATAATTCAGCGAAGCATTCCCAACCCCGCTTAGTAAACCAGCTCCTGCGCTGAAATCTCCCGCCGTCTGGTCATTCTCTCCGCTCGCCGTATCCGCGCCCGACTGATTTTCAAAGTTCGTTGATTGTGTCTGATAGCCATAAGCCGTCCTTGCGGCATTAGAACGAATTGTTTGCGCATCCAATGCCCCCAATTCGCCTTGAGACGTTCTTACCGCCGTTGCCGTCGGGCTGTTGATGTCAACGCCCGATGATCCCTGCGCGGCTTCTATCGCTCCAACCTGCGAACGTGTTTTCTGTTCTTGTATCGCGGCCTGTTGTTCGCCAGATTCAGAGGCGAAGTTGGCATTCTGCGTGGCTATCTTTGCGTTGCCTGCGGCGACTTGCGCTTGATAATCGGCAGAGGCTTTTTGGGCTGATGCGTTTTGCAACGCGCCCATTACGCTAACGCCAGTTCCAGCGGCGGAAAGCGCTAGCCCTGTTGCCGCGATTGCTGTCGTTGCGGTTATACTGCCTGCCATTCTATTCCCCCGTCATAACGACATGATTAACGGCATCAATGCGGCGCGATGACAGCATGGCGAACTCGTCCGTAAACTCCTCTTCCGCTTCACTCACGCTTTTGACACCTGTCTTAAAAATCATCGTCAAATAAGTGTCCGTTCTTGCGATAAAAGCCTGTTTACGTCCTGCGCTAGCAGCAAAAACATGATATCCGCTGAGTTCAACAACTTCTTCCCCCAGATAAACCGTAAAATCACCGCTCGCGATAAGAACGGTCGCCACCTTGATTAAAGCTCCCACAAGGCGAACTCCCGCAGGGATCATGATGGTTCGCGCATAAACTCCAGCGTGGAAAATATGGGTGGTGGGGATATCCCTTTGTGGCTTTTGCAGTTCATGAGCCTGCAATTGCATGACGTTATCAATCGCCATTTCGCTCATGGCGGGGATGCGATCATTGGCGACGACAATATTATGCATCGCACAACCTTTTAAAAAAGGTTCGGTTCGATTCCTTGTAACCCTTGCTGGATTCAAGGCACTTCGCCAGAGTTCCCCCACATGGGGCACTAATAAAGATCGCAGGAGAACCCTTCCTCTGGGCGTACATTTCCGCCTCGCGACGCAAAAAAGTTCCCGCGCCGGTTTTTCTATACTCCTTCAAAACAAAAAAGCTTTCCGTCAGGGCAATGCATATTCCATAATGCGGGTTTTCCGATATCAGCACATTGACAAACCCAATCACTTTATCATCGTCATAAGCGGCAATAGGCTGCAAAATGCCAGCTAACTCAAGCTTGCGGTATGTTTCGATCTGAGCCGAAGGGCGAGGAAGTCCTTCAAGGACTAATTCATCGGCATATTTCTCAAGCAATGCAGTAAAATCTTTGTCTGCAACCAGATCATCAACCTTGGATAGTTTAACTGAAACTGTCACGCGGCCTCCATTTCAAGCCGCACAAGTAATGCGCCGCCTTTGCCATGTGGCACAAACTCACGTTCCTTAAATCCGATAATTCGCATCATCTTGAGTGACTTTGTGTAAGCAGCGTCGCAATAGGTTTGCAACATCTTGTATGACTTTAACATTTCCTTCAGTTCACGTCTATAAAACGTGGCGAATACAAGCGGATATTCGTCAACAACATTCGATGTCATAAGCCAAGGATTGCCCGTAAAGCCAAGCAACGAACCGTTGATGCCCCATATCGCAACAATCCTATCGCCGATGAACCCTGAGCGGCACATTTGAGAACTTTTATAACTACGCCAGATGCTTTTGAAAGGCGTCATATTCCATTTCTCTATCTCGCGCAGATCGTCGTCGCGCAAGTTTAAAACCAGCATCCGGATATGTTCAATTGTCGTTGGGATAATGGTTATTTCTTTGGTCATCCGACACCAGCAGACTGCCGTTCAAATATCTTCTTAAAAACATCAAAAAGATAATCCTGACCATAATTACATAGTGCGCGGTTGATTGACCATAAAATTAAACGACAATTTTCGATAGTGTATCCCCCCTTGGGATCAATCCGATCAACAGACGGAGAATTAGGAGTTTTTTTGCCAACCATGTCAAATGGGATGCCAGAAAGTTCGCATGCTCCTATTTGGAATCTAAGTCGGAACCATTCATGCGTAAGATTAAATGCTATATTTTTATTTTTTGCTGACATTTTTGTTGATGTTATCATTACGTTCTCTCTTTTATTGAGCCTAAGGTTCCGTCTCGATAAGACAACTCTTTCTGGATTTTTCTTCACCCATTCCCGTGTCTTAAGGCACATTAATTCCCTATTTTTTTTGTAGTACTCTTTTGTATATTTCTTAACTTTTTCAGTATTATTAGCATAATATCTCTTGTATCTTTCGCGGTATGCTTCTCTATTATTTGTCCAATCAGTAAGTTTGTATTGCTTAACTTTATCGGGATTACGTTTTTTCCATTCCCTTGATGTTTGTAAGTGACGTTCACGATTGTACTTTTCCCAGTTCCTTTTATTCGCCTTCTTCTTTTCTCTGCGAACATCATCGGGATCTTTCATGCAATCTCTGCTGCAATAAACAGACTTTTGTTCTGGGCGTATTTGGCAAGCAGGTTTTGAAAAAATTTTCTTGCACCTGCAACACTCAAGATTAACTTTAATTCCAGCATACTTTTTAGGCATGACCTCTCCGTACGTTGTTTGAACGTAAGAAGTATCAGACATTTGTTTAGAATACAACATCTCTATCCTACCCCGAAGAATCACCAGAATTGTAGTAAATTACAACTGCATTGAGGTTCATCGGCAATGGATAAGACTGCTGCACGGCGACTTGTCCGTTGGTGTACCAACCGCCGGCCACTGGTAGATAGAAATCTCCAGTCTCAAGAGGAATCGGTTGCCCTGCAAATATCGTTGAGTTGCGCATTTTGAGTTCGGTCATATTTGACCATGCCGGACTCCCGCCGCCTGGAGTGGTGGACTGGTCGGGCTGGTTGGTTCCCACGCTAATCCCGCGAGTGTTTTCAACACGAACAGCAACCGCGTTAATGCTCTTGCGCTTTGTTTGAGGGGTCGATTGTCCCGGAGGATCAAGATATGTATTTTGAACCTGCGGTAAGAATGGAAGTCCTATCGTTATTGACGATGCTGGCTGCGGCAACGTAATGCCGACAGTCCCATTGCTAAATGCAACAACAGTCTGATTATCAACCACCCCGCCATCGGCCAAAATAGCCACTTCCATCCCAATTAAGTGGTTTAATCCCGTTACAACCTGTGTCGGAGTCGTGATTGTCCAATTTCCTGCTGTTTGCGGAATGGGGGTGTTATTCGGATCATTCGGCACTGTGGCCGTAATTGGCTGATTATCTCTTACAACGGCGGTTAAATCTGTAGTGGACACATAGGCGGTTACATCCATGATGCCACCGCCAACTCTTACCACGTCACCAACGTTCGCGCTTGTGAACACAGCGCTGCTTGCGGTTAGCGTAATTGTCCCCGTCGTTCCTGAAGGCGTTAGCGTGGCATTTGGTGCAGGCTGGGGATAAGATAGACCTGCATCGACACAGAAACTGTCTTCAACGGTTTCCCATAGACGATTGTCAAACCTTTCCGAATAATAATACCACCCACCATTGATAAAACGCTTCACGATCCAGTAAACGGCATTTACGGGCGGTTCCGTTACTGAGGAAACGCCTACAAAAATACCGTTGGTATCATGCCGCGCCCATCCCTGAACTTCCTGTTCTTTGATGAAAGTAAGAGATAGAGCTGTTCCGTCATTGCGAACTGCCCATATTAAATAATATGGGTTTTGGGCATATGCCCATTGTGTAATCTGGTAATTTTCAAACAGATGGGATGAAAGAACGGTCACGTCCG
>Ga0302319_10017384_pt1 | contig 13177 bp, 9 predicted proteins | sample Bog_T0_2_FD_203319 | JGI IMG/M metagenome (GOLD analysis project Ga0302319, IMG submission 203319) | Peat permafrost microbial communities from Stordalen Mire near Abisko, Sweden - Bog_T0_2 | ecosystem: Environmental > Terrestrial > Soil > Wetlands > Peat | place: Sweden: Abisko, Stordalen Mire...
CGAGGCCTAAACTATCGGCAAGTTCGATATTGAGCTTGATGAGCCGGGGAGCGGCAACTGGAGTCGGTTCACAACGGGCATAGTAGCGATCTCCCAGACGCGCATAGGTATTATCGAAGCCGAAGCGAATCTGGGAAGCAGCGTCGGAGTTTGGGACGGCAGTGGAGGCTTCTGGGGAAGTCATCTTTATTTTGATGTGGCCAAGTTCTTTCTGGTCGCATGGTATCAGCTTATTGGCGGCGCAGACCGAGAAGTTGTTCCGGGCAAACCGATCAAGCCACGCTCAGGATGGTGCGCTGGTGGTGAGCGAGATGCCGGAAATAGTGCATCTGGAGACGATTCGGCTCGACGCGCGGCCGATCATGGCAATTCCGGGGTGGCACCTCAATCAATTCTTCGTTCGGCTCTTCAGGCTCCACTTTTATTCGGAGAAGCCAAAACACGCACAACTCCTGTGAATTGGCGCGCAACCCGCCTGATTTGCCTCTCAACAGTCGTGATTCGATCAACACCACCGGCACTTGAATTGAAAGGGTGATACGCTAAAGACTACTCGTAGAATCCGATTTGGTGTTCTTGCCTGTTCTGCTAATCCGCTCAACTCGCAATCAATTCCAACTGAGTTCAGCGATAATTCACGCAACAAAGGAATAGGTTATGGAACAGGGAACAGTGAAATGGTTTAACGACGCTAAGGGGTTCGGCTTTTTGAGCCGCGCCAACGGCGAAGACGTGTTTGTGCATTATTCAGCCATCAAGAGCGAGGGATTTCGTTCGCTTCAAGAAGGCCAAGCGGTGCAGTTCGACGTGGTAAAGGGGCCGAAGGGCTGGCAGGCCGAGAACGTCCAGGTCGCCTAAGTTCAGTGAATAGCCGGGAAGAGGTCGTCACCGGCATCTTCCTGGTTCTCGCCGATTCCCTGCTGTTGAAAAGAGTGGGTCCCTGTCTGGCAACTCAAGACGGAATTCTTCTGGCATCGTAATCGCAACCAATCAGTCAATGCGTTCAAACGCGGTACGCGCCTGCATCCTGGGCGAAAGGAACCTATGTCTAACGATCAGCAACTCATCTGCAGCGATTGCGGGCAATCATTCACATTTACTGCTGAGGACCAGGAGTTCTTCCGCGAGCGTGGTTATTCATCACCTAAGCGCTGCAAATCATGCCGTCAAGCCAAGAAGAACGATCAGTCAGGCGATGGCAGAGCCCCGCGCAGTTCATCGCAGAGCACATCCGTGGTCTGTGCCGGATGCGGACAGCAAACGACTGTTCCATTCGAGCCCCGAGGCGACCGCCCTGTGTATTGCCAGACCTGCTTTCAGAGCCGGAAGACCAGCTCTGGCGGCGGCGGCCGGCGAAGCTATTAACAGGGTCCGTTAGGACTTTGTGTTCGCAGTATGCCTGGCGCTGTCACCTTTTTTGATGTGAGGAAGGTGACGGCTCTGGGCTTCTGCCAGACTGAATTCGTCTGTTTTTGATTCAATCACTTCATCACTGCGCGATAGTGACTTTGAGCCAGAATTCCTTCCTGTCTTTGCTGGTCTGACCCACACTCTGCAATCTATCGTTCATCTCTGAGGAGTCACCCATGAAAAAAGAAGTGCCGCACAACAAATATTTCCTCAGGTCGCTCCATCAGGAAATCGATCTCTACGATCGCAAGCTCGCCCACCTGGTGAAGTATGTTCAGTTCGAGTCGGTCGCGGATCGCGAGGGAGCCGAGAACAAGTTACTCGCGAAACGGGCCTCGCTGGCCGTGACGGCCAGGCAACTGGTTGCCGACGGGGTGGAATTCAGTCCGTCAGAGCTCCCCAGGTCCTTCCGCGAACAGGAACAAGTCAGCTCGGAGAGCTAATCCTGGCACGCTAACAAGCGGATACTGTCTTACCTTTCCGCTTAGTTGCGATTGGCCTATTGGATTCAAGGCCTACCTTGATTCACCGCCAGAAGTTTCGCGACCGGCTTCCGCAGCCGTCTCGATCCGACGTGGAACAAGTCAAGACTTCCCGGCGACGATGCTTGTTTCACGCCACTCAACTCTCCGCATTGAGCTCTTAAGCTGACCAGTTAGCCGCTACGGGATCACCTTGCCTGCGCAATGGTGGTGAGTTGTTGACGCACAGTTGTATTGGCAAGGGGAAGACTGACTGTAATTCGCGCGCCTCCGATGCCGCGGTTTCCGACCTCAACCGTTCCGCTGTGCGCGCGGGCAACAGCATCGACAAATGCCAGGCCAAGACCATGACCAGTGGAAGCCCTTCCTTTAACACGGCGAATGAAGAGATGCTCCAGCACTTCGGAATCGAATCCGCTGCCGTTATCTTCAAACACCAAGCTTGCCATATCGTCATTGCAATGTAATGAGATATCGACATTCGATGCGGGACCGAGATGTTTCAGCTCGTTGTCGAGCAGGTTGGCAATCATCCGGTGAATGAGGCCTTCATCGCCTGTCACGACAATTCCCTTCTCGTCGCTTAATTGGATGCGCAGCCCTTTCTCAGCCATTGATGGTTCGTAAAGATCGACCATTGTCTCAAGAAGTCGGCTTAGATCGATATCAGTCCGCGTCAGACGGAGCGCGTCGGCACGAGCCTCTGCAACATCGAGCGACTTGTTCAGGAAATCGGTGAGTTGGTCAAGCTCCTCGATTGCCGAAACAATCGGTTCAGTAAGCTCTTCGTTGTTTGTGTCAGACAAGAACATCTCAAGTTTTCCACGAATGGCGGTCAACGGGCTGCGCAGGTCATGGGCCAGCGCTCCGGTAATTGTGTGGAGCTGGTGCATTGAGTTTTCAATGCGCTCGAGCATGCCGTTGAGGGTGTTGGCCAGTTGGCTGACTTCGTCGTTGCGGCTGGTCGTCGGTACTCGTTCGCCTAAATCCGAGTGGCCAATCCTCGATGCCGCCTCCGTAATTCTGCGAACGTGACTGAGCATTCTCCGGCTGGCAAGGAACACAATGCCGAAGCCCAACAGGACAATCAGGAGCCACAAAAGGAAAAAACGAAGGCGAAGATTCCTCAGTACACGCAGTTGATCCCGCTCTGAAAGGCCGAGATAAATATGGCTGCCATCGTCAATGCTGATTGAGGCAACGCGGAATGGAACGCGAAAACCGGGAACGCGGACATCCGTAGGTTGCTCGGGCAGTATTCTTGCGGCCCGAATCGCCTGCAAGTGCGCCTGCCCGTCGCCGGCACCGACCCATAGCTGAAGCGTGCCCCCCGCGCCGGTCTGAAGGAAGAACACCGAATCGCTGACCGTGTCTTCCGATGCCTGCTTATTCGGCACTTCGTGTGCCGCCAACTCGGCAACTTCACTGACGACGCGGCCATAAAGGGCATTCTTCGGCGTCCGCTCCGCCACGTCGCCCAGCACTTCTACTTCGCCTGAAAGCCATGCATCGCTTCTGCGCTGAATGTCGCCGGATACAAATTGGTGCAGAAATACAAAGACCGCCAGCGTACCGCAGGCAAACGCGATGGTGGCCCAGAAAGAGATGCGCCAAGCCGCACTGCGTAGAGCGGGCTTATCGGTCTTTGAGGACATAACCCACGCCTCTCATGGTTTTGATGAGCGGCTGCTGTCCGGCGCCATCTACCTTTCCGCGCAGCCGGTAAATATGTACGTCGACCACATTGGTGTCGGGAACAATACGCATGCCCCATACCTGGTCAAGAATCATCGACCGCGTGACAACGCGCCCTGCGTTTCTGCACAAGTATTCAAGCAAGACGAACTCCTGCTGCGTGAGTTGCAAAACATGTCCCCCGCGAGTAGCTTCCCTGCGCAGCAGGTCTAGCTCAAGATCCTGCACGCTCAACAGTGTTGCCGCGCCTTGCGGAGGACTATTGCGCTTGAGCAGGTTGCGAAGCCGCGCCAGCAGTTCAGCGAGAGCAAACGGCTTGGTCAGGTAGTCGTCGCCTCCCTGCTCCAACCCACGCACGCGGTCATCTACCGACCTCCGCGCCGAGAGAATCAGTACTGGCGCTCGAATACCCAGATCGCGCAGTCGCAGGATCAGGCTAATTCCGTCCATGTCCGGCAATCCAAGATCGACGATCAGAATGTCGAATCTGCTTTCGACACCCAGCCGCTCAGCCGTTCTCGCGTCGGGCGCAACTTCCACTTCGTAACCCGCTTCATCGAGCGAGCGCCGCAGGAAACCCTGTATATCGGTTTCGTCTTCCACAAGCAGGAGGCGCATGATGAAATCTTAGTGCATCGATGCCACGCGCATATAGACATACGCAACTCGATTCTGTCACTGAAGCTCGAACCGCTTGCGCCAACATGACGACTTCCGATTCCAGAAGCAGATCGCTGCCTACGAACTGCTGATCGTTGACGAACTCGGCTATGTGCCGCTGTCGAAGAACGGCGCCGAGTTGCTCTTCGAGACCTTCAGCCAGCGCACGAGCGCACCTCGACACTCATCACCAGCAACCTGCTACTCGACCAATGGACTGAGATCTTCTGCTCTGAGCGAATCACCGGTGCTCTGTTGGACTGCATCACCCACCACGTCCACATCCTGGAGACGAACACCGAATGCTACCATTTTTATAGCGTGCGTGTTTTGTTTGCACCTTTCGGCCTTTCCAACCTTGAATATCTCGGGACAGGCCACTTCTACTCCAATGGATTAATATGGATTGAAGAAATACACTTCAATCCGCAAGTTATTCATTCTAAAAGTGGCCCCGTAGCTCAGATGGATAGAGCAGCAGTTTCCTAAACTGCGTGTCGGCTGTTCGAATCAGCCCGGGGTCACCAGACTTCCCTTCCCAAGTTTTCTCATGCTCTGCTCGCACGTGTCTTGTAAGCGTCCGAAGCTTCCATCTGGCGCGGACTGGGGTAGTGTGGGAGACTTTTGCGGGAGCAACGAAGTGTCCACTTATTTTCAAGTGGACACTTCAAGCACCGGTGCTTGGTGGTTTTCAGGCGGCCTGAGAGACGGACTGGGGCGTGTCGACCAGGTTCCAGGGCAGCAGTTCGGCGATGCGGCTGATGGGGTGGTCGGCGATCTTGGCCAGCACCGTGCGCAGGTAGAGTTCCGGATCGAGGCCGTTGAGCTTGGCTGAGCCGATCAGCGAGTAGATGGCTGCAGCCCGCTCGCCGCCGGAATCGGCACCGGCGAAAAGATAATTCTTCCGTCCTAAAGCCACACAGCAAAGCGCGCGTTCCGCCGGGTTGTTATCGATCTCCAGCAGCCCGTCATCGATGTAGCGCGTGAGCGCCCGCCAGCGCGAGAGTGCATAGCGGATGGCGGCTGCAGTTTCGCTCTTGGGCGAAAGCTGACGCAGCGATTTTTCCATCCACACTCGCAGGTCTTCGAGCTAGGGCCGTGCGCGGGATTGGCGAACCTCGCGCCTGAAGTCCACGGGCTTGCCACGGATCTGTTCTTCGATGCCATGGAGGGCGCCGATGCGATCGAGGGCTGCAGTGGTCGTGGGCGATGGGTGCGCCGTATGAATCTCGTAGAACTTGCGCCGTGTGTGGGCCCAACACGCCACTTCGTAGATCGCGCCGCCCTCGTAGAGGTGATGAAAACCCGCGTAGGCGTCGGCCTGCAGCGCGCCCTTGAAGTTTTTCAGATGCGCACGCGGATGTTCGATCTGGTCGCTGCGTGTGCGCAGTTCCTCGCTCTGTTCGGCGAGCTTCTCGCGTTGCGCGGCGAACTCGGCTTCGAGAGCGGCCAGCTCTGCCTCTTGTTGAGCTGCAGTCTCGCGCTGTTGCCGCAGTTCCATCTGCAGCTCGATGGCCAGCGCCTTCAAGGCACCGTTGTCCAGTTGGTCGAGATCGGGAAGCGTGTTCGCCATCACGCCTTGAATATGCCATGACGCGCAGTGGAAAGAAGCGCTAAAACCGCATGAATACAGGTGATTATTATGCTTCGGCTAAACGGCCAGGGGCGGCGCAAAGGTGCGCTCGGGTCTGCGCCAATCGATGCCTTCAAGAAGCATCGACAACTGGGCGCGGCTCAGCGCCACCGTTCCCGAGTCTGCCTTCGGCCACACAAAGCGTCCGCGTTCCAGGCGCTTCGAAAACAAACATAGCCCGTCGCCATCGAACCACAACAACTTCACTTGGTCGCCGCGCCGGCCGCGAAAGACAAACACGTGGCCCGAGTAAGGCGGCGCGTTGAGCACCGTCTGCACCTGGACGCTTAACCCGTAAAACCCTCGCCGCATATCGGTCACGCCGGCGGCGATCCAGATCCTCGTTCCTGTGCGCAGATCGATCACGGCCGCAGACTCTCTAACACTGCCTGCAATAATGCCGCATCCGCGCCGCTTTCTACGCGAATCTTCACGCGCCCGGACAACTCGATATGGATCGCGCCGCCCGACATCGCGGCCATGGGCTGGATCGAATGCTTCTCTGTGACGGCCGCATCCACAGTAACGGCGTTTGCCTCTGACGGAGAAACAACCACAGGCAACAACGCGGCAGACTTCCCACTCTTCAGTTCCAGCTTGCCCTTGAGATAGGCTCGCCGCCAATCAAACACCTGATGCGAGTTCACGCCTTCAGCAAGCGCCACCTTCGCCACGCTTGCCCCAGCCTGAAGGGTCAACTCCACGATCCGGCGCTTCTCGATAATCGATCGGTAGATCCGCTGGCCGCTCTCTGACCTTACGCCATCTGCAGGGCCTATGAACTCATGGTTCAGTGCCAGGCCGCCGCCAATCCAGATGGAATCTCCGAACGCTTACTTGAGAACAGATTTGGCAGACGGGACAGAAACACTGGATTTCTTGAGGATCGGGAGGAATTGTCATCAAACCGAACGTAGTAAAGTTCACGCATCCCGAGGTTGCTTTCTGGAAATTGCACGAAAGGGTGTGGAGAAGCGCCCTTCCTGGCAGGTGAGCCGTAGGAATGGGGCAGACGAGTCCGATCAGGCTAATGATTTGGGCAATGCTGGTTTCATCTCTCAGCTATGCGCTTCGGCTTTTTCTCACGATCGCCAACTCTTCGATCTCAGTTACAAGATCTTTCCTCGGCGTAAGCACTCTAGAGCCTCTTGCCCGAACTGTATGTTCTTCGCCGTGAGTCAGCCTGGAATTACGCATGGTGTAGAGCGCAAGTTCCACGCGGGTGGACACGCCCAGCTTTTCGTAGATCCGAAATAGATTGTTCCTTACCGTATGCTCGCTGAGCCCAAGTTTCACTGCGATTTGCCGATTTGTTAGTCCGTCCTCGACAAGGTGAACAACTTCTCCTTCTCGCCTGGTTAGCAATGCCTCGCCCCTGCTACTAACCACCTGAACCGGTGCAGACCGGGAAAACTCCTGTAACACCTGGTGCAATTGGGCGCTATTGGCCCAAACTTGGCCTGCGTTTACCTGTTCTACACAACGGCAGAGGCAGTTGAACCCGTCGATCTCGGGACTAATTACACCACAGGCACCACCACGAAAGGCTAATATAGCAACGCGACTTTCGCTTTCCTCCAGGAGTACGATCAATTTTACGTTGGGAGAAGCCGCTTTAATTTGCGGCAACGCATTCAGCCCATCGTCTGCACCATCCTTTAGCGTTGAACTAATCAGTGCGACATCAACCGTTGATTCCTGGACAACCCGAACAGCCTCACTAATTTTTCCCACTTGGGCAACGACACGAAAGCGCGAACTTTGATTGAAAGCTTTAGCGTATAGCTCGCTGACCATTTTCCTTTCGTGCACCAGGAGGACAGCGACCTCCTTTTTGCGACTCATCATGTACCGTACCTCGTGGGGATACTTTGGCAGGCTCTTGACGCCTATTCTGCATCAAACATCAAACGCGCGTCAAATCAAAGTAAATAAAGAGCTTCACACACCGGATGTCACCATCATGAAGATACCTAACGTAATACTCACTTGATTACCTAATGGTGGACTACTGGCTTCCAAACGTTCCGAGCTGCCCCTTTGTGGTATTTTGAGCATCGGAATCTTGGTTTTCTCGCAGACATGCGTTTGCAACGGCGCCAAGTTCGGAACTTGTTACCGACATCATTAGTACCCGAACACCATGAAGCAAGTCGACCGAATTCTCACGAGGCGAGTTTTAGGTGACGTGCACAATCTAGTAGATACCCAAATTGTTCGGAAAGCGTGGACCCGCCCACTGTCTACGCCACCAAAGGCGCTCAGTTCATCCACGGGCGGATACCGATAAGAAATGATCGAACAGTCGGTCCATTATGAAGCTAATCTAAACTCCAGATCAGGCCTTCACTTCCTCGGACTTAGCCATGGGAAGAGCTCAACCAAACTTTCTATTGTGGAGCAGCCTGCTTGAACGAATGTTGTTCACACCTTCTGCGCGAGACTGGCCAACCAGCACTTCATCAAATATGACAAGTTCTAAGAAGCCTCTCACCTGAAGCCATAGATAATTCCCCCTGAACTTAAACGATGTTACCGATTAATTCGCTGATTCGCGCGGGTCAGTAAGTGGCGGCAGCGTTCAGAAGCGAACCGGGCGCTTCACTCGCGGCTATAACCTGTGCCGCGAGTGGCGTCTTGATGGTAGCTCCCAAAAGGAGCGAGTTGCTAATGAAGGTTGCTGCCCATGGTCTGTCTCCTCATGGTGCTATTGAAGACTCAGCGTTATCGGAACGGTGTGTTGCACGTTTCCGCTAGTCGCAGTGACAGTTATCGTGTAGTTTTGCGCAACTTGCTGGAAGGCCGCTCCACCACCACCGCAACCAGTCATCATGACTCCTGCCAGCGTGCAAATGAGAAGCAAAAGTAACGAAGCAAGTTTGCTGAGTCGACGTCCCTGGCGTCTCAGCCGTCCCACACCAAAGAATGGAATCAGGAGCAAGGCTAAGGCCAAAGGAGCTGCCTTGCGCCCAAGTGATGGGGTCTCCAGCTTCGCGAACGCAGCAGTTTGGATGTCTAGCGTCACCGTTTGTTTGCCACCGTTGGCTGCAATCGTTGTGGGGTTGAATGTGGCCGTAGCACCCGACGGTAGACCGCTTGCAGTGAAGCTAACCGTACCTGGATAGCTTCCGTAAAGCGGGCTCACTGCCATCTGATAGGTGGCAGTACTTCCTGCGGACACTGTAAGGCTGGATGGTCCGGAGACCGCTACAGAAAAGTCCAGCGAAGGCAGGCTTATTGAAAGCGTGGCTGAAGTGCTGGTTGTGAAGTTGGGATCGCCGCTGTAAATAGCCTCCAGAGAGCCGGCTGCTGCAGTCGTGATCGATGACGTGTTGAATGTTGCTGTGCCCGCGGTTAAGGATGCCGTACCCAATAAAGTGGTCCCCTGATAGAAATCTACCGTGCCCGTTGGAGTGCCCGTGGTCACGGAAGCAACCTGAGCGGTCAGCGTAACGCTCTGCCCCGGAGTGACATTGGAACTGCTTATGCTCAACGTCGTCGTGGTTCCTGCCTGCGTAATTGTCAGCATGCCGGCCTGCACCGTAACGGCATAGTCGGCCATATTCGTGCCTGTCACACTTGGAACGATTGGGTACGTTCCGACGCTCGAACTGGTTATTGCGACAGTTGAATAGCTCTCTGAAAGCACATCGCCGTTCACTTCTCCCGTTATACCCCCAGTAAATGCCGGGTTATCGGCGCCATAAACACGGCTTGCATTAACAGCCGCAATTGTGAGCGGCGCCTGATTCACAGGAACCGCAACAAAACCAGTCGCCGTATTGTGGTCGGTCGGGTCGCTGGGTGTGAAGGTCACGCTCTCCGAGGGGTTGCCCGCACCGGGAACTGTGGCCGGCGTGGTCCAGTAGAATGTGCCGGCAACAAGAGGTGTGCCACCGGTCAGCGTCGAAGAGGCCAGAGTCTGGCCGTAGACGATGGCGCTCGCCGTCGGCCAACCGGTCCCCGACGACGATGACTTGTTGTTCACGGCAATGGTGACATTACCGATCACCGGGTTGTAGTCGTTCGTATCGGCGGGCGTGAAGGTCACGCTCTCCAAATCCGTACCGGATGCGGGAACTGTCGCCGGCACGGTCCAGGTGAACGAGCCGGCAACGGAGGCCGCTCCGCCCGTCAGCAACGAGGAGGCCAGAGTCTGGCCGGAGGTGATGGCGCCGGCTGTCGGCCAGGCCGTCACCGTCGGTGTTGTTTTGTTGTTCACGGTAACCGTGACAGAACCGGTCACCGTGAAGTAGTCGGTCGTATCGTTGGGCGTGAAGGTCACGCTCTCCGAATCCGTGCCCAATGGGGGAACTATCGTCGGTGTGGTCCATGAGAACGTGCCGGGAACGGAAGCCGTGCCCCCGATCAGCAGCGACGAAGCCAGAGTCTGGCCAGCACCGATGGCGCCAGGTGTCGGCCAGGCCGTCACCGTCGGTGTCCCCTTATTCACCGTAAGGGTGACGGTACCAGCCGCCGTGTTGTAGTCGGTCGAATCAGTGGGCGTGAAGGTCACGCTCTCCAAAGACGTACCAACACCGGGAACTGTCGACTGCGTGGTCCACGAGAACGTGCCGGGAACGGAAGCCGTGCCCCCCGTCAGCGTCGACGAGGCCAGAGTCTGGCCGACGGCGATCGCCGCGGCTGTCGGCCAGGCCGTCACCGTCGGTGTCACCTTATTCACAGTAACCGTGACAGTACCAGCAACGGTGTTGTAGTCGGTCGCATCGTTGGGCGTAAAGGTCACGCTCTCCGAAGGCGAACCCGCACCGGGAACTGTCGTTGGCGTGGTCCATGTGAACGTACCTCCGACAGAGGCCGTGCCGCCAGTCAGCAGCGATGAAGCCAGAGTCTGGCCGTAATAGATGGTGCTGGCTGTCGGCCAGACCGTCACCGTCGGTGTCGTCTTGTTGCCCACCGTAACGCTGACGGTAAGGGTCGCGGTGTTGTAGTCGGTCGTATCGGTGGGCGTGAAGGTCACGCTGTAAGAAGCCGTACCCGCCGGAGGAACTGTCGTCGGCGTTGTCCAGCTGAACGTGCCGAGAACGGAAGCGCCACCATTGGGATTTGTAGCCGCGCCGCCCGTCAGCACCGAAGCGGACAGTGCCTGGCCGACGGAGATGGCGCCGGCTGTCGGTGGGGTTCCAATCGTCGGCGTCGCCTTATTCACCGTAACCGAGACGGTACTGGTCACCGTGTTGTAGTTGGTGGTATCGGTGGGCGTGAAGGTCACGCTCTCCAAAGGCGTGCCGGCACCGGGGGCGGTCGTCGGCGTGCTCCAGTTGAACGAACCGGCAACAGACGCCGTGCCGCCCGTTAGCGCCGATGAGGCCAGAGTCTGACCGTAGGTAATGGCGCCGGCTGTCGGCCAGACCGTCACCGTCGGCGTTGCCTTGTTGTTTACTACAACCGAGACAGTAACGATCACCGTGTTGTAGTCAGTCGTATCGGTGGGCGTGAAGGTCACACTTTCCGGATCCGTACCCAATGGTGGGACTGTTGCCGGCGTGGTCCAGGCGAACGTGCCGAGAACGGGATTGCCGTTCAAGGTAGCCGTGCCGCCCGTCAGCGTCGACAAGCCCAGAGTCTGGCCGGCGGCGATAGCGCCGGCTGTCGGCAAGGTCGACACGGTCGGGGTTGCCTTGCTCACCGTAACCGTGACAGTACTGGTCACCGTGTTGTAGTCGGTGGTATCGGTGGGCGTGAATGTCACACTCTCCGAAGGCGTACCCGCACCCGGAACTGTCGTTGGCGCGGTCCAGGTGAAGGTGCCGGCAACCGAGGCGTTGCCGGGAACGGCTGCCGTAACGGGAGTGAGCACCGACGAGGCCAGAGTCTGGCCGTAAATGATGGTGCTGGCTGTCGGCCAGACCGTCACCGTCGGTGTCGTCTTGTTGCCCACCGTGACGCTGACGGTAAGGGTCGCGGTGTTGTAGTCGGTCGTATCGGTGGGCGTGAAGGTCACGCCGTAAGAAGCCGTACCCGCTGGCGGAACTGTCCCCGGCGTTGTCCAGGTGAACGTGCCGAGAACGGAAGCGCCACCATTGGGATTTGTAGCCGTGCCGCCCGTCAGCACCGAAGCGGACAGTGCCTGGCCGACGGAGATGGCGCCGGCTGTCGGTGGGGTTCCAATCGCCGGTGTTGCCTTATTCACCGTAACCGAGACGGTACTGGTCACCGTGTTGTAGTTGGTGGTATCGGTGGGCGTGAAGGTCACGCTCTCCAAAGGCGTGCCGGCACCGGGAGCTGTCGCCGGCGTGGTCCAGCTGAACGTGCCTGCAACCGAGGCGTTGCCGGGAACGGCAGCCGTGACGGGTGTCAGCGTCGACGAGGCCAGTGTCTGGCCGTAGGTGATGGCGCTGGCTGTAGGCCAGACCGTCACTGTCGGTGTTGTCTTGTTGTTCGCTGTAACGCTGACATTAATGGTCGTCGTTGTGTAGTCGGTCGTATCGGTGGGCGTGAAGGTCACGCTGTAAGAATTCGTACCCGCCGGAGGAACTGTCGTCGGCGTTGTCCAGGTGAACGTGCCGAGAACGGAAGCGCCACCATTGGGATTTGTAGCCGCGCCGCCCGTCAGCACCGAAGCGGACAGAGCCTGACCGACGGAGATGGCGCCGGCTGTCGGTGGGGTTCCAATCGTCGGCGTCGCCTTATTCACCGTAACCGAGACGGTATTGGTCACCGTGTTGTAGTCGGTGGTATCGGTGGGCGTGAATGTCACACTCTCCGAAGGCGTACCCGCACCCGGAGCTGTCGTTGGCGCGGTCCAGGTGAACGTGCCGGCAACCGAGGCGTTGCCGGGAACGGCTGCCGTGACGGGAGTGAGCACCGACGAGGCCAGAGTCTGGCCGTAGATGATGGTGCTGGCTGTCGGCCAGACCGTCACCGTCGGTGTCGTCTTGTTGTTCACCGTAACGCTGACGGTAAGGGTCGCCGTGTTGTAGTCGGTGGTATCGGTGGGCGTGAAGGTCACGCTGTAAGAAGCCGTACCCGCTGGCGGAACTGTCCCCGGCGTGGTCCAGGCGAACGTGCCGAGAACCGATGCGCCGCCATTTGGATTTGTAGCCGTGCCGCCCGTCAGCACCGAGCCGGACAAAGCCTGACCGAGGGAGATGGCGCCGGCTGTCGGTGGCGTTCCAATCGCCGGTGTTGCCTTATTCACCGTAACCGAGACGGTACTGGTCACCGTGTTGTAGTTGGTGGTATCGGTGGGCGTGAAGGTCACGCTCTCCGAGGGCGTACCCGCACCGGGAGCTGTTGTCGGAGTGCTCCATGCGAAGGTGCCGGCAACGGAAGC
>Ga0302319_10017385_pt1 | contig 13177 bp, 8 predicted proteins | sample Bog_T0_2_FD_203319 | JGI IMG/M metagenome (GOLD analysis project Ga0302319, IMG submission 203319) | Peat permafrost microbial communities from Stordalen Mire near Abisko, Sweden - Bog_T0_2 | ecosystem: Environmental > Terrestrial > Soil > Wetlands > Peat | place: Sweden: Abisko, Stordalen Mire...
TGATGAAGAAATAAACCTTGATTGGATTGAGCTGGGAGACCTCTACCAATTGAGAAGTCGTGGATACCAGATTGCCGACCTGGATTGCGGCTTGACCGGCTACGCCATCGATGAGCGACCTGACTTTTGTGAATCCCACATTGAGCTTCGCAGACTCCAGCGTTGCCTCAGCACTCTCTACCGAGGCTTTATCAGCTTCCTGCGTTCCAAGTTCTGTATCGAGGGAACTTTGCGCCTAGGCTTGCGCCTGAACTAGAGGCGTGTCGCGAAGGACGTTGATAGTCGCCAGCTTGTACTGCGCTTTCGCTTGAGCCAGGGACCCGCTTGCCTGATCTTGAGTAGCCTGCCATGGACGTGGATCGATCTCAAAGAGCACTTGTCCTTTTCGGACAACGGTGCCTTCTTTGTAGTCTTGGCGAATAACATAGCCTCCCACCTGAGGCTGGATTTCGGCATCGACCATACCGTCGAGTGTGGCCACCCAACTGCCGATCACCGGCACAGTTTGAACGCTTGCGGCTATCGTATCGACCGCTAAGGGAGGCGGTGCGGGTGGCGCAGCCTTGCGGCATCCGGCGATCAGTAAGAGATAAAGAGTCGCCGCAATTAGCTGACAGGTTCTACATTTCACGCTTCGCATCGGGCCCCTTCGCGGTCAAGCGTTAGAGCCGCAGATTAAGAGTCCCATTGCTTGGGCGATTGGGTCTGGTCAATGTAGCTCAGGCGGACACAAAGGACGAACAACTGTAGGAACAGCCGAACAATTCTTGCGCACACCAATCCCAAAGCGTTTCTACTCAGCTATGGGAATCACTGGAATTTGCAGGAAGGACTGGTGATCGCCTCCTCCGTGGATGATATGGACACCGGCATTTTTGGTCGGCAGCGGCGGCATTAGCCCCATAAAGGCCAGCACTCCCGTATTGACTTCTGTGGCCGGCGGCGCGAGAAACTCATGCCCCGCGATCATCAGGCGTAATTGCTGGCCAGCATGGAATATCTCCGAAACGGGCATGATTGCGATTTCAACAGCAACGATCTCGCCACCATGTAGTCTCTGCTGTTCGTCGAAGGATTGGATAGGCAAGAAATCCGTGGACAGCGTGGGATCTAGTTTTCGCCGGGAGACCCTTAGGCGACCGTGCATACCTGCAGGCGGAATGGGGATGTACTGGCGCGCACTCATAGAAGGTTGCCGTTCTTGTCCAGCTTCTCAACCAGCACAAAGAGGTCCACTTCGTTTGAGTCCGTCGCCTCGACCCTGAGGAAGCCTACGCGACGATCCTCAAGTCGCATGGGAAGGACGTAAAAACCGTGCAGGAATTGCGAACTTCTATGGTGCAAGCACGGATACCTCCTGCTTTAGCGGTAGGTGTTCTGAGGAGTCTCCGGCATAGATCCTAAAGTGGGCTGGATCAATCACCCAGCTATTCTTAGCTTCGGACCAGAAGGAAAAAGAACGGTGATCGAGGGTAAAGGAAACGGTGGTACTCTCGCCAGGCTTCAGCCGCACCTTCTCAAAGGCTTTGAGTTCATACGCTGGCCTTGGAACAGCGGGAGATTGTTCTCCGACATATATCTGCGCCACCGTTGCACCCTCCACCTTACCTGTGTTCTTCACTGTAAGATGTACTGTCAGAGGCTCGCCAATCTTTAGAGAAGAAGCGCTCAATGACAGTTGCGAGAACTCGAAGGTGGTATACGACAACCCGAAGCCGAAGGGGAAGCGCGGCGTCGTGTGCCGGGTGTTGACAAGGGGAGATGCATAATAGCGATATCCAAGAAAGACGCCTTCGGTGTAGCGGATATGCGGCGTTGCGGGGTTGGAATTGCCCTGCGGATAGTAGCTTTGGAAGGTGGGATTGTCTTCCCATTTGTACTCAAAGCTCACGGGCAGATGTCCCTCCGGATTTTGTTCGCCAAAGAGGACCTCAGCGACTGCCTTTCCCCCTTCTTCTCCTGGATACCAGATGTGCAGCAGCGCTGGAATGTGGTCAATCCATGAACGCATGTCCACGTTGCCACCTGCATTGAGCGTCACGATGGTCCGCGGATTGAGAGCCGTGATGTTGCGGATCATCGCATCCTGCAAGGGCGGCAGATCGAAGGTGCGGTCCATCCCCTCATGCTCCGTGCTCCTATCGAAGCCGACGGCGATCAGCACCGAGTCGGCCCGGCCAGAGATGGCGCGGGCGCGTTTGGAAAGAATGTCATCTTCATGCAACACGCCAAGTCCCGGATAGACTTGTGTGTCGTTGGGAAGATAGTCCATGCGCAGCTTGATGCTTTCGCCCTTCTGGAGAGGCTGCGGCAAAGGCAGGTAGTACAACTCGCCATGGAGGTCGGTGCTCCTGGTTGTGAGTGGTTGTCCGTTGACATAGATAGCGTGTCTATCCGCGACGCGGCCGTCGTGCACGATGATGAAATAATGGCCCGTCTTCGATGCAGTGAAGGTTCCTGACCAACGGATGGAGCCGGCCCTGGCGGTCACAATGCGATCTTCGTTGAGGTGATCTCGGACAGAGGAGTTCACGGCGCCGGACCAGTCGCGCGTAGAAAATATCTCCTGTTGTAGACCGCCATCGAAGGTGGTCTGAGAGAAGACATCGTAGTTGGTTGGCCAGCCATCGTCATAGAGAACCCGGTGCTCGCATCCCGGGATCGCCATAGCATGAGCGCTGACATAGTCGGCCACTCCTTCTAGGATGCTGACTGACTTGTGGGTTGTCACAATTGCGCTGCCGCCGCCGCCCATCACCGCCGGAGAGGCATTCGGCCCAATGATTGCCAGAGTGCAGGTCTTATTGAGTGGGAGCGGCAGAATCTTGCCGTCGTTCTTGAGTAGCACGATGCTCTCTTTGGCGACGTCCAGTGCAACTGTGTCACTGTCTTCTGAGAACAGAGAGAGTGAGTCGTCTTCGCCTCTATCGGATGTGTGGAATCGCAGAGCAAAACGAAGGATGCGGCGAACCTTGTCATCGATGAGCTGCTCGGACAGCGAGCCGCTGCGAAGGGCAGGAAGGAGCGTGTCTCTGGACATGAAGTGAGCGAAGGGCATCTCGAGGTCGAGACCATTCCGCGCAGCCTCGACACCGTCATAGACCGAGTCCCAATCCGAGACGATGATGCCGTCAAAACCCCACTCCCTCTTGGCCAGATCGAGATTCATCCAGCCGTTCTGCGTTGAGTGAATTCCATCGACTAGATTGTAGGAGTCCATGATCGCGGCGACATGTGCCTCCTTCACGGCTGCCTCGAAGGCCGGCAGATAGATCTCGCGCCTAGTGCGGGCATCCGCATCGGAGCTCGCGTTATGCCGGTTGAACTCCTGGTTGTTCATCATGAAGTGTTTTACTGTGGCGCCCACGCCCTGCGACTGCACGCCCTGAATGTAGGCAACAGCAATCCGCGATGCCAGCCACGGATCTTCGCCCATGTACTCAAAGTTTCGTCCTCCCATGGGTGCGCGTGCGATGTTCACTCCCGGGCCGAGTAGAAGATCAACGCCACGGGCGCGGGCATCACGGCCCAGAGATGCACCCATACGCTGCGCGAGCGGCGCATCCCATGTGGCGGCGAGCGCGATAGGGGCTGGATACGCGATGGCGGGGATCCCGGAGCGCAGACCGGCCGGCCCGTCGGACATACGGATAGGGCTCAGACCGATCGACGGCTCGGCGTGGGTATACCAGATGCTGACGCCACCGATGAGATCGATCTTCTGTTCGAGGGTGAGCGTCTTCAACATTCGCTCAACTTGCTCTTCCTGTGTTTGGGAGAAAGTCTGCTGCCCAACCGCAGTGGCGGGCATGATGAGTGCTGCGACGAGAGGGAAACTCAGTAGGATGCGTAGGGCTCCATTTGTTGCAAGTTGTGGCGGATGGACCTGCGCTTGAGGCTGCATGCTGAATTTCCTCCTTGTGCATGGATTAGATTATCGGTTACTGTAGCGAATATTACAGGCACCATCGTATGATTGCTCGCAGTTCGGCGCTCCTCCTGGATATATCGATTCTGCTGGCGTCCGTGCTTCCTCTTGCGGTCGCGCAGGAGTATCGCAATCCAGTGCTGCGGGGTATGAATCCAGATCCTTCGGTGGTCCGTGTCGGCGAGGAGTATTTTCTCGCTACAAGCTCTTTTGAATATTTCCCATCATGCCCGATCTACCACAGCTTTGACCTCGTGCACTGGGAGAGGCTTGACTATGCCTTGGGCAGGGCAGAACAGTTTGTTGCGCTGCATAGTCGGCATCCTTCCACCTATGCTTGCACGCTCCGTTACGACCAAGGAACGTTCTATGCTCTGACGACAGAGGTACACGGTGGCGGAAACTTTCTTGTAACGGCAAAAAACCCTGCCGGACCATGGTCGGATCCAGTGCTAATCGATCATGGAATGTTCGATCCAAGTCTGCTATTCGATGGCGACGGCAAGGTGTACTACACGCGCCGTGGGCCAAGAAATGGCGAGAACATTGTTCAGGCGGAGATCGATCCACATACAGGAAGACTACTGACAACGCTACGAACCATCGCGACAGGCATGATCTCCGAGGACGCAGAAGGTCCACACCTCTACAAAATCCATGGATGGTACTACCTTAGCCTCGCGGAGGGTGGGAGCCGTTTTCTCCACATGGAGACGATTGGGCGATCAAAGTCCCCTTGGGGTCCGTTTGTGCCCGACCCCGGCAATCCGTGGGCTTCGCAGCACATCTCGTGGAATGATCAGGTTCGGAGCATCGGCCACTGCGATCTCGTGGACACTCCCCAGGGTGATTGGTGGACTGTTTGCCTGGGAACGCGGCACTTTAACTATGCGCACTTCTCGCTCGGCCGCGAGACATTTCTTTTCCCTGTTCAGTGGAAAGATGGATGGCCCTTGGTCGCAATCAAAGACGAGCAGTCGCTGACGATACATCATGCTCCGCCTGCCAGTCATCTATTTCCGCCCTTGACACAACGCGATGATTTTGCCGGGGCAGTCCTAGGTTTAGAGTGGAACACTATTGGGCCGTCGGGCATGACCGTAGTGTCACTGAGCGAGAGGTCTGGGTATCTGCGCCTTCACGGTCAGCCAGCGGGCCTTGCCTTTCAAGACCTCACCGCATTCGTTGGCCGCCGGCAGACGGAATGGCGAACCGTCTCCACGGCGAAGATGGAGTTTCACCCTCGCAGCACAGGGGACCGTGCCGGTCTCACGATCTTCATGTCGCCAGCGTATCACTACGACCTTTCCAAGATATGGCGCAACGGGACGATGTTCCTTCAACTGGTAAAGCAGGTGGGCGATTTGCGACTGGTGGCTGCAGAAGTTGCTGTTGACGATGGGCCCTTGCTGCTGAGAATTGATTCAGATGCGGAGCAGTATCGCTTTTCTTATGCAGTCGAGGATGGCGTCTGGACGCTGCTCGGTACCGGTGAAGAGCGGCTCATCGCCAGCGAGATAGCAAACGTCTGGAGCGGAGCATATCTTGCGATGTTCTGCGAGAGCCAGGACGCGGTACACGGACCGCCGGCAGACTTCAAGTGGTTCGACTACAAAGCGATAGAAGATAACCGGGAGAATTGATCGTGGCGATGAATAGAAGCTCTCTCAGGATAGTGTGGATTGCCCTTGCAATGAGTCCATGGCCGATGACGGCAGTCGCCGCAACGCCGGCGAATTCGACGTCGGACGCTTCATTCAATGCGTCGACGCACGTTTTTCGTCTGGATGGTGGTGATGTAACGTATGCCTTCGGCGTGAATACGGATGGCGCTTTGGAGTCAGTCTACTGGGGTGCGCGACTGGCACCGGGCGACCCGCTGGAGAGGCCGAAGGCCAAGGGGAGGGCCTTCGAAATCGACGATACACCGGAGGAGTATCCCGGCTGGGGTGGTGGCTTGCTCGCTGAGCCTGCGGTAAAGGCGAGCTTTCCCGACGGCAATCGTGACCTGGTCCTGCAATATGTGTCACACAAGATCAACGGAGCGACGATCCAGATTGTTCTCCGCGATATACAGCGCGACCTCTTTGTCACGTTGCAGTATTCGATGGATGCTGACACTGGGATTCTGGCACGAAGCGCGGAGATCGCCAACAAGACCAACTCTCCCGTGCTCATCGAACAGGCGGCGGCTGGAGAATGGAACCTGCCAGCGTCCAGTCACTATTCGTTGCGCTACTTGAGCGGGCGCTGGGGTGGCGAGACGCAGTTGCAGAGCAGGGCGATTGAGCCAGGCACAACCGTGCTGGAGAGCCGGCGCGGAACAACGGGACATGAGTTTGCGCCGTGGTTTGCCGTCGCACAGGACACGGCGGTGACCGAGTGGGATGGACAGGTATGGTTCGGTGCATTGGCGTGGAGCGGTTCGTGGCGCATTACGATCGCCCAAGACCCCTTGCAACAGGTGAGGATTGTCGGCGGCTTCAATCCATTTGACTTCGAGTATGCGCTTGCTCCCGGACAGACACTCGCAAGCCCGATGTTCTATGGAGGCGTGGCTCAGCATGGGTTCAGTGAAGTGTCACAACTCGAATCAAGGTTCCAACTCGCGCATATCCTTCCGCAGGCTCCGCAACCGAGGGTTCGTCCTGTCCTCTACAACTCGTGGGAGGCAACAACGTTCCATGTGACCGAACAGGGTCAGGAGCAACTCGCCGATAAAGCGGCGTCCATCGGAGTCGAGCGCTTTGTGATGGATGATGGATGGTTCAGCACACGCAAAGATGACCACTCTGGTTTGGGCGATTGGTATCCGGATCCCACGAAGTTTCCAAATGGTCTCAAGCCCCTCATTGACCATATCCATGGTTTGGGCATGGACTTCGGGCTTTGGGTCGAGCCGGAGATGGTGAATGAGAACAGCGATCTCTACCGCAAGCACCCGGACTGGATCATCCACTTTGACGGTCGCCCCCGGACGCAAGCCAGATCTCAGTTTGTGCTGAACATGGCGCTGCCGGAAGTGCGACAGTACGTTCTGGGTTTTCTGGACAAACTACTTGCGGAGAACGATATTTCCTTCCTCAAATGGGACGCGAACCGGAACTTCGCTGAGCCGGGATGGCCGCAAGTCGCACCCGATCAGCAGAAGAAACTCTATGTAGATTATGTTGAGGGATACTACGGCGTTTTGCGTGAACTGCGGGCCCGACATCCCAAGGTAGAAATCGAGTCGTGTTCCGGCGGCGGAGGCAGAGTCGATCTTGGGGTGATGAAACTGACGGACGAGGTGTGGACGTCAGACAACACCGATCCCTTTGACCGGCTATCAATTCAGGATGGGTTTACCTATGCCTATACGCCGCAAGTGATGATGGCATGGGTCACGGATTCCCCGAATTGGTACAACCGCCGCTCCACATCGGTCACGTATCGCTTTCTCTCGGCGATGCAAGGCTCGCTCGGGCTGGGGATGGATCTCAACAAGTGGACCCCCGAAGACTTGGAGACTTCCAAGGCACTGATTGCGGAGTACAAGCAGATTCGATCCGTGGTGCAGCAAGGGATGCTCTATCGGTTAGTGTCTCCGCGGGAAGGCAGCAACTTTTCCTCGACGGAATCGGTTGCGCAGGATGGCAACAAGGCTGTGGTCTTTGCTTTTCTTCACTCGGAGCAGATGCAATACCCGACTCCCACTGTCTTTCCGCGCGGGCTCAGGGCCGGGACAATCTATGCCATTCGGGCTCTGGCAGGATCGACGGTGGAGTCCACACCGGAGAGCGCATCCGGCGACTTCTGGATGCATCATGGGGTCGCCTTCCGGTTAGAAGGGGACTATGACGCAGCAGCCATTGAGCTAATCGCTCGCTAGAAGCAGGGCTCTGATTCGCCTCGTGGATGCTGGTCAAGACTTCTGTTAGGTCACACGGGCGACTCCAATGACGGAGTGCGTCTCGCAGCGAATTCAAAGGCCCAGCTGGTGATATCGAAAGCAAGTAAAGCTGAGATGAGCACCGAAGCCGACGGAAGGGCTGCATTTAGCCTTTGGTTTGAGCAAAATGGAACAGCTTTTGGTATCAAGACCTGCTATAAACGTCGCTCACTTCATCGCTAAAGTAACTGTTGACATCGGATCGATATTCCCTCTATATTTTCGAATTGTCTTCGATTAGCTGTAATCAAGTGCGTCCGCCCATGTGTGGACACCGAGGAGGAAATGCCGTGCCAAACATGTTCCATTGCAATGGATTCCGGACGGCCCTGAAGCAGCTTCACAGGAAGTCATCTCCAGCGAAGCTCCAGCGCGGGCTTGGACGGCGCAGCATGATTGCCGTGGGCATGACACTGTTTTTACTCACACCCTGCTTATCGGCTCAGATCGATACAGGCACCATCGTCGGCAGTGTGGTCGATCCTTCGGGTGCCGTCATTGCCAGCGCCACGGTGACGGTTCGTGATGAAGCAACTGGGTTGGTGATGAAGCAGAAGTTGAACGTTCACGGGGCATATAACTTTACCGCCTTGAAGGTTGGCAACTACACGATCACAGCTACTGCGCCAGGCTTCGAAGCCTCTCAACAGCAGCACATCCCCCTGGAGATCCAGCAGCGTCTGGAGTTGAATCTTACCTTGAGACCGGGTGCGGTCTCGGAGACGGTGGAGGTCCAATCCGACCAGGCGACCCTACAGACGCAGGAGGCGTCCGTAGGCCAGGTAGTAACAGAAGATGAGATCAACAACCTGCCGCTGAACGGCCGAAACTACACGCTGTTGGCTCAACTCGCCCCTGGCACCACCACGACTGTCTACGACAGCGGTCATGGAGAGGTGCAGAGCGGCTCGTTTACGGCCAATGGAGTGATTACAACATTCAACGACTACCTACTGGACGGCATTACGAATAACAACATGACGGCCGACTTCGGCAACGGCAACTCCTATACGTTGCTGCCTCCGCCTGATGCGCTCCAGGAATTCAAGGTCGAGACCGGAAACTATTCCGCTGAGTATGGACGTTCCGGCGGTGCGGTCATCAACGCCGTCACCAAGAGTGGGCAGAACAGGTTTTTCGGCGATATATGGGAGTACAACCGTAACGCCTACTTCGATGCGGAAGACTACTTCCTGAAGAAATCCGGGCTCCCCCGTCCCCGCTACAACCGGAACCAGTTCGGCGCAAGCATTGGCGGCCCGCTGACCATACCGCACCTCTACAGTGGTCACAATAGGACATTCTTCTTTGGGGATTACTCGGGACTGCGCTTGGTTCAGGGGCAGGCCTATACATCTTCGGTGCCTACACTGGCGGAGCAGACTTCAAAATTCACGAACTTCACGGACCAGTACACGACGGGAACGCAAACGGATATCCTGGGCCGCATCACGACTGCCGGACAAATCTTTGATCCTGCAACGACCCGCTATCTCTCGTCCGGTTATGTTGATCCGGTGACTGGAATCAAGTCGACCAAGGCAGGATATGTGCGTGATCCGTTCACCACGTCTGGTGCGGTACAGGGCGCTGGAACCTGCACCATCTGCACCAACATATTGCCCGCGAACCGCGTTTCTTCTGTATCGGCCGGTCTGGCTGCTCTATTTCCATTGCCCAATACCAACGGTGTTGCCTTTGGGAACAACTATGCGAGCGCGCCGAAGTTGTACCAGACACAGGATTCGTTCGATGCTCGCGTTGATCAAAACATCTCAAGCAATGATCAGGTCTTTGCCCGGGCCAGCTATGGCAACATTCCGCGCCTCATTCCAGCACCATGCGCGACACTGGCGGATTGCGGTACATCGGGAACCGTTGGAACAGAGTCGGATGTGATCTTCGGCGCCGCCATCGGAGAGACCCACATCTTTTCTCCCCGCATGGTCAATGAATTCCGCATCGGCTATAACCGCATCCATATGGACCGCGTCCAGCCCTACGGCGAGATTGCCGGATTGAACCAGCAGTACGGTATCCCTGGCATTCCCGATTCGCCTCCAAATGGCGGCCTGGCCCAGATCAAGATCACGAATCTCGCCGAACTGGGCGAGCACAACAATATTCCGCTCAATGAGATCGGCGCAGAAACCCAATACAACGACAACGTCTCGCTCGATATCGGCAAACATTCCATGCGGTTCGGCGTGGACTTTGAGACGCTCAAGAATGCATTGTTCAGTGCTCAATTTCCCCACGGATATTTCACTTATACCGGCAGCTATGTAAACAATCCCAATGGGTCTACCTACAACCTGGGCATTGCGCAGTTTGTGATCGAGCCGACCCCTTCGTCTGTTTCGGGAAAATGTACGACAAACCTTGAGAAGACGGGCGGTAGTACAACCGGTTGCGGATACTACGACTACATCGGGGGAACGAACCAGATTGAAGGCTCGCCACTCTCCCAGCAGGACTATCGCAGACCCTACTTTGGCACCTACTTTACCGACACGTGGAGGGTGACCCCCACTTTTACTGCTACGCTAGGAGTGAGGTGGGAGTACTTCAAACTTGGTATCGACCACCAAGGCCACGGGGCGAATTTTGTGCCTGGGTTCGCAGCTCCAGGGGGTCAAGCGGAATATCTAATCGACGACCGGTCCAAGAACATCCCGCTAGCCCCAAGCTTCATATCTCTGTTGGCAGCATCGAATATCAACCTGGTATACACCGCGAATCATCAGCTGGCCCAGGTTCCGGAGACAAACTTCTCACCGCGCGTTGGGTTTGCCTGGAATTTCTATCCTCATAGTGTGTTGCGGGCTGCCTATGGCATCTTCTACGCCGGAATCTATGCCCGCGGCGATGGATACAACCCGGGCGATGACTATCCCTTCAGCTTCGGAGTCAACATTACCCCCGGATTGTCGAGTGGTAGTCTGGCATCTGACTCCGCCAATGCCAATAACGGAGCTCCGACCTACGGAGCTATGGACGAGGGTCTTGCGGGAGTACCGCTCACGCCAACGGCAGCGCAAGGCTATCAAATATCGCCTCGGGGCACCGAATTCTTCACACACATGCCTTACGTGCAGGAAGTAAATCTCACGGTACAGCAGCTGCTCTCGCACTCGCAAAGTGTGACGATTGCCTATGTAGGAACCGAGTCCCGGCATATAGAAAGCAACATTGGCAACAACAAGGCGGATCTCCTGCTTCCGACCACAGTATCGGTGACGCCTGTTAGCCCAAGTCCTACATGCGCGACTTCGACGACGTTTCCACTGTTGGTTCATGACGGAGGCGTCGGCAACACAACCTCTCCAACGCCGAACTACAACTATTACGATCAGTATCCATGTATCGCCCAAAACAATTACGAGATGTGGTCGGAGGGTTCGAATAACTACAACTCGCTGCAGGCCACCTATCAGAAATATCTTGGAACTGACGGAACGAGTCTTATCGCGAACTATACTTGGTCACGACTGAATGGATACGGCTCCGATTCGAATCTGTTCAGTTCTCTCGGCTATCGCGCCCCTCTGGTGCCGGGTTTCGGGATGCAGGGAGAGTATGGCAATGGAGACTTCGAGTCTGAAAATATCTTTCACTCTGGCGGCATCTGGAAGATTCCCGTGGGGTATGGAAGGAGATTTGTCAGCCGAAAGGGAGTTATTGACACATTGATTGGTGGATGGAACATGACCGGAATCTTCACCTATCAAAGTGGACAGGCGGTGACGATCAATTGTGCCAATACGCAAACGAATACTGGCGGCTGTTACGCATTGCCGAACAAGACGACTTTGTACGATGGAGGAAAGAATGTCACCCACTGGCTCAATGCTGCTGCCTTTACCAACCCTCTAACGGCGGCTCTCACGGTTGGCCAAACGGATTTTTCACCCTTGGGCTCACAGCCTTCCCAGGCATTCGGTCCGTCCTTTCACCGCGGCGATCTTGGTGTGGAGAAGCTCTTCCATCTACCTGGCGCGAATGTGCTGGAGTTTCGTGCCGAAGCCTTCAATATCACTAACCATCCAAACTTCGGGCAGCCAGGCAGTCTAACGCCGACGAGTTCCACATTTGCGGCGATCACATCAACCCGCGACAGCCCGACGGACGCCCGAGAGATGCAATTCGCACTCAAATACTTCTTTGGAAACGGCGGCCAGTATTGATCTTGAGAACCTTGTTTCGCCCCGCTGGCTAGCCCCATATACGATTGGCTGTTGGGAAACCCATGAATACATATAGGTGATCCGCGACGTGGAACGAACGAGGCGAAGCCTTTCCATTGCCGGGATCTGCATGCTGCTGGTTCCAGCGCGGCCAGCCCCTGCATGGTCAAACCGCGGGCACCGCATGATTAATCTCGTGGCGGCGGAGGCTCTACCGGCGGATATGCCGGCGTTCTTGCGTACACCGGGTGCAATCGCTGAAATAGCCTATCTTGGGCCAGAGCCTGATCGCTGGCGTCCGGAGACTGAACCGGAACTTTCAGGAGTTTCCGCGCCCGATCACGTATTTCGCGTTGAGATGGGCATGCTGGTGAGTCCATTGCCGCGGCAGCGCAATGATTTTGTGCTGCGGCTCGAAGCACTACGCTCACAGCACCCACCCAATGAAGCTTTGCTGCGGCCGGAACGGATCGGGACGCTCCCATGGCAGGCGGAAGAGGTCTACGAGCGGCTACAGTCCGCGTTTCGATCCTACCGGATTGCAACAGGTAATCTGCCTGCGTCAGCATGGCCCGACGAGGCCCCGATCCAAGCGAGCGATTTGACGCAAATTCAGGCCTCCATCCTCTACTATTCCGGCTGGCTGGGACATTACATCGGCGACGGATGCATGCCACTGCATGACACGGTCAACCTTGCTGGTTGGATACAGAAAGACAACCCTAATGGCTATACGACAAGCGGTGCAATCCATCATCGTCTCGAGGTTGTTGCGGATAGTGCCATCGAACATCATCTGGTCACGGACCATGCCATTCTGGCGATGACGGCATCTAATCATGCAATCGACGATCCGTTCGCTGCGACACTTTTCTACCTGCAAGCCGAGGGGAAGTACGCGGAGACAGTCTACAAACTGGACAAGATGGGCGCGATCGAAAAGGACGGGTCGCCAGAACTGGATGAGTTCATGGAACACCGCATGGCAGAGGGAAGCGCCATGCTTCGTGACCTCATCTGTGCCGCGTGGGCCCATAGCGGGGAGTCTAAGGCTCCGAACTACCCGAAGGCTGTAGACCTATCGACGACTACGGGAGTTACGCCAAAGTAGGTCAAGGTTCTCCTGGGATC
>Ga0302319_10017386_pt1 | contig 13176 bp, 6 predicted proteins | sample Bog_T0_2_FD_203319 | JGI IMG/M metagenome (GOLD analysis project Ga0302319, IMG submission 203319) | Peat permafrost microbial communities from Stordalen Mire near Abisko, Sweden - Bog_T0_2 | ecosystem: Environmental > Terrestrial > Soil > Wetlands > Peat | place: Sweden: Abisko, Stordalen Mire...
CGGGATCTAAAGTGGAGGTACCCCTACAAGATGAAGACTTTCCACGTACTCAGTTTGACTTGTTTTGCGGCGGCTTTAGTTTCGTGCGGCAAAGAGCAGGCGGTGCGCGCCAGAGACAAAGATCCGGCTGTGGCCCGCGTGGATGTGGGTGTGGCGAAGGTTGTGCGAAAGTCTATGGCGCGAAACTTGACGATTTCCTCGGAACTGGTGCCGTTTCAAGAAATCGATATATACGCGAAAGAGTCGGGCTTCGTGAAGCAACTGCTTGTCGACTACGGAAGCCACGTGCGCCAGGGCCAATTGCTGGCCGTGCTGGAGATTCCGGAATTGGAAGCGAATATTCAACAGGACCAATCCGCGATCAACAGTCTGGCCGACCAAGTCAAGAACGCTGAACACCAATTGGACCGTGTACAGGCACAGCACAAGGTTTTGCATCTGGAATTTGAACGCATGAACCAAGTGGCGCAGAACAAACCCGGGTTGGTGGCGCAACAAGAAGTAGATGACGTACAGGGGCGAGATTTGGCTTCTGAAGCGCAGATAGAAGGCGCGAAGTCTGGGGTTGAGGCGGCACGCAGCAATTGGGTGGAGGCGAAAGCGAAGCTGACGCATGATCAAGCATTGTATTCGTATTCGAGAATCACAGCGCCGTTTGCGGGTGTGGTGACGCAGCGTTACGCGAATCTCGGCACGTTAGTGCAGGCAGGGACGAATTCGAGTACGCAGGCGATGCCGCTGGTGAAGCTTTCGAAAGAGGACCTATACCGCCTGGTGATTCCTGTGCCGGAGGCGTATGTGAGCGCGGTGAAGGTGGGCGATACCGTATCCGTTCATGTGCCGGCACTCAATCAAACATTCCCAGGCCAAGTGGCGCGCTTTGCGTTTGACGTTCATCAAGACACTCGCACCATGCACACAGAAGTAGATGTGCCGAATCCGAAGGGAGCGCTGCTTCCCGGGCTGTACGCGGAGGTGATTCTGAATCTGAATAAAGACTCAGAGGCGTTAACGGTACCGCTTGAGTCAGTGGATCGGATCGCGGAAAAGGCGACAGTCTATCTGGTGGACAGCAGTGGAAAGATCGAGCAGCGCGCGGTCAAATTAGGGGTGGAGACGGCAACCGATGTAGAAGTGCTTTCCGGTTTGCAGGAAGGCGAAGAGGTGGTGGTGAGCGACCGCGCAGGCCTCACGCCGGGCGAAGAGGTTCATGCGCGGCTGGTGGCTGCGAAGGCGAGTCAATCCTAACGGTTCGCGATGCCAAAATTCTCTATTCGCAACCCTTATTTCATTGTTGTCATTTGCCTCGCGCTGGCTGTCTTTGGAATCAATGCGTTGACCCGGATGCCAGTGGATCTGTTCCCGCCGATTAATCTGCCTGTGGTGGTGGTGGCTACTTTTTACAGTGGGATGCCGCCGGGAGACATTGAAGTAGACATCACGAACCCGCTGGAGCGATTTTTTACGCAAGCCAGCGGGATCGATCACATGGAGTCACGCTCGCTGTTGGGAGTGAGCATCATCAAGGTGTTTTTTCAGCCGGGTACGAGCGCGGATGCTGATGTGACACAGCTCTCGAACCTGGCGCTAGCCGATCTGAAACGTCTGCCGCCGGGAACGCTTCCGCCGTTGGTTCTGAAGTTTGACGCCTCGAGCCTCCCGGTGTGTCTGCTCACTGTAAAGGGCGAAGGCCTGACGGAGACGCAACTTCACGATATTGCGCAGTTCCAGATTCGTAATCAGATTGCGGTGGTCAAAGGCGCGGAAATCCCGGCCGTGTTCGGCGGGAAATACCGGCAAGCGATGGTTTATGTGGACCCATACAAGCTTTTATCCCGCCAGTTGAGCGTGATGGATGTGGTGAATGCGGTGAATGATAGCAACCTCATTCTGCCGGCGGGAGACGTGAAGATCGGCAATCGCGATTACTATGTTTATTCGAATAGCTTAGTGAAGAACGTGGAGGATCTTGACAATCTGCCGGTCAAGACGGTGGGCAGCAGTTGGGTATCGGTTGGAGATGTGGGACACGCTAAGGACTCGAGCCAGTTGCAGTACAACATTGTCCGGATTGACGGGCAGAAATCGGCTTATATTCCGATCATGAAATCGGGTGGCGACAGCAACACGATCCAGGTAGTGGACGATATTCGCGAGTTGAAGCAGCACCTATTTGACTTGCCCAAGCAATTAGTGACGAGCATCGTTTTTGATCAGTCGGCCTTTGTGAGAGAAGCGCTCAGCACGGTTCTGCATGAGGGAATGATTGGCTTGGTGCTCACGAGCGTGATGATCCTGGTGTTTCTGGGCAGCATGCGCGCCACGGGAGCGGTATTACTTTCGATTCCGATCTCCGCGCTAGCCACCTTTGTGGTGCTGTACATGATGGACAGCTCCATCAACACGATGATTTTGGGCGGTTTGGCGTTGGCTTTCTCGCGCGTGATTGATAACTCTGTCATCTCGCTTGAAAATATCTACCGGCATTTAGAAGAAGGCTCGTCTCCTAAGGTAGCGGCCGAAGAAGGTGGAGCGGAGGTCAATCTTGCGGTGCTGGCGGCCACGTTGGTGGACGTAGTAGACTTTTTCCCCGTGACGTTTTTGTTTGGCGTGAGTAAGTTTTTGTTTTCGTCACTTGCGCTTGCGTTTTGTCTGGCGCTGCTGGCGTCTTATGTGGTGGCCATGACGGTGATTCCGCTTTTCTGCTCGAAGTTTCTGAAAGCGATGCCTGCCGGCCATCATGAATCGAGGGAAGGCGAGGATTGGTCAGAGCAACAAAGCAAATCGTGGGGAGCGAGATTTAACGGCTGGTTCAACCGTGGCTTCAACCGGGTGCTGGATTTTTATGAACGTTGGGTACGGCGCGCGCTGCAGCGCCCCGCCTTGACGACTGCCGCGCTTTTTAGTGTGTTTTTGCTGAGCCTTCTTATTTATCCATTGCTGGGCCTTTCGTTTTTTCCGCGAACGGACGCCGGGCAGTTTACGGTGAATGTGAAAGTGCCCACTGGGACGCGGATTGAAGTGACCAATGACTACGTGGCCAAGATAGAAGATTTGGTTCGGCATGAAGTAGGCGGCGATTTGAAAATGGTTTTGTCAAATATCGGTGTGGTGAACGATATTTCAGCGCTTTACACAACTAATGCGGGAATGTACACCGCTACCGTTCAGGTTGAATTGAAGAGCGGGCATGAGGTGAGCAGCTTTGATTACATGGATCGAGTTAGGGACGCAATCGCGGCTAAATTCCCAGACGTGCGCACGTTTTTCCAGAGCGGATCGATGCAGGATGCGATCTTGAACCAGGGGCAGCCTGCGCCGATTGATGTCCAGGTGAACACGCGCGACCTTGGACTGACTTACTCCACTGCGCAAGACTTGGCGCGCCGCATTCATAAACTGCCGGGTGTGGAAGAAATCTACATTCCTCAGGACATGAATTACCCTTCCGTGCGGTTGGATGTTGACCGCATTCACGCAAGTGAATTAGGTCTGACACAGAAAGACGTGGTGGACAACGTGATCACGGCGCTGAATTCGAATATTATGATTGCGCCGAACTATTGGGTTGACTACAAGACCGGCAATGATTACTTCCTGAGTGTGATGTATGAGGAAAAAGGTGCTGCCGCAATCCACAATCTGGTTGACTTGCGGCAAATTCCGCTACGGGCGCCGGGACTGAAACAGCCCACCACTTTGGATTCAGTGGTGAAGCTGGTGAATCTGCAATCGCCCACGGAAGTGGATCACTATCAGATTCAGCGTGTGGTGGATGTTTACGTTACACCCTCAGGCGAGGATCTTGGAAAACTGCGGAGTTCCATCCTAAGGACGATTGCCGACGCGAAACTGCCATCGAATATTCGCGTGACGCTGCGCGGAATGGTGAATAGCATGGATCAATCTTTCAAGAGCTTCGGGATTGGTTTCGGGCTTTCCTTCATTCTTTTGTTCCTGATTCTGGTGGCGCAATTCCGTTCTTTCATTGATCCGTTTCTGATCATGCTGGCGATTCCGATGGGCTTTGTGGGCGTGTTGATTATCCTGCCGCTCACTCACACAACGCTCAATGTCATGTCGCTGATGGGAGTGCTGATGTTGATTGGCATTGCGGATTCGAATAGCATTCTGATTGTGGATTTTGCGCATAAGTTAGAGGCGCAGGGTCTGCCGCCGATGGATGCGGTTATCACGGCCTGCCGAGTCCGCTTGCGGCCTATTTTGATGACGTCGCTCGCTACGATCATCGGGATGATTCCGATGGCGATGAAACTCGGCGAAGGCGGAGAGCAATATACTCCCATGGCGCGCGCGATTATCGGAGGGTTAACTTCTTCGGTGTTGTTAACGGTGTTTATTGTGCCAGCGGCTTACGTATTGGTATACGGCAGAAAAAAGGTTGAGGCGAAATGAGGAAGCTCGTTGGGTTGGCGGCGTTTGCGACAGCGCTTTCGGCGCAAACGCTGACTCTGCGGGAGGCGGAAGAACTGGCCGCTAAGAATCATCCGCAAGTGCTGGCTGCCGAAGCCGGGTCTCTGCGCGCCGATCAAATCACGCTGGAAACCAAATCGGCTTACCTTCCTTCGTTAAATGGAGAGATTACTGGAGCGCAGGCGAATCGAGACGCTCGGTTGGGAGCTGGTGTTTTGAATGCCTCCGGCCTATTTAGCCACTTTGGCAGCGGTATTGTGCTCTCCCAACTGATTACAGACTCAGGAAGGACGTCGAACTTGGTGGCGAATTCGAAGCTGAGCGCGCAGGCGAGCAGAGAGGATGGCCGAGCGACACGCTATAACGTGATCATTGGCGTCGATCAGGCATATTACCAGGTGCTGCTCTCGCAACAATTAGTGAAGGTAGCGGAACAGACCGTAAAAACGCGGCAGACGCTGGTGGATCAGATTTCGGAGCTTACCAAGAACAAACTGAAGTCAAATCTGGACCTCAGTTTCGTGCAGGTAAACTTGGCCGAAGCGCAATTGATGCTGCTGCGAGCGCAAGATCAACTGACAGCGGCCTATGCAAATTTAGGTCAGGCGTTGGGTTCTCAGCAAGCGGTTCGCTATCAACTCACCGAACCGGCAAAACCGGCGGAACCGCCGGCGAACGACGCGGAGATTTTGATCCAGCAGGCGTTCCACAACCGGCCAGAGCTGGCGAGCTTGAATCTGCAGACGCAGGCCGATCAAAAATTCGTCTATGCGGAACGAGATCTCAAGCGCCCCACCGTCAGTTTGACGGCGGTGGCAGGGGTTCTGCCCTATATTGTGCCCGGCGACACGAATCCCCACATTGCTAACGAGTACGAATCAGCGGGCGTTAACGTGCAGATTCCCATTTTCAACGGCCGTTTGTTTACTGCACGCCAACACGCAGCCGAGTATCAGTTGCAAGCCACGCAGCAACGAGCGAGAGATTTGCAAAATCGAATCGCCAGCGATGTGCGCACGGCATGGGCGAAAACAAACACTTCCTTCCAGGCAATTGCTGCGAGCGAACGGCTGCTCCAACAAGCCACTATGGCTTTGGATCTAGCGCAGGGCCGCTATGATCTGGGCCTGTCGTCGATTGTTGAATTAACGCAGGCGCAGTTGGGCTTGACGCAAGCCCAAGTGGAAAACGTAGATGCGAAGTATGAATACGAGCAGGCGTACGCGGTCTTGCAGTATACGCTTGGACTAGTTTCAGTGGCGCCGTGACAGAAGAGCCAAAATCGACGGGAAAACAGACACAGCGGCTCCTCCTTATAGGATTCGGCGGCCTCTTATTGCTGCTGGCCTTTTCCGGATTTAACGCGCTTTCGGTGCTGGGTCACATACAAACGAGTAATGAGCAGATCCGCGAGGACTATTTCAATCGGGACCGAATTTTGGAAGCGCTTCGCTCGGAGCTTTATCTTTCAGGAACGTATGTGCGCGATTTATTGCTTGAGCCTGATCCGGCGCGAGCGGATAGCCACCGGGCGGAGTTAGATAGCGCCAGGGTACGGCTGGGAATCCTGATGAACTCTTACCAAACGGTGTTGCAAGCAAATGAACAAATTCCATTTGAGAGATTCAGAAAAGAAGTAACGGCCTATTTCGATTCGCTCAAGCCCGCTCTCGAATGGACGCCGAGCCAGCGCAAGGAACTTGGGTATTCATTCATGCAAACCTCTTTGCTTCCGAGGAGAGCGACCGTGGTCCTGCTCGCGGATCAAATCGCCCGCTTGAATCAAGACCAGATGAATTCCGGCAACCGGCAGGTGCAGGCTTTGTTCGCGAGATTTAGAACGAATTTGGTATTGCTGCTGTGCGTGAGCCTGATTGTGGGTGTTCTTCTAGCGTACGGAAGTATACGCCGCATTCTCCGGCTGGAACGTTTGTCGGCTTTGCGGTTTGATGAGGTGGTTCACGCGAGGAGCGCATTGCAAGACCTTTCGGCGCGACTGGTGGAAGTTCAGGAAACGGAACGGCGGGCGTTATCGCGAGAACTTCATGACGAGGTAGGGCAGGGGCTTTCAGCGCTTCTATTAGCGATTGGCAACGCGGCCGCTATGATTTCGCCGAATGACAACCCGGAAGCGCGGGTGCAACTATTGGACACTCGCCGCCTAGCGGAGAAGACGGTGGCGGTGGTGCGAGACATGTGTTTACTTTTGCGGCCATCTATGTTGGACGATCTGGGCTTGGTGCCCGCGCTGGAATGGCAGGCGAGAGAGGTTTCCAGGACCGAGCCTATCCGTGTTACGGTACAGGCCGAATCTGCTTTGGAGGAATTGTCAGACGACTATAAGACCTGCATTTACCGAATTGTGCAGGAAGCATTGCGCAACGCGACCCGGCATGCCAAAGCGAAGCTGGTACAAGTTGCGCTCACGCAAGACGACAAAGCGCTGCGTTTGACCATCAAAGACGATGGGAAAGGGTTTACGCCTGAGCGAGAGAAAGGGATCGGTCTACTAGGAATGGAAGAGAGAGTGAAGCGCTTAGACGGGACGTTTGAGGTTCAATCGGCGCCAGGAACGGGTACAACCATCAACGTGGTACTGCCGCTCGCGGGTTAAAAATTATGTTTGCTATTAGAATCGTGCTCGCCGACGACCATACGATCCTGCGTAAAGGCTTGCGTCTCTTGCTCGAGCGAGAAACGGATTTTAAAGTTGTGGCGGAGGCGAGCCATGGCAAGGAGGCGGTTGACGCCGTAGAACGCGAAGTGCCGGATGTGGTGATCATGGATATCGCCATGCCGATGATGAATGGAATTGAGGCGACGAAGCGCGTCAATGAAACTCATCCCAAAACAGCGGTTATTATTCTAAGTGTCCACTCGGATGAGGCATATGTACTCAGAGCCCTGAAGGCCGGAGCTCGCGGTTATTTACTCAAAGATTCCGCCGAAAGCGACCTGATTCAAGCGGTGCGGGCAGTGGTGGCGGGCAAGGCCTATTTCAGTCCTGCGGTGAGCAAGATTTTGGCAGATGATTATGTGCGGCAAGTACGAGAGCAAGGGGTAGAAGACCCGTACGATTTACTGACTGCGCGCGAGCGGGAATTGCTGCAACTGATTGCCGAGCTAAAAGCGACGAAGGAAATTGCGGAGTTGCTAGGGCTCAGTCCGCACACAGTTGACACGCACCGCGGCAATTTGATGCAGAAGCTAAATATCCATAGCATTCCAGAAGTGATTTTGTACGCGGTTCGGCGCGGCGTGATCAGTTGACTAGTGACGATTTGTTGAAAAAATACTTTGGCGAGGGTATGTCAAAAGCGCACGGAAACGGTTAAGTTGGAAATACCGAGAGGGTTCGCGAAACTCCCCAAAAGCGAGACGCCCCCAAAACCCCAAACTCTCCAGCGTCTTGCCCACTCGCTCCCTCTCGATTTACTCGTGAAGATCACGGACGAACTTACCTAGCACCAACTTGGAAAAGTTTGCGCACACCGCTCCTTCACAGCGCGGCTCGGAAGCGGTTACTGCGCCGATGATGACGGCAAAGATCACGGTTGCGGTTAGCCAAAGACCGGCAGCTCCGACACTTCGTCTTTGGGTACTTGTTCCAGTGGCAGTCCCGCCTCTTTCCACTTGCGTAAGCCGCCGCGCAGCACCCGGCACTCTACACCGCGCGCTAGTAACATCAACGCGATCCGCGCGCTGGTGGCTTCGCGAATGCAAGTGCAGTAAAGATAGAGAGGAACGTCGCGGGGCACTTGATCTTCCCACTGATGAAAAGCGTTCGGGTCCAAGCGCCGCGATCCTTGAATGCGCACGGCGTCTGCGTCATAGTAACCATGGCTTCTGACGTCGTAGACAATGGCGCGGCTCGCGGCTAAATCTGTCGCCGCTTGCTGCACGTCAATCTTCGGCGCCGCGCGCAAGGCTCTGCCTTTGTACCAGCGCCAGACCAGCACGCCCAGGTAAAGCAGCACAGCCGCAATCAGAAGGAAGCGGAACGCGCGGTCGAAATTTTGGTAACCTTTGGCGACCGCTTCCAGCACGCCGCTCAACAACACGCCCAGGAAGACATATGTGCTGATATACAGGGCCGTGCCGCCTGAGTCGTAACGCACGAAAAGCCAATAGCGCATATTCATGCTGCCTGCCATGACCGGCGCCAGTGTGTTAATCCCCGGTACAAATTTCGCGAATAACAAGAGAGTCCGGCCGCGTTTGAAAAAGGCGTCCGCGGAACGCAGGATGCAGGATTCCGGATTCAGCGAGAGGCGGCAAAGTATTCCCAATAGCCACCAGCCTGTTAGTCGGCCAAGGTGGTACATGATGGTATCGCCCAGCAGCATGGCGCCAACGCCACACGCTAGAACTTCCGGCACATGCAACACGCCGCGGCCAGCCGCCGCTCCCGCTACAAAAAGTGCGATGGCCGCCGGCACCGGCAATCCGAATGTTTCGAGCAGCACCAAAACAATAAGAAGAGGGTAGCCGTGCGCCGACAACTCAGCCAACAAGGAATCCATACGTTGCTATTCAGAGCCGATGATTTGGTATCAAGAGGCGCTATCTAGTTCCTTCGATGGTCCAATAACCGTCGTGTTTGGCTAGCACGTAGCTGACGGTGGATTCGGGAATGAGCTTGCGGGTGCCATCGGTGAACACTTGTTCCGCTTGGCGGCGGCACAAAACGATGGCTTGGGTACCATCAATTTGCGGAGGCGAAGCCGGCGAAATCTGCATGGCCAATTGCTTGACATGCGATAGCTCCGCTTTGACCTCTCGCTTGTTGAGATTCTTTTGAATGGCGAGAATGGAATCCAGATCTTTGGCGTTCCAGGCATTCGCTAGCCGCGAAATTACGGTCAGAACCGCGGCGCTTTCGTTGGCCGTCGCCCGTCCCGCGCGAATGTTAGCCAAGTCCATGTCTGCCTGATTCCGGAAACGGCTGGTGGGAAAGTCTTTCACGTAGTTTTCGAGCGAGGCTTCGTCGCGCGGGTTTACTTTCTTCCAAGACGCCTCTTCGGCGATTTGCGCTTGCGCCGCCTGAGATTTGCGCTGTATATCGGCTAACGCGTTAGTCACAAAGGAGGCATGCCTGCCATCTGGATGTTTCTTCAAAAAATCCTGCAAGGCGGCGGGGTTGTTGTGATCGATGGCGCTCCAATCGCTATCCTCGCGCGCGCTCAAAACTCCATCGATTTGGCGCTTTGCTTCACTTGACCATGGGCTGTTGGGATACTTTGCTACGAAAGCGCGCAACGCATCTGGATTGTTCTTGTCCAAGGACTGCCACTGCTGCAGGTCTTCCGGTTTGGGGGAGGCAGCGGCCGGTGGCACGTAGGCTGGTGTTGCCCGCTTGGCAGAAGAGGCGGTTAACGTGCGGGCGTCTGACGATTCGAGCCGTAAGTCTTGTTTGGTGAGAACTAAAAACTCGCCAGGGCCCAGGGTGCGGGTCAGCGTCTTGGTCAAAAACCCATTACGGGAAAGCTCGATGGAATGCTCACCGGCTGGCAATTGCGTACTCATCTGGCGATCGGCCTTGGCGCGGCCTAATAGCACTCCATCCAGTTTGATCTTCGTGTTGGGCTCGGCTCCACGGAACGCCAGGGAGGCGGGCTTTGGCGTTAGCTTCACGTCCAACACTGTTTCAGCCGCTTTGCCGACGGCTACGGTCACGGGACCAAAATCTTTGTAACCCGGGTGCGAACCGCTGACCTGGTAGGAATCGGCATTTAATTCCACCTTCAGGGGTCCGTGGGAAACGGTGTATTGCTTGCCACTGATGGCTACTTGCACGCCAGGGACTTCGCTGCGAATGACCAAGCTCCCAGTATTGGGTCCGGCCGGCTCCGGGACGGGGGTTGGTTTGGTTGGAGTTGGTTTGGCCGTAGTTGCCTCGGCTGTTTCCGGCGGTTTCGTTTTGGCCGGGGTTGGAGAAGTGGTTTGAGAAGAAGGCCGGTTGTTGTTGAGCCAATACGCCAGACCCACGCCGAGCAGCAGCGTTGCGGCAATGGAAATAATCCGGTAAATAACGGGACGCCGTGCCCTCCGCGCCGCGAACTCCGCTCTTTTCGCCGCAATCTTCTCGTTCAATGCCATGGCGGCTTCTCTGACATCCGCATGTTTGGCGGAGGCGAATGCGTTCTTATCCGCTTCATGATGCGCAGACTGCAGATCTCGGCTGGTCTTGGCCGATTCCACCTGCGCGTTTAATCCGCTTAGCTTGTCAAGAGACGCCCAACGAACGGCTTCCTCCTTGGCCACATCGCGCTTTTGCCGTACGGCTTCCGCCAGATCTGCGGGTACGGCGCTGCCTGGCAGAACCCGCGCCGCCAATTGCAGAACTTCTTCGGCGGATTGTGGATTGTCGCGCACCACCGAACGGGCATAACCGTGCAGAAGGCCCAACACATGCACCGCCAATTTTTCATCGTTGGGGCGCAACTTCAACGCGTTACTGAAAGACTGTTCAGCGAGCCGATATTGCTGATCGCGCACGCTTCGTTCGCCGCGCTCCAGCAGCCGGCGCACGTTTTCCACCGTCTCCTTTGCCTTGGGATCTTCTTTCGCCGAACGGCTCGCAATTTCCTGCCTCAGTTCCTGTAAATCGGAAAACTGCGGAAGCCGCGCGCTGACTTTTGAGCAAAGCGCATCCGCTTCGGCCAGCTTTCCAGCGGCCAGAAGCACCTTAATTTGGGCAATGGATGTTGAGTATTCGTCCGCTAGCGAAAGCTCGCGGGCTTCCGCCTGCTTCTTGAGGTTGAGGAATAGTTGATGATGCCGCATGCGGCTCAAGACCCAGGCGCATTCCTCCAGACAATCCTCAATGCGGTCTTGTTTGAGAGCTGTCACGGCTTTTTCGCAACTGGTCGCCTGATGGCGGATATCTTCCACCACGCCGCTGAATTCGCTATCGCTGCTATAAGGGGCTGCTATCGCTTCACCTTGCGCCACATACTTGCCAATTTGCGCCGGGTCCGTTTCGCGCTGCATTGCCTCGCGCAGATCCGTCAACTTTTTCACGCACGTTTGGCGATCACCCCATTTCCGTTTTTCTTCGATAGTGGTTTCAATCGATTTCAGACGCTTTGCAAGGTTCGCATCGTCCGGATATTGCTGCCGCGTGCGGATCAGGCGCTCACGCGCGCGATCCAAGTCGGCCGGCTTGGCCATGGCGGTTTCTTCCAGCACGCTGGCAATCGTCTCCTCGCGCTCCGCGGCGCGCACGTTTTTCCAGCGTTCTTCCGGAACCACCAATTTCTGGTTGAGGCGCGCCGCCTCTTCGAGCAGACTGCGCGCGATCCGCCAGTTTCTTTTCCCTAACTCACCAGCTTCTTCCAGCCCAACATCAAAGGTTGCTTGTTCGAGAACGGCGAAACCCTGGCTCAAATTCGCAGCTTCGCGAAACGCCCCGACAGCACGGACGAATTCATCGCACTCAACCGCTTGCCGTGTTTCCGTGTGCAGCGAATACACGCGGGCAAAGCGCTCCGCCTGCTTGCGCTGCTTCGCCGCCAGCCGCAGAAGCTGGTTATCCTCAGGAGATTTTTCAAGAGCATCCCGTAAATGGGCACCCGCAGTCTCGTAATCTCCGCGGTCAAGCGCCGCGCCAATCTCAGCTACTTTTAGATTGCCAGCCAAGTTCTGCGCACTGTTTTCATTAGTAGCCTCGGTTAATTTTCCAAAATCAGAGTGCTGCATTTTTCCGCTCTAGCATCAGCCGCGTCCCAAAGAACGGCGGTGCGTCCTTCCGTGAATCCAAACAGAGACTATCACTAGATTAAGCCTCTTCGTTCTTATCATTATCACCTGTCTTGCGAGGGAAATATCCTATAGGAAAGCATTAGGACTAAGGATTAGTACTAGTAGACCAAAAGTATCAATAGTTTTTTTAAAAATAAAACTAAAGTACTTGACTGCAACGTTTGCCGCGTTTGTCTCACTAAGGGACTATGCGCAGGAGTAAAATCCCAATTCTTAAGAAGGCTGCACGATTTGCGCCCTGCGCTCTATTTTGGAGCGTACGTCTGGGCGCCCTGGTGACACTCTGGGCGCCGCGTTTTTGGTCTACTTAGGCGTCTACTGCCGCATCTTTCATTTAGTGAAATAGGTGCGAACGGTTTGATCAGCGACACCCATCGCGCGTGCCAGCGAGACTTTGGCCACGTTGTATTGGAACTGAGCGCCAATCAGATTTTCATCGGCGACCGCTACCGCCTGTTGTGCCTGCACGATTTCCACGGTGTTGGTAACGCCCGCGGTAAAACGATCGCGCGATTGTCTTAAGGACTCAGCGGCCAATTGCACATTGCTTTTGGCAACGTCCACCTGAACGGCGTCGGCATTTAGATCAAGCAGTGCGCTCCGCACTTCATAATCGATTTGGCCGCGCAAATTTTCGAGTTCGTTGCGGCGGTTGGTTAGTTCGGCGCTGTTCTCCATGATGTCGGATTTGATACGGCCGCCATCGAAGATATTGAAACTGATTGCGCCCGTGACGTTGAACACGCCGTGCGAGTTGTTGGCTAGGCGTATGCCTTCATCGCCGTAATATCCAGTAACAGCAGCGCTGGGATAGCGTTCTGCTTTCGCTGCGCGCACCGTGAGTTGGGCGGCCAATACGCGCGCTGAGGCGGCTTTAAAATCGGGCCGGTTTGTATAGGCTTCGTTGAGCGCGTCCTTCACAGCGACCGCGGCAATCGGCAACGCGGGCGAAGGATCCGTCACCGTGAAATCTTGACC